>Ga0316204_10000749_pt1 | contig 105466 bp, 84 predicted proteins | sample 6monrhotite_MG_2_FD_205661 | JGI IMG/M metagenome (GOLD analysis project Ga0316204, IMG submission 205661) | Microbial mat bacterial communities from mineral coupon in-situ incubated in ocean water Damariscotta River, Maine, United States -... | ecosystem: Environmental > Aquatic > Marine >... | reverse complement strand
AAACCCTGCACCTAAACCCTGCACCTAAACCCTGCACCTAAACCCTGCACCTAAACCCTGCACCTAAACCCTGCACCTAAACCCTGCACCTAAACCCTGCACCTAAACCCTGCACCTAAACCCTGCACCTAAACCCTGCATCCCCATAATTCCTTGAGTGTTCCATATTAAATCCCAAAGTGAAGAGTAACCTGATTCAGCCAAGGCATCAATGCTGTAAAATTCTTTCAAGTTTTGTGGGGAGCCTGTAACTCCTCCAACAGCCAATCCTCCACTAGGGTCTACAAAAGAAACCGGGTTGTTGGCCATGGCTAAATAAGGGCTTTGAAACTGGTGGTAGGGGTCATAGCTCATAAATCGACCCAGTAGGGGATTGTATTGCCGCAATTCGTAGTTCACCCAATTGGAGTTGACCGCCTTTTCGGTGCCCTGGCCACCATAACGGTAGCCAGTGGAGCTGCTGTAGGAGCGGCCGGGGTATTTGCAACTTAAATTATCCAACCAATAAATTGCAACGCACGTGAAAGTATGCTACTTGAACACCGATAACCTTTTTTCAGAAGTTCTGTGAGGTTTGCCTGCCCGCCCGCCTGTACCCATTCGGGCAGGTCCGACAGGCGGGTAACTGCGTCAAAGAGCTAGTTAAAGGATACAATTTAACAAAAAGAAACCCATCGCTAGCGATGGGTTTAGACTTGATTTTATCATAAAAAACGGCTAACTTCTTGATCTCCGTAGCATCTTGGGGTCGGAGGTTGCAAACCTCCTGGAGCGCACCGCTAGTTCTTTAATCATTTTCAGTAACTCTAACCTGGAGCGCACCGTTAGTTCTTTAATCATTTTCAGTAACTCTAACCTAAAGCTTGTTTTGCATTATAGGAGATCAAATATTCTGAATGCCGGGAATATTCTTCTAAAAGTTTTATTGTATCTGGCTCCTGAAATTTTGCCAAATAATAAAAAGCGGAAGTTAATTTGTGAACGTAATATGCATCGTTTTTGTTATCAATCTTTCTAATGACACCAGTTGCAATGTCAATCATACTTGTGTCCATATTAATTTCGAATATTGAAGCTGCGATTGTCAGCTTAATCAAATTTTCAGAACATTTTCCCAGTAGCTGGTATAAAACCGGAAGAGATTTTTGAGATTTTAAGTAGGCCAATGTCTCAACAATTAAAGTATCTATCTCGTCCTCAGATTCAAGCAATAGTTTATGAATTAGAGCGTCTTCTAATCCATCTCTTTCATCATTTGACAACCTATCTATCAAAGGAATATTATTGAATCCATTTCTATGATGATAATCACTTTTAGGAATAACTTCTGCAACTATTTTTTCTATATCCATTTCGAAATTATTTATAAATTATATTGACTCCTTTCTCTAGCAATATTGGTAGCTCTGTTTTGAACCAAATAGCTCCCTTTCTTGGATTATTTAAAAACACATTAACTGTACTTCCATCCGGAACACCTCTAGCCCACGTTGTTGACAGACGTTGCCACATTAACTCTGCCTCTGACCAAGGAATATTTTTACTCTCTATTAAATTTTGTAGGTTTTTTCCAGCTCTTGTCTGCCCGATTGTTTCAAACCCTGCTGCAATTGCTCTTTCTCCAGTACCTGCGCCTGAGTAAAATGCTCGTCCACCGTCAGCAGCCTTATCAACAAATTTAACAAACAGTGGTGCCGCGGCCAAACCTAATTTCGCGGCATTGGCCCCGTACCCCAGGCCTGGCACCATCGATCCGGTACTAAAGGCGGCATTGACATAATCTCCGCGAGCTGTATAGATTAACGCGTTTGCACCATCAGCAAAAATGCCTACGACCGGTACTAAGCCGACACCCTCTAATCCATACTGTATATAATCCAAAACCTCTTCGTTTTGTTTTTGGCGTCTTTGTTGTGCCAAAAGGCCCGGTCGCATATTGGGATCGTTGAGAAAATCTTCCGGATTGACATAGGCACCGCCTTCTAGCTTAAATTCAAACTCTTCAGAATAACTGGATTGAAAGGAGCCATTAACAAAAATATTTACTGTTCTGTCGATTAATTCTCCCTCGACACGATGCTCAAGTACCTCGGCATAGGCATCAACAATTTCAATACCTGTGCCATTTACAAACTCATCGAGTTCCTTGCGAACCTCTTCAATGGACATGCCAGTAGCCTTAGACAGTTCTTCCAAGATTACCATCTCTTTTCCCAACTTAGAAAATGTTCCTTTTCGTAAATGTGCGTGGCTTCCACCACCTCCTGCACCTAAACCCTGCATCCCCATAATTCCTTGAGTGTTCCATATTAAATCCCAAAGTGAAGAGTAACCTGATTCAGCCAAGGCATCAATGCTGTAAAATTCTTTCAAGTTTTGTGGGGAGCCTGTAACTCCTCCAACAGCCAATCCTCCACTAGGGTCTACAAAAGAAACCGGGTTGTTGGCCATTGCTAAATAGGGGCTTTGAAACTGGTGGTAGGGGTCATAACTCATAAAGCGCCCCAATAAAGGGTTGTATTGCCGCAATTCGTAGTTCACCCAATTGGAGTTGACCGCCTTTTCGGTGCCCTGGCCACCATAACGGTAGCCAGTGGAGCTGCTGTAGGAGCGGCCGGGCATTTCAGCACCAAAAGGGTAGTAGTCAGCCGTTTTTGCAATTTAAATTTATCAGGCTGTAAATTGCAAGCATGTGAGAGTTTCCGCCAAAGGTCGGACCGGTGCAACTTGAACACCGAAATATTTCCTTGCATGGAATAGCGGTTTCCGCCAAGCTAGTGGTGAGCGTGGCCGAACCAAGTCTTACAGTGTAACCGCGTGAAAGAACCAATTTACAGATTCCATTTAATGAAAAAGTAAGGGCTGCGTTCACGCAGCCCTTACTTGATATTGTCATAAAAAACGGCTAAATTTCTTGATCTACTAGCATCCTGGGGTCGGAAGTTGCACCTGTCCGACCTGGTTCGACTTTGCTCACCACAGGTCTGGCGGAAACTTCCTGAAGCAAACCGATAGTAGCTTTAATCATTTTCAGTAACTCTAACTGCTGAGCAGATAACTTACTTGAAATCAATTTCTATTTCAAATGATATAATTTTCTTAACGAGTTCTTCATCAAACTTATAGTCGTTGTGTCGAATGGAATTAACAAACTCTTCTGGTAGCTTTAAACCGTGCTTAACCAAATAGTGAATAATCCATTGCGGCCACATCCATACACCATCGGTGAAATAATTAACGGGCCCTGCAAATTCATCACAATATTCGCATTCTTTCATAGTTGCTACAGTAGAATGTTTTCCTCCAGATTTTAGATAGGCAACTATTTTATCTAAGTCACTGTAATTACTGGCATTAATTAATTCGGGTCTTATTTTCCAGTTTGACAATGGTTCAAGCTTTACTTCATCGAAGTCAATTAGTACGAACCTATGGATATCCTTAACAAGGTGTAATTTCATCTCTTTCACAATTTATGGATTAAATGCTTTCCAAGAACCTGTTGAGGCCCTCCAACTTCTTAACGGTACTCCGAAAGATTGAATGGAGTATAATCCACTCTTAAAGGTATGTAAATATCCACTAGGTGCTATTACTCGTTGGCCAGCTGCTCGGGCAAGTTGTTGGGCTGGTCCGTTTAACCTTGCCCCAGCATTGCAGGCGCATAATCTAATTGGTTTGCCTGCTAGTCCTTGCCTAGTCAATTGGTTAGTGACATCTCCGATGGTTGTACCAATAAGCTCTTTTTCAGTACTATGAACTAACACATCAACATATCCATCAATTGGGTTTAGCCTATATAAATCGTCTGCTAAATGTAATGATCCCTCACCACCAGCAACTATTGCTCTGCCTCCCCAGAATGCTGTTCTCGCAGCTTGAAAAGTTGACATTACAGGTAGCTTGAAAAGAACCACATCTTCTACAATCGGTACATATTCCAATCTCCCTGACGCAGGTATTGGATAGAAAGGCTCCGAATTGACCGCGTTAAGGAATGAGCGTTCTAATTCGTATTCCCAACTTCGTAAAGGTTCTGCGGATAATGCCCAAACATCATTATTGGAACCACTATAATCAGTAAAATCACCAAGGGAGACTGCCTCCGTTTTCTCCACTAGTTCAGCTCTACCCTTAGGTGTACCTGTTTTTTGCCCGGCTCTAACTGTTCCATAAATGAAGAATGAACCTCTTTCATATAAACCAGTACTCTCGTTATATTTATATCCTTGATCTATTATCGCTTTTATTTGGGCTTCTTTCTTAACTTCATGAGCCCTAGCCTCAGCATCTGCTCCTAAAAAGATCTGTCCTTCATAAGTGTAACCTAATGGGGCGCCAGCTTCTAATCCTCCGTATGTTATTCTATCAACATTAAAGTTTGGATCATTAACCGCATGTTCAAACACTCGCCCACTTACAGGTAACCCATCAATTTGAAAAGTAATCCCCCCATCAGGGTCCACAAACGACACCGGGTTATTACTCATCGCCAAATAGGGAGAATGGTGCTGCCCATAAGGGTCGGTACTCGTCCAGCGGCCGAGGCGGCCGTCATATTGGCGTAGTTCAAACGAATTCCAGCCGGTGCTGGGGTCCCGTTCTATGCCCTGATAGCCGTGGCGGTAGTCGTCCACTCCGGCAATGCTGCCGTTGCGGCCCGGTATTTCAGAGCCAAAAGGGTAGTAATCAGCAAAGGAAATTAGCTGCGCGTTGCCCAATAAATCCTTGGTGCGTTTGATGACTGCGCGCACGGGTTACACCTGTCCGACTTAGTTCGGCCACGCTCACCACTAGCTTGGCGGAAACCCCACTATCCGCGATTGACCTGAATTTCTAATGTTGTTTTAATAAGTCCCAAAATTCCTTTGAAAATGGTTCATAACCCAAAAAATACGCCTTTTGCATCTTATAAAGAGTTGGTATATCAAGTACCTGGTTTTCTTTTACCGATTTATAGGCCTTTCCGAAAAAATTAAAATTTTTGCCATTTTCTGAAGTTATTGAAGGTATCCAATAAGGATTCAATGTATTTACTGATGTTAAACTCCAACCTGACTTTGTTTCTATTCTGAAAATCTCATTTACATATAATCCAATAGAAAGCAAGTCAAAGTCGCTTAGATTAGTAACCTTGTAGCTATTAACTCTTTCATTTAAATGAGCAAGACGATCCTCTACTCTGCTGTTTTTGATATTAGTATCTAGATCAAATCTTTCTTCAACATACTTCATATAGTTTTCAATACAAGAATGAATATTGACAATATTCTCCTTCTCTGTTTCTAATATATCATCCAGTTCAGGCCCTGGGAGAGGGAAATGACCGTTTTCTATGTGTTCATCCAAGGTACTCCGGTCGTAGTACAGAATTGCATATTTTCCTATAATTTCAGGCACAATCACGAAATTGTCATTTCCCAGATGATAGATGTTTGCCGAATTTGTGAGGCATTTTTCCACCCTTATTCGTGTATCGAGCATCTCTTCCAATCGTGGATCACTCGTTTCTATAATTTCATATGAAGGTTGAGTATTCAACATAACTAGAAAACAAAGTAAGCTAATCAACATAACTTAATTAATTGAAAAGGATTCCAACGTCAGGAAAGATATAATGTTCAATAATTGAACCTTGCTTCCCAAAACTAATTCTCATTTGGCCATTTCTTATTTTATAATAAGCAACAATATGATAAATTTTGGAAACACCACGATTTGTACCCAAACGAGCGTTGGCATAATTATAAACCCCTCTTGATATATAGGTGTCGCCTAAAGTTACAATAGTTAGGCTAACAGGTTTACTATTATGCCCAGTAGGTGTGAATAGTTTTAATAGCGATAGTTGATCAATAAAGCCTTTAATCTGTTTGTTTGGGGTTACTACAGGTTTGGTTTTTACTTCAACGAAATTGGCATTTGGATAGGTGTACCTTTGGCCGTTCGTCATGTTTATTTTAACTGTAGAAAATCCGTCAGGAATACTCATTGAACCACCTCTAGGAGCCCTGTTGTACCCCTCAAGAAACGATGTGTTTAGTTCAGCGTACCGGTGCAGGGATTCTTCAAAAGCGTCTCCCATGAGAGTTAATAGTACCTGTTGGGACATTCCAGGTAATTTCTCCGTAGCATATTCTAATAATCTCAGTTTTGTAAGTGGTTGCCAGAAGAGTTCTTCGTCAATTAATTCTCCTTCCTGAGGATTTTTTTCTTGGCGAGGATCTCCCGCATCCCCATTAGGTATCCCAGGCCCACCAAATTCTATCCCAAATGGAAGTTCCCCAGGGTTGGGGTCATCAGCAATATCCCTAAGATTATTATCTATATCGTCAAAGAATTGATCCTGTGTCAGTTCTCCCTGCCAGTTGATGGACCCCTTTGCTGATCGCCATCCCCATTTGTCCCCACGTTGGTAGTAAACTTGATCTTCGGGAGCTTCCTGGCCGCTATGAGCATACCCCCCATCAGGGTCCACAAACGACACCGGGTTGTTGCTCATCGCCAGATAAGGAGAATGATGCTGTCCATAAGGGTCAGTACTGGTCCATCTACCTAATCTTCCATCGTACTGACGCAGTTCAAACGAGTTCCAACCCGTGCTGGGGTCGCGTTCAATGCCCTGGTAGCCATGGCGGTAGTCATCCACCCCGGCAATGCTGCCGTTGCGGCCCGGTATTTCAGAGCCAAAAGGGTAGTAATCAGCAAAGGAAATTAGCTGCGCGTTGCCCAATAAATCCTTGGTGCGTTTGATGACTGCCCGCACGTTGCCCAGGTGATCGTTGAGTTCGTAGTGGGTTTCGTCTACGTTGATGCGGTCGCGGTACACTCCCAGTCGGCCTGCACCGTAGATGGGTTGCTCTTTGACCAACAGGCTGCCAGCAGTGGGTTTTTCGTAAATGGCGTTTTTGCAATTTAAATTTATCAGGCTGTAAATTGCAAGCATGTGAGAGTTTGCAACTTGAACACCGAAATATTTCCTTGCATGGAATAGCGGTTTCCGCCAAGCTTGTGGTGAGCGTGGCCGAACCAAGTTTTACAGTGTAACCGCGTCAAAGAACCAATTTACAGATTCCATTTAATGAAAAAGTTAGGGGCTGCGTTCACGCAGCCCTTGCTTGATATTGTCAGAAAAAACGGCTAACTTCTTGATCTCCGGTGCATCTTGGGATCGGAGGTTACAAACCTCCTGGAGCGAAACGGTAGTTCTTTAATCTGCTTCAGTAACTCTACTCGTTGAACAATTGCAAATCCTGTTTCAGTTTAGCAACATCAAAATCTTTAATACCTCTGATATTTTGCAAAGTATCTATTGAGTTGATTAACTCTGTCAAAACTAATTTCCGAATCTCATCATCGGATGCTATTAGCACCTTTTTATAATTTAATTCAATATCGTAAGATAGTGAGTTCTTACCTTGGGTTGCTGTTTTTTTTCTGGTGTATTTAGGATCTCTAGCCTGAAAAAACGGTTTATAAACATCTTCCACACATTTCAAACCAACATAAAGTGATTGCACGCAATCGCCATAATTTCGTTCCCGAAAATATTCCTGCAACTCATCTGCTAACGTTCTAAAAACACCTGACTTTTCAGCAATTTTGACCGAAAAATATTCTGCAAATATGAAGACCATAATTTTGTTTTTCTGGGGGAGAGAAGTTTTTTTACCTAAAAATTGAATTTCCTGGTGGCTTTTCTCCATGCATAAAAAAGTGAGTATAAATATAGATTTTTTCTTGCACCAAAAAGTCAACGGTAGTGCCAAAATAAATGGGAGTCATCTGCACGGGTAATATGGCCTGATTGGCCATTTCAGAAGGGGTATACCTACCAAGTCCATTAACAGTTTTTCCATATTTCCAAACCTCTCCGGCATTTAGCCAAGTCAATCCGCCAGTACTTTTGTTTAGATAATAACCGGGAACTGTAGCTGTCAATTTGTAGACGAATCCTGGAGGTCCTGCTGCTTTAAGCAAAATTCGATTAATCTCCCGATTCATTTTTTCCACTATTTGCTGACCTTCATAGTACTTGACGGCTACACCAACTGCTAAGGCTTCAGGTATTAAATCACGCAATGAAGCGGGTTGATAACCAGGCGGATCGGGAATACGTCTATCTCCAGAAAGGAATAATGGCATTGCAAAGATGCTCAATGCTGCTGTCACAGAAATACTTGCTCCAGCCCCAGCTCCCGATAATGCTAAGGTTAATTCTTCACCAAGAACAGCTCCAATTCCAAGTGCCGAAGCTCCTTGGTTTGGTCGTTTGGAGGAACCGAGAGGAATAAATTGAGCAGTAACCGTACCATCGTAGCCATAGCCACTTGGAGATGATACCACTCCTCCCGGTAGGTCAACATAATATCCAAGTTCTCCATTTCGGCTAGTTAAATCAAAATCACTACTTCCTCCAATATCATTCAGATAGAGCTGTATGTTACTTTTAATTTCGGCACGCCCTATACTTGACCACACTAGGGCTGAGGCTACTTCGGGATCTTGGTCACCTCCACCAGTTGCCTCAATGTACACTTCTAGATGTTCTCCATAAGCTGTTTCTACCCTCCATAAATTGTACTGAGCGTCTGCTTGTACATCTATGCTGTTACTTGGATTAGTGCTGTACCCTCCATCAGGGTCCACAAACGACACCGGGTTATTGCTCATCGCTAAATAAGGTGAATGGTGCTGCCCATAAGGGTCGGTACTCGTCCAGCGGCCGAGGCGGCCGTCATATTGGCGTAGTTCAAACGAATTCCAACCCGTACTCGGGTCGCGTTCAATGCCCTGATAGCCGTGGGTATAGAGGTTTAAGCAATTTTTTGATCGGCATACCTCTTTTTCCTAACACATCCTTCTAAAAAAAACTGGATTTCTTTAGTCCTGTGCTGGTTGGGTGAAGCAATTTTCTTCTCACTCTTGGTTAATAAGGTCTTCGTTCCACCAGTTCGAACAAAAGAGCACGCCAGAGTTCACACAAGGCCAACTCTGTCATGTTCTTTGCAGCTTCACTGGTTCCGCTCAGTCGGGGCTTTCTCTGTCTTGTTGCCACTGATCCCGTCCTGCCATGGCCAGGGTGTCAACAAGCCAGTCGCCCCTTATTTGTTTGGCTCGCCTGCGTCTCGCTTCGGCTCCCGTTGGTCGGTGCAAGAGCACCACGCAGCCCACGTCCGCCAACTGGCGGCCTCTCGGTCTGCGGCCTCGCTCCGCTCGCAGGATGGCTCGCAAGAGTAAAAAGGAGTAGGGGAGCGCCTTCCGCGCTTTTTAGAGCTTTGTTTTCAGTCAGGATTTAGTGCAACGCTTGGAGCATCAAAAAGAGCAAGGCAAAAAAATGCCTCACTCTTTTCGATGTAATTCTCCATGCTTTTGATGATGGGGCTTTTCGCCACATTAGCAAAAGTGTGGTTTGGCCAACGCAGGTGTTTTTAGCTGTGCGATGGAGTTCGCATCTTGGGCAAGTCTAGCAGTTGGTTGATTAAAGACTTTTCTTATTTCGCGCACCTTTTTACCGCGCATCTGACCGAGGCCGGACAGTGGGAGCCTGTCAAGGCAGAGCTGGCCGTGCTGCTTCGCAGTTTTCAACCGAGGGAGGCGCAAGGTGCGCCCCACATGAAGCAGCGGGCAGATTGCCCTAGGCAAGCTGTGAGTAGCTGCGACTGACTGAGGAACGAACGGGTGGAGCAAAACAAAAATGCAAGGCCGTAGCCCATCGGGTGGCTGAGCATTTGTCGAAGCCAGCCTTGCAGTTTTGTTTTTGTGCAACTTTAGAGAAGAGAGGAAGGAAGACCTCTTTTCCTAAGATGTTGAGTGTGGTGGCTCGTGCGATGGAGAGCCCGGATCTATGCGCTGCATTTCACAGAGCAGATTGATTAAGGGATAAAAATCTTTCTTTTCCCCGGCTTCGTTGCTGTGTTCATTTTCAGCAAAGTAATCTTTCATCAGTTCGATTAGGCTGATTTGGATAAAGTGAAGCTCTTGTTTGGGATCTTTGGTGTTGATCTCGATGATCAGTTTATTGTCTTTGATTGTTATCATGGTCGTTACATTTCAGGATTAAAAAAAAGAGCCCGCCTTAGCCTTCCTCTGTATGTAACATACAGTCCGGGTGGTTTCCTATCCGGAAGACATAGCGGGTTTGTCTTAAACTGTTTGGCTTGCAAAAATACGTGTTACATTTTAGGAAGAAGATAGTTTTTTCATTTGCTTATGGTCCGCGATTTTTCAGTTGCATGATTTTCATTTTAGAGGTATTTGTGATCTTCATTGAACAATTCGGCTAATCCTTTCAGTACCAATTCCATCAGGTTTTCGGCTTCCAACTTTTGCATGATGCGCTGGCGCGCGGAGTAAACTCCGGTGGGTGACAAAAAAACTTTCTCGCCTATCTCTGTGGGCGTGTAGCCTTTGAGCAAGAGCCGAAGAATTTTTCTATCGTGATCGGTTAATCTACTCATGCTAGTGGATGGTATTGCTCGATGGCGTTTTGCAGTTCTTCGACTTGGTTTACTAAATAAGCTTCGGTGCTGCTAACGTATCTGTGTCCGGCCATGTACTGCACTTTTCTTAGGTTGTGTTGTTTTAACCAGTGTGTGATAACTGAGGTGCGTACTTGTTGGAGGTTGATAAATTGGGGGTGTTGTGCTTTTATGTCCTGGCTCAGTTTTTTGAAGATAGATAGCTCGGTGCTTGTTGTTTGTTTTTTGCCCGCACTTGGAGCGGATAAAAATAATTGGGGGATTGTTTTATCTGCCTGATAAGCCAGCAGGTTGGGCCGTAGCTGATAGGTGTATTCCATCAGTTCCATTATTTGGTGGGACTTGAGTTCTAAGGTGCGTTCATTGCTTTTTCTACTGGATGCAATGTCGATGGTGCCTGCTCTGAGTCGTAAATCTGTTGTGGTCAGGCGGCTGATTTCTGTGGTGGTGATTCCTTGGTGGATGAGCAAACTCAGGATGGTTTTGTTTCTGGCTTTGCTTTGTCGGTAACTTAAAAACCAATTGCGTTTGCTGCGAGGGTCATTTTCTTCGGGAACCTGATAGTTCTGGTAGATGGCCTCCAGCTCAGTTTTACTCAGGATAGGGTAGAGCTTTTGTTGTTTGCTTCCCCTTATTTTTAGGTGGGCTACCGGGTTGTCACTTCGCTGGCCAGCTTCTATCTGGTAGTTAAAAAACTGCTTTATCACCAACAGTCGAAGGTTGCGCGTGGGGTTTTGGTAGCCTCTTTTTTGAAGGTGTTGTAAGTAGGCCAACACTTCTTTGGCTGTGGCATTTTGTACTTCGGTGCCATCTGCATCGAGCCAGGCTAAAAAGTCCAGCGCAAAGCTGTGGTAGCGCTCAACGGTGCTTTTGCTTTTGCCTTGTGATTGGAGGTAGTGCTTAAAGCTGGCCAGCGGTGAGCCACCGCAGGCATTTATTTGATGCGCCTTCATCGTTCTTTTTCTATCAGGTGGGCCTGCCGACCGGATTCCGAAGGAAGGAGGTGGGTATATATCTGAGTAGACTCCAAACTGCTATGGCCTAAGAACCGTTGTATTTTTTGTAAGGGCATTCCGTTTTGTAGCAGGTGGGTAGCAATGCTGTGGCGCAGGGTGTGCAGCCCAATGGCATCATCGGTGCCAAGCTCAGCCATAACAACTAAATTTTTGAACCGTGCATACAATCCGCTGCCTTGCATGGGTAGCCCGTTGATGCTGATAAACAGGCTGGATGTTTGTTTACCTGCCTCCCGGGCAGGGAGGCTTTTTACAAGCAGCGGGCGATAATCGTAGACCCATTCTTGTAAGTGTTTTAGCCCGGTTTTGCTGATGGGCACCAGCCGCTGTCGGTAGTTTTTTCCTTTTTTAACGTGTAGTATGCTGCTGTCAAAATTGATGTCGTCTATCCTCAAGTGTGCGCCTTCGTTTCTTCTCAGCCCGCAGCCGTAATACACTGTGAGCATGGCTCTGTCTCGGGCATCCAGAGCGGCTAGTTTGGGTAGGTGCCTTTTGTTTTGGGTAGCTGCATAGAGTTGTTTGATTTGAGCAGTAGTTAAAACGGTGATGGAGCTTTCGGGTAGTTTGAGTTGTTTTAAGGTAACTGGCACGGTGTGCTGCACACCTTTGTGGTGCAGGTATTCGGTGAACTTTTCCAGTGCCTGGACGTGTTTGTTTAGGTAGTTGTTGCTCAGGCCTCCGCCTCGTCTTTGATTGCTTCTGGTTGAGATGTTCTGGTAATAGCTTTGGTAGTGCTGTGTTTGCAGCGCACCTATGTGCTGGCAGTCTTGTTGTTCGAGGTGGTGCAAAAATTCTCTCAAGATATTGGGCAGGTTGTACACGCTCATGGGGCTGTAGCCCAAGATGTCGAGCCACTCAGCAAAGCCCATTTCTAAGTATTGGTAGCTGCTGTTTTTTAATACTAACTTTTTCATTGCATTCTTTTATTGGCGGTCGGGCCTCCCGACTTTTCATGTGCGCATGCCTTTTGGCGAACTCATCGAACCGCTTGCTCTTTGCCTTGTTGTGGTTGATGGGAAGCAGTTTGTTTTTGCTTTCGAACTGCTTGGGGCTGCTGAACTGCATTTCGACTTGGCTCAATGCAGGCTTCTTGTGGTTTTAACTTTTCGAGGGCTTCATCCAACACGCTTGCAATCCTTTGTTTCAGGGCTTCATATTCCTTTTCGTTAATTACTTGATAGGCAAATCCTTTCTTCTGGTTTCCCTTGCCTTGCTGGGCTTTCAGCACCAGGCCTTCGGCTTGTAGCTGCACCATGTAGCGTTTTTGTTGGCTTGGACTGACCCGAAGAACTTTGCGAGCTTCTTGATTTTTGAACTGCTTTTTGCCTTCGGCTTTTAACCAGTTCTTTAGTTGTTCAAAGTAGTTGCGCACTGCTCCTGAGAGTTCGTCTGATTTTCTGAGCAGGGTTTCTTTCAAAAGTTGGTTGGCTGCTGCGATGTCTTCTAAAGTGGTTTCTATAAATACTTCTCCCGTGGCTGGGTCGGCCTTTTGCTCCCGCTGGTGTTGCTGGTAAAAAGTAACTACTTCGATGAACTGTAAATAGTGGCTGTTGGTTCTGCGTGGCTTAAATACTTCGGTGGGGATGTCGAGTTGCTCGGCATAAGGGTTGATTACTTTGATGGGTTCTAATAGCCGTTGAGTATTTCTTAAAATACAGACAGCTTCTTTTTCGGACTGCCCGTCCACGCGCCCGGCAGATAACTTCCGCTGATAGCTCATTATTTGCAAGTCCTGCTCAGGACTTTCGTCTAGGTAAATCAAAAAACTCCGGTTGGCATTGTCTTCGTAAATCTGCTCGCGGGTGGTGCAGCCACTTACTGATACCGGGCCTTCAACTATCAGGTGCAGTGTTTTTGTTTCTCCTTTCGAGTTTTTGTGAGCAACCGTTTTAGCGATGCGCTTTTTGCTTTGCAGCTCCCGCAAGGGGTAGAGGGAGCTTTCTGCGCCATCGAGGTCTTCTATCAATATGAGCTTGTGAGACAATGCCCTGCGTTCGAAGTAGTAGAAGGCGTTTTCACTCAGGGTGGTGATTTCTACTTTGTCTTCTTCGGGGATGAGTGCGCCTACTTTTTCTTGCAAGTGGGTTTTGCCTACCCCGCTGCTGCCAAGGCTGACAATGTGCAGGGGTTGTTCTCGCTTGCGGCTGGTAAATATCAAATACATCAGTAAGCGATTCACTTCTTCTCCGATTACTCCAGATTGGCCGATGAGTTTGCCTGTGCGCTCGAGAAGATTTGGTTCTTTTAAAAAGTCGGCAGCGACTCGCTGCTCTTCAGGTGTTAGAGCTGGACTTTGATAAACTTCTTGTTGCTGCGCTTTGAGTTGACCAAGCCGCCACGCCTCCAGTTCTTCGGTGAGTTCGGCCATGCTGGCTCCAATCAAGCTGGTGCCGATTTCCAGCCGCTCGGCTGTTTTGCGGATGAGCTTTTCTACTTGGGTGTCGTTGTATAAATCCAGGTTGTGGCGCAGTGGGGGAACACTGCTTGATTTCAGTGTAATTTTTAGGGTGGCCCGCATTCTGTCCAAGCCTTCTAGTTTGATGCCGCCTAGAACGGTGAGTTGGAGAATTTCGTTTTCGTAAGTGAACTGTTCGGGTTGGTTGGTATTAAAAGTAGACATAAATGTACCTTTGTTGTTTGGGAGGCTAAAATCAAATGTGTACATTTATGGCACGCCAGTCAATAGACAATTATGTCACACAACACCAATCTTTTGTCTTTGCTGGTGTTCGCAGACAAAAAATATTTTTCAACAGAACCAAAAGCGAGCTTAAAATGGGGTTTGGCAAGGAATTATTTCGATTAAGGAAGCAGCAAAGGTTGTCGCAGGATGCGCTAGCTATGGACATAGGTGTCAACAAGAAAAACGTTAGCCGTTGGGAGAATGAAGAAGTACTGCCCAATGTGGAGATGGGTGCTAAGGTGGCCGTTGCCCTTGGCGTGAGCTTGGATGCTATGTTGGGGGAGGATGCTCAGCAGAAGGATGCTGAACTGGCCAGATTAATGCAGCGGGTTGTGGAGCTGCCGCAAAGTGACCGAGACGTACTCAAGCGGGTAGCTCAGGGTTTGTTGGCTGTCAACTAGCGGTAATGCAAAAGCCTCCCCGATTTTTTCGGGTTAACGGCAACTTGCAACACCAAAAGCAAGTTGCTCGACCGTGAGAGTTTGCAACTTGAACACCGCTAACCTTCCTTTCAAAAAGCTAGGGTTTGTAACCCGTTAAATCTCTTTAAAAGTACGTCAAAAAAAATCCCGCTTCAGCGGGATTTTTTTATGTAGAGGAAATCATTTTAAAACACTCCACAAAACTTATAAGCCTTAAGTATATAAGTTTTGTTGTCACTCTCACTTTTCAATTCACCAATCCTTTTGATTTATAAAGTCAATCGATTCCTTTGAAAAAGGTTCAAAACCCAAAAAATTAGCCTCTTCTATTCTATAGAAAAGAGGTATATTGAGGTACTGTTCTTCTTTCACAGATTTGAAAACCCTATCGGAAACACTAAATTTTCGACCATCTTTTGACATAACAGAAGGAGCCATATAGGGGTTTAGCGTATTTATAGAGATTAAATACCAACCAGATTCCGTTTCTCTACGAAAGATTTCGTCTAGGTATAACCCAATTGCCAGAAGATCAAAGTCGCTTAGAGCTGTAAGTTTCCCATTATTAACGCTATTGTTGAGGTAAGTTATGCGTTCATCTATGCTGCAATTTTTTAAATTGGTATCACACATAAAAGTTTTCTCAACGTATCTCATATACTTGCCAATGGAATCATTAATATTCTCTATACTTTCCCTTTCCATTTCTAAAATTTCACCTAATTCAGGTCCAGGTAGTGGAAAATGCCTATTTTTTATATGTTCATCTAACGTACCTCTATCATAATAGAGGATGGCATATTTTCCAATTACTTCAGGAACAATTACAAAATTTCCATTTTTCAGGTGATAAATATTGGCTGAGTTTATAAGGCATTTTTCAATGCTAATACCAGTTTTTAGCAATTCTTCCAATCGAGAATCATTGGTCCTGACAATTTCATATTTAGGTTGCATATTCAAGAATAGTAACAGTAGAAATATATTTGTAAGCATCATTCAGTTATTTAAGATTGAGTCCCACATCATTTGTTATAAAATGTGTAACAGTAGAACCTTTCTCTCCGAAACTTAGTCTCAATTGACCGTTTCTTATTTTATAATATGCAATAATATGTATCACTTTAGAAATACCATTATTTGTTCCTAATCTTGCATTTGCATATGAGTAGACTCCTTTATTTATATATGTGTCGCCTAAGGTTACAAATGTAAGACTAACGGGCCATTCATCTTTTTCATAAGCCAGAAAACTTCTTCCTTTCAATGCGAGTTGGTCAATAAATCCTTTTATTTGGGTATTAGCTGTTACCACAGGTTTTGTTTTGACTTCAACGAAATTGTTGTCGGGATAAAATAACATTCCATTCCTTGTTGTCAATCTCCTAACCGTAGAATATCCGTCAGGATAACTTACAGGACTATTCTTTGGCGATGGGTGATACCCAAGGAGCATTCCCGGATTAAGTTTTGCAAATTGGTGAAAGGCATCTTCAAACCTGGCTCCCGCTAGTGAATAGATAGCTTCTCTTGATTTTCCCGAAAAGCTCTCAAGTGCATATTCTATTAATACCGCTTTTGTAAGTGGCTGCCAGAAAATATCATCATCTATTTCGCTTGCATTGTTTTCAACTGATTTTGTTTTCTTATCACCTCCCGCATCCCCATTAGGTATCCCCGGCCCATCATCAAACACCCCAAAAAACGGATCGAACCCAGGGTCAGGATTATCGGCAATATCCCTAAGGTTTTCATCTATATCGTCAAAGAATTGGTCCTGTGTAAGATGCCCCTGCCAGTTGATGGAACCGTTTGCTGATCGCCATCCCCATTTATCCCCACGTTGGTAGTAAACTTGATCTTGGGGAGCTTCCTGGCCGCTATAAGAATACCCCCCATCGGGGTCAATAAAAGACACCGGGTTGTTGCTCATCGCCAAATAAGGCGAATGGTGCTGCCCATAAGGGTCAGTACTGGTCCAGCGGCCTAATCGGCCATCGTATTGGCGCAGTTCAAAAGAATTCCAACCTGTGCTGGGGTCGCGCTCTATGCCCTGGTAGCCATGGGTATAGAGGTTTAAGCAATTTTTTGATCGGCATACCTCTTTTTCCTAACACATCCTTCTAAAAAAAACTGGATTTCTTTAGTCCTGTGCTGGTTGGGTGAAGCAATTTTCTTCTCACTCTTGGTTAATAAGGTCTTCGTTCCACCAGTTCGAACAAAAGAGCACGCCAGAGTTCACACAAGGCCAACTCTGTCATGTTCTTTGCAGCTTCACTGGTTCCGCTCAGTCGGGGCTTTCTCTGTCTTGTTGCCACTGATCCCGTCCTGCCATGGCCAGGGTGTCAACAAGCCAGTCGCCCCTTATTTGTTTGGCTCGCCTGCGTCTCGCTTCGGCTCCCGTTGGTCGGTGCAAGAGCACCACGCAGCCCACGTCCGCCAACTGGCGGCCTCTCGGTCTGCGGCCTCGCTCCGCTCGCAGGATGGCTCGCAAGAGTAAAAAGGAGTAGGGGAGCGCCTTCCGCGCTTTTTAGAGCTTTGTTTTCAGTCAGGATTTAGTGCAACGCTTGGAGCATCAAAAAGAGCAAGGCAAAAAAATGCCTCACTCTTTTCGATGTAATTCTCCATGCTTTTGATGATGGGGCTTTTCGCCACATTAGCAAAAGTGTGGTTTGGCCAACGCAGGTGTTTTTAGCTGTGCGATGGAGTTCGCATCTTGGGCAAGTCTAGCAGTTGGTTGATTAAAGACTTTTCTTATTTCGCGCACCTTTTTACCGCGCATCTGACCGAGGCCGGACAGTGGGAGCCTGTCAAGGCAGAGCTGGCCGTGCTGCTTCGCAGTTTTCAACCGAGGGAGGCGCAAGGTGCGCCCCACATGAAGCAGCGGGCAGATTGCCCTAGGCAAGCTGTGAGTAGCTGCGACTGACTGAGGAACGAACGGGTGGAGCAAAACAAAAATGCAAGGCCGTAGCCCATCGGGTGGCTGAGCATTTGTCGAAGCCAGCCTTGCAGTTTTGTTTTTGTGCAACTTTAGAGAAGAGAGGAAGGAAGACCTCTTTTCCTAAGATGTTGAGTGTGGTGGCTCGTGCGATGGAGAGCCCGGATCTATGCGCTGCATTTCACAGAGCAGATTGATTAAGGGATAAAAATCTTTCTTTTCCCCGGCTTCGTTGCTGTGTTCATTTTCAGCAAAGTAATCTTTCATCAGTTCGATTAGGCTGATTTGGATAAAGTGAAGCTCTTGTTTGGGATCTTTGGTGTTGATCTCGATGATCAGTTTATTGTCTTTGATTGTTATCATGGTCGTTACATTTCAGGATTAAAAAAAAGAGCCCGCCTTAGCCTTCCTCTGTATGTAACATACAGTCCGGGTGGTTTCCTATCCGGAAGACATAGCGGGTTTGTCTTAAACTGTTTGGCTTGCAAAAATACGTGTTACATTTTAGGAAGAAGATAGTTTTTTCATTTGCTTATGGTCCGCGATTTTTCAGTTGCATGATTTTCATTTTAGAGGTATTTGTGATCTTCATTGAACAATTCGGCTAATCCTTTCAGTACCAATTCCATCAGGTTTTCGGCTTCCAACTTTTGCATGATGCGCTGGCGCGCGGAGTAAACTCCGGTGGGTGACAAAAAAACTTTCTCGCCTATCTCTGTGGGCGTGTAGCCTTTGAGCAAGAGCCGAAGAATTTTTCTATCGTGATCGGTTAATCTACTCATGCTAGTGGATGGTATTGCTCGATGGCGTTTTGCAGTTCTTCGACTTGGTTTACTAAATAAGCTTCGGTGCTGCTAACGTATCTGTGTCCGGCCATGTACTGCACTTTTCTTAGGTTGTGTTGTTTTAACCAGTGTGTGATAACTGAGGTGCGTACTTGTTGGAGGTTGATAAATTGGGGGTGTTGTGCTTTTATGTCCTGGCTCAGTTTTTTGAAGATAGATAGCTCGGTGCTTGTTGTTTGTTTTTTGCCCGCACTTGGAGCGGATAAAAATAATTGGGGGATTGTTTTATCTGCCTGATAAGCCAGCAGGTTGGGCCGTAGCTGATAGGTGTATTCCATCAGTTCCATTATTTGGTGGGACTTGAGTTCTAAGGTGCGTTCATTGCTTTTTCTACTGGATGCAATGTCGATGGTGCCTGCTCTGAGTCGTAAATCTGTTGTGGTCAGGCGGCTGATTTCTGTGGTGGTGATTCCTTGGTGGATGAGCAAACTCAGGATGGTTTTGTTTCTGGCTTTGCTTTGTCGGTAACTTAAAAACCAATTGCGTTTGCTGCGAGGGTCATTTTCTTCGGGAACCTGATAGTTCTGGTAGATGGCCTCCAGCTCAGTTTTACTCAGGATAGGGTAGAGCTTTTGTTGTTTGCTTCCCCTTATTTTTAGGTGGGCTACCGGGTTGTCACTTCGCTGGCCAGCTTCTATCTGGTAGTTAAAAAACTGCTTTATCACCAACAGTCGAAGGTTGCGCGTGGGGTTTTGGTAGCCTCTTTTTTGAAGGTGTTGTAAGTAGGCCAACACTTCTTTGGCTGTGGCATTTTGTACTTCGGTGCCATCTGCATCGAGCCAGGCTAAAAAGTCCAGCGCAAAGCTGTGGTAGCGCTCAACGGTGCTTTTGCTTTTGCCTTGTGATTGGAGGTAGTGCTTAAAGCTGGCCAGCGGTGAGCCACCGCAGGCATTTATTTGATGCGCCTTCATCGTTCTTTTTCTATCAGGTGGGCCTGCCGACCGGATTCCGAAGGAAGGAGGTGGGTATATATCTGAGTAGACTCCAAACTGCTATGGCCTAAGAACCGTTGTATTTTTTGTAAGGGCATTCCGTTTTGTAGCAGGTGGGTAGCAATGCTGTGGCGCAGGGTGTGCAGCCCAATGGCATCATCGGTGCCAAGCTCAGCCATAACAACTAAATTTTTGAACCGTGCATACAATCCGCTGCCTTGCATGGGTAGCCCGTTGATGCTGATAAACAGGCTGGATGTTTGTTTACCTGCCTCCCGGGCAGGGAGGCTTTTTACAAGCAGCGGGCGATAATCGTAGACCCATTCTTGTAAGTGTTTTAGCCCGGTTTTGCTGATGGGCACCAGCCGCTGTCGGTAGTTTTTTCCTTTTTTAACGTGTAGTATGCTGCTGTCAAAATTGATGTCGTCTATCCTCAAGTGTGCGCCTTCGTTTCTTCTCAGCCCGCAGCCGTAATACACTGTGAGCATGGCTCTGTCTCGGGCATCCAGAGCGGCTAGTTTGGGTAGGTGCCTTTTGTTTTGGGTAGCTGCATAGAGTTGTTTGATTTGAGCAGTAGTTAAAACGGTGATGGAGCTTTCGGGTAGTTTGAGTTGTTTTAAGGTAACTGGCACGGTGTGCTGCACACCTTTGTGGTGCAGGTATTCGGTGAACTTTTCCAGTGCCTGGACGTGTTTGTTTAGGTAGTTGTTGCTCAGGCCTCCGCCTCGTCTTTGATTGCTTCTGGTTGAGATGTTCTGGTAATAGCTTTGGTAGTGCTGTGTTTGCAGCGCACCTATGTGCTGGCAGTCTTGTTGTTCGAGGTGGTGCAAAAATTCTCTCAAGATATTGGGCAGGTTGTACACGCTCATGGGGCTGTAGCCCAAGATGTCGAGCCACTCAGCAAAGCCCATTTCTAAGTATTGGTAGCTGCTGTTTTTTAATACTAACTTTTTCATTGCATTCTTTTATTGGCGGTCGGGCCTCCCGACTTTTCATGTGCGCATGCCTTTTGGCGAACTCATCGAACCGCTTGCTCTTTGCCTTGTTGTGGTTGATGGGAAGCAGTTTGTTTTTGCTTTCGAACTGCTTGGGGCTGCTGAACTGCATTTCGACTTGGCTCAATGCAGGCTTCTTGTGGTTTTAACTTTTCGAGGGCTTCATCCAACACGCTTGCAATCCTTTGTTTCAGGGCTTCATATTCCTTTTCGTTAATTACTTGATAGGCAAATCCTTTCTTCTGGTTTCCCTTGCCTTGCTGGGCTTTCAGCACCAGGCCTTCGGCTTGTAGCTGCACCATGTAGCGTTTTTGTTGGCTTGGACTGACCCGAAGAACTTTGCGAGCTTCTTGATTTTTGAACTGCTTTTTGCCTTCGGCTTTTAACCAGTTCTTTAGTTGTTCAAAGTAGTTGCGCACTGCTCCTGAGAGTTCGTCTGATTTTCTGAGCAGGGTTTCTTTCAAAAGTTGGTTGGCTGCTGCGATGTCTTCTAAAGTGGTTTCTATAAATACTTCTCCCGTGGCTGGGTCGGCCTTTTGCTCCCGCTGGTGTTGCTGGTAAAAAGTAACTACTTCGATGAACTGTAAATAGTGGCTGTTGGTTCTGCGTGGCTTAAATACTTCGGTGGGGATGTCGAGTTGCTCGGCATAAGGGTTGATTACTTTGATGGGTTCTAATAGCCGTTGAGTATTTCTTAAAATACAGACAGCTTCTTTTTCGGACTGCCCGTCCACGCGCCCGGCAGATAACTTCCGCTGATAGCTCATTATTTGCAAGTCCTGCTCAGGACTTTCGTCTAGGTAAATCAAAAAACTCCGGTTGGCATTGTCTTCGTAAATCTGCTCGCGGGTGGTGCAGCCACTTACTGATACCGGGCCTTCAACTATCAGGTGCAGTGTTTTTGTTTCTCCTTTCGAGTTTTTGTGAGCAACCGTTTTAGCGATGCGCTTTTTGCTTTGCAGCTCCCGCAAGGGGTAGAGGGAGCTTTCTGCGCCATCGAGGTCTTCTATCAATATGAGCTTGTGAGACAATGCCCTGCGTTCGAAGTAGTAGAAGGCGTTTTCACTCAGGGTGGTGATTTCTACTTTGTCTTCTTCGGGGATGAGTGCGCCTACTTTTTCTTGCAAGTGGGTTTTGCCTACCCCGCTGCTGCCAAGGCTGACAATGTGCAGGGGTTGTTCTCGCTTGCGGCTGGTAAATATCAAATACATCAGTAAGCGATTCACTTCTTCTCCGATTACTCCAGATTGGCCGATGAGTTTGCCTGTGCGCTCGAGAAGATTTGGTTCTTTTAAAAAGTCGGCAGCGACTCGCTGCTCTTCAGGTGTTAGAGCTGGACTTTGATAAACTTCTTGTTGCTGCGCTTTGAGTTGACCAAGCCGCCACGCCTCCAGTTCTTCGGTGAGTTCGGCCATGCTGGCTCCAATCAAGCTGGTGCCGATTTCCAGCCGCTCGGCTGTTTTGCGGATGAGCTTTTCTACTTGGGTGTCGTTGTATAAATCCAGGTTGTGGCGCAGTGGGGGAACACTGCTTGATTTCAGTGTAATTTTTAGGGTGGCCCGCATTCTGTCCAAGCCTTCTAGTTTGATGCCGCCTAGAACGGTGAGTTGGAGAATTTCGTTTTCGTAAGTGAACTGTTCGGGTTGGTTGGTATTAAAAGTAGACATAAATGTACCTTTGTTGTTTGGGAGGCTAAAATCAAATGTGTACATTTATGGCACGCCAGTCAATAGACAATTATGTCACACAACACCAATCTTTTGTCTTTGCTGGTGTTCGCAGACAAAAAATATTTTTCAACAGAACCAAAAGCGAGCTTAAAATGGGGTTTGGCAAGGAATTATTTCGATTAAGGAAGCAGCAAAGGTTGTCGCAGGATGCGCTAGCTATGGACATAGGTGTCAACAAGAAAAACGTTAGCCGTTGGGAGAATGAAGAAGTACTGCCCAATGTGGAGATGGGTGCTAAGGTGGCCGTTGCCCTTGGCGTGAGCTTGGATGCTATGTTGGGGGAGGATGCTCAGCAGAAGGATGCTGAACTGGCCAGATTAATGCAGCGGGTTGTGGAGCTGCCGCAAAGTGACCGAGACGTACTCAAGCGGGTAGCTCAGGGTTTGTTGGCTGTCAACTAGCGGTAATGCAAAAGCCTCCCCGATTTTTTCGGGTTAACGGCAACTTGCAACACCAAAAGCAAGTTGCTCGACCGTGAGAGTTTGCAACTTGAACACCGCTAACCTTCCTTTCAAAAAGCTAGGGTTTGTAACCCGTTAAATCTCTTTAAAAGTACGTCAAAAAAAATCCCGCTTCAGCGGGATTTTTTTATGTAGAGGAAATCATTTTAAAACACTCCACAAAACTTATAAGCCTTAAGTATATAAGTTTTGTTGTCACTCTCACTTTTCAATTCACCAATCCTTTTGATTTATAAAGTCAATCGATTCCTTTGAAAAAGGTTCAAAACCCAAAAAATTAGCCTCTTCTATTCTATAGAAAAGAGGTATATTGAGGTACTGTTCTTCTTTCACAGATTTGAAAACCCTATCGGAAACACTAAATTTTCGACCATCTTTTGACATAACAGAAGGAGCCATATAGGGGTTTAGCGTATTTATAGAGATTAAATACCAACCAGATTCCGTTTCTCTACGAAAGATTTCGTCTAGGTATAACCCAATTGCCAGAAGATCAAAGTCGCTTAGAGCTGTAAGTTTCCCATTATTAACGCTATTGTTGAGGTAAGTTATGCGTTCATCTATGCTGCAATTTTTTAAATTGGTATCACACATAAAAGTTTTCTCAACGTATCTCATATACTTGCCAATGGAATCATTAATATTCTCTATACTTTCCCTTTCCATTTCTAAAATTTCACCTAATTCAGGTCCAGGTAGTGGAAAATGCCTATTTTTTATATGTTCATCTAACGTACCTCTATCATAATAGAGGATGGCATATTTTCCAATTACTTCAGGAACAATTACAAAATTTCCATTTTTCAGGTGATAAATATTGGCTGAGTTTATAAGGCATTTTTCAATGCTAATACCAGTTTTTAGCAATTCTTCCAATCGAGAATCATTGGTCCTGACAATTTCATATTTAGGTTGCATATTCAAGAATAGTAACAGTAGAAATATATTTGTAAGCATCATTCAGTTATTTAAGATTGAGTCCCACATCATTTGTTATAAAATGTGTAACAGTAGAACCTTTCTCTCCGAAACTTAGTCTCAATTGACCGTTTCTTATTTTATAATATGCAATAATATGTATCACTTTAGAAATACCATTATTTGTTCCTAATCTTGCATTTGCATATGAGTAGACTCCTTTATTTATATATGTGTCGCCTAAGGTTACAAATGTAAGACTAACGGGCCATTCATCTTTTTCATAAGCCAGAAAACTTCTTCCTTTCAATGCGAGTTGGTCAATAAATCCTTTTATTTGGGTATTAGCTGTTACCACAGGTTTTGTTTTGACTTCAACGAAATTGTTGTCGGGATAAAATAACATTCCATTCCTTGTTGTCAATCTCCTAACCGTAGAATATCCGTCAGGATAACTTACAGGACTATTCTTTGGCGATGGGTGATACCCAAGGAGCATTCCCGGATTAAGTTTTGCAAATTGGTGAAAGGCATCTTCAAACCTGGCTCCCGCTAGTGAATAGATAGCTTCTCTTGATTTTCCCGAAAAGCTCTCAAGTGCATATTCTATTAATACCGCTTTTGTAAGTGGCTGCCAGAAAATATCATCATCTATTTCGCTTGCATTGTTTTCAACTGATTTTGTTTTCTTATCACCTCCCGCATCCCCATTAGGTATCCCCGGCCCATCATCAAACACCCCAAAAAACGGATCGAACCCAGGGTCAGGATTATCGGCAATATCCCTAAGGTTTTCATCTATATCGTCAAAGAATTGGTCCTGTGTAAGATGCCCCTGCCAGTTGATGGAACCGTTTGCTGATCGCCATCCCCATTTATCCCCACGTTGGTAGTAAACTTGATCTTGGGGAGCTTCCTGGCCGCTATAAGAATACCCCCCATCGGGGTCAATAAAAGACACCGGGTTGTTGCTCATCGCCAAATAAGGCGAATGGTGCTGCCCATAAGGGTCAGTACTGGTCCAGCGGCCTAATCGGCCATCGTATTGGCGCAGTTCAAAAGAATTCCAACCTGTGCTGGGGTCGCGCTCTATGCCCTGGTAGCCATGGCGGTAGTCTTCGGGGCCGCTCAGACTGCCGTTGCGGCCCGGTATTTCAGAGCCAAAAGGGTAGTAATCAGCAAAGGAAATTAGCTGCGCGTTGCCCAATAAATCCTTGGTGCGTTTGATGACAGCCCGCACGTTGCCCAGGTGATCGTTGAGTTCGTAGTGGGTTTCATCCACGTTTACCCGGTCGCGGTACACGCCCAGGCGGCCTGCTCCATAGATGGGTTGCTCTTTGAGCAACAGGCTGCCTGCAGTGGGTTTTTCGTAAATGGCGATGAGGCCACCACTGGCATCCCGCACGTAGTAAGTTTCCTGTGTGGGATCACCCGAACCATCGTAGTCGGTTTTTCGAAAACGGCTACCCCGTTCGTTGTAATCAAAGGAGGCTTTGAGTATGGTTCGGTTGGAGTTACTATGCACCTTAGTGACCAATCCAGCTACATCGTAAGTCATCCAGCTTACATCAGCCTCGTCTTCCATGAGTTGCCCGGCAGCATTGTAGTCGTAGTTGCCCGCGGCCTGGTTGTCGAGATCCATGGTCCAGGTGCTGGTAATCGCATCCGCTAATTGATCCAACTGGTTGGTGCCGCTGGCATAGTTGTAGGCAAACTCGTCCATGGCGAGGCTGGTGCCATAGGCTTTGCGGTGCAGGGCAGTGAGGTTGCCGTTGCGGTCGTAGGCGATGTTTTCTACCCGATAATCGGGTAAAGGAGTGTTGCTGTTGGTGAATTGCGGCACCCCGCTCGCATACTCCACCTTGCCGAAAGTAGCCGTGGTCAATTGGTAGCGGTTGTCGTAGTCGTAGGTATACATCAACTGGTTGCCGCTGTGTTGGGCACTGATAGCTCCAGTGTTGGTTTGCCAGCGCTGTGCTTTGACCAACCCTGTGTAGCGATCCTGCGTGGTGTTGCCCACGTTGCCGGATGTGGTGCTGATGTTGGCACCTGTGCGGGTATAATCTCCGGTGAAGTAGTCGAGGGCTATGCCAAACACATCTGGCGCCACGGTGCTGTTGACAGTGGCTGTTTCGCCATCAGCTCCGGGGTCGGTGGTGCCATCCAGCCTGGGATGGTTGATGGCCTTGAGCATGCCCAGTATGGTGTACACATAATCCAGGCCTTGTGTTTCATCGCCCAGTTCCACCCGTTTGAGCGGTCCGTGCGCGTAGTATTCGTAGCGTGCCTGCAGGTCGCCTGTGCTGGCAACACCATCGGTGCTGGTTTTTACGGTTTTCAGCCGGCCATTTTCATCGTAGGTAAAATGGTGGTGAAACTGCTCTCCTGGCACTTCTTGCTGGTAAGCTACCTCGGTGAGCAGGTGGTTAAAATCGTAGGTGTAGTTGAGGGTCACGTATTTGTTCAAATCACCGATGTGCTGCACCATCCAGGTTTGCCGCCCGTAGCGGTCGTAGCCATACCATGAGGTGTGTTCATCGTTGTACGATTTGGTGGCTTGTCCCAACGTGAAGGCGCTGGTGTAGCCACTGAGCGTGCCACTATAGGCAGGGGTTGTTTCGGGCACATCGTATTGGTAATAAGTTTGCTGGCTGCAATTGGCCAGCGTCAACCCGTGTTGGTCGTCTGCAATGGAGTGCACCGAGGTGGTGCCCGCAGCCAGAGCAGGTACTTTGATTTGGTTCTCAAAATAAATGTCCCCAGCGCCTACAGGGGCATATTCGCCCGTTTCGATGGGGCGACCCGCCTGGTCGTATACAACGTAGGTGTAACGGTCGTCAGCAGCCTGCGCTGCATCCTGGCTAAAGCGCAACTGGCCTTTGGTATTGTAAGTAAGGCCACTGGTACCGGCATCAGGGCTCGTGCTTTTTGCCAATTGGTTGAGTGCATCATATTGGTAGGTGGTGCCCATGGTGTGCACGGGGTTCACGCTTTGTATCGGATAGGTTTCGTGCACATAGTCGATTCGAAGTAGCAATGTGCTCAAAAACTCGTCTTTGAAAGCTCCCGCCTGAAATGCTCCAAACAAACCGGGAGAGGTCCGGGCTACTTCCGTATCGGTCCATTTGAGCAGGATTTCATCGTAATTGTCCAACTCAGCATCAAGCACCTGGGCATAGGCACTGGTGTAGCTGGTTGGGTCCCAACGCAAATCGCAATCGCACAGGCGGTATTGCAAGGTGGCATTTATCCATTCGGTGTTCGAAGGGATGAGGGTCGTTGTTTGGGTGGAGTTGTTTTTGCCATAAAATTGCACCTTTAGTCGAAATTCGGCTAGAAAGGTGTAGGGCTTGCTGCTGCATTTGGCTTCAGAGGCTGTTTTGCAGGTGATGCAGTAGTAGCCGCTTGGCCAGTCGCCTCCGGGCTGGATGTAGGAAATTTGATCGACCTCTTTGTTTTGCAAATCGCAATATTCATAGGCATCACTGAGTATCTTGCCAGCAGGGTAGATGGGCTCACTGGCACTCACATCGTATCCATCTGGTATCACGCAATGATCGCACGACCCAGGGCAGTCTCCACCCACGGGAACGGGCCCTCCAATATTCTGACCACCCCAAAGCGCAGCGGCCACTTCGCCACTTTCTGTGGCTACCTGTTCGATGGCGTCTTGCAAGCGCTGTGCACCTTCCTGCAAAGCGGGCAGGTGAGTGGGGGTAACGGCATCAGATGTAAATCTTGGGTTCATGCTCAAAGGCGCAGCCATGGTAGGAGCAGGAGTTGGATTGGCTCCTCCATCTGAGGCCATGAATTGACATATCTCGGGATCTTTGGCGATGTAAAGCCCGCCCGAGGTCACCCGCAAATCAATGCGTTGGTCGTAGCCTGAAACAGGTGCCGTAATGGCGTAGGTGAGATCAGCCACTTCGTTGATTGCACTCAATTTGTAGGTGTAAGGGCTACCGGTAGTGCAAGAGCTACAGGTATTTGTCATGTCCATGTACACATCCAGTGTGGGCAGGGAGGGCACAAAATCGCAGTCAATTCCTGCCGGAGGAGTGGTCTGTTTCAACCGGCCTTTGCTGTCGTAATAGTTAATCGTCCACTGCGTATAGTCCAGTTGGTAGGAAACGTATTGCGAAATGAAGAAACTGGGAGAAGTGGAGGTCTTGAGTATATTGGTGATGATGTCTTGCCCGGTGTAACAATCAGGATATTCCACAAAAATGCGCAGGAACTGGTGCCCGCTGGTATAGTTGGAGCTAAGAAATGTCACTGCCCCGGTGGTTGCATGAATGGAATAGTCGGCACCCTCAGTCAAGTACTTATAGGTGTTGAGATCCATGATTTTGTACATGCTGTCCAACTTGCAACTCAGGTCGTTTAGATTCCAAAACTGAGGCGGGTTGAGGCTAAGCGTCAGGGAGCCATTTTGGCCATCGGGCAAATGGATGTCCACATAGCCGGGTTGGCCTTTGTTGGTGTTGATGGCTTTTTTAACAAATTGGGTAGAACAGGCGGCATCAGTGCCCACACTTTGGCAACTGGCAATGAGTCTGCCGGCATCATCGCTGTATCCGATGGCCACACTGCCATCGGCATCCACACGAATGGATTTGCGCGCAGCTGCGCGGGGAGGCCCTCCTGCCATGTGGCTGGCGAGCGCACCATACACCCAGGCCAATTCTCCTGCCTGATTCATTTGATACAAGCGGTTTTCGTGGGAGCTGCCCATCTTGTGGTATTCTCCGGGAGCAGAGGTCCGTTTTACACGGCCCAATGGATCCGGCCAGTATTCTGCTGTAGCAAAGGGAAAATCACTTGCCGGCACAAACGCCTCCTCGTAGTTTTGGTCGTCATAATACCAGCCCAGAGAGCCCTTGGCAAACACGCCCACACCATTGGGGCTATCTACATTGCCAGTCGCACTTTTGTCGTCAAAATCATCCCAGCGGTACACACTGTAGTTGGGGTTCACCACAAAGTAATCTTTGAAACACATGTCTTCGGTGTACTTGGGGGCAGGCAGGCTTTGCCAGGCAGCGCGGCCAAACTCATCAAAAATGGATTGGGAAACCAGGGTGTTGTCGTTGGCATAATCCCGGGCTTGCGTTTGCACGGTGCGGCCCAAACCATCGGCAAACACTTTGCCTTCGCTAAATGGCAGGGTATTGCTTTTGTAGGTAGTGGTGTGCACATAGTTCCAATCCTGATCATCGCAGTAAGAAGTGCCCGTGTAGCGGGTATTGAGGCCATCACTGGTCGAAATAGAAGTCAAATCCGTCATATCGGTTAGGCTCCAGTCGCTGTCGTTTAATCCATAAGTGCCCGTGCTTACAACAGCCCGCAGGTTTTTCAGGTTCACGTTGGCATCCACATCAAAAACCAAATCAATGCCCTGGTCCACGCTGGAACCATCGATAAAATTGAGAGTGATAGTGGTGGGAACACCATCCTCCGGCAAAGCAATGGTGTATTCTGTTTTACTGCCTGTGGCGACTGTGCCCGACAAGCCACCTCCGGAGATGGAGTAGAAAGTGTTGGTTTCCTCGTTGGTAGCCACATCAAAATAAATGTCAGGGAAGTTGGTGAACATATCAGCCAACGTAGCGTTCTCGTGTTTAATAGCTGCATCCACCAGCAAGGTTTGGTTGGCGGTGGTGGTGCTGGTCAATAGAAGCACACCCTCGTGGTAATAATTGATGTCGCTCCCCGAACGTTCAATTTTGAATACATCTCCAGCGCTGTAAGTGCCAAAACTACCCAACACAGTACTACCTTCGAGGATGTAAATGTTTTCAGCAACAAAGTGGAAGCTGTAGTCAATGGTGTTGTAGTGGGAATCAGAGTTGCCGTTGGAAAGCCCAAATGCCTTGGTCGAAAGTTCCCCATCAATGGTGTATTCAACATACCCATCCCTGTTCTTGGAAAGGCGGTTAGCCGAAGCCGCACCGCTGGTTCCCCAGCCGTTGGGGCTGGCCGTGCGCACCAAAGTATGCGTTTCGTGATCGTAAGTCGCACCAACCACATCGGTCCAGGTAATGGGAGTTTGGGCTTCGACTCCGCTCAGCCCAAGGGCTGTTGGTGCGATTAATGCGAGTGTTGTCGGTGCAGTTAGCACAAGGGCTAACCATGCGATTCGAAACAGCTGCGGGGTGATGGTGGAAATCAGGTGGTTTGCAAATCGTTTCATAGTGTGCTTAGTCGATTTTTGCATAATGATATTTTGAGGAGGTGATACAGAGCGGTCGTTCGTTTTCATCTGTTCCATGGCTATTGTGTATCACATTGAAGGATGGTTATTTTCAGTTCGTTATTAGCATGTTCTTTTTCTTGATAAAAAGAACCAAAAATCAAGGCTGACGTGTATTTTGTGGCGTTTATAACCATGCTCCACCTGCACGCAACCCAAGCCCTGGTACTGCTGATTTCATTAATGGTGGCAGCGGAGGTACAATTGCAGTTGCGTTGTCCTAACGAGTGTGCTTCAAGGATTGCTTTTCTAGGGCCTTCAACACGTGAACCATGGATAAACGGCACACAAAATACCCGAAGGCCATTCCAAGAGTATAGGGCTTTAAACTCCACTTGTCGAAGGAGATGATGCAGGTTGTTTTCTATGTCTTTCATTGTGTATCGCATTGAAGGATGGTAGATATGGCTCCCAGGCTGCTTTTAAGCTGGATGGTGCCGAAAAGGGGAGTGCTGTAGGCGTGGTGCCCAGCTCCCAATTTGATGCTGGTTCCAGTTCGCAACCAGGAAAGATTTCCTGCCGGTGTTTGGTCAAAAACGAAGGTATGTTGCAACACATCGCTGCCGCCCAGGGTGGTTCCAATGGTTGCAATCACGCTGTCTACTCCGGTTGTATCGGGAGATAGAAAGATGAGGCTTATCTCCACGGTGTCCGCGCTGGTGAGAATGGACATAGGGTTGGTCGCAGTGTCGGCCTGTATGGCGGTCATCAGCACCTGGGCATCTGGTTGCACGATGAGGCTGAGGTTGGCAGGGATTGTGATGGTTTGGGCTTCGACTCCGCTCAGCCCAAGGGCTACTATTGCGAAGGCAAGGAGGAGATAAGTCAGTTTTTGCATGATTGGACTGTTTTCTTATTGTGTTGCGGTTGACTGTTTTAGTTCACTTTCTTGAGTCTGTCAGTTCAGGCCCACCTGGCGGGATTTCCTCCCGTTAGGGGTGGTAGGCAGGCCTTCACAGGCAGGCTTGAATTGAGTATTTCTTCTTTTGTTTCTTTTGTCATACTTAATTTCACTGTCAGTTCGAGTGGCGGTTGTATAGTCCCGATATCTATCGGGGCGGAGCAACCGTTGTATCGAGAACAGTCCTGGAGCAGTGTTGCTCCCAACCTGTTCTCGATACAATTTTGGTTGGCACTGCTTCGCATTTCCAACCAAAACCACTCGAACTGACACTGTTTTTTGTGTTTTCAGCAGGTACTTCACTCGAACCGACATGGTGGTAAGGTGATTCTGTTCTCATAATAATTTTGGTTGGCAGTGCTTCGCATCTCCCACCAAAACCACTCGAACTGACACTGTTTTTTTGTGTTTTCAGCAGGTACTTCACTCGAACCGACATGGTGGTATAGTGATTTGTTCTCGATACAATTTTGGTTGGCACTGCTTCGCATTTCCAACCAAAACCACTCGAACTGACAGTGTTTTTTGTGTTTTCAGCAGGTACTTCACTCGAACCGACATGGTGGTAAGGTGATTCTGTTCTCATAATAATTTTGGTTGGCAGTGCTTCGCATCTCCCACTAAAACCACACGAACGGACACTGTTTTTTTGTGTTTTCAGCAGGTATTTCACTCGAACTGACATGGTGGTATAGTGATTCATGGTGTATATTAATTGAAGCAATCCAGTTTAATCCCGGGCGAAATGGTAGGTGTTGGAAGAAGTCTTCTTCTGACCGTTTTCCTGTTCTATCCAGGTTTCGATTACACGGCCTCCGTTATCGTATACATTGCGCGAAAAGAAATTCTCGTTGTCCAACGCATGTGTCACCAAACCACGTTTTTTGTCGTAAACGATGTAGCTCACCTGCGCATCAACCGGCTGGAAGCGCAGGTCGTCAAACCAGGCATTGGTAGTGCTGGAATTGTTTTCGATATACACCCGCAAATCATTGTTCGTTCCACCCGAAGAGACATAGTCTTCAGGCACGGTCAAATTGACCTGCAGCAGTTTCCAGTCTCCGGCCGTGTACACCGCGTCCGTTTTGTCGACAGATTGAACATCATTAATGGTCGTTCCTCCGTTGTACTGACCGTTCAGGTGCATCACCAGTGTGGCCTCATTGGGGCTGTCGTTGTGCACCCACACACTGGCTCGGTAAGTGCGGCCAGGTTGTAAACCCTGGTGTACCGTTTCTGAGCTTACTACTACGTTGTTTTCTTTCGTGGTGAAAATGGGCCCCTGGTAGTTGGCAGGCACTTCAGCCATATAGTCGCCTGTATGAGCAGGTTTTTGAGTAGTTCCAGCTAACTGAAAATTAAGAGCACTCAGGTTGGTGGAGTTTTTAACTTCACCCTCAAAATAATAGTCTTGAGCCGAGGTGTTGTCCATGTCGGTGTTGGTCTCAAAACCGCAATGCGTGAAGCTGGCAAAATTGGCATTGCCAGCCTGTGCGATGGCATAGCGGTTGTCGTAGCCGTATCGAATTGCTGAGAAGGTATTGTCGATCCCTTTTTGTTCCAGCACCCGATCCTGCTCATCATACAGGGTCGTTTCCCCAGCATATTTCCAGGTCAATGCACCTCCAGTGTATTCCTCAAAAGCGTAGGCAGCTTTTGGGCGGTAATATCCCGTTGTACTGACATTGGTAAAAGCACCTCCGGTGAAGGTTCTTTTGTTGAAGCTCGTTGCAAATTCCTGTTTTCCGCCACCTTTTGTATCATCATCATCCGTGTCGAGGTATTTGGCGAGTTCTTTGTACGTAGCCGTCAAACGGTTTTCTTTGGTTGGAGATTCTGTTTTGAGGCCCATGTTCGGATAGACCTCATAGGCCAGTTGCTTTTCCTGATACACCACACCCTGGGTTGGAGACTCAATGCGAATGCGGGTGGGGATGCCCGTGTACTTATCGCGTTGTTCGATTTCGGTGGTAGTGGTGATGCCATCAATGAACGAAGTGGTTTTGCGCAAGGCGCTGGTCAACTCTTTTTTGTAATAGACACTTTTGACCTGGTTGACATCGTATTGACCGGTGGTGTTGTTGATCCGCATGCCCCGGTAGAATACTTCTTCAGTCCGGCCCATGTTTTCATCGAGGGTCTCATACTGAAATTGCGTGCTGGCCATCAATTCTCCGTCTTTGTCATACACCCAGGAGCTTTGAGGTTGTCCGTAATTAAGAACATTTTTTACATGGATTACTTCATACAAATTCTGTCGTTCCAATCCGGTAGAGCCGGTGATCATCCAGGCTGGTTTGGGCTGCACCACAAAGGGTTCCGTGTAGTTGTTGAATTGCGTTACGGTTTTACCCAATTGCGTAATATTATTGCCACTAACCCAGTGGGTTTGTTGTTCGGTTACCGTGCTGTATCCGACAGAAGGTCCCATCGCATGGCGGTCTGCTGCCAAACGTGATCTGCGCAGCTTGTTGCTGAATTCATCGTGTACGAATCGATCGGGTTCATTGCTGCAGATGCCTTTTTCGTAGGTGAAGGTGTTGGAGTAAATGGTGTTGTCATTGGGCTGCTCGCGAACATCAATGGAGGCGACCCTGATGCCACCGCCCAGGGCGCTTTTCATGCGAAAACGGAGATACGCGTATCCCTCGACTCCGTCAAAGGTGTAAGTAGGAGCATTACAACCGGAATTGTCGCAGGAAGCTGCCGTAATTCCTGCTGTTACCTGAAAAATGGTAGAGTTGACCTGGTTAATCGTCACATCGCTACCAACTTTGTATACCCGTCCGCATGAGCTAAGCGGGGCGCAATCGTAGTAGTAATAAATGTCGATTCCCTCCACATTTGCATCCATCAACAGTCCAGATACATCTCCGGTTTCAAATACATTAAATATGGGTGTGATTGTCGTGGATATGGGAGTGGTGGACGCAAAATTCATCGTGCTGATTCTGAAAATACGCTCTGGCGCAACCGGTGTTTGTGATTCGTTGTTGTAACCGATCAATTCAAATTTGTCTGCCTCATAGTTGATCGTCATTTCTCCGCCAAGTGGCGTTAGCACCTTGCGTAGGCTCCAGGCATCTGCACCGTCTTTGTTGGTGCTGGTCGTGTAGCCGCCACGGACAATGTTTGAAGTGACGGTACTGGCTGAATTGTCTGAATTGTAATGTCCGAAATAGGTTGTTTTGCGGTGGTCATAATCTGGGTTGTCGTTGACATTAAGGTTGGAACTGTTGTAGTCAAACTCCCAGGAGGGAGTGATTTGGGCATATCCAAATTCGTAGGCAGTTATTCTGTTCAAGGTTAATTTTCCCGAAGCAGCTGCATTGGATTTAGAATCGATTTTTCGATAGACCAGCAGAGGTCCGGCAGTGAATGCAATTGTTTGGTCGGAGGTAGTATAGTTGCTTGCAATGTTGTTGTAGGTGTTGTTGGCCAGGGTGTAATCTTGCCCAAACTCAACGGTGCGCAGGGCCACTGCTTCAATGTTGGCCGCATTGGCATTATACTGATCAATATTTACGGTCTCTAGAACATCACCAGACGGAAGGGTAAAACTGCCACCGGTTTGGTTGGTGATGTTGGTTGTTGTTGGAAATTGAGCCAGGTCCGCATTGTCGAGCAACACAATTTTCGACAGGCTTAATTTGGGTTGTGGATTGGTGGAGGCCGTTTCTTCAAAACCGTGGGCATCTTTGCGCACTTCTTTGACGAAAAAGGCCGTTTGGGTGGCCGTTTTAATTTTATCCAGGTACCAGAGTTGTTTGGTGCCCATGCTTACGTTACCGCTTTCCCCATAAGTAGAATAAGGAATGGCCAGGCCGCTGCTATGCACCTCAACATTTCGCTTCGATTGCAGATCGGAGTGGTATCCATAATGCGGACTGCGCCAGGTAAAATCGTCCCACCACCTGGTATACTCCAGGGCAATCCAATAGCCTTTATCTCCTGCATCTGCTATGCCATTGGCGTTGGCATCGGAATAATCGAGGCCAGTAATGGCAGTTAAGAGCCAGGATGTGGCGTAACGATCTGCTTTGCGGTTTACCTGAATGTTTTCAAAGGCACCGGCATAAGTGTAGTCGTTGTTGAGGTCGAAGCTGTATACCTTTTCATCAATGGTGTAAACCGGCAGAGAATAGTGGTAGACCATTCCCGAGGGAGTGGTGACCCGATAAGCACCAATTCCATCCGAATCGTAGTTGGAGCCAGTGCGATCACCTGCTCCTGAAACAATTTCAAAATCTAAAAAGTCATCGATCACATTGCTCCCGGCATAGTGGTGGTCGTAAATTTCAGCGTTGGTCCAATATTCTACAAAGTGACCGCCAAGCTGTCGATCCAGGGCAGTGTTGATGTCTCCGTTGTAGTTATCGTTTGCCGTTTCAATAGCCTTAGGTGTTTTGAAATTGGCATTGATACTGCTGAGGTTGTTGTCCTCCATGTCCAGGTAAGTTTGCCAGAAAGGCCCGTTGGCAATGCGTTCGATGCCATAATAGGGGGCTTTAATTTGTGCCCCCGGTTCCCCTCGGTAATGGAATTTGACTTTGGTGCGGGTGAAGTTGTTGGTTTTGTTTTCACTTGCGAAGTAAGAATGGTGGTAGTCTCCTTCATCAAAATGTTGCAGGGTACCGAATTCGAGTAATTGTGGTTTGATGGAGCCCCCAATACCAGGACCACTTAGAAAGTAGCTGTCATAATTAGGGAACTCAAAGGGGTAATTTTGGGAAAGGCCCCGATCACTTCGATAAGTATCCATGACCTCCACTGTTTCATTGGGTGAGGAGGGATAATTATTCACTGAACCTGGCGCTGGAAATTTGTGGTAATAGAGTGGACCATAGTATTCATGGGTGTAGGGGCGATTTTTAAGGGATTTATCATTGTAGGGAGGTGGACCGGGCATTACCGTAGTTATACCTTTTTCTGAATGTGCCACTTTCCCATTCCAGTCATCCGGTACCCCATTCACCTGTCGATGAATGGCGCCTGTGTTCAAGCTCCAGCCCAACCCAATCCACGAAGCTTCCTGTTGCACCGTAATTCCAGCACTGTAATTGGCAGTTAAAGGAAATGCTTCTCCATTGGGACCTGTAATTGTCAGCAGTGGAACGCTGTAATTAAAGTCTCCCGTAAATTGATTGACATATTGAGAGGTGCCTTGCGCAACTCCTTGCGCGTGGAGTGAATTGATTCCACCTAATAGGGTGGCCAAACTAAAAAGGAGAGATAATTGACTTTTCATAATCGTTTTCATCAGAGAAGTTTCGGAGTATATGTGGCTTTTATTCATCGTTAGCTTTTAGACATACCAATCCCATTAAGATCATTTTGGGATCTTTCAAATCGACTCGTTGGGGGGCAACGATTCAGAGGTTGGATTCAACCTCTAATCACAGTTGATCGAATTGTGAATTGGGATCAATATGTTTTATGACCAATACAAAGGTCGGACATCAAATCTTCCAGCCAAGCGTAGATTTACGCAATTTTGGAAGGTTTGGGGGGTATTTTGGCACAATTGGGGCCGAATGAGGGGCTTCTTAGTTCTCAGTTTGGAATTGAAAGAGTTTTCCAGTTTGTAGTTGCTCAGTTTGGCAGTTCTAGCCCTGGTCAGTTTCCAGCAATTTCTCCACCACCTCCAGCTGCCGTTGGATTCCCTCCATTTTCAGTTGCAGGTGCACCAGCAGCCTGGGCGAGTAGAGCCGGAGCTGATGCTGGCAATCCCTGTCGGCCATGCGCAGGAAGTTGGTGGCGCGCAGGCCGCACCTGCCCGTAGCCAGGATGGCCGCAATGCCCTGTAGTTTTTGCAACAGCTGTTGGCGGTTGCCCTGTAGCCGTGCAAGTTCTCGTTCGAGCCCCAGCAGACGGTAGTGCAGTTTCGCCCTGGTTTCGAGAAGAAAACCCGTGCGGTGTGCCTGTTCGGTTTGTAGCAGCTGTTGCAACGAAGCGGGAGACTCCGCAGTAGCCTGCATGGACTGCACATAAGCCACCAGATCGAGTAGGAGGTGGGTGGGAACCGGGCGCTGTCTTTTTTCCATCAAGTGACAGTAGCTTTTACTGATGCCAAATAATTGAGCCAACTCCGACAAGCTGAGTTGCAGCACTTTTCTGTAATACCGCAGTGCTCCTTTGCCACCATCTATCCTGTTTTTTTTCATTGAAAGCCCCTTTCTAAAATCAACGGGCACCTCAAAGAACAAATTGTAGACGAAGAACTTGTGCACGCACAGCCGTGCACAAACCAATCGTGCACAACCTTCAAAATCAGGCACTTATATTTTGGCTCAGAGAATTAGAAAAATGCTAAAAAATGTTAAAATGCCTGCTATTACTGATTTTTCTAAGTTTTTGGAAGCAATAGAAGCCCACGGCCCTGGGTTTTTATTAGGAGAGTCGCGACTCAGTTAACCCGATTTATTCACTAAAAAAATCAGTTATGAATTATTCCATAAATCAATTGGCCACCATTGCGGATTGTGACGCAGTGCTGGTCCAGGTGCAAAAACAGAAAGATGATTTAACCTATGCCAAAACCACGCGGGATCGGCAGCTGGCCATTTATGGCGAGCGCACCGTGGCCACTGATGCCAGCTTGTTGGCAGTGATTTCCGAAATCACGGCCCTGCAGCAAGTCGTTGATGGCCTGCCGGAGGGCTCGGTCAAAGAAGACATGGAGCGCAAAATCAGAAGGCTAGAATACCGGCAAACCCTCCTGTCTGAACGCAGCGAAGACTACGACCTGGCAGCTTTGCTCGACCGGGAGTTGGACGTGGGCCTGATTGATGCCGAGTTGGCAGAAATTGACACCTTCATCGCAGCGGTTGAAACGCACAAGGCGACTTTGTAATCAAGTTGGTGTTATCTTGTACAGAAGCCCTCTTCCGAGTTCTCGGGGGAGGGCCTTTTGCTGGAGTGTGGTTGGGTTGTTCGACCGCGGGTGTTTGCCTGCCGCTACGCAGGTTTATCAATTTGAATACCGCTAAATTTGGCATCATTTAAAGAAACGAAACCCGCAACTATTCTGTAGGACTACCCGATACTTTAGCTTTGAATTTAGTGGAAATTAAATATACAAGCCATAGCAATAAGATGCTGATGCAAACACTAATTACTAATAAAACAAACAAGAGGGTATTTCCTCCGAGGCAGTATAATTCAGCAAAACCTGGATTTAGATTATCGCTGATGGCCCCGATGAATATCCAAATCGGAATTAGAATGGAACAGCGCAGAAAAAAAAGCCTCCAGGAAGACCATTTTAGCATAAAAATGATGAGGGGAGAAATCAATCCCACGATTGATGCTGCTACCTGAGAAAAGATTAGGGCGTGGACAGTTTCAAGAAACTTTCCTTGATTGATTAATTGCTGCAGAGTTTTATTGTAACCTAATTCACAGGCATTTTTGAATATTTCATCATTGCTCAAAATAATCGTTAGCAATCCCAAATAATGCGAAATGATCTGCAAACCCAGCAATAGCAGACTAAGGATTACAAAGTAATTCCACCTGATATTCTCTCGATTCATTGCTCCTGTGTTTTTTGAATTCGTCCCATCTATGGAATAATTCAACTACCATATTTTCGTTTCCAGAGAGCAAATTACCAATCTCATCAGTTCTTTTTCGATTAACGGCAACTTCTGGAATACCAACCGCACCTAAATCAAATACTTCTTCTCCCGCAACAACTGGTAAAAGCCGGCCTTGTAGCTGTCTGAAATAGCAATGCGGTTGCCGGCAATGAGGATGCGGTTGCGCTCGATACTTTCGATTTTTTCAATGGCCAAAATGTAGGAGTTGTGCACGCGGGCAAAGTCGCCTGAGGGCAGCACCTCCTACATGTTTTTAAACGATTGTAAGGTCATGAGCTTTTTGTTGGTGGTGACAATTTGCAGGTAATCTTTCATGTCCTGGATGTACAGAATTTTGTTGAGTTCTACCTTTTCCATGCGGTATTCCGTTTTTACAAACAGGCACGGGTTGGCTGCTTCTGAGTTGGTGGTTGGAACTTCCGTCAACTCGTTGTGTACTTTGTCCACGGCTTTGATAAAACGTTCCATGGAAAAGGGTTTGAGGAGGTAATCGGAAACATCCAGTTCGTATCCTTTCAGCGCATACTCATCGTAGGCAGAGGTGATGATAACCCTGGGTTTTTCCTTGAGTGATTCGAGCAGTTGGATGCCCGTGAACTCTTTCATGCGCACATCCAGAAAAATCAGGTCGATGGGGTTGGCTTTGAGGAAATTCAACGCTTCGATCGCATTGTCAAAGGTTCCTTCCAGCACCAGAAAATCCATTTGCGCTACGAACCCACCCAGCTTTTTTGTTGCCAGGGGTTCGTCTTCAACGATGATGCATTTGATGGCCATTAGAGCTGAATTTCCAATTGTGCGGTAAAAGTACCTTTGGCTTTAATTAAGTTGAGGGTGTGGCGGTTGGGGTAAATGTACTGCAAACGTTTTTTTAGTGTATCGAGTCCAATGCCGGAGGTGGCGTCTTTTTCCGTGGCGCGTTCTTCGTATTGGTTTTGGCAATTGAATTGAATGCGGTCCGGTTGGGCATCTAACTCGATAACGATGCCATTGTCTTGTTTGGTGTTGACGCTGTGCTTAAATGCGTTCTCTACAAAAGGAATAAAAAGCATGGGAGCAATGTCGGTTCCCTCCAGTGATCCCGTCACATGGAAGGTTGAAAAATCAGGGTTGGCGATGCGCAGTTTTTCCAGTTCTACGTAGTTTTTAATGTGCTCCACTTCTCTTTTTAAGGGCACCTGGGCGGGTTGACTGTCGTAAACCATGTAGCGCATGATGTCTGATAGTTTCAACAGTGCTTCGGACGCTTTTTGCTGATTCTCGGCAATCAACGCGTCAATGTTGTGCAAGGTGTTGAACAGAAAGTGCGGATTGATTTGGCTTTTGAGCAGCGCCAACTTGCTCCCGGCATTTTCTTTTTCCAGTTGATTCTGCTTTTCCCGTTTTTGAAACCAGTCGATGAAAAAGTGAAAAAAGCCTCCGACAGATGACCAATAGACTAATTTTGAAACGAATGTAAAAATAACCTCCCAGGCAGTGAGCGTATGGTATGGATTGTTCAGAGGACGGGCGTCCCAGGTCATCCAGAAAGCAAATCCATAGAGAAAGAAGATAAACAGAACCACGGTTAGTAACAACCATCTTTTCGAAGCAAGGGCAAGGCAGAAAAATAACCAACGTAAAATAGCAAAGGATATCCCACGCTTAACAGCCCGGTTACCATGTCCATTTTTGAACCATCAAAATTTAGTTTTTCGAAAAAAAAAGAGATGGTGTTCCACTGAGAACCGATTAACATAACCCAAAGGAGCGTGTGACTTAATAGAATGAAATTCTTTTTCATAGCGGGGAATTCGTTAATACTTTCTCAAATGTCTGGAACAAATGGACCGAATCACAATGTACTATGCCCTCATGAGAATTGCCCCGACTGTTGGTGCTTTTTTATCGATGGATTAGAAATGGGAGGTGAGAGGTGTTAGAGTTCTCAGTTTTTAGTTTCACTGGGTCAGTAATTCAAAACTCCTCCATTCTCACACTCCTTCCTCGCGCTGTTTGATCAGTGTCTCACCGTCAGCATTTTTACTGACCGCTCACTGCCCGATAGCACTGCCACGTGATACACACCATTGGGAAGTTGAGATACATCGATGGAAGTTTGTTGACCCGTGTTTCCGCCTTGTGACAGGACTTGTCGGCCCAATCCATCGTAGATGTTGATTTGGTCAAAAGAGGTGCCTTCCAGTTGCAGCGTGACCTGATTGTTAGCCGGGTTGGGGTAGAGGGTGTAGTCGATATTGGACGCTACCGGGTCGTTGATGCCTACCGGAGAACCGTTGAAATTGGCATTGTCAATGTAAATGGAACCTCCCAAGGCTGAGATGTAATCGAATTTGATGGTGACTTCACTTTCTTGCCCGTAGTTGCTGAGGTCAATGGAGTCGGTGCGCCATTCGTTGAATTGGGGCGTGTGAAAGGCAGCCTGCAATGTCCAGGGATTCATGATGGGGGCGGGGGCAGTTGCCAAATCCGCACCGCCTTTTTTGTATACTGATTCCCAGGTGGCACCGCAATCAGCGGAAACCAGTATTTCCAGGGTATCGGCAAAAACGGTGTCGGCTGTGAAAGAGGGCGGAGTAAACAAATGATAGTTGAATGCTACATCAAAGGTGAAACCAGGATCTACAGAGTTGGTTAAATCGACTACGGGCGAAATCAACGACTCCCTGTTGCCAGCGGTGTTGAACACTAAAATAGTGTTGAAGGTTGCTGCCGAATAATTGCCGTCTTTGCTCACAGTATTGTCATCGAACCACTCAAATAAGCTCGGGTCTTCTCCGGTAACCCAGCCTTCAAATCCATTTTCAAATCCGCCCAAATAAGGGGCCTCAGTTGGTGTATCAACAATGTCAATGGCTTTTTCAGTCACGTTGTTGTTGGGGTTGCTGTCGGTTCCGCTGGTGTTGATGGCACCAATGCTCATCACCAAATCGTTGAGCCCATCAGAGGCCGTAAATGCTGGTATGTTGACTTCGGCATGTTCAAATGGTCCGAGGTTTCCTGTCCAGGTGGTGGTTCCCGTTACGCCTCCCATCACATAGTTGATTTCAACTGCTGTGAGGTTGTTTCCACCCGCGTTTCGGATAAAACAAGTGGGGGCAATGCTGGTTTCGCACGACCGTTTACCATGACCGATGTCAAAAACATCCGCATCATCGGAAGCCGCAGTAGGGTCGTTAAAAAAGGCAAGCGCTTCTGTTACAAAGCTAGCTGCAGCCACGTTGTGATCCATGCCGATGATGGTTCGGTGCTCCACTACGGCATTGTTTTTTTTCAATTCAATGACAGCTTTTTCAATGTTGTCCACATAAAAATCATCGTTTGCACCAACGGTGGAGAAAATGGGGACCAGGCTGCCGTTGGCATAATTGTAATTGACGCCAGTAGGAGTAGGAGCATTGATGCGATCTAATTTGCCTTGAATGGCTGGGGTGTGTAACAGCAGTCCCTTAAAATCGGCAGGGTGATCCAAGCCGTATTGCAGCGCGCTGCGTCCACCCAATGAAAAGCCCTGCAAAATAACCTGGTTGGGATCGATGGAGTAGTTCTGATCGAGGTAGTCGATACATTCCTGAATGATCAATTCATCCCCGGCAGGTACGTGAAAGTCTTTGCTCGGATCATCACCACCATCAGGGAAAATGAAAATGGTGTTGGGGAACAAAGTGTTCCAATTCAAAGTGTTGATAAGAACATTTCGGTAGTTGGAGCCATTATCGCCCAGCCCATGCAATCCTACCACTACCTGATAGTTGATGGTCGAGTCATAATTGTTTGGAACATAACAAGAGAGGGTGCGGGTGGCACCCATGAAGTTGACAGAAGTGTCGAAACTTCCAACAGTTTGAGCAGGAGCAAGGCCTGACCAAATGGAGAAGAGTAACACGAAGAGGAATGATGCGGTTGTTTTCATAGGGATAGATTTGTTGTTGGTTCTTTGATGAAACAAACCTACTACCGATAAACAGGATTTTTTGCCCGATTGTATGGATCGACCTTTTCGGACCATGGATGGTCAATTTGATTTTATGCTTGAATTTCGGGTTACCGCGTTGGAAGGTTGATCAGCACCTGAGTGCCCGATGGCTGGTCGTTTTCAAAGCAATCGATGATCTCCAGCTGCACGTTGCTTTTGAGCTCATGTTGGATGATTTCTAACCGGCTTTTGACGTTTGGAATGGCAGCGGACTGATAGTGGACCTGTTTTTTGGCTTTTATCTCCTGTGCCTTTTCACGGCCAACGCCATTGTCAATCACTTCGCAGTGAATCATATCGTTTTCCAGCGTAAAAGAGACGCTTAAATAACCCTTATCATCGTTGCGGTTGACCAGCCCGTGCAAGATGGCGTTCTCCACAAAGGGTTGAATGAGCATTCCCGGAATTTCATAGACCCCACCAACCAACTCTGGCGCTACCTTCACGTCATATTTGAATTGGTTTTCAAAACGAATAGATTCCAGTTCCAGATAAAGTTTCAGTTGATTGATTTCGTCTTCCAGGGAGATGTAAGTGGTGCCTGAATTTTCCAATACCAACCGCAGTAGTCTTGCGAAATTGGCCAGGTATTCATAGGCTGCTTCCTTGTCGGAGTTCAGCACAAAATTTTGGGTGGTGTTGATGCAATTGAAAATGAAATGGGGGTTCATTTGCGCCTTCAATGCAATGAGTTTTACTTCCGCCATTTTGGCTTTGAGTGCGGCCTCTTGCACTTTCTGCTTTTGCTGTTTGCGCGAGTAGTAAATAAAAACGCCAAAACCAACAAACAGAGCAGCTATGAGCGTAAACAATGCCAACAGTCCCAGGCGTTGTGCCTTGTTTTCCGCCTCAATCTTTTGTGCATTCAATTGAGTAATCTCAATTTCCTTCTCAGCATTTTTATACCGTGACTCGACCTCAGCGACTTCGCTCGCGCTGTTGATGCTGTCTAGTTCGTGTTGAATTTCCAGAAATTCCAGATTCACTTCGTAGGCCTCTTTAAACTGCCCTGCATTGTATAGCGCTTCGGAAAGGCCTAGTTTCACTTGAGGCAATAGTTCTGTCTGTCCGTCAGCCTCAGTGCCTCTCAGGCTGATTCGGTAATTCTCGATGGCCCTGATATAATCGCCTACGCCATTGTAATAATCTCCGAGTCCTAAATGCACCATGGGGGGAACCTCCCCTTTTTCTGTCTTGGTTTCGAACGTAATGACAGATTGCAGAAGATGCACCCGGGCACTGTCCCATTCTTGCAGATCAGAGAAAGTGGTACCGAGGTTGAAGTGCGCATATCCTACCCAGAAATGGCTGTTTTGTGCCTGCCTTATGGCCAGTGACTTGCGGTAATAGGGGATGGACCCTTCGTGTTCGCCCATTTCGGACCTGAGCACACCAACGTTGTTGATGACCATGTCGATGTAGGTGGTATCCCTTAGCTCTTCGAATAATTCCAGGGCCTCCAACAGGTATTTTTCTGAATCCTGGTAGCGTTCAAAGTATATGTTATAAATCCCCATCCTGTTTAAGGTCATGGCCATTCCTGAAGAATCACCAATTTCTTTTTGAATCACCAATGCTTCATGGGCCATGAGTAGGCTCTCTTCGTGCCGTCCATAGAAAGACAATGCCCATGATTTTAAAGATACCGCTCGCGCGACTCCAAAGGGTATTCCTGCCAGTTCGCAAGAGTCTTTGATGGCGTCAATGATAACGATGGCGGAATCACGGTGCGACCGGAAGAGGGAGATTGTGGCCTTGAGCTTTTGTTCAATGGTTTCCTCGTTGGAAGGCAGATGGATGGTGGCAAAATCTTTGGACTGTTGTGCGAGCCCATAAAAGGGCAGAACGCAGCATAAAATCAACAAGCAGTTTCTGCGAAGAAAATTCATGTTACAAATGAAATGTATTTGAAGCGAATGAATCGATTGATTGTATGAATAACCCTTTTCAGGCCTCCTTTGGACCGGTTCGTTTTATGCTTACCCCAATGCCAATAGCTGCATAAAAGCCTCTTTGCGTCCTTTGGAGATGCCCAGTTCTTCTCCATCTTCCATGATGACATAACCGCCTGCGGACTTGTTAATCTGCTGGATATACTTCAGGTTAACGATGGAAGAATTGTGGATGCGGAAGAAGCCATAACTGTCTAAAACCGCTTCGAAATGCTTGAGGTTTTTGGTGGCTGTAATTTTCTTGCCGTCTTTGAGGAAAAAGTCGGTGTAGCTGGCCGCAGCTTTGAGGTAATACACATCGTTTATCTGAATGAACTCATAGCCTGTGGCGATGGGCAGCGTGATTTTGTGCTCGCTTTTATCGCCCGTTAGAAAGTTGCCAAACATTTGCTTGACCTTTTGATTGTCGTTGCGTTCGATGGGGTTGGCTTCCACCTTGTTGATGACCACTTTGAGATCAGAAATGCTGGCAGGCTTGATGATGTAATCCAACGCTGAAAATTTGATGGCCTTCAACGCAAACTCTTCGTGAGCCGTCACAAAAGCCACATGGAAATTGATGTTCTCGAATTTTTCCAGCAGCTGAAATCCGCTCTCCTTACCCATTTCAATGTCTAAAAACAGCAATTGAGGTTGAGCCTCCAAAATTTGCGGATGTGCCCCGGCAATGGATGTGGCGCTGCCAACAACATTGACGTTGGTGAAAAAAGCCTGCAATGCTTTGCTCAATGTCTCAATGGCCCGTGGCTCATCATCTACTATAAAAACGTCAATCATTGGTTCTGGTAAAACTGTTTGCTGGCCTAAAGATACCGGTTTGACCGGAAGCAATAAAACGGACGGCAAATTGTTTGCCCAATTGGTCAGTTTTGTATCTGACCATGAATATTTTTGCTGGATGATTTGCATAGCGAGCTCCGATAGCTTAACTTGTAATTAGAGTAGCATACATCAATTTACTGAGCTCCCCGCCCAATTTTGTTGCTTCACAATCTCTCGGAAGGAGGATGTTTCACTGCCCCATTTTTATTTTTCATGCCCCTCATTTATTCATTTAATTCTATTTCATCATGAAAAAGTTAATGGTAATTTTTGGCTTGCTGAGTATGTCCTTTTTGTTGTTACCACTACAGGAAGTGAACGCTCAGAATTGTTTTACAAAACCAATAGTAGCCAGCAATTGTGCTGGTGCAACATGCGGTAATCCTACTGGGTTAGCGTATGTCGTGGGACCACTTTGTACGGTTCCAACAAATCGGTTGTGTGTCACCCATGAAAGCTCTACCCTTTGTATTGGTCAGGTGGCCACTGCACAGGTAGCTGTGAATGGCACTGTGGTCGCTACGGGCAACATTACTGCTCCGGGTTCTTCCATTCCGTTTATTGCTCCGTGTGGGGCAACCGTCCGGGTAAAAGTGGGTGTTTCATCAGTGGGGCCAATTGCCTGCCTGGTGGGTGCACCACCTCCTGACATCACCTATGCGTTAAGGCGCTAGATTAAAATTGAGTGAACTGTCTTCCTTCCGTTTTTATTTCTTCAGTTCAAAAGGTCCTGGCAAGGGGTGAGCAACTGATGGTACTGGTAGGTTGCGTGCATTGAAAGCAAAAATAATTCTCTAACAGGAAGAAAAGGTTTTTATATTCATCTATATGATGAAAGCCAGAGTATTTTAGGAATGTTCCGCTTCTTTTTCTCTTATCTCATGCAGGATTCGATGCTAAAGCCTGAACTTGGAGGGGCTATTTTTTTGATAGATTTTTTCGTGTGCTAACAATATCAACGATGTGAACTGTTGTTTCAATCACGTAATACAAAACTTTGTAATCCCGTACTATCATTCTGCGATAATCGGGATTTAGCTCATCGACTTGATATTGATTGGGGTAAAGAATGGACTCTGCTTTTTCAATAATATCCTGAACGACATTGGTTGCTCCTCGAACGGATTTTAAGGCGTAGTATACAAAGATGTTTTCCAGCGCCTGACTAGCTCCTTGAGTCCACCTTACTTCTTGTATTTTTCCTGCCACTCTCCCATTTTTTGTTGCACTTTCCCGGTGCTGAGTGTTTGCCCAGCTTCAACTTGTTTTTTTCCTTTTTCCAGGCGTGAGTTGTATTGTGTCAACGTGAGTGGTCGGCCACCAGTGGTCCAGGCAACTATTGCTTCTTTTTCCAGCAGGCTGTCGATTTTCCTTAGAAGAGATTCATTTTCTACGGCAAGTAACCTTTGAAGCAGATTTAACTTGTAGGCTTGTACGTCCATTTTCCTAGGATTAGTCTATCAAAGATACGGCTTTTCTTGCTTTTTTGTTGTGTTAGCCCACTTGTAGCAAGGGCATTTCCTAGAAAGTAATTGTCGCTTTGGAGTTGATTTAACCGCAGTTTGTTACCAAAAACCATCATAAAAAGTCGCTATCGATAGACCTTTCGCCTGTTTAACTCCCTTCGAAACCGGTTGGCATACACCACGTGTTGCGAATGTGTTTTGGCAAAATAGCTCTCTCCGGAAAAGTCTTCCTTGGCGACAAAATAGAGGTACTGGTGCTTTTCAAAGTCGAGCACGGCATCGATGTAGGAAATCGGTGGAATCAGCACGGGGCCGGGAGGGAGGCCCTTGTATTTGTAAGTATTGTAAGGAGAATCAATGAGTTTGTGTTCGTTCAACACCCGTTTGATGCCGTAGTCTCCCATGGCAAAAATGAGTGTCGGGTCAGCTTGCAGCGGCATGCCAATACGCAACCGGTTTATGTACACTCCGGCAATGGTTTTCATGTCTTTGGGCAGCTTTGTCTCCCAATACACGATGGAGGCCAAGGTGGTCACCTGCGATTGGGTCAGCTTGGTGCGTTTGAGTTTGGCTGTACGCTCCTCGTTCCAAAACCGCTTGTATTCCTTGCCCATGCGTTTCATGAGTTCCGGGACTGTCATGTCCCAATCCACATAGTAGGTGTTGGGAACGAACATCGAAATGATGGTGTTTTGATTGAAGCCATACCGGGCAATAGAGTCGCGGTTCGATAACCATGCGTACACCGCAGCCGAATCAATCATTAGTTCTTTGGTCATGGCTCCGGACAATTGTTTGAGGTCACGCACCTGGTTGAAAGTGATCGACACATCCAAACGGCCATTGCCAGCACGCAAATGATTGACCAGCGAGTTGTTGGAAAGACCATCTTCAATTTTGTACTTCCCCGCAACGATGTTTTTGCCCGTGTAATTTTTCTGTTCGACCATCCATTCAAGAGAAGCCCTGTCCTCTAATACATGCAGGCTATCCAATAAGTCAACTACCTCGGCTGTGGTGGCGTTTCTGGGAATAAATAAGTAAACTTCCTTGCCGTCTGTATCCACATTCGAAAGGACAAAATTGCTGTAATACTTGTTGCCCACAAATGCACCAATCACCAAGCCCACCAAGAATAGGACGACTATGATTTTTAATGCCAAATACTGCTTTTTCTTCCCTTTTGCCATTGCGCTTACTATGCTTTTAGCCGAACTGTTTGCCCATTTGAAAACAAATCGTTCGGATCGTATTGTTGTTTTATGTCTTGTAGTCGGCTGTAATTGTCTGCTCCGTAATAGGCCGTTTCCCAATCCTTAAATCCCATGTGGGGATAATTGCGGTATTGCCTTCTGATGCCATTGTCGTAGAGCAGGTTTTGTATTTCGTTAAACGAGTCAATGAGGTGAGTTGGGTCCTTGCCTTCTTCCCAATACGCCTGTAATTCTGATAAATAAGGCACCTTTCGATGCGGGTAACACGAGTTGGCTTCAAACTCGGCATTGTCGATGTTGCCGCCCAGTGTGTTGATTTGAAAGATGAGTCCGTGCTTGCGAAAAACGATGTCCAACACGCCATCGATGCTGCTGGCAATGGTTGCATAATCATCGTAATAACCGGCCGATGCATTTTTGAACGGTAGCGGATGGTCAATGCCGTAATAGTTGCGCAGCGATTTGGCCAAATTCTTCGGAGTGCCGATATCCGCTTTGTCGGAAATTTCGGCAAACCGCTCTATCATCGCAGTCAGTGGAGCATTGTCTTTACCATAGTTCGTGATGAGCAACACCATGGTCTTGTAATTCAGCACAAAAGCGGCAAAACACGTTGCCGGTAACCGGGCCGAGAACTCGAAGTAGTTTTGCAGGAGTTCTTTGGTGCGTTCCTTGTCCAGTTTGTAAGCCTTAAAACGGTGCCGGGTGAAAGTAGCCGGAGCGCGGTGTGTATTGAAAACCATGTTGGTGACTACGCCCATGTTGCCGTTGCCACCTCCTTTGAGTGCCCACATGAGATCATCTCCAGTTTGGGTGGTGTGAATTTGGCCCTGGCCATCTACCAAAGTAGCTTCCACCATGTTGTCGCAAGTCAAACCGTATTTGCGGGCAAAAAAACCGTAACCACCGCCCAGAGTAAGACCGCCCATGCCAACAGTGCCGCAGGACCCAGCTGGAACCAGTCGTTTTTTTGGTAACAACGCATCGTAAATGTCTTTGAGCAGGCAGGCTGGCTCTATCGCCACCTGGTTGTTTTCCAGCCAGCTAATGTTGTTCAACAATGAGAGGTTGATTTGCAATCCGTCATCGATGGAAGAAAAGGCTTCAAAACTATGACCACCGCTTTTGACTGCCACTTTGAGTCCTTCTTGTTGTGCTAGTTGAATGGCTTCGGCAACACCTTCCGTGTTTTTGCAAAGCGCAATGATGGCGGGTGATTTTTGTACTTGTAAGTTGTAGCCCAAACGCAGTTTTTCATAGGCCTCATCTGCCTTGTACACATAAGTCACGTTGTTTGAGACCATGGCTTTTTCCAGCTCCGCAACGGTGTCGGCAATACTGCTGTCTGTTGGTGGTATTGTCGGGGCAGGCGGAGGGGGAGGGGTATCCGGATTCAGGCAACCGGGCAAATAAACGCTGAACCCGGCAAGTGCCAGCAATTTCAAAACTTCTCGTCTGCTCCTCAGATTTGACATGGACTGTAAAAATACTCAACTGTTTTAGTTGAGTAACGAGACTGGAAAAATAGATTTGAATAGTGGATTGTTAGTTGTGCGTAATTTTTCCGTTTTTGGTTTAAAATGAATCCTTTTTGAAGGAAAAGGGCTGTTAATAGCGAAAAATGAGGTGCAAATGTTCAAAAATCAATCTTTTGAAGAAAAGTGGCACGATAACTTTTCTGGTTGCATGATTATGCAGTACTATTGTAGCTATTAACCCTGATGGCGTGACCCAAACGTCATTTCAATTTATTTTAAGATGATACAGTACCATAAGATCCAAACGGTCTTTCTACGGGATCCTGCAACAAACCATAAAACACTCATGGAAGGCGTTTGGTCCAAGCCCGAGTTTGAACTGCTCAAAGACATTGATTGGGTTTGTACCGAAAAGATTGATGGTACCAACACGCGCATATTGTGGGATGGAGAGCAGGTTATATTTGGAGGGAAGACAGACAATGCACAAATGCCTCCCGTGCTTCAACAGGCTTTGGAAAGTACCTTTTCTAACGAACAGATGAAGGAAGTATTTCCTGATTCAAAAGAAGTGTGCTTGTATGGGGAAGGGTATGGAATGAAAATTCAGAGTGGAGGAAACTACCTGCCCGATCGGGCTGACTTTATTTTGTTTGATTGCAAAGTAGGGGATTGGTGGTTGAACCGGGAAGCTCAGGAAGACATCAGTGAAAAACTGGGCATTGGTATTGTGCCCATAATGGGGCATTGGAAACTGGAAAAGGCGATTGAATTTGTTAAAACCGGATTCAAGTCGACCATTGCCGCCAACAAGGAGTATATGGCGGAAGGATTGATCATGAAGCCACCGGTTGATTTGTTTAACCGGAAGGGCGAGCGGGTGATAACTAAAATTAAATACAAGGATTTTCTACGGGCGTGAATGGTTGGCTCTGGTTCCTAATCAACCACTTTTTTAACCCGGGCGGTGTTGTCCATTTTGGTGAGCGTCAACCTCACCACGCTGTCTTCTACGGCTTGCAGGTCGTGACGCAGATTGCCCTCCAAAGCAACTAAATCACCCTTTTGCAGGTGTTGTACAACACCTGAAACACCAAAGTCAATTTTGCCTTCTACGATTTGAACAACAATGGGAAATGGAGATTGGTGTTCTTTCATCGCCTGACCAGCCTTCAGGAGAATTCGGATTTCTTTGGTGAAATCCGTATCAAACAATACGTTGATGGCGACCTTGTTGTCGTTGTAAGTCAGGTCTTGATAAAGAGATGCTTTTTCCATTGCGCCCGGTTGATTTAATTGTTCATCAGTAAGGCGAAGGTATTCCCTTTCTGCTTCCTTTTTTATGACTTTTATCAGGTATCTTTTGAAATCATTCAATTTAGATGGTCACTTCCGCACCCAGGCAATTGGCTTCGGTAAATTTTGCACATCGAGCAGTTTAAATTTATTCGTTGACGATTCGGTGATGATGAATTCCCGCTTTATTTCTTCTCCCCAAATAATCAAACTGCGGCTTTCTATCTTGAAATTAAGGGAGTGGGTGGAACCATCCGGGCGCGTTAACACAGTCCTTTGATGCGAGGCAAAAAACAATTCATGAAGTTCATCATCTTGTGTGATCCACCTGCCCTGGAGCAGTTGATAATCTCTTTTGTCGAGATCGTTTAATTGCTGCTCCATTTGTTCCAGCGCTTCTTGCCCGTGTGGCGATAGTTCCTGGAAAGCCTGATACTCAAGTATGGCTCCTGTAACCATGACCAGGGCCGTGACCACAAAAATGATGTAACTGGTCCTGCCGAGTTTGAGGGGGACCAACGTGATAGGGGGAAGCTGCCTTTCTTTGCGCAACGTATCCAGGTCACTTTCTAAGATGACATATGTTTTGGACAACCGGTCGTGCCAGCCCCAGCTATTGGAGCCCAGGCAGCTAAGGCTTTCGAATGGAATGTAACGGGCAAACGTTCTTAAAATGATGCTCTTTAAGTCCGGGCGCTCCCCATCGGCATTGACCACAATGGTTTTCGAAATGATTTTCCCCGGTGTCCACTGGTAATGGTATTCGAAAAAGATGTAGTAAAAAGGGTAGAGGCAAAGCGTAATCAGCAGGCTTAATTCAATGTAGGGAAATAGGTTAATCGCATAAACGAATAGTTGGAGGATGAAGCTGTCTATTATAAAATGGACGAAACGAATTCCCGGACGTACTGTGGCTGTCGGAAAGCCTGCGAGTCTATTGTCGGATTGGCGTTTTGCTTGTTTCTCCTCAATTTCTTCTGCTACTGTTTGTGCTGATTCAGCATTTTTGCCCCGTTTTTCCAGTTCCCAAACCGCTGCCAGCACAGCTTCTTCCTGAAAATTCTCTTTGTCGTCAATGTAATGCTGAAGTTCTGCATCTGACTTGCCTTGAAGTTTTTTGGAAAAACTGTTTTCCCTGGTCATGGTGAAACTATTTAGCAGCCAATTTTGCCGTGGCAAATTTCATAAACTGCTCCATGACTTCAGGGCTGGCAAAGCACCGTTTGGGAATGGGATTGACGATGGCTTTGCTTTGGTGCATGGCGACAAACTCTTTTTCATCGGTTACTTTGATGAAATTGCTCCAGTCCATCCTGGAGTCAATGCCTTCAGCTTTGATGGTGACTTGGTCTTCATCAAAGGTGTAAAGGATGCTTTCGTATTGCTTTTGTTTGAGTTTGTAGGCTTTGGCTATCTGGCGTTTGAAGAGCCAGGGAACGAAGAATATAATGAAGCCATAGGGCATTAAAAAGGACAAGACGTCCCAAACGGATTGTATGAGGGATGTACCATCGGAAAACGCTTTCAAAATAGTGGAGATAATGGAAATTACCAGTATCGCAGATCCTATGTAGACAATTATTTTGATTTTTTTGAACAAGACTCCGAGGCTGAACTTTTGCACTTCCTTAAGGCTGAGGTTCACGTTAATTTCCAGGGGTAAGTTCATTTCTCACTGTTGTTTTTGATAAATGGCTTTATACATCCCCGTACTACCATTGTGGTTGGTGGCATCCACCTCCCGTAAAACGAAGAGGTATTTGGCCATCAATGCGGTTGTTTCTGCCAGCGTGTAGTTGCGGTGACCGGGAGTCAGGCAGTCGGTTTCAAGAATAATCAGTTGACCGTTCGATTTGAGTTTTGATTCGATGTCTGTAATCATTGCATCCATGTAGGTGAATTCATGAAAGGCACTGATCATGATAATTTTATCGAAGTGCTTGTCGGGCAAATTGGTGGCTTTTTCAGTGCCAATCACCCAATGGAATTCGTTCGTTCTTTCCGGTTTGATTTTTTGGTTGCGTTGCAACACCTTGTCCAGTGACTTTTGTGAAAGGTAGTCCGCGTTGATGTCTTGGGCGTAGTAAATCATTCCATCGGTCAACAAAGCAAACCCAGCCAGGTTTTGCCCATCATAGGCGCCTACCTCGGCAACTACCTGGCCTGTTTCAAAAGCGAAGAAATCAAGCAGTTCTTGCACGTTGGCAAAGTAATTGGCCACATTGCCGTACACCTGGTCCGAAAATTGGAGCGTATCTGTTTCGGAAATGTAGCGGCCTCCTTCCTGTACTGTAGCATCCTGGGCTATGGCGCCAGATCCGAGGAAAAGGGCCAGGGCAAACACACAGTTTATTTTTGTAATCCTCCACATAATTACGGACATTTTAATTTAAGTACGCGCCCAACAGCCTCAATGGAATCGTTCTGTCCATAGGATTGTAAAGTAATCGCAGCTACGAACAGGAATAGGAGACCTGTTTTTTTCATTGGTTTTGGGTTCGGCTTAACCCAAAGGTACTAAATCTCATTGGGTGTTTATTTGCGGAAAGACAAGCTTACAGCAGTTTAGTAAGCTCCTGGATCTGATCTTTCAATTCTTTGAGAAAGGGACTGCTCCTGGAACGAATGATAATGCCGTTTTTCTTGTTCTCCAATAAGTTGGAAAAATAACTTTCTTCAATGTTCACGTCTACTACTGTTCCTCCTCCCGCCAACACATTTTGAGCAATTATTTGCGGCAATGTTGTTTCTCCCGAGGTGCCCAATACAAAAAGAATTCCTGTTTCTTTTGAAATTCGTAGAACGGAGTTTCGCTTGAAGAATTTCTCGTTGTAATATTCATCAAACCACAGGACATGAGGTCGCAGGCATTCTCCACATTTTGGACAGGTGAGTACTTTCATTTCTACTTCACTCAAAGCATCCTTTTCCCGCTGTTTCAGTTGAATCTCCTCGGGAAACGGGTATAGCTCATTGGAGCAATCATCCCCGCAACGCATGAAATCGTGGTCTCCATGAATCAAGAACGTGCGTTTTTCAGAACTTCCCGCCTTCTTGTGCAGGCTGTCCACGTTTTGAGAAATCAAGGCGAACCGATTTTGCAGTAAATCTTCGATTTCCTTCAATGCGAAATGGCTCTGATTGGGTTCGGCAAATTGAGTGATCGATTTGCGGTAGAGGTAGAATTTCAGCACCTCGTGTGCCGCCACGTTGAACATTTTTTTGGTTCCGATCTCCTGGGCCCTGTAATTTTTAGAACCCACTATCCAATAGCCGTCTTTTCCGCGAAACGTTGGAATACCGCTTTCTGCGGAAATACCAGCACCAACCAAAAAGGAGACCTTGTGCCCTTTGTCCAGGCAATGCGTCAAGTTTTTTATAAGTGCTTCTGGGAGCAAATTCAAATGTTTAAAGATCAGTCGCTGGATAGTACTTCTTTTTCAACCAAAAAGCCACCCGCACCAGCAGTATCAAGGCTGGAACTTCCACCAGCGGTCCGATAACCCCCGCAAACGCCTGCCCGGAATTGAGGCCGAAAACAGCAATGGCGACAGCGATAGCCAGCTCAAAGTTGTTGCCCGCAGCGGTAAAGGCAATGGCAGCATTTTGGTCGTACTCAGCCCCCATGGCTTTGCTGAAAAAGAATCCGATGACAAACATGACGATGAAGTAAATTAACAGTGGTACTGCGATAATGAGCACGTCCATTGGAATTTGTACAATCAGCTCTCCCTTGAGTGAAAACATGATCACAATGGTAAAAAGCAATGCAATTAGGGTTAGGGGAGACACGGTCGGAATGAATTTAGTGGTATACCATTCCTCGCCTTTCAATTTTACCAGCACAAGCCGACTCAAAATGCCCAAGGCAAAAGGAATGCCCAGATAAATGGCCACACTCTCGGCAATGGTGCCGATGGAAATGTCAACAATTGCCCCTTCAAATCCAAAGTAGGGAGGAAGCACGGTAATGAACAACCAGGCATAGAAGCTATAGGCAAACACCTGAAAAATGCTGTTGAGCGCTACCAGGCCGGCACCGTATTCGCTGCTGCCTTCGGCCAAATCGTTCCACACCAACACCATCGCAATGCAACGCGCCAAACCAATCAAAATGAGGCCAACCATGTATTCGGGGTAATCGTGCAGGAAAACAATGGCCAAAACAAACATCAGCATCGGTCCGATGATCCAATTGAGGATCAAAGAGATCGAAAGGATCTTAACATTCATGAATACCTTGGGCAGGAGCTTAAAATTCACTTTGGCCAACGGAGGATACATCATCACGATCAACCCAATGGCGATGGGAATGTTGGTGGTGCCTGCACTCAACGAATCGATGAAGACGGGGAAGGTTGGCACAAAATAGCCGATGCCCACACCAATGGCCATCGCCAGAAAAATCCAAAGGGTGAGGTAACTGTCGGGGAAGCTTAATTTTTTGGAGGCCATGTCAGTGTTGAATTTGAGAAAAAACGAATTTCATTTCGGTGGCAATCTGGTGGCTCCGTTCCCGGTACGTGGCCTCCTGGTGTGCGGTTCCATCAGAAGATTTAGGATCTTCATAGGTAATGGCGATTCGGCTGGCTGCCCCCGGAATAAACGGGCAATCAGCATCGGCCTGGGAGCAGGTCATTATCGCGGCAAAATCACTTGCTGCATTAAAGGGGTCATCGTACGTTTTTGAAAAACCCACAATAGTGGGTGCGTCCTCAGCATACCGGATGTTGTAAACCGGGTTGCTTTCAGCCGATGATTTGGCCACTTCAAAACCTTCCTGACTCAGCGTTTTTGCAATCACCGGAAAAAGTGCGGTTGCTTCTGTGCCGCCCGAGTAGCAGGTCACACCAGCTACGCCAAAATGATGGGCCATCGTTTGGGCCCACACCTGTGCCAGGTGGCTCCTGCGCGAATTGTGGGTGCAAATAAAATTGAGATTGGCCGGAGCATCTTGTTCCATTTTTGACCTGATAAAGTCTACGAGAGGTCGCAGCAAGTCTTGACGCTCAGTGGAAATGGAAGCCGTATCCAACTGTTGAATAAAGCTCGTTAATCGGGTAAATTCAGTGGTCATCGTTTTTTAAGTTAACAGCAGTCGGTGGTCATTTCTATTATGTCCTGGTTCAAAAACTCAGACATCACTGTTTTCATGGCCATCCAGTTGGTTGGTTCGATGCAGTAGCAAACGGTCGTTCCTTCCACCGTGCCTTTGATGAGTCCCAGGTTTTTCAATTCCTTCAGGTGCTGAGAAATAGTGGGCTGCGCCAATCCAATCTCTTCCACCAAATCTCCGCAAATGCACCCTTTGAGGGTAAACAGGTGTTGTAAAATGGCCACACGTGCCGGATGACCAAAGGCCTTGGCAAACAACGCTATCTGGTTTTGTTGGTCGGTGAAAATCTCTGACTTGGCTAATCCCATCGCTTTACTTTAATTTATTTATTGCAATATTACGATAAAGAAAATTCCTAGCCCGTTAAACCAACATAAAACTTAGCGCTAATTTTACCTGGAGAAGTCTGGGGTTTCAGTCACCCTGGCATAAGGGAATTCATCCACCTTGTTCAGGGTGTAATAGGAATTTAAACCCGATATACCCACATTGTCCATGTTGCCTAAGTCCAGGTACCCGCGTGCGTCCATCGCATCGTCTGGTAAGAAAAGGTGTTCTAATTGCCCGACTACCATGATGGTGTCGTTGACTCTTATGGGCAAAACTTCCACGCGCTTTAATCCGATTTTGAGCAAACTCTCCTGCACAAACGGAGCATGGAAATCTTCTTTGTATTCTTCTGTCAAGCCACAAGCCTCAAATTCAGAAACGCTTTTATCAAACTTAGCTGAGGTATAGTGAGCCCGGTCGATAAACGATGTGTGAATGTGGTTGATGGTAAAATGTCCGGTCTCCAGAATATTTTCATAGGTGTGGCGCCTGACCTCTTTTTGTGGACGCATGATGAATCCGAAGTAGGCCGGGTTACTGCCCAAATGAACCACCGAACTGATGATGGCCAGGTTGGTTTGACCATTGTTTGATTTGGTTCCAATCAGGTTGCCTGGCTTAATGCCTGAAACGGAATTGATCAGGTTCAACCGTTTGACCCGGTCGGTATTTTCAATGTCTTGTTTGGATAAATACATGGTGGTTCTTGTCCTTCCAGTTATTGTTTGATGGCAGATATGCCACCGTCTACTTGCATGATTTGACCGGTGATCCAGGAAGATTTTTCTGAAAGTAAAAAAGCAGCGGTTTCTGCCAAATCTTCTGCGGTTCCAATGCGCTTCAATGGATGCCTTTGGGCATTGGCATCGCGTTTTTGGTCCGTATTCAGAAGCTTGCCTGCCAATGGAGTGTCCGTTAAAGAAGGCGCAATGGCATTGACCCGAATAGTGGGCGCTAATTCTGCCGCCAGGGCTTTTGTCAATCCTTCGATGGCTCCTTTGGATGTGGAGACTTGCGCATGGAACGAAAAACCGGTTTGTACCGCCACCGTGGAGAAAAGTACAATGGAGGCAGCGGGAGATTTTTTGAGCAGGGGCAAAGCGGCTTGAATGACGCGAATGGCACCTACTACCTGTAAGTTAAAATCGGTCGAAAAGTCTTCGGGAGCGATGCGCTTAAATGGCAGGAGGTTGATGGTACCAGGACAATAAGCAATCCCGTCCAACTGTTCTGGTAAAAAGTCCAATTCAATGTTTGATGTCACATCCAAAGCATGGTAGTGGATGTTGTCAGTTGATTCAACAGGGTTGTTGTTGTAAGTGGCATGGACTTGATGGCCGGCATTGGCAAGTTGCAGGGCGAGCGCTCTTCCTATTCCAGAAGAGGCTCCAATAATCAGGTAGTTTTTCATGTACTACCTACAACAAGCACAACTTAAGGTTGTTCACCGTGATTTGGATTTTGCACTAAACCCGGAAATTGTTCTTCGGTGCAGGTGCTCCCGAAAATAAATTCCGCTGTGAGATGGGTCACTTTGACTTTGCTGTACCAATATCTATCCAGCTTTTTCCTCCATCAAGAGAGTAGCGGCCAGAAAGATCCCGGATGAGGTCTTTTTGTCGGTCTATGCGAAGGTCCAGACGAATGCTTTGGTGGCGGTGGGTAACACGGTTTTTGTCGGTCTTATTAAATTCCCAATGGGTTCCCTGATCGAAGGTGATGGCATATTGTGGGGACTCATGAACGTCTCCAAAGAAGGCAATTCCAATGGACTCAGTAATGAAAAACAGGTCTTTGGGTGTCAGCCAGGAATTGTTTTCAGGAAGCTCTTTTCCCGTCCAATTTTGGCCGTTGTCAACAGAGCGTGCTATGATGCCCACATAGTCAAAGGTTCCCCGCACTCCGACCATGAAGATGACTGATTCATTGATACGCAGTAATCCGGTCGGACTAAATGAATAAGGGTTTTTATCGGTAGAATTTCGTTCGATGGTGTGCACCTTATCTCCGCCAACAAATAATCCTTCCTGTCGCCATGATTTTCCATCTTTGGTGCGCAAAAGCCCACCGCCAAAATAGGCATTAACAACGCGCAGACCATCTTGGTTCTCGAGCCAGAGGGTGGTTGTGTCAGATTGCAATTGAGCCAAAACAATTGAGGGCAGAAGGGCGAAGGTAAGAAGCAGTGATCGGAGCATGTTGTGTTTTCGTGTAGAAATCAAAAAGTGCGCCACGTGGTATGCCTAGCGGATGATCAACTTTTCGACCCATGTGTTGGTGTCAGTGCGCAGTTGCAGGAAATAGGTTCCTGAAGGTAGAAATGATACATCCAGATAATCCCTTCGTGATGCCTCAAATCGTGCCACAGTACGGCCATGCAAATCAGTTACATCTACTTCTGCAATTACCGGTTGACTAAGGTGCACGAGGCCATTGCCGGGATTCGGGAAAAGCACCGTTGTTGGTTTGGAAGGAGTCGAAATACCCGTTGGCAGGTCGAGGCAGACTTTGTCCAACACCAGCAATCCGGCATCGGTGCCAATGTACACGGTACCCGGTTCAATCGTGGAAGCATGCATCCGCACCACGGTAACGGTGGAATCCATGGGGAGTTCAAAAATAAACCATTCGTGCGTGTTGTAGTACGCCACTTTTCCCGCTTCCATTGAGTTAAAATCAAAGTAGGAGCCGACCCAATATCCCTTTTCTGCATCCAACTCTAAATCAGTGATGGAGCGTTTGAGGGTGTCGTCTTGTTGCGTCACAATTGTGTATCCGTTCTCATAGGTATACGACCACGCGGAATTGGTTAATTGGTAAGGTTGCCCAATGGCAGTTGCAATGATATCGCCATTCCAGGCAAGCAATCGGTTGTGTGGACTCCACGATTCGATGGGCAAAATACTGTCCGTGGTGATGTCGTGCAATGTCCAGGTAGTACCATCGAATTGGAGGATGTCAAATTCGTAAAAGCTGTAGTGCGAAAGCCATATGTCGCCATTGCCGGCCACCTTTAAATCAGTGGTCGTTTCGCAGAGGTCACAGGCAAAGGTGACCAGTTCGAGTAAATTTTTGTGGTAGACAATGTTGCCGGCAGACCAGGTATAGTAGTCCGTATTACCGGCAATGATAAGATGACCGAAAGGGTTTACACCCAGTTCTCCCGAAAGTGAATCAAGGAGTGTGGTGAAGGTGGTGCCATCGTAAGAATAGATGGCAGTCTCTGTGCTGAATACAATGTCACCACCGTACCGAATGACCGACCGAATTGTATTGGCGGCAATGTTTGAATTGGAGGTGTTGAGGTAGGTAATTGACTCGCTTATTTTATCGTATTGCAGCAGGCCACTGTTCATGGTGCCCGCCCAAATGTATTGTTGATCTTCCGCAAGGCAGAGAATGTGTGCATTGCCAACCTGCTCGAAACAGCCCTCTTGTGCTTTGAGTTGGGGTACTACAAAAAACAGGAATACCACCAGTGGAAGGGCCAAAAGAGATCCGGTTTTTTTCATGCAGTGTTGAGGGTTAGGGAAGGCAAATATACCGAATTACCTGATTGGCTCCCTGAGAATTTTCAGGTGAAAGTAGTGGACTACCAAGCTATGCTTTCTCAAACCTAAGCAAAACCAAAGGCACGGTTAGTCGAAATTCGCCTGGTCCGGTAGATAGCGCATTAAGCTTGCTTTCCAGCGCTTCAAAAAAGGCCTTTAGTTGATCAGGAACCAGGTTTTTCCACGCGGACAAAAAACGCCATCACGGCAAAATGGTCATTCAAAAATGCTGTGCCGTCAGTGTATCTCAAGGAGTTGCTGTGCGCGACAATTTGAGTGTCATCCAACTTTTAATCATCATGATGGTGGTGCTCCGGTGGAGGAGGAGGAACGATGTTTTCGATTTTGTACCGGGAGGTCCACTTGTTGGGGAGGGCATACACCCCGTTGCCCCAGGTGCCGAAAACAACCTGCTCCTTGTTGACCAATATTTCTGAGATAGTAGGGTAGTCCACCAAAGCGAGGTGGGTCCATTTTCCTTTTTCATACTGGTAGGAGCCACCGCGCCAGCTGCCCACAAACAAGATGTCTTCTTTTTTCGATTCAATGACCTGAATTTGGCAGAGCCCCTTTTGAGGCACAGTGGTCATCGTTTCCCAGGAATCACCACCATCAGTACTGGTAAAGATATTGCTGGTGGAGTCGCCTTGCCCACTGGCTGCCGCCCAAATTTTTCCGCTGCCTGCCGAAACCAGCATGTCCCAGCAAACCATGCCTTTTGTATCCAGCACTTTTTGCCAATTTTCTCCCTGGTCGGTTGATTTAAAAACTCCCTGACCAAAGGTGGCTGCGTAAACAATGCTGTCGTTGTGTGGGTCGACAACCACTGACCAGGCAAATTGAAACGATGCATTGATGGTTGCGGGAGTGCAAACTTTCCAACTGCGGCAGCGGTCGTTGGTTTTGACGATGCCATGCGAGGAGGTGGCCACATAAACCAATTCAGGATTTTGATAACCAAATTGAATGCTGCGCACATCGTTGGAGGGAAAGTACCACATCCTGTCCCAGGAAATGCCGTTGTCTTCCGATTTGAAAAGCCCATTCTTCCAGGTGCCAGCCAGCAGTGTTTGTCCATGATGGGGCGATGCCGCCAGTGCCTGAATGTCCGCAACATGCGGCCGCAACGGTTTGTCCTGGTTGATTTTGGCCCAATTGCCCGGAGCATTGTTCGTGCTGTAGAGAAAACCATCTCCCAGATGCTTGCCTTTTAAACCAACATAAAAGGTGCCAAGTGATTTGGGATTCTGGCACATGGCCCGAATTGTTTTGCCCTCCAGTCGGTTGGCTGTGGTTGGTGTTTCTTGTGCTTTGGTCCCTGGAGAAAAGGCCAGGAGCAACGCGATACAACTGATTCGAAACGTGGAATTCATAAGAATGAATTAGATTTTTTATAACTGTATGCCTGCTCCGAGCACGAAATTGAGTTGATAAAAAAAGAAATGCTGGCTGGCCTTTCCTTTGCCATCAGCTGAAGTCTTGATGTCAGGCATGTTGATGAAGCCTGTTTTAAGCTCCGATTGTAGAAAAAAAGTATTGTAAAACGTAGCATTGATTCCAACCAGGGCGTGCAGACCGTATCCCGAAATGTGATATTCATCATATCGTGCAGTGTTTAAGACAGTGGCATTGGTTTTGGGCAGTAAGACAGCGGCACCAACTCCTTCCGTAGCATTGAAGCTGATGTTTTGAAAAGCGTGAAGCTGGTCGACCCGCCTGAATTCAGAGTTGATGTAATTCAAGCCATCAGTGTGTTCGAAGAGCAGAAAGGAGTCAGCGACAATAATTTTTTCATCTTGATAAGAATCATCGTAACTCGTGCCAGTGCTGTTGATATTTCCAGTAATTTGGGAAGTTTGGTGCCTGCGTACCACATATTTCATATGATCCGTTCCAATGGAGATATTGTATTTGTCATGGATGAAGTACCCAATCCTGGCATTGAATTGAGGAATGGTCATGTTGACGGGATTGGCGTAATTGTCAGCTGTTAAAGAGGCTGGATTGTCCCATGCTTGAACCTTATCCAGGGTGAAATTGTAGTTGGGGCCTTCAAAATGAATGTTCGAGTTGCTAAACCAATCTTGGTTCCATCCCCAATAGGCGTAGAGCTTTCCTTTGTTGCCGGTCGCTGGAGCAATCGTTTGTTCTTGTGAAAATGTGATGGTGTAGTTGAAAAGCAATGCCGCAATTATTCCAAATGATCTCATCAATGCCCCTTAAATTCCTTCTTTGTCCTGTACTCAATTCGTTGGAAGGATAAAAGTAGGACATTCAGGCGTTGCTGAATTAGATTGCAGCAGGAATCATTCGAAAATCATTGTGGCGTTGCTGCATGGAATCCAATTCCGCGACAGTTGGAGGCAGCCACTCTTCGGGGGCATTGGAGTTAATTTCGCTTTCGTCCATGAAGAAGCATTGGACCTGAACCAGACCATCATGCATCTCAGGAAAACTGTAATTGATGATCGCGCTAATTTTTTTCTGCTGGTCCAACACCAGGTAAATGTTATTGGTATCCAGGCAATAGTTGGAACGATCCCAATTGTGACCAGAGGAAAAATCGTATAACTCCACGTTGAACAATCCTTTGATGGTGTCTCCTGAAAGGTGCAGCGAATCAAACTGCAAATGTTGTATGCCCTCTATTGCACTTAATGCGACTTGCGGAGGAACAAAGTTGGGAGTACAGCACAGGGCCTGCTGGTAATTGGCATTCCACCAGCTGATGCTGTCTGCACGAAACCGGGCAGTTGCCTGTGGATCGTTAGTTTGCATCGAATCAATGAAGGCCAGCACTTCGAATTTCAATTGCCGGTGGTTGTTTGGACTGAAGTGAAAATCGCGGCCTTCCGGTTGGCATCGGAGCAGTAGCAAGGCTAGCAATAGCAATACAAATCGAATTCTTATGGTCAGTGCGCTGGGGAACATGGTTACCCAGCTAGGGGCCAATCGGTGGAAAATTCCACAAGAAAGTGGAAAAATAATTGTTCCAGGTGAGAAGCGAAATCAGAAGCTTTGTGGGAATTTTTCGGACAGCCAATGAAGGAACAGCAAGGCAGTCACGATGGTAATTGTGATGGTATAGGGGCCTTTCTTGTGTAACTTTTCTCTGCGACTGGCGCGGTATAAAAACAGCAGGTAGAAAAAGACGAATGGCACAGAAATGAAGAAACCGAAGAACAAAAAGGCAAACAGTCCATCATTGTAAAAGGTCCAATCGTTGTCGTACCAACGGGTAATCACATCAGGGTGCAAATGATTTCTGTCAAGGTCGGCCGTCCACTCAGCTTTTGAAGAAAAAGTGCGGATGGTTTTGATGCGTTCGTTGACAACAAAGTACCCGGTTGTGTCGCCCAACGAATTTGATTGCAGGGTGCCAATTATGTGGTGACGGTAAAAATACCACGAACCAAGGCCGTCCAGTTGCGTGTTGTTCTGTAGGTAAAGGGTGGGTGGCCCAGAGTAGTTGTTGACTTCATGGCCCAAAGGAGTTTTGGCGCTCCAATCCGTAAAACCCACGATTGCAAAAAGTGGCTGGGAGAATAGCAGTGCCATCAGCAATGTGAGGGTAACGCGATATTTTCCGGGAGGTGCGATCATATAACTATAAACGATAAATGGTGGCCTTCAGTGTTTTAGTCACCAGCTTCTAATTCCAAGCGGGCCTTTTTTGTCAGATTGGCCACCACCAAATCGTAAGAAATATCGAGCCATTCATAGAGCAGTTCATCGGGCAAGCTGCCATCTACCAGCACATGACTCCAATGTTTTTTACTGAAATAGGTGGGTTCCTGCATGGCTGGGTATTGTGCACGCAACTCTTCGATGGTTTCGGGCCGGCATTTCACACTGAACGAGTCAAAGTTGAAAAGGTCGGTTGCGGAAAACATCTTGCCAGCGACCTTAAACACCAGCACATCTGGCAGTTTCGAAAAAGGAATTGATTCTGTGGCTCCTTTCTTAGCAAGGCAATGGTTTCTATAAGCTTCTATGTCCATCGACCTGAAAAATTAATGGTTCCATTCGTGGCTGAGCATGGCGTAGACAACATCATCGACCCATTCTCCTTTAAAAAAGATGCTTTCCTTAAAGTGTCCTTCTTTGCGAAAATTCAACCGCTCAACCAATTGGATGGAAGCAGTGTTGCGTGGGTCGATGGAAGTCAGTATCCTGCGCTTGTTCAAGCTGCCAAACAAGTAATCAATAGTGGCTGTGAGTGCTTCCGTAGCATACCCTTTTCCTTGCTGGTGTTTGGATAGTGTGCAACCAACTTCAGCCTGAAACCCTTCTGGATCGATGAAATGAATGCCCACATCACCGACCAATTCCCCCGTGGTGCCGTCTAAAATGACCAGCTGATACCAGGTCTCAGGTTCATTAATGGCAGGCGCAACTTTTTGTATGAATGCCCTTACCTCATCAATTGATTTCGGCATCCAGCCTTGGTATTGGTTGGCTTCACTGTCTGACCGGTATTGTAAAATGGCCGCGGCATCGGTTTGTTGAACCGGGCGCAACAAGAGGCGAGGAGTGGTTAGTTGAGGGGAATTGATCATCATGACTATTTTCCAAGTCCCACCGAGGTAATCCAGCTTCCTGCTTCCAAATCTTGTTGCACGGTAGTAACCAAAGCCGTTGCATCAAAATGAGCACCAAATCCTTCAAAAGCGATGGTGTTTCCTGGCATGACTAAGGTAGTCCCTGTAAAAGAAGCCTGGCCTGGTGCGTGCAGGGAGTCTCCATTTCCATCCCAGGTGCGCTGGTAAGAAAAGGTGTTTTCTCCGTTGATTAATTTGAACACTGGCTCTGCATTTTTAGTATGTGGAACAATAGTACCAGTGCACTCAATTTCAAAAATAGCCCCTGATTCATGTTCTAAAACGAGGTGTTGAGAGGTGACCTTCCCTTCAAAAATAGGTTTGTTTAGGTCATTGTATCCCGCCTCGACCTTGATGTTGCTGTCCAGTGCAAAGGAGTCGGCCAAGCCAGTATCAACGGCTGGAGGAGCATCATTTGCGAGAATGCGCACCAATGCAGAAGTGGTGCCATCCATATGACTCAGGCAATGAATGGAGCGGACACTGGCCATGTCGGAAAGGGGATTGCCGTTGATTAAGATGGTGAAACTCACCACGTCACTGTCAAGAATAGCATGCATATTTATCTGATTTAATTGTTGGGTTCAAACACTTCGATGATCATATCATCAATGTACATTTTTTCTTTGCCCCGAAGCCAGACAAATACCTTGAGGTTGTCTTTTTTTGTTCGCACTTCAGGAGTGAGGTAATCAAAAAATACTTTGTTCCATTGATTTGGTTGTAGGCCCAGGTTTTCCAAGTCCAGCGCTTTGTATTTATAAGATTGTCCTTTGTGTTCAAAGCTGAACACAAAACTGACTGGATTGTCTGCAATTTTGGTTGTTGGATATACCATCACACTTCCTCTTATCCAAGCGTGGTCGCTGTTGGTGATGGCTGAATAGCGTGCCTTGATTTCTGGAGAATAGGGTTGTTGTTCGCTTAGTTGGAAGGACGTATTACCTGAAAATGCCTGCGCTTCGGTGACATGTTTGTTCTCCCGATCCTCAAATTCATTTCGTTGAAGTTCCTTCCTGGTGTAGTCGCTTTCCGAGGTGAAAATTTCAGGACCTTCTACAGCCCGGTCAATTAGTAGTTTGCTTTGAGCTCCTTCCGGTATTTCAAGTTGAGCAAAAACAGCCTTGTAATAATTGAACGTCATTCGCGAACCATGGAGAATACCTGCGTGGCTCTGCCAGGTTTGAAATAGATTCAGCCCCAGCAACAAAGCAATTGCTGCATAGGGCAGCAGCCGCACCTTCAACTGTAGCGATTGAGTATATTGGATGCAGTAACCCAATGGAATGGCCAATATCAGGTAGGATTGAACCAACGATCGTTGACTAAAGCTTTCAGCATACCACCAGCATGACCAGCTGGAAACAATGTAGAGGTTGGCCAGGAAGAACAGCAGTATCGGGTAAAACAACGACCTGTTTTTTCGATACAGAAAATAAAAGCCAACAAGCGCCAGCAACATCATCGGTGTGTAAATCAACCAGCCTTTTCGAAAGCTAAAAAGCAACTGCCAGGTATATGGACTGGCAAATTCGAACCCCTCGCCAGGGTTGCCGGCATAGCTGTCGAAAATGAATTTGCCCGTTTGCACTTTCCAATAGATAAACTGAAAAGAGCCAATGATGGCAAGAGTCGCTATAAACCCTACCAATTGCATTTTGTGTTTGATCAACAAATGAACCTTGGCCAACAATGTTTCCTTGTTGGTAATTCCCCATAGCAACGGAATGAACAAAGCGACTATCTCAGAAGGCCTCGAAAGAATGGTGATACCGATAGCTACGGCCAACAAAATCATGTGTTTAAAGTGATGCGTGTTGTGCCATTTGTTGGTCAGCAGCAAAATCACCGCATACAGTGTAAACAGGTAGTTGTGCGACATGGCATTTTGACCGTGAAAGGCGGTGTGGAAAAAATAATTGGTACCGAAAATGACCAGTACCAGTGTCACGGAGCTAACCTTGTCGTTAAAAAATTGGAGCAAAAGCTTGCGCAGTAAAAAGATGCCCAGCAGTGTGTAAACCAGGCTGCCAATAGAGATGGCTACTTGATAGGGGGCTGAGAAACCATCAGCAGCGTAGTCTGTGCTTAAAGCAAATAAATGACCCAGCAGAAAAAACGGGAGGTATAGTATGGACAAGCCCATGCTGTACTTCAGTACCCAATTGCCAGCAGGCATTTGAGAGGCCTGATACAATGTGCCCGTATTTCCATATTGGCTGATGATGTCCTGAATGACAGAGACATTCTCCATCCCCAAATCATGGTAGATGAAGGTCAGCGGTAGGTAGAGGTAGTAACCAAAAACATCCCAGGAAAGCACATTTGCTGGGTGGTAGGCAACGTTGAGGTACACGTAAATGAACCCCGTTAAGACAGCAATCAGCTTGGATAGATTGTTATTGTTGCCCATCAGGTCGCTGTTAAGTTAATCCCAGGATATCCATTTTGTTGCCAATCTGCTCGTGGCTCATCTCTTTTTCCAGTGCGCCAAAATCTTCTTTTCCAACACTTTTTTCCAACCTGCCGTCACGCAGGTAGTGCAGCGTATCTGCCACCTCGTTGAGCGTGGAAAAAATGTGCGAAGACAGCACCACGACCTTGTTGAGTTCCTTCAGCTTCAGCAGGATGTCTTTGATGAGAATGTTGCTGCTGATGTCCACTCCGTTGAAAGGCTCATCTAGGATAAATACTTCATTTTTTTGCAGGAGAATGCCGGTCAGCGCCAGTTTTTTTTTCATCCCGGTGGAGTAGTTGCTGGCGTATCGGTCTAACGGTAAGTCAAACAGGTTTTTCTCCGATACCTTGTCAAAAGCAATGTCACGGGCATGGCAAACAAACTGCAAATACTCCAATCCCGTCATTTTGGTCATGAAGTAAGGGGCGGTGGGCAGAAAGCCTGTTACATTCTTTAGCGTACCACCTGAGTAGCTCACATCACCATCGAATTGCTCCAAACCCAGAAGGCATTTGAAAAGTGTGGATTTTCCGGCACCGTTTTCTCCTACCACACCGGAGATGGTTCCTTTTGCAAACGAAAGTTCGATGCTTTTCAGCACTTGCTTTTTACCGTAAGCCTTGGAGAGGGATGTAACGTTAATCATGATAGGTATGCACTCAGTTTTTCGATGGAGCGAACGTAAAAATAAGGAATCACCAAAAGAATTAGTGGAGGAAAAAGTACACAAGCACCAAAAAGAATTCCACCAGTGATATTTGTATCGGTAGGGTAGTAAGCGTATTTGCTCAGCATCAACGCAACAATTAACAAGATGCCAACCAACTGGAAGACAATGGCAATGAGAACTTTTTCGGGGTAAAAAGAAAGCAATGCCACTGTAACGGGCAGGCTGAGGGCAGTGCTGTACAAAATGATTGTTTTGACTTTTAGCCAGATAAATTGTCGGGGATTTTTGTTGAACACCCAAATGTAAAAGGAGGGTTCGGGGTTGGTGTAGTAAGAAAAACAGATGATGTAAACCAAAACTATTGCGGACATACCCAGGTTAAAATTATCAACCTGAACGGCAATGGCGATCAAAATATACGCAAGGGGTAACAGCCAGAATGTTTTGCGGAAGCCTACCGTAAACTCAAAGGGACGCTTGCCAAAAAAAGTGGGCACGGTCCAGTGAAACTCACCCACGCCATTTACGAGCGAAAGCACCATAGCAACCGCGATGGTTGCCGCAGCCATAAGGTAAAGTTGTTGCGTGATCAGCATGGCGGCAAATGGCACAGCCACCAAAGCGTTTTCAAAAAGCCGAATGCGCTTGTATTTGGCCGCATTGAAGGTTAGCCGGAGAAAATCATTGCGCTGTTTTCCACTCAACGAGTTCACCGCAGTGACCGCCAACAGCGGATAAAAATACTGGGCATATGGTGCTTGTAAGAGTATAAATAGCGAAATCCCTACGAAAAGAAAGACCAGTGCCGTGATGGCCAGAAAGACCTGTAGCCCAGGAAAACCGGCATCGGCAACATGCCTTAAAAATCGCTTGAATTGAAGTTGGAAATAGAACGCCATAGGTTACGGCTAATTTAAGCAAAATGTGGCGCGGCAGGCTATAAAAACAACTGCGCGGACCATTCTAATAAGTGGTCCGCGCAGTTGCATGGTAAGGATAGTTCTATCAAGTTTTAGTACCTGACGCGGTAAAAGGTCTGATTAAGATTCCGCCTTTTTTGTAGGCAACTTGTAGCGCAGACCAATGCCCACAAATGAGTTGAAGTCAATGGTACTTTGATTGCCACTTCCAAATTCGTTGAGTGGATTAATTTTGTCTGTTTCCGCCAACAAGATGCTTGTTTGTAAACTGCCTGCAACATGAAGGTTCAGCAAGAAATTTTCGCCAACTGGCACGTTCATGGCGAGGCCCAACTGTCCACCTGGTCTCAGGAAATGACGGGTGACTTGAGCATGCTGCCTGGAGGCACTTCCAAGGTCAGAGAAATCATACTCCCATACTCCATTTGGTCGAAGCACCTGCGTACTGTTACTATAAGAGCTTTGGTCATTGCCGTAAGTCACAATGACATCTCCATAAAAAGAAAAGAGAGAGGAGCTGGATTGATGTTCAAATCCGGCAGTAAGAGAACCGAAGACTTCCTGATTGTCGTAATTGCGTTCGGTAACACTGCTATCACTGGCGCTAATGATTTCTCCATTGCTCCAATAATCATAAGCGTCAATACCGTAAGATCCTCCGAGGCGGAAGAACAGTTGTTCGCCTACTGGTGCTCGGTATTGCAAGGAAAGGCGTTGCATGTTGTTGGTGGAGATTTGAACGCCTAAGTCGGACGAACGTTGGGCAAAAGCCGGAATGATGGTGAGGAGGGCAAAGGCTGTAAGGAGGAGGTTTTTTCTAGTTGGCATAGGTGGTGGGTTTTGGTGATGTACTAAAGGTTTATGGGAGCTGTTTGTTGGATTAAGATGGACTGGTTGGTTTTGCAAATTTATAACGTACTCCAAGGCTCAGATAACCATTGGCCACGATGTCTTCCAGGTGCCTCTGGTTGACTTCGTTAAGTGGGTCGGTCTCTATAGATTGGTCGACTAAAATGCCTGATTGAACACTTGCTGAAGCGGAAGCGTTGAACAAAAGGCGGTTGCTAATGGGAACGTTCAATGCCAGGCCCATTTGAGCTCCAGGTAAAATGTAATGCCTTGTTGCCAAAGTTGGTTGTGGGTCCTGAATCGGCTCCCAATATTGAATGTTCTGGGAAGGGCTGGAAACGGGCGTTTTTATCGTTTGATTGTTGTAATCGCTTCGCCAGTTGGTGTAAGCCAAAAGTGCATCAACCGTAAAGGAAAAAAAGGAAGATTTTAATTGTTTCCCGATGCCGAATCGGACGGTGGCCCACTTTTGTTTATCAATGTAGCGCCTCTCTGTATAGCTGGTATCTGTGGCAGCAACAACTTTTGCATAGTTGAGGCCTCCATTGGACTTGATACCATAAGAAGCTCCAAGTCGCCAATAAGATTTTTCGGCCGTTGGGATACGATATTCCAAGGCAATTTGGTTGGTAGAATTAGTAGAGATTTTTACCCCTAAATCAGATGAACGTTGTGCAAATGACGGAGAAAGGAAGCAAAAAGAAGAGGCGAAAATAATTAGTTTGACAGGGTTTGACATGGTGGATGATGGTGCAGGATTTTGCTGGAGAAACGCTTGAAATTTTCAATTATTATGCAAAAATCATTCCGGCTTTATCGATAAAGAAGTTTTCTTCGTCTTTTTCAGGGGAGGGTTAATCAGTTAATAACCTGTTTTTTACTTTTAAAAATATAAGTCACTGATTATTAATAAAAAAGCGATTCTGCTGGTAGCAATTTTTTTTGGACGAAGCTGCTTGAAATAAATTTTGGTGCAGCCGCTCAAATCATCTTTTTGGCTGTCTTGAACTGTTTTTATCCACGAAGCTTCCAGATTATTTACTCTTCAATCGGGTCATCCTTTACCACCATTGTGTGCGACAAGGAATCGTGAAAGCCTTGTTTTGTAAAGAGAAAGGAAAGTCGGTCCAGTGGAATGAATCGCAAGACGGTGCGAATCAGGATGGTCTGAAGCGTAGGGCGTTCTCCTGTGATCATCACGACCTTCGTATTTGTAGCAAACTTGGCTGGAGTTTTCTGGAATTTGTATTCCATGCCAGCGTAATAAGCAAAAAATACCACAAGGACAAAAAGCCAACTCAGAGAACCTGCCTGGTGCCACATTCTACTGGGAAGTATTAATTCTAAAATCAAGGATAGAAGTAGGAGGGAGAGCAAAAAGGCAATCCCGTCCAGAAAAAAATGGATCAAGCGAATCCAGGAACTGACAACGCCTAACTCCAGTGAAGAGTCTTGCGCGGTTTTCTGTGCCACTGCTTCTTTAGTTACTTCAAACGTTTCAGGGGAAATTTGTCTTGTGGCAAGTTCCGCTTCGGCAGCTAAAACTGCTTCAGCTTGGTAGTCATTGCGCTGAACGGTGACGATGCGAACCAACTCTTCGTCCGTGCGCTCTGCCATGGCTGATGTGAAGTCCTTATTCATGTTTACCGGGAAGGGCTGTTTTATTCAGAGAATCAAGATAGCGTAAAACTTAAACAGCCTAAAACTGCTTCATTTCAACAGAGATTCCAGCATCCTTGAATAGCTGTAACCACCAGTCGTTGGTCAAACAGTCCATGATGAGGTGAGTGCGATCCTGGTCGCTGCGGTTGTGAATTTCGTGTTGGAGATCGAAGTTGCAATACCAACATTCTCCTGGTTGCATCGAAAGTTGCTGTCCGTCTAAAACGGTTTCAATCTGAGCATTCGTTGCTACGGGAATGTGGATGCGAAAAACACCGTGCTCTATGCCACGGCCAATGTCTCGGTGGGGACGAATGCTGGCCCCAGCATTCAGGGTATGCACGCGAAATGTTTCCTTTTCGCACTGAAATGTTTCCAGGATTAACAAGAGATAAGGACAGTTTTTTAGCGCCTCGTTCGGATGAAAAACGGGAAAACCTTCAGGCCCCAATTGAGGCTCAATAAAATGCTTGGCCCAAAGCGTGTCAGGCTCTAAGAAAGGATTGTAGACGTTGTAGTAATCGTCTTTTGAAAACTGCGACAAATCGGTTAAAATCGCCTCGGGGTCAAAGGTGAATGGAAGTCGAAGGGAAGTGGTGAGCATATTTTTTCAATTGTACAGCTGGGCGGATAAAGTTATCAAAAAAATGATGAGTACTGCAGGGCGGATTCTTTGTAAGGAGCCAACTGGTGACTGCGTTTTTTGGGGTTGAATTATCGGTAGAAGCCAGCAAAATATTACTTCTTGGTCAATTCAATTTTCAAGTTAACTTTGTCAGGCTCTCAATCTTTATGGGGTTGTAGTTCACCAATATATTGTCAAAAAAAGAATAGTAATGAGAAAGTTTTTATGCTCCCTTTTTGTTTTCTTGATTGTGAGTCAGTGGGGCTTTGCGATCGATACACCAATTCCTCAGGCCAATTACACTATTCAGTTTATTAGTAGTGAAAATGCTATTCAACCAGTGGTGAATGCATTCGATGGAGATATCAATACTTATTTCGCCATCAATGCAAGTGGAGGATTCTCTCTGCCCTCAATAATAGAGGTGGATCTGGGAGCTGTTTATGATGTGAGTGGGTTCTCCTATTTACCCAACCCTTCCAATTCATTGAACAAGGCGCTTGACTTTGAAATCTATGTCAGCACTGATGGAGTTGTTTGGGGCGCAGCTCAAGCAGAAGGTTATTTTCCATGGATAGATAATGGTGATAAATCCCAGCAAGATGTTTTCTTTGGTTCAGTTAGTGGTCGCTATGTAAAGGTTGTCTACAATGAAAGCCGTAACACCACCAACGGAAATATCCATACTGCAGAGTTGTGGTTTTATGAAGGAGATCCAGCTACAGGTCAGGTCAACCAAATTATGGCATTGGATCCAATCGAAAAGAAATATTCCACTGAGGCTCCGTTTGCTTTGAATGGATCTTCGAGCACCGGACTGCCAGTGACTTACAGCATTGTGTCCGGGCCGGCTACTGTTGCAGGAAATATGCTGACCCTGGATGGTGTTGGCGGAATGGTGGAAGTGCAGGTCGAGCAAGCTGGCAACACGACTTATTATGCAGCATCAAAAACACAGACATTTGAGGTGGTAGATCTGTCGATAATTTCTCCAGTAGTTTCTACCCGGCTCACCGAGGCCTACCCAATTGAGATGCCGAACCTTCATGCCTATCCTATCTACATTGGCACAACCATTGACGAATCAGAACAATTAGCTGTCACCAATGTTGAAGTGGTAATTGATGGGACTTCTCACAATGCTACGAGTGGTCCCGGATATTTCTATTTTTGGTGGACACCCGATGATTTTGGTGCTCATACAATTGATATCATTGCTACGGCTTCCAACGGAAACCAGGCGAGTATCTCTCGCAATATCGATGTGACAGATGTCATCTCTTCACAACAAGTGACCACCATGGATGATGTTGTGATTCAATTTGGAGGTGTAAACAGCCGCAATTTTACTGGATCTTATACCATGCCGCAGCATGTTGGCAGTTATGATAAAATTATGGCGTACCTAACAATAGAGTGTCCCGATGGCAATTGCGATGATTGGGACAGACGCGCTAATATTGATGTAAAAGGACCTGATGGTAACTGGATTCAGATCATTCGTTACATCACTCCCTATGGAGTAGCCTGTAACCACGAATTGGATGTTACTGACTATGCATCAATTCTTCAGGGTGAGTTTGAAATAAGCATGTTTATTGATACCTGGGGAACAGGAGGCTGGCAAATCACGCTTGATTTTGATCACCAACAAGGGACACCAGAGTATCTCTATTCGGTGGTCGATGAAGTCTGGGATGGAGCATGGGATCTAGGCAATCCCAGTGATCTTCAACCGGTTGATACAATAGAATATGTCTATCCAGATGATGTGTTGAGTTCGCACCTTCGATTATCCACTACCGGCCATGGTTGGGGCGAAAACAATTCCCAAAATGCCGCTGAGTTTTACCATGCTACTAATTATATTGATATAGATGGCAGTGAGTACTACACACAAGATTTATGGAATGCCTGCAACCCTAATCCAGATAATTGTACGAATCAGGCAGGAACTTGGCAGTTCAATCGAGCTGGTTGGTGCCCAGGAGCGATTGCCGTTCCAGACAACATTGATTTGACGAATGAAATTGCGAAAGGCGCGGTGAACTTAACGTATCGTTTTGACCCTACTTATGAGGACCTTTGTCATCCCAATAACCCAGGATGTATTTCAGGAACTACCTGTACGAATTGCAACGATACATACAAGGCAGTTTACCATGTGGACGGACAGGTTATAAATTTTAGCAATGTTCCAGTTGTCACAGGAATTAATACACCCTTTGTTGACAATACGATAAAATACAGCTTGGAAGTTTTTCCAAACCCTACTTCCGGGTCATTTCAGGTAAATTCTTCCAATTTTCAGGGTACCACTAGGCTTTATGTTCTTGACGCTATGGGACGCGTATTAAAGACCTACTATTTTGGCAGTGCCGAAGAGTTGAACAGTTATGCCTTTAATTTGGAAGATCTTGCTAAGGGAATTTACTTCATCAACATCCAGAACAATACTGGCAGCGGAAATAGTAAGCTGATTCTAGAATAGAATCAAAACAATTAGCAGGGGTGTGTCGTGTTTTTTGTAATACCGAAGTACTTACTTTTTATCGGTTTGGAGCCACATTGTTGAGTCGATATATTCTGGTAATTCAGGTTCAACAACATCACCATGTAGGGAGTAACTCAGATGGCCATTTAGGCGCTATTTTTTAGTGTCCAGAAGTTTGAGAGAAGTGGTTTGCATTTTTTTGTACTGAATTAGGATGGTCGGACCTAAGCTAAAATAGTCATTTCTTATTCAAGGGCCATCACATTGTCGCTGTTCACATAAATGACCTTCACTCTGAGGTCACCTGCCAGTTGTCGATTCTTTTGGACCGTGCGAATAAACCGTTTGCTTTGTCGCCCCATCAAACGGTTCCAATGCACCACGGTCACGTAATCAAACGTATCGAGTCGCTGGTTGGCCACCGTGGCACTGGTCGGTAGCAAGTATTTCAATTGAACATCCAAGGGTACTATACTGTCCAAAGGGGCTTGTTCCCTGGGTGGAAATTCGGTCATAATGCTGTCGCGTTCCCACAGCAAGTTGGGGTATCCACCAGTATAGCAGTTGATCTGGAAGGATGACAATTGACCGGAGGTGTAATAAAGTGCTTGCAACGGTTGATAGTGATTTTTTACCGCCTGTTTATAGTTGGTGTCAAGCGCAAACAAAAAGGACATGTAGGCCGTATCGAGCTGGTAACAGTCGGCAGGAGGAATGTCGTACTTCTTGCAATAACGCAAAACATCCTTTTCCTCAATTGGGCCTGGACTTTTTAGCCCGTAAATTTTTAATAGCACCATGTTGCAGCTGCTCAACTGAACAGCAATGAATAGAAGCAGGACAACAGTAAGTCGGGTTTTCATGTGACACTTTTAAGAAGTCGAAGCAATGATGCCCTTTAACGGCAAAAGGCCTCCAATATTCTATCCCTTTTCCTTGATCAATTCCACAATTGCAAACATCTCATCACGTAGGTGAGCAGCTTGCATAAAGTCCATTTCGCGGGCCGCCTTTTCCATGGCTAGTTTGGTTTTTTCGAGGCTGAGTTCGAGTTGTTCTTTGGTCATGTATTGCACCACTGGATCGGCCGCCAGGTTGAGTCCTTCGTTTTCGATGTAGGCATAGTCGGGAGTGTTTTTGGCACCAGCTGCCTTTGATTGCCCCATAATATGCGAGCGCGTTCTGACAATTTGTTGCGGCACAATACCGTGCTCTTCGTTGTATTTAGCTTGTTTGATGCGCCTGCGATCCGTTTCTTCAATGGTCTGTTTCATCGAGTCAGTGATTTTGTCAGCGTACATGATAACGCGGCCATTCACATTTCGGGCTGCTCTGCCAGCGGTTTGTGTCAACGAGCGGGTGGAGCGCAAAAAGCCCTCTTTGTCGGCATCGAGAATGGCCACCAGGGAGACTTCAGGTAAATCGAGGCCTTCCCGGAGTAAGTTGATGCCGACCAATACATCAAAAAGCCCAAGGCGCAAGTCACGCAAGATTTCCACGCGCTCCAGGGTGTCCACATCGGAGTGGATGTAACGGCACCGGATGTTCATTCGTGTCAGGTATTTTGCCAACTCTTCTGCCATGCGCTTGGTGAGTGTGGTGACCAACACGCGTTCATTGCGTTCAATGCGCAAGTGAATTTCTTCCAGTAAGTCATCAATCTGGTTGGTGCAAGGGCGAACCTCTATTTCCGGGTCGAGTAAACCAGTGGGACGAATCAATTGTTCTGCTATCACACCCTCAGATTTTTCCAATTCATAATCTGCCGGAGTGGCGCTGACGTAAATGACTTGATTCAACATTCCCTGAAACTCTTCAAACTTCAGCGGGCGGTTGTCCATCGCAGCGGCCAGCCGAAAACCGTATTCTACCAGGTTCAGCTTTCGTGCGCGGTCGCCTCCATACATGGCGCTGACTTGCGATACCGTCACATGGCTCTCGTCAATCACCATTAAGAAGTCTTCCGGAAAATAATCCAACAAGCAGAAAGGACGCATGCCTGGATCACGGTTGTCAAAATACCTGGAATAGTTTTCAATGCCTGAGCAGTAACCCAGTTCGCGCATCATTTCCAGGTCGTAGTTGGTACGGTCTTCCAGCCGTTTTGCCTCTAGCGGTTTTTGCTCCTCTTTGAAATGCTCGACTTGTTTGACCATATCATCTTGAATCTCGCGCATGGAACGCTGCATGGAATCCTTGGTCGTCACAAAAATGTTGGCAGGGTAGATGTTGACGCCCTCATATGTGTCTATTTTTTTAGAATTGACCGGGTCAATGGATTCAATTTCTTCTATTTCATCGCCAAAGAAGTAGACGCGAAAAGCATGGTCGGCATAAGCCAGAAATATGTCCACGGTGTCGCCTTTCACCCGAAAATTCCCGCGTTTAAATTCAGCTTCTGTCCGGGAATACAACGCATCCACAAGTTGGTGCAAAAATTTGTTGCGGCTGATTTTTTCGCCCACCCGCACCTTGATGATGTTTTCGTTAAAGTCTTCTGGATTGCCAATACCATAGATACAGGAGACAGAAGAAACAACCAGCACATCGCGCCTGCCCGAAAGGAGGGAAGAGGTCGTGCTCAGTCGAAGTTTCTCAATTTCTTCGTTGATGGAAAGGTCTTTTTCAATATAGGTGTCGGATGTGGGCATGTAAGCCTCAGGCTGGTAGTAATCGTAGTATGACACAAAGTACTCGACCGCATTGTTGGGAAAAAACTGCTTGAATTCTCCGTAGAGCTGAGCGGCCAGTGTTTTGTTGTGACTCAGCACCAGGGTCGGACGGTTGATTTCCTGGACTACATTGGCGATGGTAAAGGTTTTTCCAGAGCCCGTTACACCCAGCAATGTCTGGTGTGAAACGCCATCTTTGAGTCCTTCCACCAGTTGCTCAATAGCGCGAGGTTGGTCGCCAGTGGGGCGAAATTCCGATTCGAGTTTAAAATCCATGCGAGACGAAGATTAGGGCAATAGAAATAAATTGTAATTTTCCAGTGTAGAACATCCGGGCACCAGAAGTGTTCTATACAAAACAAACCAATTTTACCATGTTTCTGAAACGATTGCTTTATTATCTCGATGTTCGAACCATGTTTCAAAAGAGCCAACATTCGGAAGATGAAGATACGGGTAAGCGTGTTAACATGGGGCTCATGCATGGCATCAACCGCATTTCCCTTTTTCTCTTTTTGATTTGCCTGATCATCATGTTGTTTAAGTTCGTTCTCTAGCCTTTCATTTCCAATTTTCCCTCCTTACAGGTTAATTATTCGGAAATAATTCGAGTAATCAAGTGGCATAGTTTGCTTTAATTCTTTGAATGAAAATTAGGATGGGCTTATCCTAACCTCCTTTATCTACTGCGATTCCAGACGTTTTTATATTGAGTTGCCAAGGGCTAGTTGACCTGACTTCGTTTTAGAACTGTGTCCAATTCGTGAACATTTCGTGAGATCTATACGGGAGGTTTGCAACTCACTAAAACATAAACCATGAAAAAATTATTTTATTTCCTGTTGGTCCCGGCAGTGTTGATGGGCTGTAACAAGGATGACGATGGAGACGATGACACGGACAACTCGAAAGGCACGTTAACTTTAAATATCGCTGGGCTGGAAGATTTGGGCTCTACTGCTCAATACGAAGGATGGATTTTGGTCGATGGTACTCCTGTGACTACCGGAACGTTTACCGTGGACGCATCGGGTAATTGGTCGGCCAATGCTTTTTCAATGGATGCTGATATGCTGGCATCGGCCACCAAATTTATTTTGACGGTTGAGCCAATTCCAGATAACGATGCGGCTCCTTCTGACCAAAAATTAGTTGCCGGTGATTTCTCGGGAAATTCCGCTTCGATTGCTACTTCTGTTGCTCCAGGTGTTGGTGATTTTTCTACTGCTGCGGGAAGCTTGTTCTTGCGCACTCCAACTGATGAGACCGGCATGAACAACGGCAACGATGAAAACGGTGTGTGGTTTGGAATTCCTGGAATGCCACCAACAGCTGGATTTACTTTGCCCACCTTGCCTGAAGGCTGGGCTTACGAAGGTTGGGTAATCGGAGATGCTGGTCCTGTTTCTACCGGAACATTCACTGCGTTTGACATGGTCGATAGCGGCAACCCGTTTAGCGGAACTGAAAACAATGTCGGTCCTCCAGTACCTGGTGAAGATTTCTTCAACGCTGCTCCAACTGGTGAAACTTTCCCAATGGATGTAAGAGGACGTACTGTCGTCATATCTGTTGAGCCAGTGCCTGATAACTCCGCAGCTCCATTCTTACTAAAACCATTGTTGACAACATTGGCCACCGATGCAGAAGTTGCGCCAACCGCTTACGACTTTGGTCAAAACTTAGGCTCTCTTCCTACGGGAACTGCCACGCGCTAATTGATTCGTGACGAAGTAGGGTTTTACATTCTACTGGTTTTAAAATGCCACCTTGGCTGAGGTGGCATTTTTTTATGCTTTAAATTTGTTGAAATCAGCCGCTGTGACAAAGATTTGTCGAGGTAGTTTTGCAATGTGATATACTGATCAAACATGCTGACCGAAAAAGAATTTTTGAAAAAACGGTTAAAGGCCCGTTATGAACTCCTGGAAAAAGAGGGAGAGTTTATCGGTTCGCGCTTTTACAGCAGCTACCATGTACACCTTTTTCGGTACCACAACTTCTATGTTGAGATGTGGAAAAAGCTAGGCATTAATCTGATCCATTCGATAGATGTCGTACGCTCGCACGAGGTGCTTTCCGAATATGTAAAGGATTTGGACCTGGGCAAACTTTGAGGTCAGTTTGGAAAAATAAGTTCAACCTGGCACTGGCTGTACCGGTGCTTCGAAAAGTGCTGACTGTCTTTACCTGATGGAACTTAAATGGATTTGATAAACGCGTTTAAGGCGGTTGTTAAAGCTTCACGGTTGGCGCGGGATATATTCAACCTTGTACCGTCCTTCATTATGAGGTAATGACCATCGGAGCGCTTTATTTCCTGAATGTGCCTGAGGTTGACGAGGTGCGATTTATGTGCCCGAACAAACTCTTTTGTACTCAAAGAATCTTCAAAAGCCTTTAACCTCCTGGAAACTAACATTGTTTTTTGATTCTCCAGAAAAATAGTTGAATAGGAGGAGTCTGCCTGGATGTATAGAATGTCCCGAATGTCGATGAAGGTGTGTCCGTCTTTTGTTGGAATGGCCAATTTTTCCGCTAATTCCGTTTCCCCTTTTTGAGCGACATGCTGACTGGCTGCCATTTCGGTTGAAAATAGTTTTTTCACCTTTTCAATGGAGGATGTCAGATCATCAAAATCAATTGGTTTGAGCAAAAAATCAACTGCATCGACCTTGATGGCCTTTAAGGCATATTCTTCGTGTGCCGTGGTGAAGATAACGGCAACCTGCAAGCCAGTGATGCATTCCAATACGTCAAACCCAGTATCATCTTGTAGATTAACATCCAGAAAAAGCAATTGCGGTTTCAGCTTCTTAATGAGTTTTACTGCTTCCAAGGCACTGGAGGCTGTTTCGCAAATATCCACTTCGGGAAAATCTTCCAGTTGGGATTGAAGGGCTTTGATTGCAAGAGGTTCATCATCAACGATGAGGGCTGTTATCATATCAGGTTAGTTTAAGATTGTGATAGAGAGGATGGGAATGAAAGTCGAACGGAAGTCCCGGTTGAATCGCCATTGTCATTTGTCAAATCCTGAGTCTCCAGGGAAACATTGCTTTTGTAGTAAGAATTGAAGAGTTCCAACCTCTTGGTGGTAATGGAAAGCCCCACAGATTCATGAGATTTTATACGATTTTCCGGATCGGAACCTGCAGCTTTTCGACCAATACCATTGTCACGAACGGTGCAGGTAATGCGATTGTCAGTGCATTCAAAAAAGATTGACAAATGCCCCTTGGTGGCGCGTTTTGACAATCCATGCCAGATAGCGTTTTCTATAATTGGTTGAATCAGAAGCGCAGGGACGTTGTATCTAGTCTCATCCATTGATGAAGCACATTCAATGATATAATCAAATTGATTTTCTAAACGCACCTGTTCGAGATTGACATAATTTTTGAGCATTTCGATTTCATCTTCCAGAGGAATTATTGCTGCCCTTGAGCTGTTCAGAGTCGAACGCATTAACTTGGCAAATCGGGTTAGATAGTTGGCCGCTTTCTTTTTGTCATTACTTAGTAGAAAGCTATGTATCGAATTCAACGAATTGAAGATGAAGTGCGGATTCATTTGTGCCAGTAATGCCTGATGACGGCTTTGATACAATTGTTCCAGTATCAACCCTCGTTTTTTGATTTGGTTTATCCAAATGAATAAGGCTCCTGCAATTAGTAAGATCACAACACCTCCGAACCAAATCGTTTTCCAAAATGGGGGAGCAATGCTAAAGGAGACAGTCGCTTCTTCGCTCCAATGGTTTTCATCGCTGGAGGCACTTACCACGAAATTATAATCCCCTGGTTCCAACGAACTAAAGTTTGCGATCGTTGAAGTGGAATAAATCCAATTGGCATTATCTTCCTGCATCTTGTAACGGTAGGTGATTTTTTGATTGGCCGCGAATTGTATACCAAGGTATTGAATAGCTATTACGTTTTCATGAGCTTCTAATTTTAATGGTCCCCTTACAATGGTGTCCTGACCGTTGATGATTAGTTTACGAATATGGAGTTGAGGAGGCAAAGTCTGTGGAGTTATTTTGGTATGGTCGAAAATAACCAGGCCTTCTTCTGTACCAGCCCAAACTGTGTCATTGTTCACGTAAATCTGATGGACTTCATTCGTAAGTAAACCATCTGATTCGCTGTAATTAGAAATTTGAATTCCTGAAATGCCTGAGTCAGGAAAATAGATTCGGCTGACACCCTCGTTGCTACAAGCCCATACCACAGAATCATTTTCAACATATACTGAGTTGAGAACATCACTCACCAGTCCTTTTTTTAGGTTTAGTTGCCAAACAGACTCATCGGTTTTAACTAAAAGCCCCGCACCACGAGTCACTAATAGGAAGCGATCGTTGGAAAAGCGTTCCATCTGGGCAATGGGATATTGGAAAAGTGGATTGTTTTCTCCCAGGTAATGCGATTCTGTGCCATTCAGCTCGTAGAGGCCGTCATGCAAGGAGTACCAGAGTTTGTTTTGATGATCAATTCCAATTGTCCAGATTTTTCCCTTTAATGTACCCTTGGGGTAGATTGTGTCAGGAAACCACTGATCGTTTTCCCCAAGAATAAATGCACCGATTGCCCCTTGTCCCAGTGATTGTAATAATTGGCCATTTAAATCGACTGCTTGAATTCGGCCATACGAATGTTTAAACTGGGTTGCTGAGCAACTTGAATTGGATAATTGGATGACGTTGTAAAGTGATCTGGCCCAAATATTTCCTGAGGGAAGAAGGGAAAATTTGTATAGTTCCTCAAAGATTCCTTTGGATTCAATTTTGAATCCCTTTTTCGATCGCGTAATCAGATTTAATTCTCCTCCGTAATTTGCCACCCATATTCCACAGGTATTGATTGAAATTCCAGTAATTCGATTGTCACCTATTCTTTCCTCCCGACCAACGGTAAGAAAGTGGGGCGATCGCATCATGTAGACACCATCGTTTAAAGTAGAAAACCATAAATTTCCCTCAGAATCCTCCAGAAAATGGGAAACAGATTTTTCATGGAGATATTTCTGCGGAGTTTTTCTAATGTCCCCGTCAACAAAGTGCCAAGCTCCCTGACCTCGCAAACCTATCCAAACAGAACCACTTCTGTCTTCAACCATACATAAGTTTGGGCGGGATGGGAGTGAGGCTTTGGCAAGAACTTTATTGTCTTTTACCTGGAATACGGTTTTCTCATAAGTCAGCAGGGTAATTCCAGAGTGCAATTGGTTACATGTGACAAAGTTGTAGGCATTTTTTTCCATATCCAGCGGAAAAGAGGTGTTTTGATTCGACCATTGAAGATTGAGTTGCCCACTTCCAGATTCCTTATCTAGTTTGCCGTAAGTTCCGTTGTACCAAAACGAAGCTTTGTCATCAACTTTGAACATGACCAATTTTGATTGGGATTTCCACGCAAGAGACATTGTATCAACTGAACCGTTGGGGGCAACTTTGACAGGAAGAACCACGAATTGAAGCCAAAGGGTATCCGATGCATCAACGTAAAGTTTTTTGACGATGCCATTTTTCAGAGTTAGACTTTTTACAAGAGAGTTATTTCCATATTCAATAAATTGCCCATCTCGGAAGTACACAAGACAACCACTATTCCCATGGAACCAGAGGCGTCCTCTGGAATCATGAAACATTCCAAATACCACATTATCACAGAGTCCATCTTCGGTGGTGAAATTTTCAAACCGATAGCCATCGAACCGGGACACCCCTCGATCAGTGGCGAACCATATATATCCCAATGAATCCTGGTGCATTTGATAGACTTCAGAGCTGGGAAGTCCATCTGATACTGTGAAATGTTGAAATATTGGTTCCTGCGCAGCGGAGGAGAATGGAAAAAGAATAAAGAATAATGCCAGGCTAACTAAAAATAAGCCATTCAAAGTTCGTATACATTCCAAAACGTCAAATCCGGTATCAGCTTGTAAGTTAACATCTAAGAAAAGTAATTGCGGTTTGAGCTTCTTAATGAATTTTACTGCTTCAAGGGCGCTGGAAGTTGTTCCGCAAATATCCAATTCTGGAAATTCTTCCAATTGAGATTGAAGTGCAATGGTAGCAAGGTATTCATCATCAACAATGAATGCTCTAATCATATTTCTGGGCTAGGTTTTGGAGCGTGATAGAATAGCTAACAATGGAAATAGGACTTTAGTTTCAGTCGCTTCGCTATGGTCATTTATAGTATGAAGTAAAGGGGAGCAATCTTTTTGAGGTGATAGATAATCCCACAAATTCATAAGGTCTTAAGTAGTTTTCAGTGTTGAGACATGATTTTGTTGTAGCCTATATCATCGAGACAAGTGGTAAAATGATACGATTTTCAATGCGTTCGAAAATTACATATAAATGTCCTTTGGTTCTATGTTTTGAAAGTCCATGTCAAATGGCATTTTCTATTATTGGCTAGATTGGAAGTGTAATTGTCTTCCGTCTTAGTAGCTTCCTAACGATTTTTCAAGAACGCTTGTTACAAGTTTGCATGCTTCTTAAGCATTTCAATTTCACCTTCCTAGAAAAGGATTGCCGTTCCTGAGCAGTTTGGAGGAGCCCGAATTATTTTGACCGATTGCGTTAGATAATGTTTTTTTTTTGCTCATGGCCACCTAATGAGGGCGCACTGGGACACCCAACAAATCCAGAATCGAAAAGGTCGGAAGTCTTTGTGTATTGTGGTAAATGAAAAGGGGAGGAGCAGTGGCAATGGCAGTGAGGTTGTCATTTATTGATGCAGTCAGCACGTGGTCTCCACCGATTAGAAGGAGGTTGTTGTGAACCCGGTCAGACTCCTCATACAGGCGCCAGGTTCTGCGTTCATGGGCTGGTTGTAATGTAGCAGGAAAGTGAGCATCCAGCGCTGGGCACCCGCAGGCATAGAGGTTTAAAAATTCCACATTGTAACGCGCAGAATCAGTTTTCCAGTCATAAACGCCCACCAGAAGATCTGCCTCGTAAGTGACCATGAGCTGTTTCAGTTCAGCACATTTCAGGTTCAATTGATCGACAGATGTGATTTGTAGTATACTATCATCAAATAGTTGAGGTTGAGTTATGGTCTGTGTTTTATCCGCTAGCTGATAGTGCTTCATCACAAACGAACCCATTCCCAAGAATAGGACCAACACAAGCACCCATTGATTGATTTTTTGGAATAGCAGTGTAAACAAAGCAACTAACACAGGCAAAGCCAAAAACATCCGCGAAGAGTGGAAAAAAATAGTACCATCCCCATCGTGTACTTTGTTGATGCCCAAGGCTGCCAATGTCCCAATAAACGCCAATACAACCGCCCACATTGCAGCCCTGTTGGCATCACGATAATGAAGAGCAGCGAAGAAGGCCAGGAAGATAAAAACCAAAGGCCCCCAAGGAGCAATGGCCGAGAAAAAGGTGGTCAATGATTGAAGCCCTAAGAGGAAGGTTTTTATGGAAAACGCGAGTGGCTGGAGCAAGTGGATGTTGTATGCAGGGTGGCTATGGTAGAACCAATTTGAGCCTAGGTGCATCAACAATGGCAACAAAGCTCCACCGGCCAGGAAAAGGTAAAAAGCTTTGTTTCGAAGTTGTTGTAGCCAACAATACAACATCAATGGAGCGACCAGTAAAATAGCATTGGGGTTGAGTGAAAGTCCTAATATGCTTGAGAATCCCAGTACTACAAATGTCCACTTTCGGTTGGGAAAAAAGAGCGTCAGTCCACCCATTGCAGCTACAGCAATACCTGTTACAAAACCACGCGGCATGGAGGTGATAAACGCATATTCAAGCGGCAGTAGCAGTGGAATAACCAAAATGAGCAATGACTGATAATGCAGCCCTTTGCGAAAGGCAAGCGCGGCAAATAGGGTGTAAGGTAACAATGTCAATAAGCTGGAAACCAGTGGCAGGCTTATAAAGTATGGTGTGAATGGAGCAGCCAGCAGCGCCTCCAACATGCTGTTGTAGTTTTGCCCATAAAACCGGGGTTCGTGAAAATTACCTGCCGCAAATTCTTTCGCGGCATACCACATCACCGTTTGATCCGAGTCCACAAATTGGAACGAGAACGCGGCCAAACTCAACCAACGATCCAGCAGCACGAGCATTAAGAGCAGTAGGAATGCGAGGGGCTCACTATATGATTTTAGTTGCGATTTCACCGGCAGCAATTTACTATAAATATGGGGGATGAGGGACCTAAATAGATGACCCAAAACTTACGGGGCGAAATAGCTTAACTCTTCTCAGGAGGAGGTAAATTGGCCGGGAAAGAGAGTTGCACCTGCGTGCCCGTTCCGATTCCATTTCCATCTTCAAGATCTTTTGTTTCCAAAAAGACATTGCTCTTGTAGTAAGAGTTGAAGAGTTTTAATCTCCTTTCAGTGATGGATATTCCCACTGACTGATGCTTTTTTTGCGTCCCTTTTTTTGCTTGTTCTGACGCCTTGCGACCAACACCATTGTCTGTAACGGAGCAGATGATTCGATTGCCTGATTTTTCAAAATGAACGGTGATAGTTCCTTTTCGATCCAATGGCGAGATTCCGTGCCAAATGGCATTTTCTAACACCAGCCAAAGTGTTTGGGTGCGATCTTCCATGATGCATAAATTGGCGTACGTGCTGAGATCGAATGTTGCAACTGTATCGGTATCATTTGCTTTGATCAAACTTTTTTCCCAAGCCAGAATGAATACCCGTCAAACCTGCTGACTCCTTCATCTGTGACAAACCAAAGGTATCCGTCAGAATCCTGCAGCGATTGGTAGACTTCCACACTTGGTAAGCCCTGCTCGGTAGAGTAGTGCTCGTAGAGAAGTTCTTCTGCTCCCAGAGAATAATATTCGTAATCAGGGATTTGGGCGATTGAAACTTCGTAACAAAGCGGAACAATGCATAGAAGTATCACTTTTATAAGCGACCTGGAAAAATGTATGTTGGCGAAAGAGGGCAGTTGAAATGAATTAGGAAGGCAGCAATTTAGGACAAAATGGTAAGATGTTTTCTTAACGGGATTTAAGGATACTTTACGGGAAAATCAAGATCGCGACCAGGCGATTTCGCCCCAAACTTTTTTATCAACGGCTCGGGTACTCTAAACTGATAGGGTATGCCCTGAGCCTTATCCTGAAACCAATGGTGAAACACCACCATCTCCGGGCTTTTTACCTGCCAGCGGTAATCGCGTTCGGTGCGATCGAGTTGTTCAAAGAGCTCAGGGTGTTTGTCGAGCACTTGCTGGTAATCAAAGCTGGCCAGTAACAGTTTTTGCAATACTTTTAAAATTACCGCATCGCGCTTACGCACCGTCCCTTCGGGCTTTAGCCGTTGGATGTGCATGCGCAGGTTGGTAATGGCCGTTTCGGCCTGGTCCCAATCATCCTGCTCCAGGTGTATCAAAATGGTGAGCAGGCGCTTGCCAATGTTCCAGCCTTCTTTGTCGTTTTCAATTTCTTTGGTGGAGTGGAGGAGCTGTTGGGCTTCTTTGTGCTCTGCTTTTACGAAATGTACGCAGGCTTGTAGGTAGGTTCTTTTGGCGTGATGGAAGGGGATGGAGTTCTTGTCGGTTGATTTTAACAATTCCTCAATTAACGTTTGAGAAGATACCAAGTCGCCAGAATAATAGGTTGCGCGAAATTGAACTTCTAGGGCGATTTGAAAATTGTAATTATTTTTTTTGTGGAGTTTTTGTGCCATCAAAGTATTTTGGATGGATTCTTGGAAATCGAAAATGTAGAGTTGATTATCTGCAAGATCCGATATCGACCCGCCTAGTTGTTCCCTTGTGAAAATGCCTATATTTTTCTCAACTAGTGAAATAAGAACTTTCCCTTCTGCACAACTTTTGTTGAAACTTTCATTAGCCAAGTAGAATTCCATCAACAGGCTTAGGTAATAGTAGGCTACAGTTTTTGAATTTGTGAAATCATAATCATTTTTTATCATTGAAACTTGAGATTCCAGTTGAGCCCAATCATTTTGGTTTAATCCATTTTTTTGAGTCTGACTAAAATGTAAGAAATACCAGTTTTGAGATCTTCGAACAGCATATTGACAACGAGCATAGAAATCTACTTTCATGGAAATTTTGTCATATTCTTCTTGCCCTTTTGTTAGGCCTAAAAACTTTCTTTTTGCATTCAAGGCGTCAATGAGTATATCGTAAAATTCAAATTGAATTGATTTGGTTATTATTTTATCGAAAAGATTGAGTGCTATATCGAGCATATTTCGAGCATATGCAAAATGAGCAGCCATAAGTTGTTTTCGAACCACTCTTTCAGTTCTGAAGGTTACACTGTAAATATCGTTTCGCTCCAAATTGACGAATAACGTGATAGATTCCAAAATTCTGGTTTTGAGTCTGTCAGAAATTTTTTCCAAGGCTTTTGGTGAGGTAGGAAACCCTAATTGTTTTTCTACTTTCTCTTTGTTTAATTCATCATTCTTCAAAATCAATTCAAACAACAACAACGACTTATTCTTCCCCTTGGTCGCATTGCCTTCAAAAGCAGTAATAAACTTCCGTGCAGTGCGCACCTCGTTGGGTTTTAAACAAGCTACTACCGCTTTTAAATCTTCAAAATGGTCCCGTTTCATCGTTTTTTATCCATTAAATCGAGGCATAAGATAAAAGATTGTACGCAGAGGTAATGAACACTAGGTTAGTGAACTTATTCAATGAGAGCATGAACAAGTCGTAGCTTTTTGGAACTATAGAAGTAGCAGTGGATCCGAAGCAGCTTTTAATATTCTAATCGAAAATTGGGTAGTTGTTGGCAAATTAGTTTTGACTGTATTCAAACAACACTTTTGACCTTTGAAGATATGGTAGTAAAACAAGAAGTATTTAATCATTAGTAGATAAGCTAATTGTTCATGTTGTTCTTTGTCTTGATACAAAGAACCAAAGATCAAGACTGACGGTAATTTTCCAGGGTTTCAACCATCATCAACTTCTCGCACTACCCAAGCCCTGAGGCAGATGAGATGATAGGAGAGGAGGTAAAAGGTACAAACGACAAATATTGACTCAATGCTTTCCATTCAAGGGTAGCTTCCTGCCTTCTCGGCAGGCAGGCGCGCAGGCCTTCGCGCAGTTGATGATGGGAAACACTAAGAAAAATGTTCAGCGCTTCGCAGTCCCGAAGGTCGGTCTGTATCCTAATTTGAATCTTTCACAAATCACTTGTGACCTTTGAAAAATACGGAAGTAAAACAAGAGGTACTGCAGCACTTGTCGAAGTGGGCCGAAGCATTAAGACAATTAAAGAATGAGGTTTATAACACTCTATATTTTCGTTCTCGCAATTCCTTACGTTATAAATGGACTGGCCTCTTTTTCGATCTGTAGCAACACTTTCATGAGTGAAATGGCCATTGAACCCATGTTTGAGGTCAGCCACCCCCGAGAACTCGGGGCTAGTGGCGTTTCCGAGTTTGGGTGAGATAATGGAATGAATGATTAGTGTTGCTAGGTAGAAAAATAAGCCTTGATTTTTCTTTTAGTTCTTTTCTTTTCATCAAGGAAAAGAAAAGAACATCCACAGGCTTTGGCGAGTTATCATTCACTTGGGCCAATGGAAATCAATATTTAGCTAGAGTACCTTCTCTAGGATACAAACGACAAATCTGGACTCAATACCTTCCATTCAAGAGTAGCTTCGCACAGTTGATGATGGGAAACACTAAGAAAAATGTTCAGCGCTTCGCAGTCCCGAAGGTCGGTCTGCATCCTAATTTGAATCTTTGGCAAATCACTTGTGACCTTTGAAAAATACGGAAGTAAAACAAGAAGCACTGCAGCGTTAGCCAGCGGGAGGGAGCTTACCCTAAGTCCCGAGTACTCGGGACGGCTTGGTAAGCAGGGCTATGGTCCTGTGGACCATAGAGCCAGTTCTAGCTGAGCCATGGTTGGCTTCGTAGCTTTTACCTGTATTTTTCAGAAGTCTTGAATTTTCTTTGGTTCTTTATTTGTGCTTGTGCTGAGCTTCACACTGAGCACTTGTCGAAGTGGCCGAAGTATCAAGACAAAGAAAGAACAGGTATAAGTAACCTATACAGCAAATCAATTTCCAAATAACTCAAATCTCCAAATCAACAGCAGGCGACTTCGCGCCAAACTTAAGCATCAGCGGCTCAGGCACCCGAAACTGGTAGGGGATGCCCTGTGCCTTGTCTTGAAACCAGTGATGAAAGACCACCATCTCCGGGCTTTTTACCTGCCAGCGGTAGTCGCGATCGGTGCGATCAAGTTGTTCGAAGAGTGCTGGGTGTTTGTCGAGCACTTGCTGGTAATCAAAGCTGTCCAGCACCAGTTTTTGCAGCACTTTCAAAATCACTGCATCACGGTGGCGCACGGTTCCTTCGGGCTTTAGCCGTTGGATGTGCATGCGTAGATTGGTAATGGCCGTTTCGGCCTGGTCCCAATCATCTTGCTCCAGGTGGATTAAAATGGTGAGCAGGCGCTTGCCAATGTTCCAGCCTTCTTTGTCGTTTTCAATTTCTTTGGTGGAGTGGAGGTGTTGCTGGGCTTCTTTGTATTCGGCTTTTACGAAGTGTGCGCATGCTTGTAGGTAGACTCTTTTTGAATGATGGAATGGGGTAATCGCAGCGTCAGTAGACTCTAATAAAATACTCGTGATTTGAGTCGAATTTTCAATATCCCCCTGATAGTAATATGCTCGAAACTGTACCTCAAGTGTAATTAAATAATTACGACTCCAAATCTTGAAAAGGGCAAGTCCATTTTTTGAATTTTTCACAGATGAAATAAATTTATAAACGAACAATTCATTGTCGGCCAAATCGGAATGGACCCCTCCTCGCATCGCTTTAGAAAAATGGCTTTTATTCCTAATGAGCTTTACCAGTTTATATCCTATTTCGCAACTCCTTGCATAATTCTCCAAAGCCAAATAATACTCCATCTGCAGCACATAGTAAAAATATCCCACGTTGATAGAATTTGTAGCCTTATATTCTTTTTCCAGATCTGTCAAGGCTGCCATCAATAGGGCTACTTTGTCATTATTCAAACCTACATAGTCTACCTCCATAAAGTGTCTGTGATACCAGTCCATAGCCTTCATAACAGCCATGTCGCATCGCTGATACAATTTCAGTTCTTCAGAATATTTATAGTAATCTTTCCTGCCTGAAGTGAATCCTAGTATTTGTTGCTTTGACATTAATGCTTCAATCAATACTTTGTACATCTCGAATTCCTTTGCTTTATCTATGATTTCATCGTAGATGTTCAATGCAAGATTTTTCATTTCGCGGGCACATGCTATATTAGCCTCTGTCAGAAGTTTTCTTAGCTTTTTATCAACACGATAATGGGGGCCATAAAGGTCATGTCTATTAATGTTAACATTAAGGGTAAGAGATTCAAGAATCTTTGATTTCAATCTTTCTGCCAACTTTTCCAGAGAACGAGTTTTGGAGTCTGAGCCAAAATTGTTTAGAATATCATCTTTGGATGCATTTGACTCTTTCAAAATCAACTCAAACAGCAGCAACGACTTGTTTTTTCCCTTGGTAGCATTGCCCTCAAAAGCAGTAATAAACTTCCGGGCGGTGCGTACCTCATTGGGTTTAATTTTGGCTATCACTGCCTTCAATTCTTCAAAATGGTCCCGTTTCATAGAAGAGTTTCTTGTTTCTTAAATGTCTAAATCGGTTGCAGGCGACTTCGCCCCAAACTTAAGCGTCAACGGTTCAGGTACCCGAAATTGATAGGGGACGCCCTGAGCCTTGTCTTGAAACCAATGGTGAAACACCACCATCTCCGGGCTTTTTACCTGCCAGCGGTAGTCGCGATCGGTGCGATCGAGTTGTTCAAAGAGCTCAGGGTGTTTGTCGAGCACTTGCTGGTAATCAAAGCTGGCCAGTAACAGTTTTTGCAATACTTTTAAAATTACCGCATCGCGCTTACGCACCGTCCCTTCGGGCTTTAGCCGTTGGATGTGCATGCGCAGGTTGGTAATGGCCGTTTCGGCCTGGTCCCAATCATCCTGCTCCAGGTGTATTAAAATGGTGAGCAGGCGTTTGCCAATGTTCCAGCCTTCTTTGTCGTTTTCAATTTCTTTGGTGGAGTGGAGGAGCTGCTGGGCTTCTTTGTATTCGGCTTTTACGAAATGAAAACATGACTTTAGATAGGTTCGTTTTGCAAACCTAAAAGGATCCATAACGGATTCAGTATTTTCCAGAAGTTGTTGCCAAATTGTTTCTTTTCCAGAAAGGTTACGATTATAAAAGTTTGCCGTACACTCTATTTCAAGAGCGAGAAGGAAGTTGGTATTTCTGAAGTAACTAAAATAGTATTGTGCAATACTGATGTTTTTAAGTGTTTTGTCAAATTCAAAAAGGAAAAGATAATTTTCCGCAAGATTGCAATAGGAACCACCTCTGTGGGAATCATTGAAGATTTCAAAATTAGTGGTGACTAATTCGATTAATTTGTAACCCATTAAACTACACTGTTGATAGTTTTCATTTGCCAGGAAGTATTCTATTTTTAGTGTGTATAAGTAGAAACCAATGTTTTTTGAATTAGTTTCCTCATAAAAGCGCTCTATATCAAGAATGGCCCTTTTTAGTGTTTCGGGTCCACCGTTATTTAGGCCTTTGCGATCATTGATTGAAAAATGTTTATGATACGAATTCTTAGATGAAGCGAGGGCTTCTCTGCACTTCTTATAAAATATAAGATTTTCTTTATATGCCTTGTGCTTTGGGTGTTCCTCATAAAATTCAAGGCGTTGACTCAATAATTCGCTAACCTCGATTAATTCAGGATAAAGCTCAAAACGTTTTGCTAGATCGATAATGCTTTCACGGGTTGCTATAGCCATTTTGGTAAGCCCTCTGCTCGCGATTAATCCTGTAATCATTAACTGTTTTCGTATTTCAAATTTAACTTGTGTCCGTTTGCTATTGGTTCCCGTGTAATTCAGGTTGACATTTAATATTAATGATTCAGATAATTTCTTTGTTAACCTGCTAGTCAACTTGTCAAGGGATATTTTTTTGGTCTTTAATTTTAGTGCCTGGGCTACTTCAGTTCTATTCAATTCAGGCTTCTTCAAAATCAACTCAAACAGCAGCAACGACTTGTTTTTTCCCTTGGTCGCATTGCCTTCAAAAGCAGTAATAAATTTCCGGGCGGTGCGTACTTCATTGGGTTTTAAGCAAGCCACTACTGCCTTTAAATCTTCAAAATGGTCCCGTTTCATGGATTGAAAAAATTAGGTAAGGTGCATAAGGTAAATAAATGTGGAGGTTGTCGTGAGTGCTGAGTGCATTTATTAAAATGGGTTAGCAAAATACTTCTGAGTCAACTTGTCCCGACTTTGTTAGAGTTTAATTCTCGTCAATCTTTCAGTAAACATCCGATAACACCAATTGCAACCACCCTCAGAAGTTGCAGAATATTTTCTATTGTTCCAAAATACGATCAATTGTTCTTTTGTAAGAAAGGGGATTACTCGAAATTACCTTTCTAAATAGGGGATAACTTAAATTTCGCACCCTTAATTGCCTTCTGATTACAATTAAAAAAAGCATACAATTTCAATGGAGACAGTTCAATTTCATGTAAAAAAGGGTCGCGGTTCCACCATTCTCTGTATAGAAATAGCTGATTTTGTTGAAATGGAAACGACCGCCTTGGTTGGAGCGCTATACCAGGAACTTTCTCGGATCAAAGAACAATGGCAAGATGAAAGTACGTTTAGAGAAATCGAACATTATCCTGCATTGATTACTAACCCGTCCGGAGTGACATCCCCAACCGGAAACATCCCCAACAAGTATGAAAAGATTGCCATTCCCACAACGGATGGCACTTTATTTATACAGGTTCAAGACATTCTATTTATTAAAGCGGATACTTCCTATTCGGTGGTACATGTTCAAAACCATCACCCTATCATGGTTTCTCGAAGATTGAAGGTGTTCTCAGAATTATTAGAAGGCAAAGGTTTCGTACGGGCGCATAAATCTCACTTGATCAATATTTGGCACGTTCAAGAGATGAATCGCTCAGACGGACAATACCTTGTGATGAAGGACGGGACAAGGCTGAATATTTCAAGGGCTAACCGGGGAGCTGTTGCCGCAGCGCTTAGTGGGTTTATTCGCACCATTTAAGCATGTCTGTTGGTGTGAGTATTATTCCTTCTAAAAGCATTCCCGACCTGGATCGGGCATCTGTTTAATAGAAGTGCAGTGCTCAGTGACCTCGCACCAATTTCCAAACCAATGGACCTGCATAGCCTCAGATTTCCATATTGTAAAACACTTAATATTGTGGACTTACATTTATTTCTATAGATACATTGACACTTTTTCCTTAGTACTTCGACTAAGCTCCGCACAAGTGAAAAAGTGCCCAAAAAATCAAGTCAAAAAGATCGTTCATCCCGCAAATGCCAACGCACCCCACGATTTTTACTCACTTAATAAGTTGCTTTCAAAGGTGTTCATGAACACGAATATTTGCTCAATCAAATCAAGATTCGGCAAAGCCAATACTTCGTATTTGATGGGCCAACACACCGCGCAAGCCACAACTACATTATTTTTTTTGGCATTAGTAAACCACAAACCCTGGTTATCAGGCCGATACTAACTTACCTTATCCCGAACTCAGGTTCACGATTATTTAGTAATAGAAAAAAAATAATCTACTGCGTCCACAACTCCCAGCTGCGCTCAGCTTGAAGTCCGAGCATTTCACGGCCATTTTTAATGGAGGCACCCTGCTCCTGACCTTTTGCTAAAAACAGAGACACTTCCGGGTTGTAGGTCAAGTCGAATAGCAAGTGCTTATCCGTCATGGCGGCATAGGGTAACTCTGGAAAAGTGTGGTTGTTGGGATACATGCCCAACGGTGTAGTGTTGACAATGACGGTGTGCGTTTTTAGCAACTCGGGCGTCACCATTTCATAACTCAACTGATTTTTTGCAGGAGTTCGGGAAACACAGGTAGGTGTGATGGACAATTGTTCCAATGTCCAACAAATGGCTTTGGATGCTCCGCCAGTGCCCAATACCAAGGCGCTTTGATGGTGCGGTTTTAAGAGCGGTTGCAACGAATGCTGAAAGCCGTGTACATCGGTGTTGTATCCGGTGAGCACACCATTCTTCACACCAACGGAATTAACCGCGCCAATGGCTTTGGCTTCAGGAGAAATTTCATGCAACAGCGGAATGATGTTCTCCTTGTGGGGGATGGTGACACTAAAGCCACGCAGGTTCGGATGTTGCTGAAGAATCGCGGGAAATTCTTCCAACGTAGGAATGGACCAATTGATAAATTCAGCCATAATCTGCTCTTGCCGAAACTTATCGAGAAAAAATTGTTTTGAATAGGAGTGGGAGAGGGGATAACCAACTAACCCGTAGGTGATCATGCCAGCTCCTTTTTGGCAGCCATTAGCTGTAGACCGGCAATTACAGTAAACCCGACAACCATCATCACAATGGCCATGACAACTTGAGGTTCTCCCTGGAAATCACCCGGTAAAACACTCTCCTGAATAAACGGAACTTCCTCTCCATGCGAGTTAACACGCCACTCATGGGTCAATTTCCAGGGCCATACCTTGTTGAGCGAACCGATCATAAATCCAGTGAGCACAGCGATGGTTAGGTTGTGAAACTTGCGAAACATCCAGGACAATACATGCGAGAAACTCAGCAGACCAGCAATACAACCCGCACCAAAAATACCAATGGTCGCAAAGTCTCTATCGCTGATAGCACCCATGATAAAAGCATACTTGCCCATCAGCAAGAGAATGAAACTTCCGGAAATGCCTGGTAAAATCATCGCACAAATCGCAATGGCTCCTGAAAGCATGATAAACCACCAGCTGGTTGGTGTTTGGGCTGGCACGGCAACGGTGATGAAATAGGCAATACCCGTTGCTAAAAGCATCCCAATAATGGCCGGAACTGTCCATTTTTTAATGCTCCGCCCAATAAGAATGGAGGAGGCAATGATGAGACCAAAAAAGAAAGACCACAACAGAACGGGATAATTTGCCAGCAGGAAAGTGATGCCCTTTGCCAGTGAGACCAAACTAATGCCGACACCCAAAAAGAGGGAAACCAAAAACCAACCGTTTACCTTTTGCCAAAAAGCGGCAATGCCCTCTTTTTGCAACACCTTTAAGGCATCGAGGTTCAAGGACTTTAAAGACCCGATAAACTCTTCGTAAATACCGGTGATAAAAGCAATGGTGCCCCCCGATACTCCTGGAACAACATCGGCAGCGCCCATGGCCAGCCCTCGGGCTGTAATCAGGGCATAGTCCTTCAGGTTACGCGTCATGTAAATAAATTAGTACTTGGTCAGGCTTGGGTCTATTTGGTCAGCATAGGCCAAAATACCACCGGTGAGGTTGTAACAGTTGGTGTAACCATGCATTCCTTCGAGCGCTTGTACGATTGCTCCGGAGCGACCACCGCTTCTACAGTGAACAATCACTTTGGTATCAGGATCCTTCGGAATTTTGTCCAGGTTGTCCATCACTTCTCCCATCGGAATGAGGGTGCCACCAATTTGAGCAATTTCGAATTCATGTTGTTCTCTCACATCAATGAGCACAAAATTTTCATTGTTGTCCTGCATTGATTTCAACTCCTGAACGCTTACTTCTTTCATCTCGTCTGTTTTATTCCTGTAGTTTATATTTCTTAAGGTTTTCCGGCAGGAAGTTGAAGAAGGTATCTCCTCTCAATCCAAGGCGCAGAGTCTCCAAAGGAATAACGCTTTCAGGTGCAATGTTACCCAGATTCACGTTGGCGCCAAACAGCTCAACAAACCAAACCTGTTGCCTTTTTTGGGGTGTTTCCCAAATTATTTTTTCCTTGGGCACTTTAGCAATGATCTTATTGACCAATGACGTGTGAACTGAACCATTCGGGCGAAAAATTCCAACGGTACCACTTTCTCGTGCTTCAGCTATCACCTTCCACGAACCAGCTTCCAGTTCATTTTGCATCATGCGAATCCACTTGCTCGGACTGATCAGAATACCTTCTTCCTTGGAACCAACCTCGGAGAGTACGGTAACTCCACGCCTTGCCAATTCCGAAATATAATGGCACTTTCTGTCGTGTGGCAAAATGATTGAACCGTCAGACACTTCTGCCATGTCCAATCCGAATTTGTCAACATAACGGCAGTAGTCGTCAAATTTTCCCCGAATAAGAAAAGCTTCAAACAAGGTGCCGCCAACATACACTTTGGCGCCAGCAGCTTGATAGATTTTTACTTTTTCTTTCAGGTTTTTGGTAATCATAGAAGTACCAAAACCAAGCTTTAGGACATCAATTAATTCGCCACAGGTGTCTACAAGGTTCTCTGCTTGTCGCAGGCTATAACCTTTGTCCATGACCATATTGATGCCACTTTCCCTTGGTTTGGTCGTTCGTTCAGGTAAATGAGGTAACTCAAAATTCATGAGTTCTTTTTGTAAGTTTCAATGAGATTTATAACGCGTCCGTTTTGATAACCGTCCGGCAGGTATTCTAAAAAGTCAGCACTGCCATTGGCATTTAGCTCCAAGGCCATGTCCAATGCTTCCAGTCCTTCATTTTCTTTTCCTTTCATCATCAGGTAGGCAGCCATGCGGTAATGCAGCACACTGTTTTGCGGTTGAGCCAATGTTCCACGTTCAATGGTATCAATGGCTTCCTTGATCCTATCCTGATCAAATAACATTTGAGAGTAGTCCAACCAAATGTCATCGCTTTGACTGTCAAACTCCACCACCTTTTCGTAGGCCATGGCAGCTTCCTCAATAAAGCCCAATTTTTGTTCTACTTCACCCAGCGTGTACCAGTAGTCAGCATTTTCATTGTCGAGCTCAAGAGCTTTTTTAATGTAATGTATGCCTTCCGTTAATCGACCCTGACAATCCAATACAATACCGATCCCCAACCAGGCATCTGCCATGTAAGGATCGCTTTTTACTGCCTTGTGGTAGTAAATATTGGCGTTTCGGTAGTCGTTTAACTTTTCATAGCACTCACCAATGTAATAGTGTGTCAAAGCATCAAACAGCTCAAACTTCAACGTTTCCTGGTAGCAGGAGATGGCATTGCTGTATTGCTCCAGGCGAGCAAACATGTTGCCTTTGTTAAAATGAGCAGCTGAAAAGTCCTCCTTCACAATCACCGCATAATCATATGCCTCCAACGCTTTTTCATACAGGTTCTGACGGCTGTATACATTTCCTAGATTGTACCAGGCATGAGCAGAGTACGGATGCTTGTCAATGAAGTTGAGGTAAAACTGAACACTGTCCTCATACTCCTCCAACTGATCATAGCAGTAGGCGATCTCGTAAATAGCGTCCTCGTTGTCTGAATTGTACTCTAAGGCCAGCTTCAAATACCGCACGGCTTCTTTGTATTGCTCCAGGTTTTGGTACTCAAAAGACAAGCTTAGATAGATGTCGTCCACATCGTTGCGTGTGAACTCCAAAGCTGTTTTCAGAAAACGAATGGCCTTTTGATAAGCACCCATCTGACTGTAAATGGAAGCTTTGGTTAGGTAAAGGTCAGGGTTGGAGCCTTCAAACAAAGCTGCTTTTTCCAACACTTCCAATGCTTCTTTGGGTTTATTGGAGATGGCCAGTAGTTCAGCTTCCCGCAATGAAAAGTCCAGTGAAGTAGGGTGTTGGGATTTCGCTTCCTTCAGCACACCAAAGGCGTGTGTTATTTTTCCGGAATCGAGGTAGTGATCGATGATTTCTTCGAACTCACCTACGTCAAAGAAGGAATTCCCTCCTTCAGCCAGCATTTTCTCGAATCTTTCTACTAACGGAAAGCTTCCGCTTTTTTCAAAAGAGGGGTCTCGCTCTTCTTTCATACTGTAGTGTGGTTCACTCAAACAAAAGTAATAAAATAGGCACACAAAGTGCGGGCGCAAATTTGAGGTTTTTAACAAAAGAATTAACACGAAACATGTTGAAAAATCGATAACTTTTAGCTGATTCGAATACTTTATCTTTGCGCAAATTTTAACCAAAAAATAAAGAAGTCGTATGGCCCTGATTAAGTCGATATCCGGTATTCGCGGAACAATTGGTGGTGCACCAGGAGAAGGGTTGAGCCCCGTAGACGTTGTGAAATTTACCGCTGCTTATGGTACCTGGGTACAGGCAAGAAACCAAAGCGGTAAAACAACTATCGTGATTGGTCGTGATGCCCGCATCTCTGGCGAAATGGTGCGGAACCTCGTGGTTGGTACCTTGCAGGGACTCGGAATTGACGTCATCGACATTGGACTTTCTACCACACCTACTGTGGAAATAGCTGTTCCAATCGAAAAGGCACAAGGCGGCATCATACTGACTGCCAGCCACAACCCCAAGCAATGGAATGCGCTCAAATTGTTGAACGGGGAAGGAGAGTTTATCTCTGGAGAAGATGGTGCGGAAGTGCTCGATTTAGCTGAAAAAGAAGCCTTTTCTTTTGCGGAAGTAGATGATTTGGGCAGCTACAAAGAAGATGACTCTTACCTGCAAAAGCACATCGATGCTGTGTTGGCCATGCCATTGGTTGACAAAGATGCAATTGCTGCTGCCAACTTTTGCGTGGCGGTTGATGCAGTTAATTCAACAGGAGGAATTTTTGTTCCTGAGTTACTCAATCAGCTCGGAGTGGCGAAAATTGTGCCTTTGTTTTGTGACCCAACCGGACATTTTCCTCACAATCCTGAGCCGCTGCCGGAGCATTTGACGGAGATTGCTACAGCAGTGAAGGAGAACAATGCCGATGTGGGTGTTGTCGTTGACCCTGATGTGGATCGATTGGCGATGGTTTGTAACGATGGTTCCATGTTTGGAGAAGAATACACGCTGGTCGCAGTAGCCGATTATATTTTACAGCACACTCCAGGCAATACCGTTTCCAACATGTCTTCGACCCGCGCGTTGCGGGATGTGACCGAAAAGCACGGCCAAACCTACACCGCCTCGGCTGTGGGTGAAGTGAATGTGGTCAATCAAATGAAAGCAACCAATGCCATCATTGGTGGAGAGGGCAACGGAGGAATTATCTATCCTGAGCTGCATTACGGAAGAGATGCATTGGTTGGAATTGCCTTGTTTCTGACACATTTGGCGAAGAGTAACATGACGTGCGCTGAACTGCGTGCCTCTTATCCCAGCTACTTTATTTCAAAGAATAAGATTCAGTTGACTCCTGATATTGATGTGGACAAAATTTTGGTCGCCATGGAGGAAAAATACCGCCATGAAGAGGTGAATACCATTGACGGAGTAAAAATTAATTTTGCAAATGAGTGGGTACATTTGCGAAAATCGAATACCGAACCCATTATCAGAATTTACACGGAAAGTAAAAACGAGTCAGCAGCGGATGCACTCGCAAAAAAAATCATAGAAGAAATTAAAGCAATCATATAATCAGCCTAGCTATGAAGGTTTATTTAGACAATGCGGCCACAACGCCAATGGATCCTGAGGTAATCGAGGCAATGATTCCTGTGATGAAGGAGCAGTATGGCAACCCTTCTTCCATTCATGCTTTGGGAAGAAAAGTACGTTCAACCATTGAAATTTCCCGAAAGCAGATTGCAGAATTACTCCATGTATCTCCCGGTGAAATCATTTTTACTTCTGGAGGCACCGAGGCAGATAACATGGCCATTTGTTGCACCATTGAAGGATTGGGTGTGAAGCATGCCATCACCAGCAAAATCGAACACCATGCCGTTTTGCATTGTCTTCAAGCTTTGGAGAAAAAAGGAATGGTTCAAATCAGTTACGTGACCCTACAAGAAAATGGTCACATCGATTTGGAACACCTTGAAGAGTTGCTGGCCAACAATGAGCGTTCATTAGTATCGTTGATGGAGGCTAACAATGAAATTGGTACACTGACATCATTGGAAGCGGTAGGAAATATTTGTGTTAAGTACGATGCCATCTTTCATTCGGATACGGTACAAACCATGGCGCATTATCGCATGAATCTTGCCGAGTTGCCGGTACACTTTGTGACTTGTGGAGCTCACAAGTTTCACGGACCCAAAGGAGTTGGTTTTCTGTATTGCGACAGTTCCATTCAATTGCCCCCGATGATTCACGGTGGATCGCAGGAGCGCAACATGCGTGCTGGTACTGAAAATGTGTACGGTATTGTCGGAATGGCTAAGGCTTTGGAAATTGCCTACCGGGAAATGGAAGAGCATCGAGAGCATGTGCAAGGATTAAAAAGCTACATGATCGAGCAGCTCGAAGCCAAAATTCCTGGCGTTGCATTCAATGGCGATGCTAAAGGCGAATCGTTGTACACAGTTCTCAACGTGTGCCTGCCTCCTTCAGAGAAAGGGGATATGTTGCTATTTAACCTGGATATAATGGGGATTTCCGCTTCAGGTGGCAGTGCTTGTAGTTCGGGCAGCGATGTTGGTTCTCATGTGATTCGAAATGTCAATGCAGATCCGACTCGCCCTTCAGTGCGCTTCTCTTTTAGCAAGTTCAACAAGAAGGAAGAAATTGACTACAGCATTTCTAAATTGGCCGAAATGATGGCCTTAGAAGTATAGGGGAGCTCATCTTGAAAGTCACATTTTTAGGAACCGGAACATCGATGGGGGTGCCAGTCATAGGCTGCCAATGTGATGTTTGCGTATCCGAGGATGTCAAAGACAAACGACTCCGCTCCTCCATTCTGATAGAGACAAACGATCAAACCTTTGTAGTAGACACTGGCCCGGATTTTCGGGAGCAGATGTTGCGCGAGAAAGTGGCTCGGCTGACAGCTGTTTTGTACACCCACGAACACAAAGATCACACGGCCGGAATGGACGATGTGCGTGCATTTAACTTTTTGCAAAACAAACCCACGGATTTATATGGTTCGGAGCGGGTGCATGAAGCGTTAAAAAAAGATTATGCGTATGTCTTTGCGGAAAATACCTACCCAGGAATTCCCAAAGTAGATCTGCATTTAATTGATGATGCCCCATTTGTAGTTGAAGGAGTGGAGATCATTCCTATCAATGCCCTGCACTATAATTTACCAGTTCATGGTTTTCGCATAGGAGACTTTAGTTACCTGACCGATGCCAACTCTATCACAGCTGCTGAATTGGATAAAATGCGTGGTAGTAAAGTGGTGGTGCTCAATGCACTTCGAAAGGAAGAACATATTTCACACTTCACGTTGGCACAAGCCGTAGAGTTGATGGAAGATATCCGGCCCGAAAGGGGATACTTCATTCACATGAGCCACCAGATGGGCCGACATAAGGCCATCGAGCAAGAGCTGCCTGATTGGATTCGATTGTCATACGATCGCCTGCAGATTGAGGTCTGACCGAAAATTTTCATTGCAATCAGTAGTATAGTATTCCGGGGACAAACCCGGAGTGCATGTGGATTTTAGTCGCAGTGCTCAATGGATTCACGCCTTCACGGGAATGCTAAAGGGAAGAATTAATTGGTCAAAGCCAATTGCCCGTTGTTCAAAACGGCCACTACTTTCCCTTTAAGAGTTTTACCCAGGAAAGGGGAGTTGTGCGATTTGGAAAAGGAAACAGATGTATTGTATTCCCATTCAATGTCGGGGTCAAACAAGGTGAGGTTGGCAGGTGTACCTTCGGAGATGGTCGGGGTCTCCAGGCCCAAAATTTGCCTTGGTCTCAGGGCCAAAGAAGAGACCAATATTTCCGTAGTTAGTTGTTTGCCAAGGTGTGTGTTGACGGCAGCGTAGCAGGTCTCTTGTCCTGTCATACCAAACTCTGCGTGGTCCAATTCACATTTTTTGTTTTCCTCGTTTTCGGGATTGTGGTCGGAGCAAATGGCGTCAATTGTGCCATCCCGCAAGCCTTCTGTCAGCGCTTCCTGGTCCACCCTTCCGCGAAGCGGAGGCATCACTTTGTAGTTGGCATCAAATTGTTCCAGATAGCTGTCGTCAAGCACGAGGTTGTGCGCAGCGACCTCGGCCGTAACCTGCAAACCCTTCTTTTTTGCTTGTCGAATCAGTTCAACACCGCCTGCGGTTGAAACCGTAGAAAAGTGCAATCGGGCATCCGTATACTCCAACAAAAATAAATCGCGCGCAAGCATCACTTCTTCTGCCAGAGATGGCAACCCTTTTAAGCCAAGTCCTGTGCTCACCTTACCTTCGTGCATCATGCCATCATGCGCAATGGAATTGTCCTGTGCAAAATGAATGATCAGCCCGTCAAATCCTTTGCTGTAAAGAAGCGCTCGTTTTAGCAGGTCGGCATTGGCGATGGAATTTTTATCATCAGAAAAGGCCTTGGCACCGGCTTTGTGCATGTCAAACATTTCCGCCAAATCAACTCCTTTTCTGCCTTTTGAAATAGCACCAATGACATGCACATCGACCAGGTTTCCCTTGGTTTTGTTGCGGATGTAGTCCACACCAGATTTTGTGTCAATAGCGGGCTCTGTAGAAGGCATGCAGGCGACACCCGTGAATCCACCGTTTGCAGCAACCGCCATTCCTGAATCCAAATCTTCCTTGTATTCAAAGCCTGGGTCGCGAAAATTGGCATGCATATCGAACCAGCCAATGGAAACATGGAGGTTGTCAGATTTAATAACCGTTGCGCCTGGCGCATCCAACGAATCTGCCACCCTGGAAATAGAGCCGTTTTCAATCAGCAAATCCTTTTTCAGGCCGTTTAGGTCAGATGATGGTGCAACAATGGTTGCTTGCTTTATGAGGACAGTCATCCCTTCAAAAATTTAATGAGCAAAATTTCAATACCCAAAAGTAACAGGGTCAGCAAAATACAAAATTCCCAGAGTTGTTTGCCTCGACTCACCTGGCTTAAGCTATTGGAGAGTTTGGCGTAATCGCTTTCAATGAGCGTCACATTCGACAGTCCCGACTGCTCAAAAAGTTCTTTAATTTCTTCCGGAGAATAGGTGCGTAAATCAGACTCTTTGCGCTGGTAATTAAATGAAATGCCTGTTTGCCAATCACCACTTTCCAACTGATAATTGCCCGCCTTTGCAATTTGGTTGTGAACAAACAGAGACGTTTTGAAATTCAGAATTTTGTGTTCCGGAATAATGTCGATGTCTGACTGGTCAAGGGTTAAGTGGAAAACGTTATCAGCTGGGATGTTCACATTGGTCAGTGAAATCACCTCATCTTTTCCAATGGTGTAAAACAGGGGTACATCCGTTTGGCTCTGGATGGCCATGTTGTAAAGTGTCGGCACAAAAAGGGCATGCCGGGCGAAATTGCTGAAATTGTTGGATAGGGGTGAGGCGGTCAGGTAAACCTTTCCGCGACCATAGGTATACTGACCCATGAAAAGGTCGCCATTCTCCAGAATGAGCAATCGTTCAAGATCTGTTTTGGTTTGTTGGGCGAAACGGAAGTGTTTAGGTACCACCGGGAGGTCCATGTTTTCAGGAATGCTTTCAAACACATTCTTGTAGATGGGGTGAGCCGTCTCAATCGAACGGACGGCAGTTTTAGCTGTATCCAGTTTTGAAAAAGTGTTGGTGCCCAATTTTTGGAACAATTGATTGTAGCTGGGAATGTCAGTTTTGTCTGAAGGAATGATGAAGGTGCTGCCTCCGTTTTCAATGTACCGGCTTATGGCATCACCCAGCCCACTCGAAATACTTCCCAATTCATGCAGAAGTATCAGGTGATAATCATTGAGGTTGGCGTAGTTCAGTTGATTTTCTGAAGCAATGTCAACCTTAAAGTAGTCGTCTTTGGCAAACAGGTTCTGAATGTATCTGGCAGAATCATCGCCTGCCGTAATCGTCAGCACAGACAGTTGTGGAGCAATGTTGTACGAAAAGAAAAAATTGTCGTCAAAGGTCACCGGGTAATCTGTGATTCTTAGCTCGGCTTTTTGAATACCAGGTTGTGTCGCGGTAAAGGTGAGCACGGTATCTGTTTCAGAGTGAGGCGCGATGGTGAAGCTACCCAGGGCTTTTTGCTGATCATTAACCAACAGCTTGATGGGCACATTTTGATACTCCTCGCCCGAAATGTTTCGAATGCGAATGGACAGTTCCTGTGGTACATCGATTTGTTTTACGGGATTCTCAAACCAGCAGGAATCGATGTACAGGTTTTTACTCTGCTCAGGTGGAACAGGAATCAAGCGTATTTGAACCGTAGAATCATTGGTAAACTGATCGAAGTCGGTGATTAAACGCTGAAAATCAGAAATGACATACAGTGTTTTTTGACCAGAACCATTTTGAGAAAGTGCCTCAGTTTGTCGTTTAACGACATCAGAAAGTAGGTGGCTCGAAGGGGAAATGTCTATTTCTTCGACCATTTGCTCGAAATCTTCCCGGTTATAAAGACGTTGGTGGCGCCCTTCAAAATCGTTCGTCAGTATTTGAAATAGATCCGAAGGCTGATAGGATTTGGCAATTTCATATCCATATTGCCGGGCGATGTCAAACAAGCGACCTTCACCGTTCACCGAGTTCATGCTGAAGGAATTGTCAATGTACACACTGACAGTTTGTTGGCCAGCCACCGTTTTCTGATCATCTACCGGAATATAAGGTTGGGCGAAAGCGAGCACCAAAAATGCAATGGCCAGTATCCTGGAGAGGAGCACCAGCAGGTGTTTCAACTGAGATTTCGATTGGGTCTCTTGCTTTACCTCCTTCAAAAATTGAACATTCGAGAAGTAAATCTTCTTAAATTTTCGAAAATTGAAAAGATGAATAATAATAGGGATGGCAACCGCGAGGAGGGCAAAGAGGAAATCGGGGTACAGAAACTTCATTAAGCGGTAAAATTAACTGAAAACTTCCATTCGAAAGTAGTTTGACTAAAATTTCTCAAAAGCGCCCAAACCAAACAAGGCAAAATCGTATTTGACCGGATCGGAAGCATCGAATTGACGCAGCGCTGATGTCACCTCTTCAACGGCTTTCCAGTCGTTTTGATTGCGCACCAGCAGACCTAATTTGCGCGCTACATTTCCAGTATGTACATCCAATGGCAGCATTAATCGGCTGGATGGGATCGATTTCCAAAGCCCAAAGTCTATTCCTTGCTTGTCAGAACGCACCATCCAACGCAAAAACATGTTGATCCTTTTGGCCGAAGAACCTTTTAGCGGATCGGCAACGTGTTTAGTCGTGCGTGCAGGGTGAGGTATCGAAAAGAATTGCCGTTTGAAACCTGAAATGCTCGCCTCTGCGGAAGAACCTGGCGAAAAACATGCTTCCAGGCCACCATTTCGGTAGATGTGTTGAAGAGACTGAATAAAGAACACAGCATCTATTCCGTTAAAAGTACGGTGTTTAAACTGCTCAAAAGGGGCCAGGTCCTCCTCAGTGGCATTGCTCACAAAATCGAAAGGACTGTTGTCCATGAAGGTGAGTAATTTCTTCGCATTGGCAATAATGGTGGTGCGCTGGCCCCAAGCTATTGTTGCTGACAAAAAAGCAGCAATCTCAATGTCCTCTCTACGCTGAAAAAGATGCGGAACCTGGATAGGGTCGCTCTCAATGAATTCTGTTCGGTTGTATTGAAAGTATTTCTCCTCTAAAAAATCAAACAATTCACTGTTCTTAGGTTGCATGGCGCAATATTAGCTAAAAAAGGTTGTCAGAGGAGAGTCTTTTTGGGAGGGCTTATTGGCTTCGGAGAAGAAAATTAAACAACACTGTCAGTTCGAGTAACAAATGCGCAGCAATAGCGAAGCATGCGTTGTATCGAGAACGGCACCAAAAAAAACAGTGCTTGTGGATAGTTCTCGATACATTTCGCTTGCCGCTAACGCTCCGCGAAACACTCGAACTGACAGTATACACGAAGTATTAAGTAAAACACCGAACAATGTCAGTTCGAGTGGCACACTAGAGCCGACAGGCGAAAGTGGGTTGTATCGAGAACGGCTCCAAAAAAAAAACAGTGCTTGTGGATAGTTCTCGATACATTTCGCTTGCCGCTAACGCTCCGCGAAACACTCGAACTGACAGTATACACGAAGTCACTAGTGTCCACCTAAAACAAGCTGATAGACAGTTGGTTATGGTTTAGTTCTTTGATGTCTTTGTAATCTACCTTTGTAAACAGCTCATTTACAGGAGTTTTGTCAAGTAGTGATATCCCTA
>Ga0316204_10000747_pt1 | contig 105675 bp, 107 predicted proteins | sample 6monrhotite_MG_2_FD_205661 | JGI IMG/M metagenome (GOLD analysis project Ga0316204, IMG submission 205661) | Microbial mat bacterial communities from mineral coupon in-situ incubated in ocean water Damariscotta River, Maine, United States -... | ecosystem: Environmental > Aquatic > Marine >... | reverse complement strand
TGCTTGCAGCGTCTGAACTGATACTTCTCAGCCGACTGCGTAAAGGAGCGTGACCCGCACAGTGACGAACCCAGTTTTTTTTAGTTAACTATGGATGCTTGACTGTTCCGCCCGATTAAAGGAGCGGTCACTAGACTAGCTAGGCTTTCACGCCATACTCACATTGTTTTTCAAATGATGCTGAGGTGGCTATTTAAACAGATAACTACTGCAACTTTTGTTTGAGAACATCTAAAAATGTGAGCGCTTCAACAGGGCGCATAGCATTGATATCTGCCTCGCTTAACATCTCTTCAATCGCACGAAAGCGTTCTAATTCAAATTCTTGTTTGCGCTTTTCAGCTTCTGCAAACAAACCCAATTGCGCTTTTCCTGATTCTGCGTGCAACTCAGACTCATGCTCCAAACGATACAAATGTTCACGGGCACTTTTTACTACTTCTGGTGGTAAACCAGCCAACTGAGCGACAGCGATGCCATAAGATCTATCCGCAGCATCTTCAACCACTTGGTGCATAAAGATCACTTGCCCTTTCCACTCACGCACAGTCACAGAGGCATTAAATGCGGTGTCATGGTTGTCAGGCAAGTCAGTCAACTCATGATAATGCGTGGCAAACAGACTTAATACATCCTTCGCCGCAATCAAACGCTCGGCAACTGCCCAAGCAATCGCCAGACCATCCCATGTGCTTGTGCCACGTCCAATTTCATCAACAATCACCAATGAACGTGGCTCCAAGTGATTTAAAATCGCTGCTGTTTCCATCATCTCAACCATAAATGTAGAACGACCACTGGTGAGCTCATCCCCTGCGCCTACACGGGTAAAGAGTCGTTTGGTTAAAGGAATACGTGCTTCATCCGCAGGCACAAAACAACCCACATGTGCCAGCCAAACAATCCAAGCTACTTGCCTCATATAGGTTGATTTACCACCCATATTAGGGCCTGTAAGCAGCATAAACTGCCGTTTTTTCATGTCCATATGGGTATCATTGGCTACAAATGAATTGTCTTGGATAAACTGCTCCACCACAGGGTGCCGCCCACCTTCAATTTTAAGCGCACGACCACTGTGCACATCAGGACAGATATAACGTTGCTCAACAGCAACAGTTGCAAAACAACTCAGCACATCAAGGGATGCCACTGCCAATGCCGCCGCTTGAATTTGGGCTGTATTTTTGGTAATTAAAGCTTGAACTTGAGCAACCAGAAGTTCTTCTCGCACCATCGCAGCATCTTGCGCGCCTAAAATCTCCGCTTCGAATTTATGCAGTTCATCGGTAATAAAGCGTTCTGCATTGACCAAGGTTTGTTTGCGCACATATTCAGGCGGCGCCGAAAGTGCTTGCGCCTTTGATATTTCAATAAAATAACCAAACACTTTATTGTATTTCACGCGCAGATTGGCAAGCCCTGTTCGCTCTCGCTCTTTGGCTTCATACGCACTTAACCAATCTCCCGCATCTTTGGCCAATGAACGTAGCCTATCCAATTCACCATCAAACCCTTCGCGCAATACACCACCATCGCGAAACAATGCAGGCGGCATCTCTACAATGGCCACGTCCAATGCTTCACCCAATGACTCCAGCCCATCGAGCGCCTGAATCATTGATCCAAATAAACCTTCGCGTTGACCCAATGCTTTCACCAGCGCGGGTATGGCTAAAATACTATCGGTCAAACCTCTAAAATCTCGTGGTGCCGAACGGTTGAGCACGATTCTGGTAAGCATTCTTTCCATATCACGGATATGTTTTAATGAAGCCCTGATTGAAACATAAGCATCGTTATCATCTATCAAGCTCCGTACAGCCTGCTGACGCTCTTTGATCGCGTTTAAATCACACAAAGGATAATCTACCCATTGTCGCAATAAACGTGCGCCCATTGGCGTTGCTGTATTATCCAGCACTGAAATCAGACTACCTTGGTATTCACCATTCATCGTATGGTGTACTTCCAAGTTACGCCTTGAACGCGTATCAATACTCATGCCTTCTTTATCTTCGCGGAACACTGGAAGGGATAAATGGGTTAAGTCGCACTTCTGCGTTTCTTCAAGATAAACTAAAACTGCTGCGACTGCCTTGGCAACGTGAGGGTGCTGACTTAAATTCAGCGCTGACCAGTCGCCTAAACCAAAATAGGTATTTAATTTTTCTTGCGCAACTTCCGTCGAAAAACTCCACTGCCCTACTTCCCAAGTTTTCACATGTTCTAAAGAAAAATCTACTTGTTGTGCGCCCCTCTCAAGTAAAATCTCGGCGGGTTTTAAAACATCCAAACATTCATCAAGTCTTAGCCCTGAATGAAAAGCACTTTCCATTAAGCGCCATTGCCCTGAAGCTAAATCAAGGGATGCAATGCCCCATCCTTTGGCATCCTGATAAAGTGCCGCTAAAGGTGCAGCTCGCTCTTGGTCTAGCAAAGCTGATTCCGTAATTGTGCCAGGTGTTACAACGCGTACTACCTCGCGACGTACTGGGCCTTTTGCCTCGCTTGCTGCTTCCATTTGATCACAAATCGCAACCCTGCAACCTGCTTCCACCAATTTTGCCAAATAATTTTCAGCTTGGTGCCAAGGCACGCCTGCCATAGGTATATCATCACCATTGGCTTTTCCACGTTTGGTTAGCGTGATATTTAAGATCTTTGCAGCTAAAACCGCATCCTCAAAAAACATCTCATAAAAATCACCCATACGATAAAAAAGAAGGCAATCAGCATGTTCCGCTTTAATTTTGAGATACTGTTGCATCATGGGTGTTTGCTGGGGTTTTTTATTGTCTGCCATGGGCAAATCTTAGCTAAAAATTGCAAAATAAATACAGGTTGTTGAGATTCGTTCTTGTTTACTTAAACTTGCTAAATTCGCAAATCTGAGGTCAAACATGGATAATTCAAAACAACACAAAGAAACCGAACGTTTTTACAGCCTCAGTTACTTAATTATCCCACTACCTATGGTTGCAGGCTTAATTTTTGCAGCTTATGTATTACTTACTGAAGATGCGCGCAATGCCACTTACTGCGTGGTTGCGGAATTAGAAAGTGCATATTTAAAGAAACCCTTACAGTCTTCTGATTTCATATCCCAAGAAGAAAATACTTTAGATATCTGTAAAGATAGTGATGATGACATAGATCATGGTGACGGCCGACTTCAGGGGAAAGTCCGCTGGTTTATTTGCAAAGGAACCAGTTGTGGCCCTGGTTGGAATACAATTTTATCCCAAAAATAATTCTTTATTTCTTTTTTTTGCTACCACCAAATACCAACCAATAAATACCAATCAATACTGTTGGTATCCAAATAAAAACACGTTGCAACTCATAATTAGGCCAGCTAATACCAACCGCTGAGTCGATAAGAAATAAAAGTAACCAAAGTAACAGTAGACCAATTAATCCTGCTTTTAATGTTTGTTGATTCATATTCTTTCCTTTCGCATAAAAAAGGCGACCCCGAAAGGTCGCCTCTTTATCATTTAGCCAAATGAAGCTTATTCAGCGTCAGCTGGTTTGGTTGTACCACCACCAAGTTGGTGAACGCGTACAGTTAAGATTTTTATAGAAATATCATCTAATCTGTTCGCAAATGTAGGCATTTGAGCAACACGACCGTTAGCGATTGTTTCTTTCACAGTAGCCATATCACCACCAAAGCGCCAGATACCATCAGTAAGGTTTACTGCACCAGTATCATAATCACCATTGCGGTTTGAACCTTTAGCATTTGCGCTATGACATCCTGCACAAGTTTCTTGGAACAAAACATTCGCACCAGCAAATGAACCTTTAACCAATACACCATCATCATTTAGTTCAGCATCACCAGTCGATAATGCCTGCACAAATGAGGTCAAGCTATCAACATCAGCATCCGTTAAGTCTTCATTGCCACCTTTAGGAGGCATTGCAGCTTCGCGTCCATCAGTAATGGTTTCCTTGATTTTATCAGGCCAGCCACCAAACAACCAGTCATCATCCGTTAAATTTGGGAATGAATTTTCTGGGTGAGCAGCGCTTAAGTTACCTTGTCCACCAGAATTATGGCATGCAGCACAGCTATCACCAAACAACACCACTGAACGACCAAGTGCAAACTGACGCATTTCATCATCTGCAATAATTTCATCCACTGACATCGAAGCTAGTTTCTTCATTGAAGACTCACGAACCGCTTCAATTTCAGCAACGTCATCACGCATTTCGTTGATTGCAGTCCAGCCATCTTGGTATTTCAGGTCACCAGCTTTAATTTTTAATTCAGCATGCCCTTTGGCAGCTAATTTATCAATTTCAGCTTGTGTCCAAGTTTCACCTTGGTAATAAGGATTAGAGCTAATCATAGCCATAATTCCTTTTGTGTGTCCGTCAACCAATACTTCCATACCAGTTACGCCATTCACCACTTCTTGAATTTTGTTATTCAATGGTGTTGATGGATAAATGATATAATAAGCAGTTACAAAGCTAAGGCCAATATAGAAACCCCATGCCCACCATGCTGGCGGAGCATTTTTAAGTTCTCTAATACCGTCCCACTCGTGACCCGTGCTGTTATCATTAGGATCATTGTGATCACTCATGTTTACCCTCCTCGGATTGTTTTTTTATGTCTTCTTTATCAAAAAGAATGTTTTTTTGTTCGTTATAATCCTCATCCTTCACACGGAAAAACCATATATATAGCACCACCGTGCAAAGAATTAAGAAAATCGTAATCGCTCCAAAACTCATGGATTATTTACGGTACGGCTTGCCAAATTTATCATGGTAATAATCAACGCCATCTTCAAAATGAACCGCTGTACCTAACTGTTGTAGGTATGCAATCAAAGCATCCAACTCAGTTACGTCAGATGCATCACCATCAAAAGCACGTACGTTAATTGGTGTTGGCACAAAAGTATCTGTCCACTGTGTTACCACACCATCATTTTCCCATGTTGTGCGTTCATAACGAGCACGAAGAGCATCTTCGCCTTCACCATCATCAACACCAGCTTGCGCCTTCAAATCAGCTTCCCAGTTTGCGATATCGCCAGCATTGTAAGGCACATTCATGCTCGCCAATACTTCCATACGCGCCTTGGTTCTGCTTGTATTCAAAGGTGTTGTTTCAAGCCATAAATAGTTTGGCATTACCGATGCTTGAACAACCGATTTAGGTTGGCGCATATGTTGGACATGCCACGCGTCAGTGTATTTACCACCTAAGCGAGCCAATTCAGGACCAGTACGTTTTGAACCCCATTGATAGTTGTGATCAAATTGAGACTCAGCAGCCAATGAGAAATGGCCATAACGCTCTTTCTCATCACGGAAAGGACGAATCATTTGCGAGTGACACAAGAAACAACCTTCACGACGATAAATCGCATAACCTTCCAGCTCTAATGGTGTATAAGGGCGCACACCTTCAACAGCTGGCTCAGCATCATCAAGATAATACGCAGGCACAATCTCAACGATACCACCAACAGCTACCAAGATTGCAACAAATGTTGCAAGAATAGGTAAGCTGGATTCGATTGTATCATGAGGAATGCCTCGAATCATACCTTTATTTTCACGTTTTTCAGACATTAAACTCTCCTTATGCCTTAATCAGCTGCACGTAGCGGCGTGTTACTGCCAGCTTTAACGGCACCAATCGTTTTAATTGTGTTATAGAGCATGATGCATAGACCTGAGAAGACCAAGAAGCCCCCAAGCGCACGTAATGCATAGAAAGGATGCATCGCTGCAACAGAGTCTGCAAAGGTATAAACCAAGTTGCCGTACTCATCAAATGCGCGCCACATCAAACCTTGCAATACACCAGAACCCCACATCGCAGTGATATAAAGAACTGCACCAGTCAAATGAACCCAGAAGTGCATGTTAACCAATTTTTCAGAGAACATTTCAGTGTTCCACATACGTGTAATCATGTGGTACATCGCACCAATCGCAATCATCGCATTCCAACCCAGAGCGCCAGAATGAACATGACCAACTGTCCAGTCAGTGTAATGAGAAAGAGCGTTCACAGATTTAGTACCCATCAATGGGCCTTCAAATGTAGACATACCGTAGAATGCAAGTGCCACAACCATGAAGCGCATTACAGGGTCAGTACGCAACTTGTCCCAAGCACCAGACATAGTCATCATACCGTTAATCATACCACCCCATGATGGGAAGATAAGCGCAACAGACATACCAGCACCTAGCGATAGCGTCCAATCAGGAACTGCAGTGTAGTGAAGGTGATGAGCACCAACCCATACATACAAGAAAGTCAAAGACCAGAAGTGAAGAATCGATAAACGATAAGAATAAATAGGACGGTTCGCATGTTTTGGTACGAAGTAATACATCACACCAATAAAACCAGCAGTTAGGAAGAAACCAACCGCATTATGTCCCCACCACCATTGTATCATCGCATCATGAATACCTGCATATGCAGAGTAAGAGAATGTCATATCAACAGGGATACACATGCCATTAAATACGAAAATGTAAGTTACCATGAACAACATCGTCATGAAGAACCAAAGCCCAACATAAATGTGCGACATTTTACGTGCCGCAATTGTGCTCAAGAAGGTAATCGTCATACAAACCCATGAAAGCGCCAAAATAATGTCAATCCACCACTCAGCTTCATGGTATTCTTTTGCTTGTGTCATACCAAAAGGTAATGTTGCAACAACAGCAAGGCAACCAATCAACCACAAAATAACCGCAGCCCATGCAATCTTTTCAAAACGAATGCGCGCATGTGTTGTATGTTGCACCATATAAAAGCCCGCTCCATAAAGAAGGAAGCCACCAAACCCAAAAATCACTACATTTGTATGTACTGGGCGAAGACGACCAAAGCTAATTTCAGCAATGTCCATATTCAACCAAGGGTAAGCTAATTCAGACGCAACGAACGTCCCAACTAGTGTCCCAAGCACACCCATGATAATTCCTGTGATTACACAGAACTTAACAATATCATAATTATACTGTTCTTTTTCAGCTACAGAACTCACGTGTTTGTTCCTCCACCTTTTTCTTCTTTTTCTTTGCGTTCTCTTTCTGCATTTTTAATTGCTACTCTAATAGCAAAAATGACCATACCAAATGCAAACAACACAGTGAAAATTGACCAGAAAACTACTGGATCATTAAACACCCATGCATCAGCATTGAACATAACATGACCAGCTTGTTCAACATCTTTCATATCAAGGCACTCCCTTTATAAATTTTCATTAACAATTGTCGATCAAGTTGTGAACAACGTGATAATGCTTACAATTGCAACAAACGTGAAATAATAAACAAAACCCAAGATAAATGGCATATTATCCCTCCTCTTCTCTAGTTGAGAAAACTAATTTGTCGCAACTTTAGGTTCATTAATTTCTTTTAACAAGAATTATTTTCCCATAACTCTTAAATGGTTTTTAGGTTAGACTTATAAAACGATTATATATACGCTGCCGCTTAATCTTATAAAAAATAACTTTTTATTTCAGGAAGAATTTATCAAATGGATAAGAAAACGTCTGATTACCTTATTGAACACGAAGACTACCTTAATTGGAATATGAACCTTGGCGACAAAACCATTCATGCTCGGCAAGTTTCAGGCCGATTCCGCACTATCAAATGGCTCATTTCTTCAATTTTTTTACTGCCCTTTCTTCTAGCACCATACCTTACTTGGGATGAACGTCAGGCTGTTCTTTATGATATTCCAGCTCGTAAATTCTATTTCTTTAACATTGTTGTCTGGCCTCAAGATTTAATCATTCTGGCACTACTCATGCTTTTTGCTTTCATTTTACTTTTTGCCATGACCGCCATTGCTGGCCGTGTATTTTGCGGCTTCATGTGCCCACAAACCTTATGGACAGATTTAATGACCTTGACCGAACGTTGGGCCGAAGGAAAAGCAACGCAACGCATGAAACTCGATGCTATGCCGTGGAATCTAGAGAAAATTAGAAAGAAACTATTCAAACACAGCATGTGGGCGACCATTTGTTTGGTCACATCAGTTACCTTTCTCGGTTACTTCTCAGGTATTTATAGCGCGTGGGAAAGCCTGTTTACACTAAACTTTAACGTTTATGAATGGGCCTCCATTATTTTGGTATTTGCACTATTTTATGTCAACGCAGGTTTCCTTCGTGAACAAGTTTGCCAATGGATGTGCCCTTATTCTCGAATCCAAGCTGTGATGACCGATAAAGACACCGTTACAACCACTTATGACCACCATAGAGGGGAAAAACGTGCGCGCCTCAAACGCGGTGAAATCGCCGAAGGTAGTGGTGATTGCATTGATTGTAATTTATGTGTTTCTGTGTGTCCTACTGGCGTTGATATCCGAGACGGCAACCAAATTGGCTGTATCAACTGCGGTATTTGCATTGATGCTTGCGATGATATCATGGAGAAAGTAAATCGCCCTAAAGGGCTTATCCGCTTTATGTCTTACCATGAATTAGAACATAATACTGAAGTGAAAAATCGCTTCCTTCGCCCACGCCCTATCATTTATATGGTTGCCACCACAGCAACCTTTATTGCTATTTTTTACAGTTTAGTCTTTAAATCTGATATTGATATGCATGTAAATCATGAGCGCAGCCCAACATTTACCATGATGTCAGACAGAAGTGTACAAAACATGTACCATCTTATTATTATGAATAAGACTGAGTCGTCTGCTGATTTCACTTTAAACATTCTTGGGCTTGATGGTGCAACATCGAACTACAGCAAAAAACCTATCCACCTGACAAGTGGGCAAGCGAGAAAGATTGATTTACTCATCAAAATGCCACAAAAGAAACTCACTTCTGCTTCCAAACAAATAGAACTTAAATTGGAGTCCACCGTTGATCCATCCATTCACACCACCAACAAAACTGTTTTCTTCGGGCCTGCGAAATGAATATCACTAAAAACGAAAAACGTCCGCAAGGCTCTGCCTTGAAAAGTCCTTGGGTTTGGGCTGCATTTGCTTTATTAGTTATTGTTTTTACGGTGAATTATGCTTTTTTCTCCGTTGCCCTAAACACGACCTCCGGCCTAGTCAATGAAGAGTATTATAAGTACGGATTACAACAAAATAAAATCGATAAACAATACCGTAAGCAGGCTCTACGCGGATGGGAAATAGAATTAAATATGCCAAAACAGTGGGATGTTAATCGAGGTAACCTTGTGACATTGGCTGTACATGACAAAAGTGGCAACCCTATCAGTCATGGTACCGCAGAGCTTACTGCCTATCGCCCTAGCAATGCCAAAGAAGATGTCACCCAACAGTTGGTTGAAACTGCGGAACAGGGTATTTATCAAGCTGAAATATCTTTGCATCTTCAAGGTGTTTGGGACATGAACCTCTTGTTCACCTCGGGCGAAGACAAGTATATGTTAAATCAGCGCATCACCATCCAAGGAGAGGGAGACAGCCAAAGCAGCACCTTGCAAAAAATTGTCGACTTTATTCTTCCTTAAGCAAACATGACAGAACCAGCCGAAAGCGCCTGTTTTCACTGCGGCCTTAACCTACCTATAACAGGGATGATTAAAGCAAACATTCAGGGACATGGCCGCAGCTTCTGCTGTAATGGCTGTGCCCAGGTGTGTGAAATTATTCATAACTCTGGGTTAGACTCTTTCTACAAACATGCGCCAAGTTCGCGCCAATGGTCAACCCCCGAACAAGCTCCAGAAGATGCTAACATATTTGATAACCCAGAACTACAAGCCGACTTTGTACGACAACGTCCCGATGGAACATACCAAGCTGATTTACTCCTTGAAGGTATTCACTGCCCTGCATGCGTCTGGCTTATTGAGCATACTTTAAGACAACTCGATGCCATATCATATGCTGAAGTAAGCTATACTCGGCACCGTCTACGAGTACGTTGGTTTTCTGAAAAAATAAAACTTTCTGAAATCATCATGGCCGTTGGTCACATTGGTTATCAGGCAATCCCCTATGAAGAAGATTTAGAACAAAAGGCCAGCAAAGAGCGAAGACAAGATCTGCTTTTCCGCATGGCGTTTGCTGGGTTTGTTTTTGCTAACGTCATGACAGCAGCAGTCTGTTTGTATGGTGGTGATTTTTTTGGCATCGAACAAAAATGGCGCGCAATTTTTCAGTGGTACTCCTTTGTTTTAACTTTTGCGGGTATTGCTTATTCAGGCAGAAGTTTCTTCTCTTCTGCTTGGAGTGCAGTCAGACAGCGCAGACTAAACATGGATGTACCAATCAGCATTGGCATTTCTGTAAGCTTTATTTGGTCATCCATCGTCACCGTTTCCCCTGTACAAGGTTATGAAGACCATGTTTATTTCGATTCCATAAGTATGTTTGTTTTCCTGATACTGGTGGGCAGGTTCCTTGAATCTTCAGCCAGAGATAGTGCAAGCTCTGCAACACGCCATTTGCTTGCATTATTGCCGCGTTCAGCAAGATTTTTAAACAACAAAGGCGAGGAAGAACTCGTACCTCTTCGTTCAGTTCAGCAGGGCGATCTGTTGCGCATCAAACCAGGTGACCGTATACCTGTTGATGCTGATGTTGTGAGTGGGCACTCCGAAGTAGACGAAGCAATCATTTCTGGTGAGTCCAAACCTGTAACCAAATCGGCAGGGGCACAAGTCATTGGTGGAACCCTCAATATGTCGGGACAACTTAGTATCAAAGCTACACACATTGGTCATGACTCTGTTTTATCCCAAATCATAGAGCTGGTGGATCAAGCGCAAAACTCTAAAGTTGATGTTCAAAATTTAGCTGATCGCATTGTACCTTGGTTCGTTTTCATTGTTTTGTGCTTGGCTTCCATTACCTTTTTATTCTGGTTTTCGTATGCTGACTTACCATTTGCCATCATGTCTGCGGTTACCGTTTTAATTATCACATGCCCTTGTGCGCTCGGGTTAGCAACACCTATGGCCATCACCATTGGGGCAGGGCTTGGCGGAAAGTTAGGCGTGCTAATCAAACGCGGTTCAGCCTTAGAACAACTCTTAAACGTTGACCATATTGTCTTTGATAAAACAGGTACATTAACCCAAGGTAAAATTCACGTTTCTCACTACCACGCCATGATTGAAGATACAGAAGCATTGTGGGCAAAAGTCCGCGTTTTAGAACAAGCATCTGAGCATCCTTTGGCGCAAGCTATTGATAACGCATTGAGCCACATTGAACCTTCCACGCATATGCTTAACTTTAACAGTGTTGCAGGCCGTGGTGTACACGCTGAGTTTGATAAGCAAGTCATCCATATCGGTTCTTTAGGCTGGTTAACCTCATTAGGCATAACGCTTGATGAAGGTATTGAGAAGCAGTTTAAACAAGAAGAAAGCAACGGTGCCACGGTTGTTGCTGTTTTTGATCACAATACACTGCTCGCATGGTTTTCTCTTGGTGATGAATTACGCCCTGAGGCACCAGCTATTTTACAAAGTATTCAACAGAAAGGCATAGCTTTGAGCCTATTAACTGGCGATCGACAAGGTTCTGCACTTGCCATTGCCGAAAAATTGTTACCCACAAGCACAACATCACTGTCACCTCTTCGTGTTTTTGCAGAGGTGATGCCCAACGAAAAGGCTGATAAAATAGCACAGCTGCAAGGTCAAGGTTTTACTGTCGCAATGGTCGGTGATGGTGTGAATGATGCCCCTGCTCTCACCCAAGCCAATGTTGGTATTGCCATGGGGCAAGCTACTGACATTTCAGCGCAGGCCGCAGATGTGGTATTGCTTGGAGGCTTAGACCGCCTACCCATTGCAATGACCTTATCCAAACAAACCATGCGCACCATTAAACAAAACCTATCCATTTCACTTGGCTACAATATACTCGTTGTTCCTCTTGCCATGGCGGGCATGGTGCATCCTTTACTTGCTGCTATTGCAATGCCTGTTTCTTCACTCTTGGTGATTGGTAATGCATTACTGATTCACAAACGCGTCAAAGGATAGAATATGGATATTATTTTAATGCTTATTCCCGCTGCTCTTATTTTCAGTATCGCTGCCTTACTGGTATTCCGCTGGTCGGTAAAATCTGACCAATATGATGATATGGAAGGAGAAGCATATCGCATTCTTATGGATGACGAGAGCATGATTCCAGGGCGCGAAAAAAAAGAACCCAAACAGCCTGAAAGTGACCAAGAAAAGGAAAAAACTTAATTATGGGTAAAATTGCACTGGTCTTTATCATCATCGTCGCATCGGCCACTTATTACCTCACAAGCACTACCTATAAGTCTTCTTCATCCACAAATCAAACAGCTCAAAAGCGTACTTGGATTGATGAATCAGGAAAATTACACGTGATGGGCATCATCTTAGGACAAAGCACTGTACGTGATGCAGAAAAAGCATTCAGAAGTCGTGTTGATGCTGCTATTTTTATGTACCCTAAACCAGACCGCCATGGTCAAACCCAGTTTCAACTTGAGTTAGAAGCTTATTTCCCATCCATTGCTGATCATAGTAAAGTCATGCTTAAACTTGCCATCAGTCAAGCTGCTCTAGAAGCCATGCGTAAACGCAGCTCGTCGCCTCGGATGTATCCCAATGGTGTCGCCCGCCGTAATCTTGCTAGCGAAGATATCCTTACTGTTCAACAATCTACCATCCGTGAGTTGATCATTATGCCTAGCGTTCAAATTACCCCTGAAATATTGGCGGCGCAATTTGGGCCAGAGGATCAGAAGCAACAAGACAATGACGGTGTAACCCATTATACATATTCAAAAATAGGGCTTGTTGCCAGCATCAACGAAGAAGGTAAAGACAAGTTCATCTTTACCAATCCATAAAAAAATAAAGCATAAAAAAAGGGCAGTCATAAGACCGCCCTTTTCATGTAACATAAAACTGATTAGTGACCGCGAGGATCAGCTGTTTCGCACGTATTTTTACCAAGTGCCGAATACAAAGGGCAAAAGCTAAATGCACCAGTAAATATCAATACTGCGCCAATGATAATACCAACAATACCCAAACTACCTAGCCAGCCTGCCAACATGAGAGCAATACCCAAAACCACCCTTAATGTACGATCTACCGTTCCAACATTTTCCTTCATATCAACCTCCTCCTCAATTTCAATACCCACAAGCCTTACATAACGAAGTATCCACTTAGGCATTAGGCGTATCGTAACGCATCAAAAAGCTGCTGCCAACTCTTCTCTTACACCACCTATTTCACTTGTAGCCCTGAATATTCATGGCAAGATGTCCGTTCTCATCATTCTCACCCCCATCAACTTAGCTACACAGGAGCACCCTGATGACCACATGGATTTACCGTATTTCATTAGCCCTTATTCTTGCTGCCCTCTTTTATTGGCTTTATCCAACCAGTGAACCCGATCCACGACCACAGATGTGGAATCTTCATGTAGAAAACGGTCAAATTTCTGTGCTTGGTTTAGGCATCAATGAAAGCCAGCTTCAGCAAGTCTCAAAAACATTAAAAAGTATCCCAAACACTGCCCTGTTCACCAGCAAACAAACAAAAAACAAACCCGCTGCTAAAATGCATTTGGAAGCTTATTATGAAGACCTATTTGATGAAGGTGACCGTATCATTATTGGTCTCAACGCCGATAAAGCACTCTTAGAGCACATTAAAGAACAAGCTTATCAACCCAAGCTCTTCCCCAATGGTGTGATTCGCGTGGACATTCAAGAAAACCTTATTGAAACCATACAACAGCTAAGTATCCAAAGCATTACTATTGTCGCTGGCTGGCAAATTAATTTTGAAATTTTTCAAGAGCAATTTGGGAAACCCGAACAACTCTTAGATGATGGGTTAGGTAACGCTCACTTCCTTTATCCAAAGCTTGGGTTAGATTTCATTCAACCTGCGACAGGGCTACAAATCCTACAATTTGTAGCACCTGATAAGTTTAAAACATCCCTGCTCGACCCTCTTCATGCTTCAATGGCTGAAAAAGCTTTATGATTGAACTTTTAACCGCCGCATTTTTGGTTGGTTTTCTTGGTAGTATGCACTGTGTTGGTATGTGTGGTGGTTTGGTGACGACACTTAGCATGTCTCGACCACATATTTGGTGGCCAGGCTTACTAAGCTATCAAATGGGCCGCATTGCCACCTATACTTTCCTAGGCCTTATTGCAGGCATGGTTGGCATGGCTATCACCAAAGTGCCTTGGATTTCGGATCTGCAACAAGGCTTAGCCGTTTTTGCTGGTTTACTCATGATTATTTTCGGATTGAACCTTGCTGGTTGGTTGGCCGACCCTTTTGTGCGCATGATGACAAAAATGACCGCCATGATTGGTTTAACCCGATGGATTCACGCCGCGACAAGCAGTCGTATGCCTATGAGCTGGATGATGGTGGGTCTGTTTAATGGACTTTTACCTTGCGGTCTCGTTTATGCTGGCCTTGCATTAAGCCTCACCTCAGGAAACATTGCATTATCCGCAACCATGATGTTCGCCTTTGGGCTCGGCACAGTGCCTGCCATGATGTTTGTACCAGTTGTACTCAAATCCGCTTCGCCAGCAACCCGCGGCTGGGTGCTCAAAATTGCTGCTCTGTTACTTATTGCCTTGGGCATTTTAACCATGGTTCGAGGTGGTTCATGGATGCATGCTATGCACAATATGAATCATAAGGGCAACGCCCAACATGCTGATCATCAAATGATGCACGAAAATCAGAATGATATGAATACGGGTGACATGAACATGGATACATTTCAAATGGACATGGCACCACACCAAAAAATCCAGCATGATGGTTACAGCCAGTAGCATGTGGTGGTTTGGTCTCGTTGAACTCGCTTTGTTCCTTTTGCTCGCAGGATTTGTTGTTTGGCTCATCTTTAAACCTTTGAAAAATAAGGATAAAGATAATGGGGAATAACAGCGTTCGTAATTGTCATATAATCTGATTAAACTTGCCCTGCGAAGTGGTTCGGATGGTCGCGCTTTACCATAGGGTAGAGGGAGGAAAGTCCGGGCTGCATAGAGTGGGATGCTGGATAACTTCCAGCGAGGGGAACCTCGGGAAAGTGCCACAGAAAACAGACCGCCTGATGATTCGTTCATCAGGTAAGGGTGAAATGGTGCGGTAAGAGCGCACCGCTTGAGTTGGTGACAACCCAAGGCAAAGGTAAACCCCATCCGCAGCAAGACCAAATAGGGAGTCGTTAAGCGTGGCTCGCGCGTGGCTTCGGGTAGGTTGCTTGAGACTGCTGGCAACAGTATGTCCAGATGAATGATCATCAACTCTGCTAGAGTAGCAATACGTTAGCAGACGAACAGAACCCGGCTTATAGAACCACTTCGCACTTTTTGAACGAGGGGATAACATGTTTAAATTATTAAAATTTTTGTTCATTCTCAGTGGGTTTATCATTTTGACCTTGCTGGCATTGCCATTTTTTATTGATGCTAATGATTATAAACCTGAAATAAGCAAAATTGTTCATGATGCCACAGGTCGAAATGTGCAAATCGAAAATATTAACTTATCTATTTTTCCTTGGATTGGTGTCACGTTAAAAGGTGTGCAGTTAGAAAACACCGCTGGCTTTCAACAGCCCTACATTTTAAGTGTAAAAAAAATTGATGTGCAATTGGAACTTATTCCTCTTTTAAACCAACAATATGAAGTCAAACGTTTCATCTTAGATACCCCACAAATTTGGCTTGAACAAAAAGCTGATATGCGCAATAACTGGAACCCTTCTCAAGCTACAACAGCCCAAAATAGCGCAAGCAATGCTATAAGTGATGTGTACTCACAACCTACCAAAACACCAACGGCAACAAAAACTGCAATATCTAGCCCTCCCATTGCTTTAAATGCCAAGTTATTAGAGCTGCGTCACGGACAAGTCTTCTGGTCTGATGCCACAACAAAAAACATCACCCTATCCGACATTCAACTTGAAGTTAAAAACCTTCAGTTTGAAGAACCTATAGACATCACATTCGCGGCGAGTCTAGGAGAAGACACTTTCAATATCAGCGCAAGTGTAGGGCCGATTGGCAACCTCAATACACTAGACTCCAAGAAGCTTCCTGCATTAATTAAAGTGCAAAGTAACAGCTTAAGTTTAATGCCTTTGGCACAATGGTTACCTATTCTAAGTCAAACCCAAATCAACCAATATGGCGACCTAAAGACCGCTAAAATAAGCTTGGATATTTCACTGGAGCAACATGTAGACAGCATGATACTAAGCTCTGGCTCAGTGCAGGCACAATTAAAAGATACCCTAGATGTCTCTTGGAAAATAAACAGCAAAGCACTAAAATCGTTAAATATCCAAGAGCTTAAACTTAAGCTTAATGAAGCACATATTCTTGCCTTATCGGGTCAAATCAACAACTTAAGCCATGACCCTAGCTTCGAAGTGCGTTTGGAAACGGCAAAACTTCAACGAATCTGGCTCAACCACTTTTTGCCTGAACTACAAACTTTGTACCAGTCACATCCAAAACCATGGCAAAGTATTAAGCTGGGAACATTAATTGCTGGCGACTTCAATATTATTGATATTCGTGATTTACAGCTTCAACTCGATGACGAACCCCTACAAATTTCTGGCAATATGGCTTTGGGTTCTGCCCCAGATGCCCAACTTCGTATCTCAGCAAATGAGTTGCATTTAGACCCTTGGATACCACAAAGCAAAACAAATAAACAAACAAAAGCACCTACCTCTCCTTTAACGTCTGATGCAAGCGTTGCAGCTAATTTCGCTGCCGATGAGGTAGAGCCCGACCTTACCTTCCTTAAGCCTTGGTACTTATCACTACAACTGAATGCCAAGCGCATACATGTAGCGAAACTCAGCCTCGAAAATTTACGCCTCACATTAAGTGCTGAAAAGGGAGTCATTCGTTTAAACCCACTAAATTTTGAAATTGGCGAAGGTCAAATTACCGAAAACTTTACCTTGTATGCCAATCAATACCCCGCCACATGGAAGGAATCCGTAAAAATGAGTGGTGTTTCTGTGCTACCCATTTTAAAATCAGTTGCTGACTTCGATAAACTTTCTGGCATTACTCAACTCAACACAGATTTAACGGGTAAAGGGTTGCTACCTGCCAGTATCACTAAAAATTTAAATGGCCGTGGTCACTTTGTATTTGAAGATGGTCAATTTAAAGGGCTTGATATTGCAAAGGCCGCACGTAAGCTGAAAAAAGACACTTCTTCGCAGCAAAGTAGCACCGACTTTGCTCAAATGCAGGGGAATTTTCGGATTAAAGATGGTGTTTTAAGTAACAATGATTTGTACATGGCCGCACCTCTGTTTCGTTTAACGGGTAAAGGTAAAATCATGCTGGATACACTTACGCTTGATTATCATGTGCGACCACAGTTGATTGACTCATTAGCGGGGCAAGGTGGCAACAAAATGCAACAAGGCCTTATTGTACCTCTGCATATCTCAGGGCCTGTAGATCAGTTAGATATTTCGGTTGAAATAGACCGCAAATCACTTCTAGAAAATGCTGCTGCTTTAAACAAGGCTACAGGCAAAAAAGTTGGTGGTGTTGCAGGAAAAGTATTGAAGCAAGGTTTTGTTGAGACACGCGAAGCGCAAAAATCAAAAGCGACAGAAGCTGCAAAAGTTAAAATTGATGAAGCTAAAGCCCGTGCAGAAGAAAAACTTAAAAATGCACTTAAAAATTTCAAGTTCTAAAATAACTTATTAAATGCACATCTTCGAACACATGCGATTGCACCCTGAACGGCCGCAAATTCGGCAAATTCGACATGCCGCCAAGCTGCTCAAAGATGGTTTATTTGCCGTTGTACCCACAGAAACAACGTATGCTATCATGGTTTTGCCTAGCGCACTCAAAGCCCAAGAAAGCATTCGTCAACTCCGTCAACTCGATGAATCGCATCTTTGGTCTCTCACCTGCGCCGACTTATCCCAAGCTGCACAGTTTGTGAGCATTGATAACCCAAATCACCGCATTCTTAAACAACACTTGCCAGGACCTTATACTTTTATTTTACCCGCCAACTCACAATTACCCAAACGTGTGTTTGGCAAACGACGCGATGTCGGTATCCGTATGCCTAATCATGCGGTTTGCCATATGTTACTTGAAATATTGGACGAACCACTATTAACAACTTCGATGCAGTTTCCAGATGAAGAAAGCATCGCCTGTGACCCTGATCTGATTGAACCGCGTATCAGACATCTCAATGTCGTGCTTCTTGATGCTGGATGGGGCAATACCACTCCAACTACCGTTGTAGATTTATGTGAAGAGGTTCCTATTGTCCTTCGCCAAGGTCTTGGTGATTGGTAATCCTTCTCTTCGACACCATTCTCCCCACCTGCATTGCATATAAAATGCAGCACTGTACATTTCGCAACTTTAAAATTCATCGTCACACACAATACAATGAGGTTCAACCATGATTCACTCCCCTTTAACCGCTTTATCACCACTTGATGGACGTTATGCAAGCAAGATAGAAAACTTGCGTCCGATTTTTAGTGAATTTGGTTTGATTAAAGCTAGGGTTTTGGTTGAAGTTCGTTGGTTACAGATGCTTGCAAAACACCCTGATATTCACGAAGTGGCGAGCTTGTCTCGTGATGCCAATAACTTCTTAAATGCGATTGTCGACAACTTTTCAATTGACGATGCCCAGCGCGTTAAAGATATTGAGAAAACAACCAATCATGATGTCAAAGCTGTTGAATATTTTCTGAAAGATCAAGTTGCCAAGCAAAGCGAACTTGCGGCAATATCTGAGTTCATCCATTTCGCCTGCACTTCTGAAGATATCAATAATCTATCCTATGGTCTTATGCTCAAAGAAGCGCGCGACACAGTAATATTACCAGCCATGGATAAAACGATTGCGGCCATGGAAAAAATGGCATCATCAATGGCAAATATGCCTATGTTAGCGCGCACCCACGGACAACCTGCATCACCCTCAACTATGGGCAAAGAATGGATGAATGTTGTCGCTCGGCTAGACCGCCAGCGCCAACAAATTGCAGGTGTTGAAATATCCGGTAAAATCAACGGTGCAACAGGCAATTTCAACGCACACCTTGCTGCCTACCCTGATATCGACTGGCTCAAAACTGCCCAAAATTTTGTAGAATCAATTGGGCTTAGCTGGAATCCATATACCACTCAAATTGAACCTCACGATTATATTGCTGAACTCAATCAAGCTACTTCGCGTTTTAACATTATTCTGATTGATTTCTGCCGTGATATTTGGGGCTATATTTCTCTTGGTTTCTTTAAGCAGCGCGTCATTGCTGGCGAGGTAGGCTCCTCAACTATGCCGCACAAAGTGAACCCCATTGATTTTGAAAATGCCGAAGGAAACCTTGGTTTAGCCAATGCTATGCTCCAGCATCTCGCTGAAAAATTACCTATCTCTCGCTGGCAACGTGATCTCACCGATTCAACAGTACTACGCAACTTAGGTGTTGGTTTTGGTTATACAATGTTATCTCTCTCATCACTTGATCGCGGCTTAAGTAAGCTGGAAGTCAATGAAACAAAAATGCTTGAAGATTTGGATAAAACCTGGGAAGTTTTAGGCGAAGCCGTGCAAACAGTAATGCGTCGTTATGGCCTAGAGAACCCATACGAACAAATGAAAGCACTCACTAGGGGTACTGGCATCACCCCCGAACGCTTACAAAACTTCATTCAAGATTTAGATATCCCTGATGATACAAAAGCCCGTTTAATCAAGATGACTCCTGCAACTTATATCGGTAATGCTGCATTTATGGGAAATTCAAAATACAAATAACTATCACTTCCCTTGATATTTCAATACGTTGAACTAAACTTGCTCAGTAATCACATGAAAAAGCCAGTCTAAACTAGACTTTTTCTTACTCTGAGGTGCTTGTCATGCGTATTCAATACTCGCTTATAGCTTTGTTCTCGCTGCTATTTATAGCATCTCCTGCATTTGCGGCTTCACCACCTGTGTCCCCCGCAACTGAAGAAGATGCCCCCATGCCCGATGCTATGTCACGTTTAATGACTGCGCCTAATATTGATATCGCCAATATCCGTGACCCTTTTCTTTCATCATTCGAAAAAAATCGTCTCGAAGAAGCCAAACGTTTTAACAATCGCAAACAACTACCTTCAAACAAAAGAACACGCGAAGTTTTAGAATTTTTTGATTTAAGCACACTCTCACTGGTAGGAACATTCAAAAAGAAAGGCAAAGAGTGGGTAGCGAGCATACAAGACACTGCTGGCAAAGCATACATTGTTCGTCGTGGCAACTATATTGGTAAACGTGGTGGTCGTATTGAGAAAATTGACGACCAAAATGTTTATTTGGTGGAGCAAGCGATTGATCCCGCTGGCGAAATTATTGATCGCCAAGTGACATTAACCATTTCTGAGGTTAACGACCCACGCTAACATGAACAAACAAGCTGTTTCGCTTCTTTTTAACACCTTACAAAATATTGACCCCAACCCTGTCACCGAACTTCACTATCATACCCCCTTTGAACTACTCATTGCCGTGCTTTTATCAGCGCAATCTACTGATGTTGGTGTCAACAAGGCTACGGCAAAACTCTACCCTGTGGCCAACACTCCCCAAGCCTTTTTAGATCTTGGTGAAGAAAAGTTGAAATCTTACATTGCTACGCTGGGATTATATAACAGCAAAGCCAAACACGCGATGCAAACAGCATATAAATTAGTCCACGAATTTCATGGCGAAGTGCCCAAAACACGGAAAGAATTGGAATCCTTACCTGGCGTTGGGCGTAAAACTGCCAATGTCGTACTTAATGTGCTTTTTGGCGAACCAACCATGGCTGTTGATACTCACATCTTCCGCGTTTCCAATCGCACAGGGCTTGCGCCGGGAAAAACACCACTGGAAGTAGAAATGAAACTTCTTAAGGTCATACCAAAAGAATACATGCAACATGCCCACCACTGGCTTATTTTGCATGGACGTTATACCTGCACAGCCAGAAAACCGAAATGTCATAATTGCCCTATCAATCAAGAGTGTGGCTGGGCTGAAAAAACAATAGCATGACGCAAATCCCTTTCATTTTTCATGATATGCAAGACTCCCAAATATTTGCCCTTGCCCAAGCTGCTGGTAGAGCAGGTTTTGCTGTGCATGGTCTTGTTCAGAGCACCAAAGAGGCGCCATGGGTAACACAAAGCAGGTATATTAATAGCATCACGGAGCTTCCCAGTTTGGGTGATGTCAATATGGGCCTTTACGCCCTAAATCTAAAAAAAGAAAATGTATCAGGTATTTTTGTACCCGTTGTCGACGATATTGCTGACTTACTGGCTGAATATGCTCCCTTGTTAAGAAAAAATGGGCTCTCCTTTCTTACAGTTCACTCTAGCCAAATTGAAATGAGCAACACCTTTGCATTACAACAGTGGCAAGGGAAACTAAAAATACCTCGCACAACCTATTGCACAAGCAATGAGTTGATTGAAACTGCTCTCGAGATTGGTTTCCCTGTGATACTCAAGTCTGTGCGTGATGGTTTTGTAACCTTTCATCATCAAGAGGCTATGCAAACTTGGTTAAACAACGCGGTTCATCATCACTACCCTCTCCAGCTCCACCAACGTGTACAGCAATACATCCAAGGTGAAACAAACAATATGGCGACTGCCTTATTACTCTTTGATGAACAAAGTAGACCTGTGCGCGGGTTTACTGCAAGACGGATTCGTGTTGCACAAACCAATTATGGCCCCTTTGGTGAAACACTTGCTGCTAAAGCCGAGTGGTTACCCGATTTATATGAAGCTTGTGTCGAACTGCTAACAGCACTTGGCTGGATTGGTTTTGCAGAAGTTGAGTGTAAGCAAGATCAACATGGTGATTGGCAGCTCATTGAAATCAACCCGCGATTATCAGGCTGGTCATGTTTAGCAGAAGTTGATGGCGCTGGTTTTCTGCAAGCATATTACCACCTTAATACCGAAGGCTCCAAACTTGAACCAACGTGTTTGCAACGCTCGAACACTTCTTATTCGAGGATGGTTGCATCTTCCCGCCACCAACCTGATTGGAAAAACTTTAAATATTCAACCTACAAAAGCATGTTTCAACATAAAGATAATATGTGTTTTGGAGCTTGGGACAAGTGGGACAAGACTGCCAATAGAGCATGGCTAAAATTAATGCTTAAACGTTTCCTGACAAAGACTTAGTAACTTCGTCTTCAATCAATGCCCATGCTTCAAAAACATCAGGGAAACCTAAACGAAAAAAACGGCAGTCTTTGGCAATCCGTTGATTCAGCATAGGTAAATCTTTTGCTAGACCCCGTTGAACATGCAAATGCTGTGGCAGCTCTACCAATGCCTCATGTCTTGCGATTTCAGTAAGCTCAGCTTTTTCTAATGTTGAAGAATATTGATGCAATACCACATAATTTAGTGGTAATGGTTCGCGCTGAATATGCTGTGGATGCCATAAATGGCAACGCGCAATATTTCCTGATGCATCTGGGAAATCAAAGTAGTCGGCACTTATTAACCCCGAATTCTGGATATCTTCTCGTTTAAAGGCTGGATGTGTCGCAAATTCCCACTGCATAGGTCGCGGAAACGGATGAATCGCCCCCTGTTGATCAAGAAGTGCAAACTCATCCGATAAATATTTTGCCCCAGTCAACAGTCCTGCTGTGCAAATACTACTCTTCCCTGCACCTGATACACCTGCAAACATACAAGCCTGCTCAGCAATATTAAGTACTGCAGCATGAATAGAAACAATTTCAGGGTCTAAATATTGGATAAGCTGGCTATAAAAATGAATTTCAAGTGCCGCACTGACCTCACGTTCATCAGCGCTAAACCACAAATGTGTATGTGCCCCAATGCTATCGCTTAGTATAAAGTCAAACCCATGGCTTTGCTTGATTACGCAAAAAGTTAGACTCACATCATTGGAGTCTACTTGCTGGTAAAGGCACAGAAACTTGTGCATATCTTCCCTGCATGCGGATGAATCAGACTTTACCTGCACAACAACGCCCGCAATCAGGCATTGTATACTCCAACCCTCACCACTCATTGTTGCAGACACTTATGCTTTAAAGAAACCGAAGCCTGACAACTCTTCTAAAATATTACCCACATCACGCAATGCAATTTCATAGTCCACGGTTAATGTTTCACTAAGCATTTTTGCCATATCTTCTACCGAAGTCGCACCATCACACATATCAAATACCGCTGATGCCACAGCATTGAGTGTCATGGTCGTACCATCATCTTCATGGATATAAACATAAGCACCTTCATCTTCAAGCTCTTCACACACCAACCGCTCAATACGCTCTGGAAATTTAGGTACAATAATTTCAAACGCTTCGTTCATTTCGTTTCTCCCAGAGTGTATGCAACCATCTGACAGTCACTACAGCTCAAATTATGCTGACAATGATTCCATCTTTCAACGGATGGTTTGATATTCCCTTGCCCTGGACTTTTAACATTCAAAATTTCAGCCAATGATTGCGAGCGTATATTCCCTAACACATGTTCCCGATTAAAAATGCATGGGCTCACGTTACCATCAGCACACACCGCCAGCTTACCCCGCCGCGTTATCTGCTTGCGCGCATCCACTGCGGCCATTTCCACTTTATCTTGCTGAATCACTTGATGGTGTTGCACACTTGTTTGATTCCCAGCATCAGGCATGTGTGAATTTTGCGAAGGCATTAAAGAAATATGTTTTGTATTTAGGTTACTACCTCGCCCCGTTTCATGCACAGGGTCGAAACGAACAGATGCAGCTTCAAGAAAAAACTCATCCTTTGCAAAGTCTAACATCGCCTGCTCATGTCCAGCGTTTTGCTGCATGACCGCCATACCAATACGCACTTTTAACGCCATATCTTGCGCACGGTGAATTGCAGCTACCGTTTTTTTAAAACTACCACGAACTTGGGTAATACTATCGTGTACTTCTGCATCAGGAGAATACAGTGAGAATGCTATCATAGGGTTAAATGGAAAGAGCTGCTCAATCATATCCGCATTCAACAATAAACCATTGGTATAGATTTCAATAGATTGAAAATCCAATTCATGCGCAAAACGGACTGCTTCAACCAAGTCTCTATGAATCAACGGGTCTCCACCCGTAAATTGCACAAAAGCACGGCCTAAAGCTCTGGCTTGTGTCAAAATCGCTTTAACTTCATCAAGGCTTAGAAAATTGTGACATGAAGGAGAAGATGAGGCGTAACAATGAATACACTGTTCATTACATTGATCCGTAACCTCGATAAATAATAAACCTAATTCATCTCCAATCACCATGTTTTGTAAATTTTTTGGTATCAATCGCGCTTGAGAGAGGCCTTTTAACCAGTTATGTTGTTTTTCTATCATCAGAAGTGATGATGATATATTCGTTTGATTTGAATCAAGTTGTGAGAGAAGTGTCTTGGCGAAGTTTCCAGAAAGTGTGAGGCGTTGTTCAGTATTGACTGCTAGCATCAAAGTAATTTCACTAATTTTCCTATCTATTACAGCAATGATAAAACTACCATCAGGTAGAAAAAGGTATTGGGGCTGCATCAAGGCGAGTGTTTGTTATTTACACTTAAACTGGCCTGGCTTATTTGGCTTTGGCGTACAAGTAACACATGGTTGATTGCAGCCAACGGGCGTGAACCCACAGTTTTTACAAAAAACTTCACAATTTATTGCCGCAAGCTGTGCTGGTGTACAATTTAAACCACACGATTTTTTACATTGCGATGTCGAACATTTCACAGGGTCAAACTTGGTAGACCCTGGAATACAAGGGCAGCATGCATTGGTACCTGAGGAAATAACAATCGATACAGGTGGCGTTGGAACACCCGCAATGGCATTCATCGCGCATGTTTTAGCATCACCAATTGCTGCCATAGCCGTACGAGGTGTAACAACCATTGAACCTAAAATCACAGGTGGCGCATACACCACAGCTTTTAACAGCTTACGCCGAATTTCATTGGTTGAATTCATTTGATCACTCATAACCACTCCTGCACCATACAAAGTATCGATGCCTAGTTTAGTACACACACAAAATCTTGTCTATGGGCTTCATGCACAAAGCCCAACTTTAATCACAGCTAGATTTTTCCAAGCTTCACCTATAATATTGAGCTATGATAAAGTTCAATGCTACGCTATACAGACAATATGCTTGTGCTGCTCTGAACAAGCAAGTTTCGAACCATATCCTAAGCTCTGCCGAATTCTGGATGATGGCTCAGGCTGATGCCTCCTTCCCCTTACTTTGGACAGAGCTTACGCCAGAGCAGAAAGAACAAGTCCAACCCCTCCTTCACTACCCTATGAGTGAACGTGTATTTAATGCCGATGCCATACGCATGCGCAATACAACTGCCCGAGTGCTTAGAGCCTTTAACGATGCGAATATCCCCATCATTTGCCTGCGTGGCTTAGCAGTAAGTGAAACACTCTACCCACACGCCTACTTGCGCCCCCACACCGATATTGATATTTTATTTGATGAAAAACATACCTTAACCGCCAAACAAATCGCTGGTAACGTTTTACAATTTAAGCCACTTAGCGCCTACCCTATGTTATTCAAGCAAGGTGATATTCCTCTAGATCTGCATGTTGAACCCATCGGTACAGAGCGCATACAATCTTGGAAAAATTTAACACCTCTCTGCGCAGATGATTTTTTCAAGTATGCAGAGAAAGGTAAGCTTGCTGGTGAAGAGGCCCTTTTAGTCCCGCCTCGTGTCATGTTGCCTTACCTATGTTTCCATGCTTTAAAGCACTCTTTTGAACGCTTGATTTGGTTATACGATGTCGCCCTGCTTTCTCAGCAGGTCTCAAAAAACAATGCTTGGGATCAGGTTTTAGCTGGTATTCGCGAGTACCACCTAGAACGCCCTTGTTTCTATACCCTCTCCTACGTCAAGAAACATATGCAAGGCTCAGTTCCTGATCATATACTCAATGATATTTGTCCCAACATGGGTTTTGTTGAACGCCAGCTTTTTTCCCGGTTTATGAAACACGAAATGATTCCATACCTTGCTGAACGTTTATTCTCACGTATGTTACCAAGCTTTAAACAACGGTTTGAGTTTTGGCGCGAAACGATTTACCCGCGGTATGAAGTTCGACAACAAATCGCTGGTGGTGGTTGTGTGAAGTGTAACTTTATCCGCACACGGCTTAAACAAATTACAAAAGCAGCTTGGGCATTTGGCAAAGAAATATTTTTAATTGCCCGCGCTTAACTTAACTATTGCTTTTCCATCTTAATCACATAACCATATGCCGGCATCACAGCATTACCCCTAAAATATGTCAGGAGATAGCATGACAAAAATGTTCCACATGATTCCATGTTCAACTGTATTTATCTCTTGCTTATTCTTTGCTACACATGCCTGCGCCGAAGAAACCACGCCAAACATTGCTTCTGAAATTAATGGTAAAGCTCATTTTGATACCATTTGTTCTCACTGCCATAACATTACTTATGACGAAAGCCGCATTGGGGCACCTGGCCTAAAAGGTGTGTTAGAGCGCCATGATGAAGAATGGCTGAACCATTGGATAAAAAGCCCTGAATCTTTTGCAAAAGTAGATGGAAAAGCAAAAGACCTTATTAGCTCCAATAAATTTGGCCTTGCGATGCCAACCATCCCAGCTATGCAAGATGACCAAGCACGTGCTGATATTATCGCCTACCTTAAAACATTAAAGTAATAACAGAGCGTTACATATAAAAAAAGGGCGCCTTTTCAGGCACCCTATATCTCTTTCAACCATTCAGTCGCTATGTAAAATTAAAAGCTACCGCGTATAAGGTCGGTTTTAAGTGCTAAATCCAAACCTACAGGTGTTACTAATACTGCAAGCTCTGGTGTTGGAACACCCAAATGAATTTGACCATCTTCTACTTGAGCAAAGGCCTTGGATGAGCGAAATACGCCGTATGCTGCGCCAGCAATAATACCAACACCCACACCTCGCGTTACATAGTTCCAATTGTCTGAAGGTTTATTCGACAACAGCAAAACACCTAACCCAATCATACCACCAACACCCGCACCATAAAGCACATCATCCATCACGTTTTGCACTTCATAATCTGCTGCTAACACTTGCACAGGGAACAAAGCCAACATCGCTATCACTACCATAGCTTTAAACATTTTCATCGTCACTCTCCAGCTTTTTTTATTTATTCAATAGCGTGCAGCATAGCTTCACACGCTTTTTTTGCATCATCAAAAATCATCATGGTTTTATCCATGTAAAACAAATCATTATCCAAACCTGCATAACCTACTGATAACGAGCGTTTTACCACCAGCACATGGGCTGCTTTGGTCGCTTCCAAAATCGGCATGCCATAAATAGGGCTGGAGCTATCCGTTTTGGCGGCAGGATTCACCACGTCATTAGCACCAATAACCAAAGCCACATCGGTATCAGAAAACTCTGGGTTAATTTCATCCATTTCTTCTACAATATCATAAGGCACATCGGCTTCGGCCAACAACACATTCATATGCCCTGGCATACGCCCTGCCACAGGATGAATACCAAATCGCACCTTTACACCTTTGGCTTGTAACACTTCCACAAGTTCTTTCAACGCGTGTTGCGCTCTGGCAACTGCCAAACCATAACCTGGGATAATGACAACGCTACGTGCGTTTTGTAGTAAAAATGCTGCATCTTCAGCAGAGCCTGCTTTCACTGGCCGCTCACCAATAGCAGCTCCTCCACTTGTTACCGAAACATCAGAACCAAAACCACCCAACAACACATTAAACAACGAACGATTCATTGCTTTGCACATAATATAGGAAAGGATCGCACCCGATGAACCCACCAAAGCACCCGCGATAATCAACATATTGTTACCAAGCGTAAAACCAATACCTGCTGCTGCCCAACCTGAATAAGAATTCAACATCGATACAATCACAGGCATATCCGCGCCACCAATCGGCACGATGAGCAACACACCCAGAACCATAGCAACAGCCAACATCAAAAAGAATGCCGTAGCTGATTGATCAACACAGAACACAATGCCAGCCCCAATCATAATGATGCCCAATACAAGGTTTACGAAATGTTGACCTTTAAAGGTGAGGGGTGAACCTGACAACAAACCTTGCAGCTTACCAAAAGCAACCAATGAGGCAGTAAAGGTAATTGCGCCAATAAATGTGCCTAAAAACAGTTCAATACGGCTGGCTAAATGCATCATACCATCGGCATTAGCAATACCATAAGCAATAGGATTACTAAATGCAGACACCGCAATACAAACTGCCGCTAAACCAACAAGTGAATGCATAAATGCAACCATTTGTGGCATATCTGTCATCGGCACTTTTTTTGCTGCAACACCACCAATCAAGCCACCCGTGGCAATGGCGACTAAAATCCAAGTATAATTTTCAATACCACTCATTTGTAGGGTAACCAGCACAGCAATACCCATGCCCAACATCCCAAACATATTTCCGCGGCGCGCTGATTCAGGTGAAGACAAACCTTTAAGCGACAAAATTACCAAAATTGCAGCGACAAGATATGCCAACTCAGTCATGTTTATAGATAACACGATAACCCCTTAACTACGCTTTTTGAACATGGCAAGCATACGCTGCGTCACCATGAAGCCACCAAAAATATTCACCGATGCCAAACCCACTGCAATCAAACCTAATACTGTTGCTAAATTCATTTCAACAGGGCCTGAAGCAATAATCGCACCCACAATAATAATACTCGAAATCGCGTTGGTCACACTCATCAAAGGTGTATGCAACGCAGGTGTTACATTCCACACCACGTGATAACCTACAAATATCGCCAACACGAATACCGTAAACGAAAGCACCACAGGGTCAGCAGTTGCCGCCACTGCATTCACATCTGAGCCCGCTGCTTGCGCATGGGCTATAAAATCACAGTTTCCTGAATTACACATATCTAGGCTCTCCCCGCCAACAAATCAGCTTTCAAAAACTCACCACCCATGGATAAAATTGAACCTTCAATAATATCATCTTCGCGGTTGATGTTTATCGCAGCTGTCTCTTTGTCTAACATTAGCATGATAAAACTAAGCATATTTTTTGCATACAATGCACTAGCATCGGTTGCCAACAACGCAGGGATATTGCTTACTCCCACAAAAGTTACACCATTTTTAGTCCACACTTCATCTTTTTTGGATAATGGGCAATTACCACCAGCTTCCACAGCCATATCCACAATCACAGCGCCCTGCTTCATTGTTGCAACCATTTCTTCCGTGATTAACACGGGTGCGGGTCTGCCTGGGATCAATGCTGTCGTAATAATAATATCAGCACCTGCAACATGTTTGGCAATAAGCTCAGCTTGTTTTTGTTTGTATTCGTCCGACATTTCTTTGGCGTAACCACCAGCATCTTCGGCATCTTCATCTTGCGCCACTTCTACAAACCGCGCACCCAAACTCTCCACTTGTTCTTTGGCTGCAGTGCGCACATCAAATGCTTCTACCATAGCGCCCAAACGTCGTGCTGTAGCAATGGCTTGCAAACCTGCAACACCTGCGCCCATCACCAACACTTTCGCTGGTTGCACAGTACCTGCTGCTGTCATCAGCATGGGCATAAATTTTTGATAATTTTCTAAAGCCAACAGCACGGCTTTATAACCACCAATATTGGCTTGTGAAGACAACACATCCATGCTTTGTGCCCGCGAAGTGCGTGGAATCATCTCCATGGCAAATGTGGTCAAACCTTGCTTGGCATAATCTTCAAGCAGCGGGTTGCTAAAAGGCGTATTCAGGCTTGCAACAACTGTATCTTTTTTAAGTTGTTTCATTTCTTCAGCATTTAGAGGCTGAACTTTCAAAACGATGTCAGCTTGTGATGTCGCCGCAGAAAAATCATCGGCCAAGGTCGCGCCTGCTGCTTCAAATGCAGCATCGGTGAAACTTGCACGTTCACCAGCACCGCGTTGCACGCGTACTTGGTTACCAGAAGTGATATATTTTTTCACTGTTTCAGGTGTTGCTGCAACACGTGTTTCATGTTCAGCTGTTTCAGCAGGAATAGCTATGATAGCCATGATTCGTCTCTCCCTTCAAAGATCGCAATGAAGCTGCGAAACTTTAAAGCATGGGATTCATTTTACAAGGCGCGTAGTTTACATCATGTTTAAAGTACCTTGCCGTATGCATCACATGGTTTGATACCAAGCCATGTCCTTTATATTTTCAGGTAATCACCGATGGTTTCATCCTAGCTGTGATTTTTTGCAACTGCGATATTTGTTCCGCGGCTTCAATCAACTCAGCTAAAGCCTCTTGTGAATCCAAGTGGTGCATCGATGTGTCTGACTCATAGGCTTCTAAATAAACCCTAATGGTTGCCCCAGCTGTTCCCGTGCCTGACAAGCGGAAAATAATTCGCGAATCATCTTCAAAAAGGATGCGCAAACCTTGGCCTGAACTTACTGAGCCATCAATGGGGTCTGTATATGAAAAATCATCACATAATTTCACAACGCGGCCTGCAAGTTTTGTATTGGGCAGTGTATCAAAATGAGTGCGTACTGTTGCCATCACTTGATTAGCCAGTTCAGTGTCAACACCTTCATAATCGTGGCGCGAATAAAAGTTTCGGCCAAATTCTTGCCAATGACTCACCATAATTGATTCGACAGATTCTTGGCGAACAGCTAAAATATTCAACCAAAATAACACTGCCCACAAACCATCTTTTTCACGCACATGATCTGAGCCCGTGCCAAAAGATTCTTCACCACAAAGGTTAACCCGGCCTGCATCCATCAAATTACCAAAGAACTTCCAACCCGTTGGGGTTTCAAAACATTCTACCCCCAATTTTGTTGCAACCTTATCAACAGCGCCACTGGTCGGCATCGAGCGTGCAATACCTTTAACACCTTGTTTATAACCTTTTACCAAATGCGCATTAGCAGCCAACACGGCCAATGAGTCGCTAGGATTCACAAAAAAACGTTCGCCTAAAATCATATTACGATCGCCATCACCATCAGAAGCAGCACCAAAATTAGGTGTTTCATCGGCAAACATGATATCTACGAGTTCTTTGGCATATGTCAGGTTAGGGTCTGGGTGGCCCCCACCAAAATCTTCTAACGCTGTCGCATTCATTAATGCAGACTCTCCGGCTCCCAATAAATCTTGAAAGATTACCTTTGCATAAGGCCCTGTTACTGCATGCATCGCATCAAAAGCAATGGTAAAATCTTCAGCGAAAAGACCTCGAATTGCTTCAAAATCGAATAATTCCTGCATCAACAAGGCATAATCAGAAACTGGGTCAATTACCTTAACTTTCATCTGAGCCAGTTGCTGCTCACCCAAAACACTTAAATTCACATCATCTGTTTCAACAAGCGTTTGATATGATGAAATCACTTTTGTTGCCGCATATGTTGCTTCTGTGACCACTTCGGGTGCTGGACCACCATTACTCACATTATATTTAATACCAAAATCTTCATCTGGCCCTGCGGGATTATGGCTCGCTGATAAAATAAAGCCGCCCAAAGCACCATATTTGCGAATCACATGTGATGTTGCTGGCGTTGATAACAAAGCATTTTGCCCAACCAGCACGTTTGCACAACCAGAAGCAGCCAACATTTTAAGAATAATTTGCGCTGCTTCTTGGTTATAAAATCGACCGTCACCACCTAAAACCATGGTTTGCCCTGATAAGTCGCCCAACTGGTTTAATGTTGCCTGTACAAAGTTTTCTAAATAATGTTTTTGCTGAAAAACTTTGACCTTCTTCCGCAAACCTGATGTGCCTGGACGTTGACCTTCAAAAGGGGTTGTGGTTACAGTTGAAACATTCACTGGCAGTCTCCTCAAGTTAAACTTGAGCGTATATTAACAGAAAATAAAATGAAAAGGACCTTTCAATGCTTATTTCACATGGTGATATACTACTCATTGCCTTAACCACGATTGGTTTATTTCAATTTTTTTGGTTATCGGTCTTTTTAATACGCAAAGGGTTTAATCCTTCTTTAGTTCGATTATCCATGGTTTCCCTTCTTTCAATTTGGGTTCTTACTTGGCCTGCCTATGATGATACCACGGTGGTCTTGGCAACACTGTTCCTTTTTGTCTTGCCTGTGTTGTTTGCCTTGCAAAAAAACAATGCTTTCGCCCGTCATTTGCGCCTTGGCTGGCATGATCTTCCCCCCAAAACCAAGCAACCTGCACCATGGTTGATGATTATCATCTCACTTTTTATTACCGTCGAACTGTTTCATACTGCTCCTGAGCTTGGTTTCGGTCTTGGTTTAAGTTTTTGTTTGGCTTGGAGTGCTGCAGAATTCATCGATAAAAGCCGCCGCGGGGTACGTTTAGGATTAACCCAAAATCTTCAACAAACCTTGGCTGGTCATTTAACATTCATCATGCTGACTAGTTTTATTTGTGCATGGGCATTGCAATTATACCATAATACCCATTGGTTGCAGTTTTTTGTTGCCACGCTCATCGTTGGTTTGGTGGGGTCAATTATTCGCGCACTCATTGCCACAGGTTGGAATATGCCGTTATCAATGTTAGGCATGTCCATCACGTTATGGCTATTATAAAAAAGGAATATATTGATGGAAGCATTTCACCAACACGTTTTAATTGAAGCTGCTCTTGCTGAAGACATGGCTTTTCACGATTTAACCGCCCAAGCTACCATTGAAGAACACCAACAAGGCCGTGCTATCATCAAAGCCAAAGCCAAAGGCATACTTTCAGGTTGTGAAATCGCAGCTTCAACATTTCATCTCATGGATGAACAGCTTCAACAAGTCTGGCATAAACATGATGGTGAAGCCGTCAGCCCCGGTACAGTTATTTGTGAAATATCAGGCAATATGCGTTCCCTACTTTCGGCTGAACGCACCGCTTTAAATTTCTTACAACATCTTTCAGGTATTGCCAGCGCCACGCATATTTTTTCGCAAGCCTTAAAAGGTACCAACTGTGCAGTCGTCGATACACGTAAAACCACACCAGGATTACGTCTCTTGGAGAAAAAAGCTGTACTTGATGGTGGCGGCATCAATCATCGCCTTGATTTGGCATCAGGAATGTTAATCAAAGAAAATCATATCCAGGCTGCAGGTTCCATCACAGATGCTGTTGTTGCTTGTCAAAAACTTGCTCCCGACACTTGGATTGAAGTGGAGTGCGAAACTTTAGACGAGGTACGTGAGGCTGTACAAGTCTGCCCTGACATCATTTTATTAGATAATATGGATAACGAAACCGTCAAGACTGCTCGCAGCCTTGTACCTGAATCCATTATCTTAGAAGCCTCTGGAAACATCACTATAGATAATGCAAAACATTATGCTGACACAGGCATCAACCGCATTGCTGTTGGTGCCATCACCCACTCCACACATGCGCTTGATTTATCCATGCGTGTTTCACGTCTTTAAGAATACATACGATGCAATATCATATTCAGCATTTTGATGAGTTAGACTCAACCAACCAAGAAGCCATGCGGCAAGCTATGAGTGGTGCTCACGAAGGGTTGGTCGTGGTGGCTAAAACACAAACTGCAGGCAAAGGAAGGCTTGGCCGAACATGGCATACCATCGATCAAGCTCTTGCCATGACCATTTTACTTCGCCCAAACATTCAAGCGCTAGACGTGCCTAAAATGTCTTTGCTTGCGGGAGTGGCTGCACATGAAGCCCTATCACTCTTTGTGCCTCAGGTTGGCATAAAATGGCCCAACGATTTACTCATCCATGGTAAAAAAGTATCAGGTATTTTAACGGAAATGCGCTGCGAGAGTACAAACGTACAAGCTGTTGTTATTGGCTTGGGTATCAACATCAGTCGCCCTGAAACAATTTGGCCAGAAGATATTCAGCAAGCCGCTACAGATCTAAGCACGGCTGCAGGTAAAATAATTAAAAAAGAAGATGTGCTTACCGCGGTGCTTGAGTCTCTAGATGTATGGTATGCGCGATTTTTGCAAGAAGGTTTTGCCCCCATACATCAAGCATGGTGGGATGCTCATGTTGCTTCGGGGGAAAAGGTCCGCGTATTTGATGGCAACGATTATATCGAAGGCATTGCGATTGCTTTGGCAAAGGATGGCGCACTTTGTTTGTTGGTCAATGGCAAAGAACAGCGTATCATTGCTGGTGATGTCTCACTTATGGATAAATAGATTATGAACAATGAACAACGATTTCTCACCGTTGATGTCGGTAATACCCAAATGGTATTTGGACTTTATGATGGTGAAACACTTTGCGCTCATTGGCGTTTATCAAGCCATCACCAGCTCACCTCTGATGAACTTAGCTGGCAACTTTATGGCATGTTCTCACAATTTGAGTATGAACCCAAGGCGCTGCATGGCATTATGATTGCCAGCGTTGTACCCCACTTTGATGACGTTTTACGGGAGGCTTGCTTGCAAACGTGTGGCCAAGAGCCCGCTTTTATTGGTGACCCCGAAGTGAAAACAGGTATAGCAATAGACTATAAAAATCCGAAAGAAGTTGGTGCGGATCGTATCGTCAATGCACTTGCAGCTCGCGAACTTTATGGTTCACCAGCCATTATTCTTGATTGCGGCACAGCTACAACTTTCGACGTCGTTTCAGCTTCTGGACACTATGTTGGCGGCTTAATTATTCCTGGCATTGAAGTTTCACTTGAAGCATTATCAAAACGGGCTGCAAAGCTGCCTGAAGTGGCAATTGCGCCTGTGGATACACTGATTGGACGTGATACTGTAAGCAGTATGCAGTCGGGTGTTTATTGGTCGGCAGTTGATGGTTTAAATGGCATCATCAATCGATTATTAGCTGAAGATGGTTATGCAAATGCAACGATTGTTGCCACGGGTGGCTTGGCTGCAAAATTACACGCCGATATGCCTAAGGTTCAACAATTGGAACCACACTTAACACTCAAAGGTATTTTTATGTTAGCAAAAAAACATTTCTCATGAAAAATATCATAGGCCTCATTACTGTCTTGGCTTTAAGCTGGGTGACTTGGAACATATGGTTTCCGCCAGAAACCATTGACGAACAAGCCAGTGTCCGCGCTTGGTTACCAGAACGCCCCGATATGGGAGCTACTGAACAAGAAAAATGGCGCGTCTTTACCCGTCGTATCGTGTGGCACAAAGCCGTAGAAGCTTTTCAGAGTAGACTTCAAGACAAAAACATTGAAGCCATCGTGCTTGAACGCAAAGAATCTGTGATGCTGCACGTTTTTGACGACCCAAGATATTTCAAGTCTAGCGATGAAGCAGAAAAAGCAAAAAAAGAGTGGGCTATCGAAGAAGTTGATATTTTAAGGTACAAAGACGGAACATATTTCTTAGGCTTGGGTCGTTTTTACATCACTGCATATGCTGAACAGCGTCAAGAACGCTTACAAAAAATGGGGCGGAAATATCGGTATGAAAAACGTGCCAAAATCATTCCAACCTACCGCTTTGTATTCCCCGCACTACCCGAAGCAGAAGCAGAGATACTTTGGAAAAGCATACAAGAAATGGGTGCCGTTGACCCTGTCATGATGTCTGAAAATGAATTTAACGCCATGTTTGTTGGTAATGTTCAGTAACCTTGTTTGATGATGAAAAACAATAATATACCTTTCAAGCCTTCACCTCATTTTTCTCATCGCCCAAATCACACCGACATTGATATGATCGTCCTGCATGCCATTTCCTTGCCTGATGGCGAATTTGAAACCAAGCACATTGAAAACTTCTTTTTGGGCCAGTTGGATACAGCCGCACACCCTGATTTCAAAACACTAGAAAACATAAAAGTTTCTGCGCACTTCGTTGTTGCTCGCAATGGCGTTATCACTCAATTTGTGTCGACTGATAAACGGGCGTGGCACGCTGGGAAATCCACATGGCTTGATCGCAATAATTGCAATGATTATTCGATTGGCATTGAAATCGTTGGTGATGAGCGCCAGCCTTTTACCCAACGTCAATATACAGAAACAGCCCGCTTATGCCGAGCGCTACTCTTATATTACCCACATATACATAAGGAACGTATCGTCGGTCATCAAGACATTGCGCCTGACCGAAAATGGGATCCTGGCAAACAATGGGATTGGTCACGTTTTTTCCGTTCTTTCCATCGCATACGTCGTTTGGACATAATTTTAAAACCTTAGAAAACACATGGGTAACCAATGAAAAATTAATATTTAGGCGTTTAAAAACAATAAGTTAGTGGGTAGATATGTTGTTAATACCTGAAAAGATGAAACGATTTTAATTGTACACAAAATTCAACTCATGCCATTCTTCGCCCGTACTTGGGGTAAGGGGGAAACATGAAAACATTATTATTTTTATCATTTTTATTTTTTACTGGCAGCGCTTGGGCAGATACACATTGCTCTAAACTCTTAGACCATCATATCCCAATGTTGAATGATCATAAATCAGTTCACTTGTGTGAAAGTTATAAACATCAAGTGCTGTTGGTTGTGAACACAGCGAGCAAGTGTGGTTACACGCCTCAATATGAAGGTTTAGAAAAATTGCACCGTGTTTTGAAAAATGAAGGGTTTACAGTCTTAGGTTTCCCATCCAACGATTTTGGCGGACAAGAGCCTGGCAGTGAAGCCAGTGTTAAACAATTTTGTAAGCTCACATATGGTGTAGAGTTTCCAATGTTTGAGAAAACTTCAGTTAAACAAGGTGGGGCATCGGCATTCTATGCTGCACTCGCTAAAGCCTCTGGTTCAGCCCCTAGTTGGAATTTTCACAAATACCTTATTGATAGAAATGGTAAGCTCATAGGCTCTTTTCCAAGCAATGTTTCGCCTGATAGTCCAGAACTTTTATCTGCTATCATCACTGCTATCGCTAAAGATTAGGTTTTTTCAAACTGCTGTAAAGGCTCCCTTCTTTTAACTTTAATTCGTTAATTACGCCCTTACCAAAATACGCCTAAAGCTATCCTTTCTTCAAACCATAATCTTGTTATCGCTTGACACTCTGAATTTCAGAGTGCTATGTTTCGCCGAACTCTGAAATTCAGAGTTACTGGGGAAATAAATCTCATTTCAAAATTATATCAGGTGTTGAGTGATTTATTCAGCATGGGGGAACAATGAACAAATACGTGAGCAGCTTACAACCTATTCGAGTCATCACCACACTGCTGCTATGTTTAACATGTTTCATAGCTGAAACATTTGCAAACGATCTTAGTGTCATTGTTTTGCAAAAAGGAACTGGCGACCCTATAGAGGGTGCTACTGTTGTGCTCAAAGCGAACAAAGCTTACACCACAACCAATCAAGACGGCTTGGCATCCTTTGAATTGCTTCGTCCTGTTAGCAACGAAAAACTGGATAACCTAAAAGTTCTTAATCAAGGTTATCATACACTTGAAGAAATCATTGAACCCAACCTTAAAACCATCACCTTTTATCTCTCACCTAACCTTGTCGCTTTAGAAGGTTTAGAAGTGGTTGAAAATCGTACTGTTGAGAAAGTATCGAAAGTTATCCTCAGCGCTAAAGAATTGCGCGGTGCCGCTGGCACACAAGGTGACCCCATTAAGGCACTGCAATCATTGCCTGGCGTGGTTGCCAGCAACGGAAGTAGTTCTGGGCAAGTGTATATGCGGGGCAGCGATTCACGGGAAAATATTTATTGGGCAAACAATCTTCCCGTCAGTTATCTCTACCATTGGGGTGGCCTAAACTCTGTGCTGAACCCTACTTTGGTCAGTGATTTTAATGTGTTTTTGGGTGGTTTCCCTGTCGAGTATGGCGATTTCCTGGGTGGTGCGGTCGATATAAAATTGCGCGCACCAAAAAAAGACAGGTTACACACCAGTTTACACCTCGGCACTTATGAATCATCTTTTTTAATCGAAGGACCTATCACCGAAAATAATAGCTTTTATCTCGCTGCCCGAAGAAGTTACATCGACCTTCTTTTTTCACCTAGCTCATTATCCAAATTAGCTGGCGGAGATGGCAAAAACCAGCTCGTTTTAATCCCTCAATTTTATGATATGCAAGCTTTATACAGACATGAAACTGATAAAGGGTATGTGGACTTCCAATACTTTAATGCTGGCGATAAAGTTGAACTTTTGCTCAATGATGCCGCCATTCGTGACCCCGATCTTGTAGGTGCTTTCAAAATAGATCTTAAATCTGAGACCTATGGCCTCAATTGGGAGCAACAGTGGAATAGCTCCTTGAGCCAACATGTGACAGCTGGCGTGGTAAACTCCTCTCAATATCTACAAGTGGGTACAGATCCTTATGGCAGTCCATATTTCACCAACATTGTAAGCCACAATTATTTTATACGCCCATCGCTGGATTGGCAACATCATGAGAACGCGACCACCACCTTTGGCATCGATCTTGGCAAAATTGATTTGCCCATTGAGCTTTATATTTCAGCACCACCAGATAATAATACTCCGCCAACACCTGGTGGTTTTACATCTCAGCCCAAATACAAAGTCAAACGCAATGTTACTGCTACCAATTATGCGCCTTACATCAAGCAACAGCACCAATGGAATGATAAACTCAAAACGTCCGTGGGCTTGCGTTATACCTCCACATGGGCCGACCAAAGCAAGAATATCCCGATTTATAAAGAGCAAGCTTTTAGCCCTCGGCTCAATGTTGAATATCAGTTGAATGATGACACATTATTACTGGCTTCGTGGGGCGATTATTTTCAGCGCCCTCGCGGTTTTCAACAGCTTGCCGAGTTTGGCAACCCCACCCTTCGCTTTACCCGAGCCGAGCACCGCATTCTTGGCGTGGATCGAAAGCTCAGTGATATTTGGGACTTAAAAGTCGAAGTTTACCATAAACCTATGCGTGACTTGATTGTGTCAATTCAAAATTCCGGCCCGCCCGACAACTACCTTAATCAAGGTAAAGGCTCAGCATATGGTCTTGATATTTTTCTCAAAAGAAAATATGAAAATCGGAAATTAGGTTGGTTTAGCTATTCTTATGCCCGCTCAAAACGTACCAATCAAAATACAGGTATCACTTCTATTTTCTCAGGCGATCAACCGCACACGTTTACCGCAGTTTGGGGACAACCTTTTACCGACAATGAGGGTAATGACTCTCCGTGGGATTGGGGCATTAAGCTCCAAGCACATTCGGGGTTGCCTTACACCCCCGTGGTAGGTCGAGTTCAAGAAACAGGTACGGGACGATGGTTGCCTGTATACGGTGGTTACAACAGTAGCAGACTGCCTATGTATGCCAAATTGGACGTAAGGTTTAGCAAAGATGTCTTGTACGACACATGGAAAATAAAATATGTTTTTGATATTCAAAACGTTACTTTTCGTCAAAACATTTCGGACTTTGATTATGCAGATGATTTTTCCAACTACGCCAACCCTGATGTAGTAAGCAGCGACATATTTTTACCATTTTTCGGTATTGAAGCAGAGTTTTAGGAGAATACGATGGAAATATTAGAAAGCTTTAACACGCTCATGAATAAAGGTGGCCCTGTGATGTGGGTTATCTTTTTCTCTGCTGGCATTGCAATCACCATGCTTATTGAGCGTGCTATTCAAGTTTATCGTTGGTTAAAGGCAGCAACTATAGATCAAGATTTGATGCACAATGAAGATATCACTTCACTTATGGCAATGAACGGCGAAAGCAATGATCGCTTCGACAGCCCTGTCCGGAGTGTCATCAAACAAATTCGCTGGCATGAGGCATCGAATCAAGAAGATTTAACCAAACAAATTAACACATTATTATCTGAATTGATGCCCAGATTGGATGGGCTTTTACCCACGATTGCTGTGATTGGCACTCTGCTTCCTATGCTTGGGTTATTAGGCACAGTGACAGGTATGATTAACGTTTTTGAAGTCATTGCACTGCATGGCACTGGCAACCCTCAAGAAATGGCGTTTGGTATCTCACAGGCACTACTCACTACGGCCAGTGGGCTGGTGATTGCAATTCCTGTGATTTTTTTCCATCACTTATTGGTTCAGCGCTTGCAAAAGTTACTGGCAATAACAGAGCAAAGTCTGTTGGTGGTGATAAACAAGGCGGCATTTCATCATGGCTAATTTATTGGGTGCAACAGTGTTACAAGTGCCTGAACTCAAAACAGGCGAGCCAGAAATCACCATGGCGCCACTCATTGATGTGGTGTTCCTACTACTTATCTTTTTTATGGTGACCACAGTGTTCCCAGATAACCGTGGCATGGAGATTGAAAAACCTGAATCAGAGTTTTCAGAGCCACTACAAATGAAACGCCTATTGTTCACCTTGCAACAAGATGGTTCAGTATTCTACAAAGCCCAAGCCATTGCTTTCACAGATGTAGAACGTTTGGTACGCGAGCAATTGAATGCTGCACCAGATACTGCCGTGATGTTACAAGTAGATAAATTAGCAACCACCCAATCGCTCATTTCGCTCATGGATGCATGCAAGTCCGCGGGTGCAAAGCGTGTTGGCATTGCCTCAGAAGCCATTAAATAATATGCATCTATCCAATGTTTGGTTTCAGGCCATTCTACTTGGTGCAGCTTTGAATTTTTTAATGTTTTTTTCGCTTACGACATTGAGCAAAAAAGCTACCCTTCAAAGTCCTTCTGTTTTAACAGTCGAATTCCAAGCATGGCAAGAGCCCAAAAAGGTTGAAAAGAAACCTGCGCAACCAAAACAAAAAATACCGCAAAAACCCAAGCCGAAAAAGAAAACTGTGAAGAAGCCTGAATTATCCATTGCTGAGCCTGAACAGGCCATCACTGAACCTGTCGAAGTGGTGAATGAAGTGATTGAAGAGCCAATAAAAATAGCAGAAGAATATTTACCTACACCCGTACCAATTTTTGAAGTCTCAAGTTTGCCACGTTTTGTTCACCGCCAAGCCCTTATTTATCCACCAGCAATGAAGCAACAAGACAAAGAAGGTAAAGTAGTGGTGGAGGTTTTGGTGGATAAACTGGGCAAGGTAAGGAAAGTATATATCATTGAATCAGCAGGTGACGCATTTGATTTGGCAGCAATTCGTGCCATCGAAGGATCAACATTTATCCCTGCAAATAGTAATGGTAAACCTGTGCCAGTATTATTGCGTGTTCCTATTTCCTTCAAACTATTGTAATTAAAGAACCAATTGTAACATTTTATATGCCAGACCCAACAAAATCACAGCAAATATTTTTTTGAGTACCCCTACTGGTAAACGGTGTGATAACTTCGCGCCAATGGGTGCTGTAAACACACTTACCGCCGAAATTAAAATTACAGCAGGCATATAAACATAACCTACACTGTAAGCAGGCAAACCTTTAACATCCCAGCCACTCAACATATAACCCAAGCTACCAGCCAAAGCGATGGGCAATCCAATAGCTGCTGATGTACCGATGGCATGTTGAATTTTTATATTGCACCACGTTAAAAATGGTACCACCAGCATTCCTCCACCAATAGCCACCAAAGCAGATAATCCACCAATGCCAAAACCAGTCGCTGACATGCCAACGATGCCTGGAAGCTTACGCGATGGTTTGGGTTTAATGTTCAGAAACATTTGAATACCAACATAACCCATAAATGTGCTAAACAAAATAGCTAGAAAAAGCGTAGAAAAGTAATGGGCAAAATATGAAAGAAGAAAAGTGCCGATAAGAACACTTGGCACAATGGTTTTTACAATATCCCATTGCACCGCGCCATGTTTATGATGACTTCGCAAGCTGGACATTGAGGTGACTACAATGGATGCCAAAGATGTCCCAAGTGCGAGATGTAAATGATGAATGTCTGTCAATCCTTGCGCAACAAACAGCATAGTCAAAACTGGCACCATAATGCCGCCCCCACCAATGCCCAACAGCCCTGCGAAAAAACCTACCACAAGCCCTAAGCCTAAGTAGGGGATGATCCACGCTAATTCACCCATATATACCTTCACTTTATCATTTTACGTTGCCCTCGAAATCTAGCAGCAAGCTTATATAAAAGGAATGAAAAAACTGGCTTTTCAAACACTCTTAAAACAACCAAAGTTCTTCCTTGATACCTAAAGGAGCCATAATACAGCTCATCTCCTTTGCAATGAAATATCTTATAAATCATGCTAACCTGCGGCATGAATTTTAGAATTTCACTTATTGTTAGCCTTCTTTGCGGCGCAGTTATGCCTTTTGCCTTTGCCCCACACAACCTAATTGTATTGGCAGTGTTAGGGTTAAGTGCTTTTTTATATCTTATCATGCAACAACCCAAACATGCATTTAAATTAGGTTGGGCTTTTGGTTTTGGTTGGTTTGGTTTTGGTGGTTGGTGGCTTGCAGATACCTTCCAAACTTATGGGCACTTGCCTTATATCGTAGGGCTTTTTGTTGTTGTTTTGTTCGGTTTAATTATGGGTTCTTTTTTAGCTTTTTGGGCTTGGTTTGCCGTTAAACTCAGGCAGAAAGATTATGAATTATTTTGGATTTTCCCTCTTGTCGGTGTTTTAGAAGAGTGGCTTCGTAGCTTTTTATTTACAGGGCTTCCTTGGGCTGCCCTTGGTAATTTATTGTTAGAAACACCTGCATCATCCTGGATAAGTATCTTCGGTAACTACGGCGCCACATTAATACTTTTACTAGCAGTGAGTTCATTGGTTTTTCTTGTGACCACAAAACACCGTAAACTTGCTACCCTTGGTTTAACCATCTGTTTATTGGCCCTTATATTTTCACCGCGCATTGAAGTGCCAAACAAACCCACCCATCAAGCAGCATTAATTCAACCCAACACTGCCCAAGATCAAAAATGGGATGCCGCTTTTGCTCAGAATATTATGTTTGGGTTAGCCAAACTTTCTGCACAAGCAGGCGATGTGGACATCATTGTTTGGCCAGAAGCTGCTGTACCTATGTATTTATCGCATGCCCCGAATTGGAACGCTTGGCTAACAAAGCAAATAAACACTTGGCATGCACCCGTTATTTTTGGCGGTATAAAGCTTATTGATAACCATAATCGCACACCAAAAAAATCGCAAAGTGTTTTGTTTTTAGCCCAACAAGGCGAAACCGCGCGCCCTTTTGTTGGTAAACATCACCTTGTGCCTTTTGGTGAATATGTTCCAGCTTGGATGCCATGGTTAAGCAAGCTTGTGCCCGACATTGGTGATTTTGAACAAGCAACCGACAATGGCATTTTAACAGTTGGTGAGCAGAAATTTGGCTCACTTATTTGTTATGAATCTATTTTTTCTGATGAAGCCGCGGCAAGGGTAGAACAAGGTGCTAATGTTATCATCGTTGCAACCAACGATGCTTGGTATGGTAAAAGCCCTGCAACTTGGCAACATACCCAAGCCGCACAAGTTCGTGCCATTGAAACGGGGCGTTATGTCTTACGCGCTGCAAACACAGGTATCTCCGCGATTATTTCTCCTGATGGCAAAATTCAAAAGAGCATGCCTTGGTGGCAAGATGGTATTGTCCTTGGCCGTTACCAACCATTAACGCACATCACACTTTACCAACAGTGGGGCAACATACCTGTTTTAATCTTGGTATTTTTAGGTTTAGGATTCGGGCTTGTGCAAAGATATAGGGGCAAACGATGAAACAGCAACGTGTATCAGTGTGGGGCGCCGGATCTTGGGGCACTGCTCTAGCTATGGTTCTGGCAAAACATGGTCGACATGTTGACCTTATTGCGCGCAATCAAACCACTGCTCACGCCCTTGAAAGCTCTAGGGAAAATAGCCGATATTTAAAGGGTTTAGCCTTTCCAGATAGCTTGCATGTGATTGGACAAGATGACCCTTCTTTGCCAACAGTTCTAGAAACCAGCCGCGCTACAATTCTCGCCTTACCATGTGCTGCCGCCGAACATGCTTTGATGCAGCTTCAAAGCTATCAGCACCCCATCACTGCTGCCTGCAAGGGCATCAACCCTGAAACATTAGAGCGCGTTGATGAATTATTGATTCGTTATGTTGGACGCGCACGCACTACCATTCTTTCAGGCCCATCTTTTGCCCAAGAAGTGGCATCGGGGAAACCCACTGCTATTATCTTAGCGGCATCAACCAGAAAGCTCGCAGAAGATGTCGCCGCCTTATTTGATGATGGTAACTTTCGCGTTTATACCAGCAAGGATTTGATTGGTGTCGCTCTAGGCGGCTCCCTAAAAAATATCATCGCTATTGCAGCAGGTATCGCTGAGGGCATGCACTTGGGACACAATGCGATGGCCGCCTTGGTCACTCGCGGCATTGCTGAAATTTCTCGCTTATCTTTGGCTTGCGGCGGAAAGCGTAAAACAATGGCAGGGTTATCTGGGCTAGGCGACTTAATGCTAACTTGTTCAGGTGATTTATCACGTAACCGTAAAATGGGGGTAGCCCTTGCCTCAGGTTTAAGTGTTGAAAAAGCTAGGGCTCAAGTAGGGCAAGTGGTTGAAGGCGAAAAGACTGCCGCAGCGGCTGTTTTGCTCGCTAAAAAGCATCATGTTGATATGCCCATTACCCAGATGGTTTATGCCGTTTTAAGCCAAACTGTTTCTCCTGAAAAAGCCGTAGAAGCTTTGCTTGCGCGGCCAGAGCGCAAAGAATAGCCTCATGAGTTCGGATGATTTATTTGCCCAAGAGATGGGCAAAGTACAACCATTAAATGCCGAAAAAAAGCGTGCCCAAGCAAAAAAAACAAACCAAAAACACAATATTCTGAACAACCTTGAGCACCAAGAAGTTGTACACCAGCAAGTCTCAAAAAATGATAAATTAAGTGTGCAGCGAACCGAAAATTGGTTACTTCAAGCCGCTGGTGTTGCCAGCAAAGATATCAAAAAACTTGCACAAAACCATATTAAACATGAATTGGATTTGCATGGCTTAACGCAAGCTGAAGCCATTCTAGCGCTAAAAGATTTTGTCACTGAAGCATTAGGGCATAATATTCGTCAAATCAGCATCGTACACGGGCGAGGCAATCACTCTAAAGGCAAGTCTGTACTCAAAGAAATCACTTACCAATGGCTAGAGCATAGCGAGTTCTCAAGTTCTATTTTGGCTGCTATCCCCGCCACACAAAGCAGAGGCGGGGCTTGCAACATATTACTTCGGAAACAATCCTTATAAAGGCTTAAAAGTAGGCCGCACCTATAAGAACGCACCCTGTATGCTTCAACTCTAATCCCAAATATAACCTTCAGTGGGGGAACTTGCCGAAGCAAATGCACGTTTAGGCATACGCCCTGCTAAATAAGCTTTACGACCAGCATGCACAGCATCACGCATAGCTTCTGCCATCAAACATTCATCTTTTGCTTCAGCAATAGCCGTGTTAATCAACACTGCATCAGCACCAAGCTCTAAAGATTTAGCTGCATCAGAAGCCGTTCCAATGCCCGCATCAACAACGATAGGCACATTTGCCCGCTCTTTAATCACACGAATATTAAAGGGGTTGGCAAGGCCTCGCCCTGAACCAATCGGGTTACCTAGTGGCATCACAGCCACACAACCAATCTCTTCTAATCGCGTTGCTACAATCGGGTCATCATTAGTATACACCATCACCTGAAACCCTTCTTTCACCAAAACTTCGGCTGCTTTGATAGTTTCAACAACGTTTGGATACAAGGTTTGTGTATCACCCAATACTTCAAGTTTCACCAAATCCCAACCACCAGCTTCCCTAGCGAGGCGAAGGGTGCGAATAGCGTCTTCAGCATTAAAACAACCCGCAGTATTGGGTAAAATAGTGTATTTTTTTGGGTCGATATAATCAAGTAAATTTTCTTTATCTGCTTCGGTGATATTCACCCTGCGCACAGCAACCGTAATCATCTCGGCATCGGCCGCTTCTGTTGCCAATTTAGTCGTTTCAAAATCTTTATATTTGCCAGAGCCTACAATTAAACGAGATTTAAACTCGTAAGTGCCTACCTTCAATATATCATTACTCATCTCAAAGCTCCTCAGCCACCACCAATCATATGTACAATTTCAATACGATCATCTTCTTTCAAAAAAGTTGTTTCATAAGCACTTTTTGCTACCACTTCTAGGTTACACTCGACAGCAAGCATCCTTGACTCTAGCTTCAATTCTGTAACAAGTTCAGCAATTGTTGTTGCTGACACACCTTTTTTTTCACCATTGAGCTGGATTATCATAAAAACTGCCTTTTTTTATCATTTTTTGCTACTTTCTGATTAATTCACTCTCAAAACAACATTTTTTAATGTTTTTTGATTTGACCATATTTTATTTAGCGCCTAATATAAGCCGCATGTTAGCAGCTTCTTCAGATAATATGGAAGGGTTGGGTGTTTCTACCCCCCATTCTAAACGTTCAAATGCACCCAAACCTCGCATTTGGTTGGGCGTCACCAATGGACTTAAAGAAGCAAAAGAAGCCATTGAAAACCAAAATCTCGACGTTGCTGAACAACTTTTACGTGAAATTTTAGAATTTGCCCCTGCAGAGCCTGAAACATGGCATATTTTAGCAGCTATTTTGAACCGTCAAGGCCACATTGAAGAAGCACGTGAATGCCTTAGACGTGTAATCAAACTTAACGAAACTAACATTTCACATCAAACCGATTTGCCAGTTTCAAAACGTATGGCAAAACTATTATGGCTACAAGAAGATCAAGCCTCAGCACTCAACATGTTAGCCGAGCTATTGCTTGAATCCCCAGACGATGCCGAATTAAAAGCGCTGCAACAAATATGGATAGCCGCATCATGAGTAATTTTCACATTCAAGTAATCCACGGGCCTAATTTAAACATGTTAGGTACACGTGAGCCGGGCCATTATGGTAGCCAAAGTCTTGCTGAAATTGATGAAGAACTGATTGCCTTAGGCGATAAGCTTGGTGTACGAGTCACTTCATACCAAAGCAATCATGAAGGTGCCTTGGTGGATAAAATACAACAGCTCAAAGTTGATGGCCTTATTATCAACCCTGCAGCTTATACCCATACCAGCATTGCCATTCGCGATGCGTTATTGGCTATTCAAGTCCCGTTTGTCGAAGTCCACTTATCCAACATCCACCGCCGCGAAGATTTTCGTCATAAATCTATGCTTGTTGATGTCGCAACGGGTGTGATTGCAGGCTTTGGTTCACAATCTTATACCTTGGCATTGCGCGGGCTTTACCACCAACTTCATCACATAAAATCAAATAAGACTTAAAGGAGACACTATGGATATCTCAGAAATCCGTAAACTTATACGCTTGGTTCAAAGTAGCGATGTTACAGAAATTGAAGTTACAGAAGGTGAAAGTACGGTACGTATCTCTCGCCAAGGTATGATTGCAACCACTGCTGTTGCTGCTGCGCCTCAAATGATTGCTGCAGCTGCTCCTATGGTTGAAACAGCTATACCCGCCATGCCGGGGCTTGCTGCCTCTGCTCCTGTGGAAGAAGCAAGTGAACATACAGTAACTTCACCTATGGTCGGTACGTTTTATGCGTCCTCTTCACCTGATTCCGACGCTTTTGTCAAAGAAGGCAGCGTGGTTAAAAAAGGTGATGTGCTTTGTATTGTTGAAGCCATGAAACTGATGAATGAAATCGAAGCTGAATATGATGGCGTTGTAGAAAAAGTTCTTGCTAAAAATGCCCAACCACTTGAATACGGACAACCTATTTTTGTGATCAACCCAAACTAAGAGGTATATTATATATGTTTCATAGAGTTTTGGTTGCCAACCGTGGTGAAATCGCGGTTCGTATTATTCGCGCTTGTAAAGAGTTAGGCATTGAGACAGTTGCGGTGTATTCCGAAGCTGATAAAGATGCTATGCATACTCGCTTAGCAGATTCATCCGTTTGTATTGGCCCTGCTGTAAGCACACATTCTTACCTTAATATTCCTGCCATTATGGCCGCGGCAGCACTTACTGATGCCCAAGCCATTCACCCAGGCTATGGTTTTTTAGCTGAAAATGCTGAGTTTGCTGAGATAGTGATCGAATCAGGTTACACATGGATTGGTCCCACGCCGAAATCTATGCGCATTATGGGCGATAAAGTCAAAGCCAAGCAACGCATGCGCGAAGCTGGTGTGCCTTTGGTATATGGTTCTGAAGGCGCTGTGCACACCGTTGAAGAAGCCAAAGAAGTTGCGAAAGACTCAGGCTTCCCGCTGATTATCAAAGCTGCTTCAGGTGGTGGTGGTCGCGGCATGAAAATCGTGCATTCTGAACCTGCTTTACCTTCTGCATTTAGCCTTTGCAAATCTGAAGCAGGCACTGTGTTTGGTGATGACACTGTATTCATTGAGCAATTTTTAGAAGAGCCTCGCCATATTGAAGTACAAGTGCTTGGTGATGGGCATGGTAACATCATCCATCTATTTGAACGCGAATGTTCGATTCAGCGTAACAATCAAAAAGTATTAGAAGAAGCACCTAGCCCTTCAATCAGTGAAGAAACACGGCAGAAAATATGTGCTGCAGGTGTTGCAGCAGCTGCAGCTGTCAATTATGAAGGTGCGGGCACGATTGAATTCTTGCTCAATCCTGATCAATCCTTCTATTTCATGGAAATGAATACCCGTATTCAAGTGGAACACCCCGTGACCGAATGGATTACAGGTGTTGATTTGATTGAATGGCAGATTCGTGTTGCTGCGGGTGAAAAATTAGCCTTTACGCAAGATGACATCAAAATCAAAGGGCATGCGATTGAATGTCGAATTAATGCCGAACACCCATTCAAATTCACTCCATCTCCTGGTAAAATCACACTTTATCATGCCCCAGGTGGTCGCAGTGTGCGTGTGGATTCAGCGGTATATACAGGATACAGCATTCCGCCACATTATGATTCTATGATTGGAAAAATCATTACCCATGCCCGCGATCGACAAAAATGTATTCGCAGAATGCAACGTGCGATTGATGAGTTGGCGATTATTGGTATCACCACCAATCAAGAGTTACACAAACGTTTGTTAGCCAACCCTGCATTCCAAGCTGGTGATTTTAATATTCACTTCTTGGAGCGCTGGCTTAAACAAATTACCTCGTAAAACCTTTCGCCAGTATTAATCTGATGAAAAGAAAAAGGGCTGCACGTTTGTTATCTATATATTCCAAACGGGCAGCCCTTTTTTGTGCTTTATACTTTAAGTGAAAACTAAACCTCTTCTTGAATCATTTTGAGAAAGGCCTCACCAAAACGTTCAAATTTCACCTTGCCCACCCCACTCACTTCAAGCATGGATATTTCATCTTTGGGTTTGAGTTGCGCCATGCCCACAAGTGTTGCATCACCAAAGACAATATAAGGTGGCACATCCAAATCATCGGCAAGTTGTTTACGCAAAATGCGCAACTTCTCAAACAATGTTTCATCATAAGGTAAATCAAAATGTTTACCTTTTCGTGTTTTATCTTTTTTCTTCACTTTAGGGCGTGGTTTAGCCAATTCTAATTCGACCTTGCCCTGCAATAAAGGCCGTGCCGCTGCGGTCAGCTTTAATACTGAATAATTGGCGATATCTTGCTCAAGAAAACCACGATGAATCAATTGTCTAAAAATCGCCGTCCACTCATCCTGTGATTTATCTACACCAATGCCAAAAGTAGAAAGTTTATCATGGCTACTGGCTTTAATGCGTTCATTCTCCACACCTCTAAGCACATCCACTACATATTTCACGCCATAACCACGTTCTAGCCTGTAGACACACGATAACGCCTTCTGTGCATCCACCTTGGCATCATACACTTCTGGAGGGTTCAGGCAGATATCGCAGTTGCCACAATCTTGCTCAAGTTGCTCATCAAAATAATTTAAAAGCACCTTGCGCCTGCAAGTCGTCGCTTCTGAGAAACCAATCATGGCGTTTAGTTTATGGCTCTCAATGCGTCGTTGTGCTTCATTTGCAACTTGCTCAATAAAACGACGTGACGTGACCATGTCTTGCGCACCAGAAAGCAACAAAGCTTCCGCAGCCAAACCATCACGCCCTGCCCGCCCTGTCTCTTGGTAATAACCCTCAATGTTTTTGGGTAAATCATAATGCGCCACAAAACGCACATTGGGTTTATCAATGCCCATACCAAATGCTACAGTGGCAACCACGACCTGAATCTCATCACGCAAAAATGCTTCTTGCACAGCCCCACGCACATCTGCTGCAAACCCTGCATGATAAGCCGCTGCTTTCACCCCCGCATCAATCAACTTTTGCGCCACTTCTTCCACCCGTTTACGGCTAAGCGCATAAACAATACCAGCCTCATCTGAGTGTTTGTCCATAAATGATGTTAATTGTTGGAAAGGCTGGTTTTTCTCTAGCACCGTATAACGAATGTTTGGCTGGTCAAAGCTGCTGATATGTTTCGCGCAATGATGCAAATCAAGCACGTGGATAATATCATCTCTGGTTTGGGCATCGGCTGTTGCGGTTAACGCAATCAATGGGACTTTTGGGAAGTGTTTCCTCAATTGACTTAAGCGCTGGTACTCAGGTCTAAAATCATGCCCCCACTGCGAAACACAATGGGCTTCGTCAATGGCAAACAAAGCAACATCAATATCTGCTAAGCGTTGTAAAAAATCTTCGCTCATCAAACGTTCTGGTGCGATATACAATAAATCAAGCTCATGGTTATGCAGCTTTGCCAACACCATTTTCGCTTGCTCAGTGCCCAGCGATGAGTTGTAAAATTCGGCTTTCACACCATTAGCATTTAATGCATCCACTTGATCTTTCATCAATGAAATCAAAGGTGAAACTACAATCGCTACACCATTTCGAATCAATGCAGGAATTTGATAACACAGCGATTTACCACCACCAGTTGGCATCAAAACAAAACTATCTCGACCTTCAATCAGGTCATCAATAATCTCCTGCTGCTGATGCCTGAATGATGGGTAACCAAAGGTATCTTGAAGAAGTTTTAACGGTTGATTCATCACACAGTTAAACCTTAAATGTCCTGATTTGTCTCTAGCGGTTGCTCAGGTTGAGCTTGTGATTTTTCTGGTTTATATCCCGGCTTGGCCAAAATTTCCAAATAAAATGCTTCAAGTTGCTGTGTTTCCACATCATTGATGGCTTTAGCGATGCTTGCCACATCAATCACCTTCGCCACTTCACTTGTTTCACCAAATTTACAGGCAAAATCCCAAGCTTCAAACCCTTCAGGCAAAGTTTTACCGCGTTCACGTTTGAGGTATTTTTTTACCTCATTACGCACAGCATCAACAAGCCGCGCATATTTGATTTTAGGGTGAGTTAATTGAAACGTCTTTTTCATATTTATCCTTATCGCTATTGCGCAAAGGCTACAACCTATCGTTTCTAGCCACAAAGTCACAATCAAACAATTCGCCCCATGTTTTTCCTTGTGTGGCATTTGAGTTCACCACAAACAATTCTTTTTATTGACGCATCTGAAAATAAGGCGATTGTGCGACATATGAATAACTGTGTCGCAAATAAGATGAATGTGAAGTTTGTATGGCTGATTGCCATTCGAGCATGTTCGCCTGTGCGCCATGGAGAATTCATTTAATTTAAAGTAAATTATTTCAGTTTCTATCAACGGCCACAGGTTCTCTTGAATCGGTGGCCGTTTTTTTGTGCCCTCCAATTCATCTCTAACCAAGCCGTTTTTTAAAACTCAAAAGGAGAGTAACATGTCTGTGCCCATGGCTTACATTGGCGTTATCATCATTTGGAGCACCACCCCCATCGCTGTGCTTTGGAGCAGCGAAGAAGTTGGTTTTATGTTTGGTGTGACAAGCCGAATGGTGTTTGGTGCTGTGTTTGCAACCATGGCCGTTGCGCTGTTGGGTGTTGGTTTAACTTGGAATCGTAAAGCGATGCAGTTATATCTCATCTCTGGGCTGTCCTTCTTTTTTGCAATGTATTTGATTTATTGGGCAGTGCAATTTATCCCGACAGGTTGGGTGTCGCTGCTCTATGGTTTTATGCCTATTGCCACGGCTTTGATGGCGCGTGTTTGGTTACAAAGCGAAACTTTATCCACGCATCGCATGTTTGGCATGGCTTTGGGCTTCATTGGCCTTGCCACTATTTTCTCCACCGGCATTAGTTTAAATCCTGACAGTGCCTTGGGTATCAGTGCAATCTTGCTTGCTGTGATTTTGCATGCTGGAAGCAGCGTGTGGATTAAGCGGCAACAAACAGCAATGCCTGCCATTGTGATGACAAGCGGCGGTTTGCTTGTGGCCGCACCGTTATTTTTACTGGTTTGGTTTATGAGTGGCTCAGAGCTGCCTTTGCACACATCAGCCAAAACACTTTGGTCAATTGGTTATTTGGCATTGTTTGGCTCGGTATTTGGTTTTGCACTTTATTATTATGTGTTAAAAAATATTGATGCCACCAAAACATCACTCATTACACTTATTGCACCCGTTTCAGCTTTAGCTTTGGGTCATATGTTGAATGGCGAACCACTCACAAGAGAAATTATTACAGGGGCAATTTTAATTCTTGGTGGACTTGCTCTCTTCGAGCTAGGGCATCGGCTACCAGCCTTTGCTAGAAAGTCTTAAATAAATAGAGGTGAAGTATACGCTGTATATTGTATATTTCGCCTCTATCTCTTCAAGCAACCAAGCCTGACCTTATTCATTTCGTATGCATATTTACCCTCTAAGAAAAGGGTTAGCTTTAGTTCTTTAAAACCCCACACCAACTTCAAAAGATGTTTTTTCTTTTGCAAAAATACCAATAATACTCACTGCATTCAACCTAACCGCTGCTTCAAAAGCATAACCTTCTCGCTTACTATTGATATAGGATGATGCATCAATGTCTTGTTTAATATATGAAATACCTGCCTCAAGTGACAACGCTCTTGTTCCTGCCAAATAACTAATATTAAGTTTCTTGCCCGTTTTACCCCAGCCCAGTCTCGCAGAGGGTCCAGCAAAACCAGCTGGATTGTCATCCGCAAAAATAACACCCAAATAAAGGTATCTCCCTAACAGTGACCCAATTGTATTATCTACACTTGATGCTGGTTCCACATACAAAAGCCGTGGCCCCATCGCGTAACTTGGCGCAGAAAAAGCAAATAGAAGCAGTGCCAAGAAGCAAGCTTGAACCTCCTTACCACATTTGTTTTTCATTAATCTTACTCCCATTATTTAGCGTGCAGAAAAGCTAGAAATTCAGCCAAGGAAGGGGGCATACCGTCCATTTGCTCAACATCGGAGGGCACAATATCCCATGATGCTTTTGAGCCCACACAAATCTGGATAGCCACTTCAAGCGGCTCACTATCATCCAACGAACCCACAGGCACCCAAACATAAGGTTGATCCCTAAAAGCATTAGGCACCACCGACCCACACTTGGAACAAAAGTTCGAACGAAAGCCAGTATCTTTCTCAAAGAATGAAACGTTGTCTTCACCCTTTAACCAATGAAAATTCTTTTCAGCAATCATCAACCCTGTATTGGAAGCGCTACCACTTTGTTTACGGCATAGCGAACAATGACATTGATAAGCTTTTGGCAAAACACCATTAATTTCAAACGCTACTTCCCCACAAATACATTCACCGTGCATATTCACCACCATCAATACTGCAAATCAATCGATGTCTGACCCTTTTGGTTTCGAAAAACTAGATGTCACGTCTGCATCGCTACTCCCTTTTTGTAAAGCAGTTTCCAAACCTTAACACCATAAAATACAAAATAATTTTCTTTATCTGCTCGATAACATACAAAAGCAACTTGGAGCCACCGTCGCATATCGGCCAAAACCAAACGGTCGGCACTTAGTGTTTATGACCGCTCATTTGTTTATCTTTCCATACAGAAACACCTGAAAATTCATGAGGATGGAACCACCGACCACTTTCTGAGTTAATCTCACTTTCAATTTGACGATTACCGATTTTGTCACGCTTCACTCTAGTTGGAGAACGATTTAGTTCTTCTCCCTCCCATACTGAGCATTCAAAAACTCTGTCTGCCCATGGTTGATTCAACAGGTCATTAGCCCAATATCCCACGAACCCTTCAGTCTTTTCAAGTTGAGCGTCCTCGGTTCCCACTATATGAAACAACTCAATTTGTTGTTCACCTTTGTCATGTCCAATTACTCCCCATGATAGGGGCCGCGATTGTAACTTGAGACCATACAAATAATATTCTTTCTCAACCCAATCAGGGAATTGAATAGTTCTAACTTCGAGTACTCCAGTTACAAATAATTGAGCTTCACTTCTTTTAGGTGGAAACACCTCTATAAAACGAGGACAATTATCGGATACGGCAATACTAATGTTTCCGATTAAAGCTCTATGACCACCTCGGCCGACATGTATCCCCGTGCCAGTAATATGTGTATCTCCTCCATAGGCTTCCCAAGAACCCGCAGAAAGAAAGGGATATTTTTTTGAATCTAAATACAAACCACAATTTCCATATGAGAATTCCCCATGAATTCCATAATATACATAGCTCTTGTTAGTTAAGTCATACTGCCCAACTAATAATTGTTTTTTTTCTGTCTTAATATGAAATGGAGGTGCCCACATATTTAAGTGCGTAATATTTAGTTTATTCAATGACAGGTCTTTATTTACTGAAAAAAGAACCTCGCCTTTCTTTCTTCTTATCTTTAACGAGGTACCTACAATATCGACATCCCAAAATTGACTATTTCCAATCCACTCGTTGTTCTTTATTCTGAAAAGTTCGTAGCCTTCATCATCAAAAAATTTAGCATTAATTTGAAAGCTGGATTTATTACCTGAGCTTCTTTTGAAAGAAAGTAAATCTGTTCCATCTACGTTTATGATAGATGAATACTCAGTAAAGGTGGTTGAGCCAATTTGAATTATTGCTGACTTACTCCCTACTAAATCAAAAAAACCATGACGATTAGGCTCTTTAATATTTTCAGTTGATTGAATATGATTATACGCGTCAGCTATTTCTGATTTGGATAAAACACCATCAGTAGCATCCCTTTGATGATTTGGACACAAAAGACACATGTTGTCAGGATTGTGCTCTTTAGCTTCCGTGAATACAGGATCAATGTGTTCATATGTATATACAGCTAGGCGACATATCACGCAGCCAAATTTTGACCTTTGTCTAATAAGTCTCTTTGTGTTCTCGGGTATTGTCCTCCTCAGTCTATATTTATTCGAATCCGACATTACTTTTCGTCTCCTTTAACATTCTACAAGAACAGATGAAAAGTAGACCTATAGCTAATATGTATTTACGAATGTCCGCTTCACGTCCTGAGGCACTCCGTCAAGTTATTATAGCTGCTTTTGACATATTAGAGAGCTAACCGCCGAGTAACCATAATGAGTCGTTTGTCGCCTGTCAGCACTATAATTTCATAGCTACAACCACTGGTAAGGTTTCAACTATAATAGGCAGCTGATTCCACTTGATTTATAATCAAACTAGCATGTTGCATTTTTATTATAAACCATTCACCATATTAACATAATGCTGCATCGCAGATTTGTGTTGTTTGATTGCTTTTGGTGACAATTTCCCTGCTTGGGTTAACTGCTTGGTAAAATCATTCATATCTTCATCTGAACCAAGATTTTTTGTGCTGATATTGATGCCCAAACGCTTAGATACGCTATGAAGTGTATTGATAACGCCTTCCACGCTCTCACCACCACTAAGCTTGGCGCTTTTCAGATAACCTTCAAACTCTGCTTGATACTTAATCAAATGAACTCCTTAAAACTTCTACTTACAACCTACCCATTTTTGGCAACTCACCCACAAGTGGCGCTAAATAATCTAGCCATGCTTGTGTCACATCATTACCTGTTTCACTAATATACTCTGGTTTCATGGATGTGGCTTCGCGCGCCACTGTTGAAAGTGGTGTGACAAAGTAGCTGCTTGCATAAGGCACACTGCTTTCGCGTTTAATGGCAACAGAGCCATTTTCAGCATTGGCAACCGCATGATCCACGGCAAAAGTACCCACATCTCGTGCTTCTTTGGCATCCACATCCGATACAATCGTTGGAAAACTGCGTTGCAAATAACCGAAAGTATCTGCGCGCACTCTAGCGCCTGCTGGCAAAGCTTCTTTCACCATCGCAGATAAAGCATCGCCCAAAGCACCTGTGCCTGAAAGCTGCAAGTTACCATGCGAATCTTTCTCACCACTTGTCGCAATCGGATGACCCGCTGCATCAACAATACCTTCAGATACTGCCACTACACAGCGACCATTTTTTTCTACTTGCGACGCCACATCAGCTTTAAATTGTTCGACATCAAATGTTGTCTCAGGCAAATAAATCAAATGAGGGCCATCGCCTTCGCCTTGGCGGGCAAGTGCTGAAGCTGCGGTTAAGAAACCTGCATCACGCCCCATCACCACATTTATTTTTACGCCAGACAAAGCTTTATTGTCCCTATCATCACCCATAAATGCCAAAGCCACAAACTTAGCCGCAGAAGGAAAACCTGGGCAATGGTCGGTAACTCTTAAATCATTATCAATGGTTTTGGGGATATGTATGGTACAAAAATCATAGTTTTCTTCTTTTGCCATTTCAGAAATAATGTGTGCCGTTTCTGCCGAATCATTACCACCAATATAAAAGAAAAAACGCACATCATTTTTCTTAAATACTTCAAACACTTTTTTGCACTCTGCTTTGCCCGGCTTTAAGCGCACGGAACCAAGAGCTGCGGCAGGCGTGGTTGCGACTTCTTCGAGTTGGGCGAGTGGCTGGCTACTCAAATCAATAAAATCTTCTTTCATGATGCCAGCAAGGCCATGTTTCGCACCTAAAATGCCTGTAATCGCAGGTTGTTCTCTTGCGGCTAAAATCGCACCAACCAATGACTGATTGATGACCGCCGTTGGCCCACCTGATTGACCAATAACCATTTTTCCTTTCAACATCACAACCCCCTCTGCTCAAATTCTATGAATATGCACATGTTACACATTATGTTTAAAACATCCAAATGTGTTGTATTTATTGGCTTTGAATATGCCCTTACACCTTACAATGACAATAAACCCTTGTCGAATTACTATACATGACTAAACTACTCCACTTTCCAAAGTAATACTCACTTATGCCAGCATCACAAAAACTCAGGAGGTCAGTCACATGTTGCGTTTATCAAAAATGACCGACTACGGCGTTCTCCTGATGTCTGAATTGGCAAAACAGCCCGATAATGTGCAACGCGCACCCAATTTGGCAGAGCTGACCCATATCCCACAGCCTACTGTACGCAAAGTGATGACTGCCCTGATTCAATCCAATCTGGTTGAATCTACACGCGGCGTGAATGGTGGTTATAAACTTCAAGCCAACCCCAAAGACATCAGTGTGCGTGAACTTATCCATGCTTTGGAAGGCAATGTCGCTTTGACTGATTGTGAAATCAGCGGTGATAAAGCCTGCGAACAATCAGATGTATGTGGCACACGCAGCAACTGGTTAAAAATCAATCAAGCCATGCGTGATGCCCTACAAAACATCAGCTTGGAAGACATGGTGAACACAAGATTTACCCCCATATTTACGATGCAAAAAGTCGTCCCGATTCACCTTGAAAGTGGAGCCCAATAACTATGGCAACAAACGAAGAAATTAAAAACGACCTCGCGGGCAAAGAATACGAAGCTGGTTTTGTCACCGACATCGAATCTGATACTTACCCACCTGGTCTTAACGAAGATACCATTCGCCATATTTCAGCCAAAAAAGATGAGCCGCAATGGCTATTGGATTGGCGCTTAGAGGCTTATCGCCATTGGTTAACCATGGAAGAGCCTACTTGGGCAGCTGTGGATTATGAACCAACAGATTATCAATCCATTTCTTATTATTCCGCACCCAAACCCGCAGATTCTGGCCCTGATAGTTTGGATGAAGTTGACCCCAAACTTTTAGAAACCTACGACAAACTCGGTATTCCCTTGCGTGAGCAAGAATTTCTTGCTGGTGTAAAAAATATTGCTGTCGATGCCGTGTTTGATTCGGTTTCTGTTGCCACAACATTTAAAAGCAAGCTGCATGAAGCAGGTGTTATTTTCTGCCCTATCTCTGAAGCAGTGCGTGATTATCCAGAGTTAGTACAACAATACTTAGGCACTGTAGTGCCACAAGGCGACAACTTTTTTGCTGCTCTAAACTCTGCCGTTTTCACTGATGGTTCGTTTGTATATATTCCCAAAGGTGTGCGTTGTCCTATGGAATTATCGACCTATTTCCGCATCAATGCTTTAAATACAGGTCAATTTGAACGCACACTTATCATTGCCGCTGAAGGCGCTTATGTCTCGTATCTTGAAGGCTGCACCGCACCCATGCGCGATGAAAACCAATTGCATGCAGCAGTGGTTGAGCTGGTTGTATTAGATGATGCAGAAATCAAATATGCTACTGTGCAAAATTGGTATCCCGGCGATGAAAATGGCGTGGGTGGTATTTACAATTTTGTGACCAAACGTGGCGAATGCCGTGGCAACCGCTCAAAAATATCGTGGACACAAGTAGAAACTGGCTCTGCCATTACTTGGAAGTATCCAAGCTGTGTATTAATCGGTGATGACTCCGTGGGTAAATTCCATTCGGTAGCCGTAACCACCAATTGCCAACAAGCTGATACAGGCACAAAAATGATTCATTTGGGAAAAAATACCAAATCGACCATTATATCAAAAGGCATTTCAGCGGGTCGCGCACAACAGTCTTATCGTGGTCTCGTAAAAATGGGTAAAGGTGCAGAAAATGCACGTAATTTCACCCAGTGTGATTCACTTTTATTGGGTGACAAGTGTGGCGCACATACCTTCCCTTATGTGGAAGTAAAAAATGCGACGGCAACTTTAGAGCATGAAGCCACCACCTCAAAAATCGGTGAAGACCAGCTCTTTTATTGTCAGCAGCGTGGTTTGTCTGAAGAAGATGCTGTGAACATGATTGTAAATGGTTTTTGTAAAGATGTGTTTGATGAATTACCCATGGAATTTGCTGTGGAAGCCAACCGCTTGATGGAAGTCAGTTTAGAAGGCTCGGTGGGTTGATTGATATGACTAAAAAAGGAAATCCAATGATTGTTATTAAAGATTTACATGCCTCAGTTGGCGGAAAAGAAATTCTTAAAGGCCTAAACCTCACCATCAATGCTGGTGAAGTCCATGCCATCATGGGGCCAAATGGTGCGGGTAAATCTACCCTGTCTAACATTATTGCAGGCAAAGATGGTTATGAGGTTACCTCTGGCTCTATCACTTATAAAAACAAAGATTTGCTTGAAATGAAGCCTGAGGAACGCGCTTGGGAAGGTGTGTTTCTTGCTTTTCAATATCCCGTTGAAATCCCTGGCGTAAACAACACCTATTTGCTTAAAGCAGGTGTGAATGCACAACGCAAACATTTAGGGCTTGAAGAATTAGATGCCATGGATTTTATGCAAATTGTGCGTGAAAAAGCAAAGGTTGTTCAGCTTGACCCATCCTTTTTGAGCCGTTCTGTGAATGAAGGTTTTTCTGGTGGTGAGAAAAAGCGTAATGAAATTTTTCAAATGGCTGTGTTAAACCCATCATTGGCTTTGCTTGATGAAACAGATTCAGGTTTGGATATTGATGCATTGCGCATTGTTGCTGGTGGTGTAAACACACTGCGTTCATCAGAGAATGCTATTGTGATGGTTACCCATTATCAACGTTTATTAAATTATATCGAGCCTGATTTTGTGCATGTATTGGCAGATGGTAAAATCCTTAAAACTGGCGACAAATCTTTAGCGCTTGAATTGGAAGAACGTGGTTACGACTGGGTGAAACATGAGTCTTGAAGCTATACGCCAACAAGCCTTTAGCCTCTTTGAGCAAACAGGGCTACCCAGCACACGCAATGAGCACTGGAAATATACAGATATTTCTCGTCTTGAAGCTTTGGTTACGCAAGAGCCTGAAAAACATGCAGCTATCGACATTGCTGGCTTGGGCATTACCGACCTTGATGCTTACCGCTTAGTATTCATCAATGGTATAGTGGATAAAGCAGCATCTGTGTTACCTGATGGCATCAGCATTGTATCCTTAGCTGAGCTTATCAACACGGTTGCAGAAGATGAAGCCGCACAATTGCATAAGCTGTTTAAAATTTCAGGTGATGAGCCTTTATTTAATGGTTTGCTGGCGCTTAATGCTGCCAAAGCAAGTGATGGTGCTGCGGTATGTATCGCAGATGATACAAAACTAGATAAACCTTTATATATCCAACATATATCGAACCAAAATAACGTGGTTCGTCATGGTTTCATGCTTGGTAAACATGCTGAAGCTGAAATCATTGAGCATTATATTGGTCTGGATGATAGCCGTGTTTTAAGTAATGTTTCCAGCAATGTGATTTTAAAAGATGGGGCAAAGCTAGAGCATTATCGCTTGCAACAAGAAGGCGATAAACAATCCCATATCGCACGTATTGAAGTAAAACAATTACGCGATTCTGCATATACTTTGCATACTGTAGAGTTGGGTAGCTTGTTAACACGTGCGGATGTCGTGATCGACTTAGCTGAAGAAGGTGCAAGCTGCCAACTCAATGGTTTATTTGTACTGGGCGGCAGACAGCATGTGGATCATCATACCCGTGTAGACCATACCGCACCCCATTGCACCAGCAATGAGCTTTATCGCACGGTATTGGATGGTCGCTCGCATGGTGTATTTAATGGCAAGGTGATCGTGCATAAAAATGCGGTTAAAACCGATTCCTCGCAATCCAATGGTAACTTATTGCTTTCCAAACATGCCGAAATCGATACCAAGCCTGAGTTAGAAATTTACAATGATGATGTAAAGTGCGCCCATGGTGCAACCGTGGGTCAGCTTGATACAAAACAAATGTTTTATCTTCGCTCTCGAGGCATTTCTGAAGAAGCCGCTCAAGAGTTGCTCACCTTTGCATTTGCCGACGAAGTGTTGATTTCCATGAGCAGTGAGTCTGTTCGTACTTACATTGAGAAAGCAGCTTTCTCCAAGCTTCCACACTCTGAAGATCTTGATGAACTGCTTGCTTAAAAGAGTAAATTGATATGAATATTGAGAATATACGCAACGACTTTCCCACCCTAGACCAAGAAATTTATGGTCACCCTTTGGTGTATTTGGATAACGCCGCAACCACACAAAAACCACAATGTGTGATTGATGCTGTGCGCCATTATTACGAAAAAAACAATTCGAATATCCATCGTGGTGTGCATACATTATCCGAACGCGCTACTGCTGATTATGAAGCAGCTCGCGAAACCATTCGTGGTTTCTTCAATGCCAAATCTACCAAAGAAGTCATTTTTACGCGTGGCACCACTGAAAGCATCAATCTGGTTGCATCTTCTTGGGGCAACGCAAACATTGGCAAAAACGATGAAATTCTGATTACACATATGGAGCATCACTCCAATATCGTGCCTTGGCAGATGTTGTGTGAACGCACAGGTGCAATCTTAAAAGTTGTGCCCATGAACGAAGCTGGCGAATTGGATATGGATGCATTTTCAGCCCTTTTATCCGAGCGCACCAAACTTGTTGGCGTGGTGCATATGTCCAATGCTTTGGGCACCATTAACCCGATAAAAACCATGATTAAACAAGCCCATGCAGTCGGTGCAAAAGTACTTGTAGATGGCGCACAAGCTGCGGCGCATATGGCCACAGATCTTCAGGCACTTGATGTTGATTTTTATGCTACCTCTGCCCACAAAATGTATGGTCCTACTGGTGTTGGTGTGTTGATTGCCAAAGAAGAGTTACTTAATGCCATGCCTCCTTATCAAGGTGGTGGCGACATGATTTTGATGGTCACGTTTGAAAAAACACAATACAACACCCTACCCCACAAATTTGAAGCTGGCACGCCCAACATTGCAGGTGTAATTGGTTTTGGGCAAGCCATAAAATATATTCAAAGCATTGGTTTGGATAAGATTGCAGCGCGTGAAAAAGTGTTGCTTGATTATGCCACCACAAAAGCACAAAGCTTTGCTGGTTTGCGCCAAATTGGTACGGCAAAAGAAAAAGCATGTGTACTCTCCTTTGTACTCGATGGTGTTCACCCCCATGATTTAGGCACCATTTTAGACCGTGAAGGTGTCGCCATTCGAGCAGGCCATCATTGCGCTATGCCTGTGATGCAATTTTATAAAGTACCTGCTACAGCGCGTGCATCATTTTCAATTTATAATACAGAAGCCGAAGTTGATGCATTGTTTGCAGCGCTTACGAAAGCAAAGGATATGTTCGCATGAGATTTATTAACCACAGAGACACAAAGGCACAGAGTGTCGTAACGTGTTATAGCCAAACACATCTGCTTTCTAGATATAACTTAAACATCAGCAACAAAAGTAATCATGTTTTTTCTCTGTGTCTCTGTGTCTCTGTGGTTTCAAAAGGTACTCAATGTTCAGTTTAGGCGATTTATACAAAGAAGTTATTATTGACCACACCAAAAGCCCGCGCAATTTTGGTAAGCTAGCCCCATGCAGCCATGATGCTGAAGGTTTTAACCCATTGTGTGGCGATCAGTTGCATGTCTACCTGCAAATCAATGCCAACAACATCATTGAAGACATCAAGTTTGAAGGGCAAGGCTGCTCAATTTCCACAGCATCTGCCTCGCTGATGACGCAAGCACTCAAAGGCAAACCTATCTCTGAATATGAGCGTCTATTTGACGCATTCCATGCTATGGTAACAGCGGATATGGCTGAAGAACCTGATCAAGAAGCTTTAGGTAAACTCGCCGTGTTAGCTGGGGTTAAAGAATTTCCATCACGCATCAAATGTGCAACCTTATGCTGGCATACCATCAAATCGGCTATTGAACATGCTAATCAACCAGCAATCACAGAGTGAGCAAGTGAACCACAACAAAATATTCATGTTTTTTGCTTGTGTTGGAGTGACAAAGTGTCATTTTCGACTTCAAAAAAACTTAAAGTTTGCCACCTATCTACGGCTGGCGGGAGAACGTTAAAATGGCTTCAGGGCAAATGATTACAACCACACGCGATATTGATGCAATTCTTATTCCTTTGGGCACTCCCGTGATTATCCCAGAAAATGCTCAAGTTGCCATCACCCAAGAGCTTGGTGGCACGTATACAGTTAGTGTGAATGGCAACCTTGCACGTGTGGAAGGCAAAGATGCTGATGCGCTTGGTTTTAGTGATAAACAAGAAACAGTCACTGAAAAAGAAGAAGTAAAAACAGCCGATGGGCCAGTTGAAGAAACTACCATTTGGGATGCGCTCAAAACATGTTACGACCCTGAAATCCCAGTCAATATTGTGGATTTAGGTTTAATTTATGATATGCATATCGTGGATACAGATGAAGGCGGTAATCACGTTGAAATCATCATGACACTCACTGCCGCTGGTTGTGGTATGGGTCCGTTTATCGTAGATGATGTGCGCGCAAAAACACTTGCCGTTGAAAATGTGACTGATGTTCATGTTGAATTAGTATTTGACCCAGCATGGGACCGCGCCATGATGTCTGATGAAGCAAAGCTGCAACTTGGCATGTTTTAAGGTTGCCACATCGCTCCTACAATCACTTTATATGAAGGAAACTTTTCCTCAACTACCTGATAAACAGTACCTATCTAAGCTAACATACAATTTATATCGCATGAAGAACTTTAATACTGTGTTATACTTACGCAATGAAAACGAGCGTGCAAAAGAAGAGTAACCTTCTAATGCTAATAATTGAGCGTTTAAAAAAACGCCCCGATACAGAACATGAACAGGCACTGTTTAGGGTTATAATTACTTCTATCGTATTTTTTTACCTTTGGTTAACTTCTCAGCACTTAGGTGCGGTAGTATCTCTTACTTATCTATTAGCAAGCATACTATTTCTGGGATACATATTTCTTACAACTAAAATTTCACCAATACGTCGAATTATTAGCATTACCTCAGATATCTGTGTCCTTACATTTGCTTTATTTTTCGCGAATGAATCAGGCGCCCTTTTAATGGCAACATATTTGTGGATTATAACTGGCAGCGGATTTCGTTATGGGATAAAATACCTTATCTGGGCTACAATTATCACGATTATGTCTCAACTTTTTTTATTTTTATTCAATGATTACTGGCGTATGCATGAGGCAGTTGCATTTGGTTGGTTAATTGTGACCTTAGTTATTCCTATATTTATGGCATCATTAATCCAAAGACTCCATCGAGCAATAGCTCACTCGGAAGAGGCTAATCAAGCTAAATCACAATTTCTGGCTAATATGAGCCACGAACTTCGCACTCCACTTAATGGAATTATTGGTGCGGGCAACTTGCTAACGATGACCAGCCTAAATGATGAACAAAAAAAATATACTAACCTTATTCAATCATCAGGACATACGTTACTTGGTTTAATTGAAGATGTGCTTGATATTTCTAAAATTGAAGCTGGTAAACTTACATCGGAATTAAAGAATTTTGATTTACATGATGTAGTAAGTAGTACCACCCAAAACTTTCAACTCCAAGCTGAGAAGAAATCACTCCTTTTAAACCATTATGTGGATCCCGTTGTGCCTTTCCGTTTATATGGCGATGAACTACACTTACGTCAAATTCTAATGAACTTCCTTAGCAATGCGATTAAATTCACGGAGCAAGGTGGTGTAGATTTAATTGTTGAACCATCAGAAAAAACATCGGCTGACAAGGTATGGATTCATTTCAAAGTCATCGACACTGGTATTGGCCTTTCATCATCAGCACAGCAAAGTATTTTTGAGAGTTTTGTTCAAGCTGATGCTTCAGTAACTCGCAAATATGGTGGTACCGGTCTTGGCACAACCATTTCTAAAGAGCTTGTAGAAGCTATGGGCGGCACGATTGGTGTCGAAAGTGAAGAAGGCGTAGGCTCAACATTTTGGTTTACCCTTCCTTTTCAACGTCAACCTACTATACCAAAAGAAGACATTGCTGCCACATCATTTGCCAATGTGCGCGTACTGACTTTGCTTAGCAGAAGCATTTCACCCATTGTACAAGCACCTTTAAAACGCTGGGGGCAAGAAACTGTTTCGGCATCAAGTATGCCCGGGTTATTCGCTGATTTAATTGAGGCTACTAATCAAAATAAACCATTTCATATTGCTATTGTTGAAAAAGAAATGTTAGGGATGACTGGGCAACAGTTTATCAAATATGTTCGCGCTGAAGAAAAATTAACCCATGTATCTTTTATCATCGTTGGTGCTGATTTTGATAAACAAGAAACTGCCAACCTCATTCACTCGGGCTATATTTCACTTCTCTCCACGCCATTGAATGAATCCATTCTTTTTAATGCCATTCACGAAGTGTGTATAGGACAGCAACTTTCTATTGATGTGCTTCGCGTGGATGACTATCAACACAAAAAGAATCAATTGTATGGCCTACGTATCTTGATTGCAGAAGACAATGAAATTAACCAGATCGTCATTCGTGAATTTTTAGAGCGTATGGGACACCATGTTGAAATGGTTGTTGATGGTGATGAAGCACTTGATGCTTTAAGCGAAAGGCGTGAAGAGTTTGATATTGCAATTTTAGACATGAATATGCCCAATTTATCAGGGTTAGAAGTGTTAAAAGCTTACCGTTTTATTGAAGCAGAAGGGCATTTACCAATTGTAATGCTTTCAGCTGACGCCCAATCATCAAATATTGAGATATGTTTAGAATCTGGCGCTGATTATTACCTCACCAAACCCGTCGACCAGAAAAAAATAACTACCACGCTCAACCATCTGGCATTAAATATTGCTGATAACAAAACCGAAACCGAAGAATACTTCGACAACACAGACTCGCAAAAAACCGTATGGCAATATATCGATATTACTCCACTGGAGAAGCTTCAATCTATTTCATCTAGGGAACGTTTTATTGAAAATTTAATTACCAAATTTCTTCATGGCGTTGATGAAAAAATCATCGTTCTTGAGCAAGCTAAAGAAAAAAATGACACCATGACCTTTCTCGATATTATCCACACACTGAAAGGTAGCTCTGGCGTAGTTGGAGCCACCGCGATTTGTGCAACTTGTGCAACAATTGAGCAAAGCCCACTAACCGAACAATCAATGGCAGAAAACACATTCAAAATAAAAAAAGTTACTGATGATAGCGCTGTGGAGTTCCAAAAATATATCAAACAATGTAGCTACAAGTAAAAAAAGAGGCTGCTAGCAGCCCCTCTATATGCTAACCTATATTACTCTTTGCCGTTTGCCTTTTCACCAAGCGATCCATCATGCGAAGATCTTTATCGCTTAGCTCCATATTAGCATCAACCCAAACCTGAGTTATTTTTTTCAATTCATTGAACGTTACAGGGTTACAATATTTTTTTGCCTTTCTAATGGCCCTATAAGTATTTTTTGAGCGTTTTTCCCTTTTAATATAATCATATACTGCTTGTTCACCTCCTCCATCTTCAGCTAAAATATCAACAACCCCTAAATCATAAAGTTCACTTGCGCTATATAATTTTCCGCCAAGTATCATTTTATCTGCCAAAGATATTGAAACCTTTCTTGATAAAAAACTATATGCCCCCATCCCTGGAAACATATTAAATAAAACCTCTGGCAAGCCCATTTTAGCGCTTTTTTCAGCTATCAAAACATCAGTTGATAATGCGGTTTCTAATCCAGCACCTAGCGCATCACCTTGCACCAACGATATTGTTGTAATACCTTTATTAAGTCCTGTGTGTAACAAGAACAAAGGCTCTATGCTTGCATAAGCATATTCTGCCAACTGGCTCTTATTTTTATCACGGATCAACTTTTTAAAGAGTTCAAGGTCACCTCCTAGGCTAAATATTCCTGAAACTGAGGATGCCATAACTACAAAGTCCACGTCTTTACTATTTCCTTCTTGAATATCACAAAAGCTTGCCTGAATTTTTTTTATCAAATCCAATGTGAAACAAGGCCTTGGATGAGCATTCATCCGATACCAAGCTAGCGCATGTTCTTCTTCATACTCGATATCAAGCGAAGTAAATTTATCTTCCACGTTCGGTTTTAGTTTTAAGTTTGTTGAATATTTCATAGGGGACTCCTTTTGTTTTTTACAGCCAAAGCTGTCCCATGAGATTCAACTTGTTCAAAAGGGGTGTCAATTTTTTGTTACTTATGTTTAGTGCAAAAAAGTCTATACTTGTGTCAAAAAATCGGTTTTGTATAAATAGTATCGCAACCATAGAGGCTTAGGCATTTAAATGAATTCAAAATGGCAACAACATGCAACCATCACCCTGCCTAAGGCCACAAACCCTTCCGTTTGGGTTCATGCATGTTCTGTTGGTGAGGTTAGCTCTGTAACCGCACTAATTCATCGCCTCTTAGAACATGGGCAACATGTGCACCTCACCGTTGTCACGCGTACTGGCTACGCTCACGCAGAGCGTTTGTTTGGCAATAAAATAACCAGAAGCTGGTTACCTTGGGATTTACCTGGTTTGATGTCACGTTTTGTCAAACACCTCAAACCTTCTTTATTGCTCTTAAACGAAACTGAATTTTGGCCTGGTATGCTTAAAGCTTGTAAAAAAAACAATGTTCCAATCATTGGTGTGAACACCCGTATATCTGACCGATCTTTCCCAAGGTATTATGCCACACGCCTTCTTTGGCGGCGTTGGCTTTCCCCTATCGCCTTATTTCTGGCTCAAAGTCAACAAGATGCCCACCGCTTACATGCGCTCGGCATTACAAATACCCGAATAAAAACCGTTGGTAACTTAAAGTTTTCAGTGCAAGCTCCCAATGTTGATAGCCAAATGATTCGCCAATTTATTGACCCTACCGCGAAACGCCCTCTCCTTATCGTTGCCAGCACCCATGATGATGAAGAAGCACAAATCCTTCCCCTTTTGCAAACATGGCAACGCATTCGTCCTGACTTACTTACCCTCATTGTGCCACGGCACCCTGAGCGTTTCCCTCATGTTGCAAACTTATTAACGCAGCATGCCATTTCTTTTACTCACTATATGGAAGAACGTACAGGACATGAATCAGTCATACTTATTGATGCTATGGGTGTGCTGACTCAGCTTTATACCATTGCTGACCTTGTGTTCATTGGCGGAAGTCTTGTGCCTGTGGGTGGTCATAACCCTTTAGAAGCGGCTATTTGTGGAAGAGGATCAATTACCGGTTCACACGTACAAAACTTTCGCGCCATCATGGATGACATGCAGCGGCACGGTGCTGTGATTATTGTGCAAGATAAAATGGAATTAGAAACCGCAATTTCACGCTTATTACAGCATACTGATGAACTTGAACAACTTCATGCCCATGCCGCACTATTCATGCAAGAACAGGCTGAAGTACTGGATCATGTTTGGCGTGAGATAACGCCCTTTCTTAACCTGAACGTGTCGAAGCACTCCCTAAATTCTCAGGAATAACGTCAAACACAGCACCTGCAAGTGTTGGCAGCCTGCTCGTTTGATGTTGCTCTAACCAAGTGGCAAAAGCCTGCTCCACATCATGCTTTAAATTACCATTTTCAAGATGAATATGCACTTTCCAGGTATTGCCTGCTGCTTGCCCTTCTAAAGAAAAAGCAAGCGCGCCAAGATTGTCTAGATCCAGCCTGCCCGACAACATAAACCCATCTTTCCCTTCTTCTTTTTGCAATAGCCCTTGTGCGCTACCATCTTGCTGATTCAGAAGCATCAACCGTTCACCATAACTTTGAGCGTCAAATGGCAATACATCAGAAGGCAACTTACCCCATTCTTGTTGCTGATTGATAGGCTGGTTGGCGGATTGATGGGCAGATTGTTTTGCTTGCCCTTGTTCCTGAGCTATATTTTTACTTACTTCAGGTTTGGTTTGCTGTTGCTTTAACATTTCTACAATCAAAACTGCTGCTTGTTTGTCTGTTAACAAGCGAAATTGCCCTGGTAACTCTCTCTGCAATACTTGTAACCAAACCTGGCTCATCGGTGTGTTTGGTGGCACCTCAACCCGCACCCGATAGTTGCCCAGCATCAACATCGCCCCAGTTCCCTCAGTTGGTGGTGTTAACCTTCCTGACAAAACACTTCCATTCGGCCAAGGTAGCAATGTACCACCTTCAGCTCGGCTCAACTGCATGAGCACTGGGAGGTTTGCGTTGAGGAAACTAACCATGCTTACACTTTAGGTACCTGTAATAGCAACATTAACTTAATTTGAGCAATAGGAACATCCAACTTCTCGGCAATAGCTTCAGGCGACAAACCTTCACGATTAAGGCGCATGATTTGTGCTGAGTATGCAGCTTCACCTCGCTGTTCCTGTTTATAGTCTGTATCATCCAACTGCGGATATTCATCAGGTTTCACTTCACTTTGGATATCCAGATGGCCCTGCTTACTTACATTCGATAGCGCATCATTCAGTTGCTTATTTGATAATGTTTTTTTTCGTTCGTTATCTGTTTTCTGCTGCGCCAAGTCTTTCATCACTTGATCTAATAATTGTGTTGCTTCTTGAAGTTCACTTGAGGCCTGAGTCAACATTTTCTCAACTTTCTTGCGTTGCCCTGCTTGCAAAAACCACATCACCCACAACCCGGTAATCGCTACCACCATTAAAGCATCAAGCGCCATGCTAAAAATATCTGTTCCCATGATTATTTACTCCCCTTACCATCAGGCGAAAGCTGCAAATGGCCTCGTAGTCGCATGACCATCTGGCTATGTACTTGTGATACCCGTGACTCTGTTAAATTTAAAACCAAGGCTACTTCTTTCATCGTGAGTTCTTCGTAATAATATAGACTCAGCAAAATGGCTTCGCGTTTAGGTAATTTTTCAATGGCTTCAGCTAATTTCCCTACAAACTGCCCCATGGCTGTTTGATGTTCAGGACCTAAAGCACTATCTCCAGCAATAATATCAAGCACATGCAAGTCGTCATCTTCACCATGTACTGAAGGTAGATCATCAAAGTATACCACCGACATTGAGCGAACCTGATCAAGTTTTTGGCGGTATGTATCCAAGTCCATTTCTAAAAACTCAGCAATCTCTTTTTCTTCAGCTGGGCGGCCAAAGCGTTGTTCTAATTCATTAAATGCACCTTGCAGTGATTTGGACGTATCCCTTAAACCTCTGGGCATCCAATCAAAAGTTCGCAAGTAATCAATCATTGCTCCTCTTACTCGGTAAGCTGCAAATGTTTTAAATAAAACGTCTTTACTGGTGTCAAAGCGTTGCGCTCCATCCAATAATCCAAGCACACCAGCATCAATCATATCATCCAGTTCAATCGAAGCAGGCGTACGCCGCATCAACTGATCCGCATGATATCGAATCATTGGTAAGTATTCCTCAAGCAAAGCTTCAGGCGTACCCAAGCCAGCCTTGCCTTCATAGGCTTCGTTGGAATTCACCAATGGTTTTCCTGATGCTGATTAGTCCGCGGCAAAATCATATTCAACCACGCCAACAAAAATCCTACCCACGCTCCACCTATGCCCAAGACAAACATTCGAAACAATGTATCTAATAATGTAATGTCATTAAACATGCACACTGCAAAAGCTAAACATGCTCCTGTTAATCCACCTGTTGTAACAGCTTGAAATAATTTCATTACACTTACCCCTTAGCTTTGTTGACACGTGCATTCATGCCTTCTTTTAAACTATGTTCCCAAAAAAATTGTAACCCACCATTGCGATCAAGATCTCTAGGACGCGCTAAAATATTGCTTAATGTTGTATCCAAAGTTTGACGCAAAACTGGTGCGTTTTTTTCAGATAATAATTTCTGATTTTGTACCACATGACGAACATCAGGAGAGTGTGGAAGGTTGCCAACATAATCCAAATGCACATCGAGATAACGATCGGCGACAGATAACAAACGTTGAAAAGCAACTTGTGCATCAAACGCTTCGGCTTGATTCACTGCAACCATAAAACGACGCATATCACGTTGACGTGACAACACTTTAATCAAGGCATACGCATCCGTAAGCGACGTCGGATCTGGTGTTAAAACAACCAGTGCTGATTCAGATGCCGAAACAAAATACAACACATTATCCCCAATGCCTGCTGCTGCATCAACGAGCACCAAATCATAGTCACTCGACACATTGCGCATTTCATCCATCATCACTTGTTGCTGACCCGAATCCAAAGCTGTTAATTCATACAAGCCGCTACCACCGGGTAAAACATCGAACCCTGCTTTGCTTGATACAATCAATTCCGATAAGCCTTTCTCACCACGCACCATTTCCAAAACAGAACCTTTTGCAGAAATGCCAAGCATCACATCCACATTTGCCAACCCCAAATCGGCATCAAGCAATAATACACGTTGCCCTTTGCTGGCTGCATATTCGGCGAGATGAACTGAGAAAAATGTTTTTCCTACGCCACCTTTGCCACTACAAACAGCAATCACACGTGGCATTTCTTTTCCAACACTCATGTGATGCTCTCCTTTTCATAATCATCTTGTTGTTGGCGATAATGTTTGACTAAAATCGCAGTCAACGCTTTAGGGCTAAGCCAGCCCATTTGAGCAGGAACTTCAGGCCCAAAACTACAATAGGACATCGGCATTCTTGACGCTTCTGCCCAGTTCACAATTTTTCCTGGTCGCAACGTTTCATCCAACTTTGTGAATGCAATTTGCGTCATCGCCATGCCTTGCGCTCGCTTGAGCATAGTAAGCCCATCCGACTCATCCATGCTTGCTGGCAACACCAGAATACGGTGTGTACAAGCCAAGTTTTCCCACAGTTTCATCTGTGAACGAAGCCCTGAAGCATGACGATTATTCCATCCTTCAGTATCAATAAGCACAAGCTGTGCCGATTTACTGCGTTGCTTCGCCTCTTCGACATCTTTTTGGTTTCTAATCACTGAAAATGGTGAACCAAGGACTTCAGCATAAGAACGAAGCACCTCACTGCCTCCCATCCGGTTAGCATCTGTGGTCATCAGCGCAACCGACACTCCTTTTAAACTATAGTGCGTAGCAAGTTTCGCCGCCAAAAGCGTTTTCCCTGCTCCACTTGGTCCTGAAAGCAAAATCACCGTCTGATCAGCCTGTGGAGAAATTGGCTGCTCCCACTGCAATGTTTTCATAGTTACAGGCTTTTGTTTCGCGTAGTCCTCGGCCATTTCAAAGGCATTGGTAGGTGATACTCCCATTTCAAGCAAGTGATCAAATGCATCCTGCACATTGCTTTTAGCTAATGTTTGACGATATTGCTCGGTATCACGATTCCCTAAACTGGCCGCGATTTTCTCTAGCCGCTGCATGGATGCTTCCAAACTCGATGAGACAATATCTGAAGCGGCTGGCACAATTTTCTTTTCTTGCGGTGACGAGACCTCTATATCAAGTGCAGCATGCACTCGCCATTCCTTCTCACCCAACTCATTGCTCGCTTGGACGCGGTCAAGAATCACAGCATCAGGCCCAAGGTCTTGGCGGACGAGAGCCAGTGCTTCATGAAGCCTAGGCGCAGAAAAAACCTTAATTTGCATCGTGTAAACTCAACTTAGACAAAGTTCTCACGCTGACGCGAGCAGGAATCTCGGCCACAGACAAAATCGCCACGCGTGGCATCACTTTACCCAAAGATATTGCCAGATAAGGACGTAGCGCAGGTGTGGTCAGTAGAACAGGGGTATCAACTTGCTCATGTGAAGCAACATCGGTAAAGCGGGTTAAAAAACGCTGCCACTGATGAAAATCTAAAGGTAAGTTAACATTTCCTGCTGGTGCTTGTGCCAAACGTTCACTCATGGTTTGCTCAACAGCAGGGTCTATCGTAAATACCGCAAGTTCATTCTGGGGGTCCAAATGCCGTTGTACAATACTTCGACCCAATTTAAGGCGTACTTTTTCAACTAGACCCATCACATCTTTTTGCTCTGTTAGCCCATCAGCTATGGTTTCAACAATCAGTAACAAGTCACGAATAGGCACCCACTCCGACAATAAACGCTGTAAAACACTTTGTAATAAACCATAAGACACTTGACCAGGTACAATATCATCAATCACTTTTGGATAACGTTCGCTTAACATTTCAACCAATTCGCGTGTTTGCGCCCTATCCAGCATTTCTGCAGCATGCACGCGCAATATTTCCGTAATATGTGTGACCACAACAGTCACGGGTTCAACCACGGTATAGCCCGAAAGCTCAGCTTGTTGCCGTTTGTCTTGGGTTATCCAAAGTGCTGGTAAACCAAATGCTGGTTCTTGTGTCGCAACACCTTCAACACCAATACCAGCAACCTGTCCTTCTAAAGCCAATAAGTGACGTGGCCGAATTTCACTACGACCGACTTCTGCGCCACGTACCAACACCCGATAATCACCAACACCCAGTTGTAAGTTATCTTTGATATGTACAGGTGGTAATACAAAACCAATTTCTTGCGCAATTTGACGCCGAACAGTTTGTAACCGCTCAAGTAGGTTGCCATCGCCCGAACCTTCAACCAAGTCAATCAGGCCATACCCCACTTCCAAACGTACTGGATCTACGACCAATAAATCAGACATTGGTTGTTCTTCTGCCACTTCTGACGCTGCTAACACTTCAGCATCAAGACTAGGTTGCAGTGCAATTTTTTCTTCTTTGGCCGTTTGTAAATACCAGCCTAAAACACCAAGACCAAAGCCCAGTAAAATAAAAGGGATAAAAGGCAGACCTGGCACCATACTCATAAATACCATGGCGCCTGCCCCAATAAAATGAACCTTAGGATGAGACGTAAATTGGTTAGAAATTTCAATCGACATTGTTTCGCCGCTTCCTGCACGTGTAATCACAATGCCTGCAGCAGTCGAAATAATTAAAGCTGGTATTTGTGAAACCAAACCATCACCAACGGTTAAAATACTATAAACATTAATCGCATCACCCATTGCCATGCCTTGTTGGGCAGTACCGATAATGAGTCCAGCAATCAAGTTAATTGCTGTAATAATGAGGCCAGCGACTGCATCTCCGCGCACAAACTTAGCTGCCCCATCCATAGAACCATAAAACTCAGCTTCACGTGACACATCTTCACGCCGTTTCCTTGCTTGTTCTTCATTGATCATGCCTGCATTTAAATCTGCATCAATCGCCATTTGTTTACCTGGCATTGCATCCAAGGTAAAGCGCGCTGCGACTTCGGCAATACGCGTAGAACCTTTGGTAATCACCACAAAGTTAATCAACACCAGCACAATAAAAATAATCAAACCAACAACCGTATTACCACCTACAACAAACTGCCCAAAACCTTCAATCACTTGGCCTGCTGCAGCTGTACCATCTTGTCCATGCAACAAAATCAAACGGGTTGTCGCCACATTCAGCGAAAGCCGAAAAAGTGTCGTAAGTAATAATAATGATGGGAAAATTGAAAATTCAAGCGGCTTTAAAACAAAAAGAGCGGTAAGAAGAATCAGAATCCCTGCTGCAATATTGATAGCCAGCAGCATGTCCATCATCCAAGTAGGTAACGGCACCATCATAATCATCAACACGGCCAATACACCCACAGCCAATATGACATCTGTATGTTTCGTCATTTTCTGTAAAGTGATGGTAGCTGATGCCAACATATAAAAAGTTCTCCTTCCTAGTTGCTTATTTCATTTTGAAAACTTCGGCCAAAATGATGGCTACAGCTTCAAAAAGTTCTTCGGGGATTTCTTGCCCAATCTCAACATCTCTAAACAAGGAACGCGCCAAAAGTTTATTCTCGCGAATCGGAACGCCACTTTCTTTAGCTAAGGCTTTGATTTTAAGTGCAATATTATCTTTTCCTTTGGCCAGAACTTGGGGAGCATGTCCACTGTTTCCGTCATATTTCAGTGCAACAGCAAAATGTGTTGGGTTGGTAATCACCACATCGGCTTTGGGCACATCTGCCATCATACGGTTTTGTGCTTGTTCCATTTGAATTTGACGAATTTTTGCTTTGAGCTGAGGGTCGCCTTCAGATTCTTTATGTTCATCGCGTACTTCTTTCATCGACATCTTCATCGATTTTGCATGTTCCCAGCGCTGATAAATCACATCGGCTAAAGCAATCACAAAGAAAAATGCAGCGACCAAGCCAATAATAGACAAGCTTCCATGCACCATAAGTTCTACAATATCATCCACGCCTTTTCGGGTGCTATGAATAGCAGGCATAAATAAATCAGAAATCACAAACCAACAAATAAAGCTAATAATCGACAATTTGGTCACCGATTTGACAAACTCGGCTAACGATTTGGTAGAAAATAAACGCCCAAAACCTTTCATTGGACTAACTTTCTCCATTTTTGGTTGTAACGTTTCAAAAGTAAAAACAGGACCTGTCACCAAAAATACCACCAATATTCCAATCAAAACCATGGGAATGGCAATGGGTAAAACCAGCAACGCAATTTCAATCGTCAAATCAATGAGTAGTGTTTGCATGCCCTCTGCCGTCATATCCACGACAACTTTGCCTGACAAGTAATGCGTCATTAGATTTTCAGTGCGTGTTGCCATCCATGCCCCAACACCTGTGGCGGATAATGAAGCTAAAATAAGAAATGAAATCGCTGTTGATGGCTCTCTGCTGGTCGCAACTTGACCTTTCTTTCGTGCATCTTCGAGGCGCTTATCACTGGCATCTTCGGTCTGCTGACTTTTATCCTGATCATCGGACATAATACTTTAGAGCGACCTAAGCGCCTGAAAGCTTGCGTAGAAACATTGGTAAATCCTGACCAAGGCTCACAAAGGCATCATATACGAGCGACATAAATGCAGGCAATGAAAGTGATAAAATAAGTAACCCAAGACCTACAGATAATGGGAAGCTAACAAAAAACACTTGCACTTGTGGTACTGCTCTTGCAATCAGGCCGAGTGCAATATACATAAAAAAAAGTAACAATAAGACAGGTGCCATCAAACGAAATGCCAAAATAAACATCGCAGCAGCAGCATCATTGATGACAATCCAGCCTTGAAATGACCATGGTGAACCAGGTGGTAATATTGAAAAGGATTCAATTAAGGTAAGTAAAAACATATGATGTGCGCCACTAGCCAGCCACATTAAAATTGCTAAAATCCCAGCAAATTGAGCTATAATCGCACTTTGTGAGGATGTCGCTGGATCAAAAATATTGGCCATCGCCATGCCCATTTGCATGCTTATCATCTGGCCTGCAAATTGGACCGCTGTGAACATGAGCTGTGCCAACAGGGCTAACGCTGCTGCCAACAGCATTTCTTGAATAGCGAACAAGGCATAAAACACAGGATCTGGTTCAATCACGGGAACATGCGCTGAAACGACAGGAAAAAGTAAAAGCGTCAATAATCCGACAAAGCCAGCTTTTGCAGGTGCAGGTACTAATTTGTGCCCCAAAACTGGTAGCAGCATCACCAGCAAACTAATGCGCAAAAAAACCAGTGTCCCCACCAAAATATCTTGTTCAGAGGGCATTGGTAACATCTTTAGCTCAAAAGTATAGGAATGGATTCAAACAATCGGCGCGTATAGCTCACAAGTGTTTCCACCATCCAAGGTGCTGCAACGACCATAGCAATAAACACCGCTATGATTTTGGGTACAAATGTTAAGGTCATTTCTTGAATTTGCGTTACAGCTTGAAACAATGAAATCGCTACACCCACAACCAGTGCTACAACCAGCATAGGCATGGATAGCATCAGAATCATTTCCAATGCCTCTTTACCGTAATTAATAACTAAATCAGGATTCATACATGGCTATGAGCAAAGGCGATGCCAAGCCATGTAATTTACAAGCAATCACGATAATACAACAATCGCCTTTTATTATCATCAACGCTGGCGTAAGCTACTTTCAAACTCATCATTAGTATGGAGGCGTTATGCATAACAAAACACATCCGCAAAACCTGACTGGCTTAGAGTTAATGCAAGCCATGCTTCGCGAAGAAGTACCCCACCCTACGATGTCAGACACCATACCCATGAAAGGAATTCTCGCCGAACAAGGCAGAGTAATTTTTGAAGTCAAAGCTGATAAACGCCATCTTAATGTACATGGTGGTATTCATGGTGGTTTTGCTGCATCAGTACTGGATTCTACAACGGGCAGTGCCGTGCATACCATGCTTGATGCTGGTGTGGCATATGCCACTATCGATTTAAATATTAAAATGTGTAGGCCTGTACCCATTGACCTGCCACTATTTGCCGAAGGCACAATCATCAACCTTTCTAAATCATTAGGCATAGCTGAAGGAACACTAAAAGATGATGCAGGTAAACTCTATGCCTATGCTTCAGCCACCTGTATGATTATCAAATAAGGTACTAAACTTTTAATGTTTCTACACCCGATTGAAAATCAGACATCACTTGTTTTAACGCTTGAATTTGCGGTGCTTCTAGAGTGGTCAGTGGTAAACGTAAGTCCCCTGACATCCAGCCCAGAAGCGCACACGCAGCTTTCACTGGAATAGGATTACTCTCGACAAACATCGCATCAATCAAACTTAACATCGCAAAGTGAAGCTCTTTTGCTGTGTCTAAATCACCCGCTTTAACTGCTTGCGTTATAGCTTTCATTGATTTTGGTGCGATATTAGACACCACTGAAATCACTCCTGAACCACCCAACACCATAAACGGCATCACAGTAGCATCGTCACCCGAATAAAATTCTAAACGGTCTTCGCAGGCAATCATCGTGCGTGTAAGTTGTGCTAAATCTGCAGTAGCATCTTTGATGCCTACAATATTAGCGACCCGAGACAGTCGTGCGACTGTTTCCGGCATAATATTTGAGGCTGTTCGACTAGGTACATTATACAAAATTTGTGGTATATGCACTGCATCAGCGATGGCTTTGTAATGCTGGAAAATACCTTCTTGGCTAGGCTTAACATAATAAGGTGAAATCAATAATACTGCATCTGCACCCAAATCTTTTGCTGCTTGGCTAAGCAGAATAGATTCCGCAGTATTATTGCTACCTGTACCTGCAATTACGGGCACACGTCCTGCAACCTGCTGCACAGTGATTTTAATAATATGTTTATGCTCAGCCACACTTAATGTCGCAGCCTCTCCTGTTGAACCCGCAGGAATAACACCATCTACACCAGCTTCTATCTGGCGTTCAAGGTGTCCGCGAAAAGCGTCTTCATCAATTTGACCATTTTTAAATGGTGTTACCAACGCAGTCATTACGCCATGAAACATAATCTTCTCCCTAAAATCACACCTGCGAAATATAACCGTTTCACTTCAATCTTGTCACTATAACACATGATCTTCAGCGATGGGTTTCACTTTCAACAGTCGCCACAAGTGCTACATTAATCTGACCGCGAACAGGATCCGTGGAAATAATTTCAACTTGCACAGCATCACCCAAGCCCAAGCTAAAACTACCACTTTTAGCTGTGAGTCGATGATGCACTTCATCCAATTCCAAGCTTTTTCCCAAATCATCAACATTTAATGACGCTTCAGCAAAGGTATTTTTAAGGGCTAAAAATATCCGTCGTTTGCTCACACCCGAGATGGTTGCTTCCATCGTTTGTCCAATATCTTTTTTATGATAAAGAGCAGCTAACATGGCTTGCGTATCCCATTCAGCGCGCTGCTGTTTGCGCTCTTGTGTAGATACATGTGCGCCGACTGCTTCCAAATCGTATTTCTTAGGTTTGCTTTCAGCCAATATCGCTTTAAGCCCACGATGCGTGGTTAAATCTGCATAACGCCGAATAGGGCTGGTAAAATGCCCATAACAATCAAAAGCCAAACCAAAATGACCCGCATTTTCGGTGGTGTATTTTGCTTGCTGCATCGAGCGCAAAACCAAACGATGCAACACTGGTGCAAAAGGTTTTTCCTCTGAAGCATGTAGCGCTTGTTGCACATCTTTAGGCCGCACATCTTCAGTGGCATGGTGGCGAATTTTCAACCCAAATGCGCCCAAAAATGTATTAAGTTTTTCAATCGCTTCGCGTTCAGGTGCCGGGTGAATACGGAAAAGCTGAGCAACCTTTTTCGATTCTATAAACATCGACACGGCCGTATTGGCAGCCAACATCATTTCCTCAATCAAACGATGTGCAACATTACGATCTCGCGCTTCAATCCCCGTGACTTTATCCCCATCCAAAACAGCCCGAACTTCAGGAAGATCTAGCTCTAGTGCGCCACGTTTCGCTCGATTCCTTTCCAGCATCTGGAATAATCCCAAAGATGCATCCAACATATCACGTACTTTTTGTTCTTTAATCACCGAAGCATCTCGTCCCTCAAGCCAAGCTGCTGCTTGCTCATAGGTCAAACGTGCTTGTGAGTGGATGACCGTGTTATACATGCGTGAAGTTCGCAGCTTTCCACCAGCATCAAAACGCATACGCACTGCCATAGCTAAGCGTGGCACATGTGGATTCAATGAACATAATCCATTGGATAATTTTTCAGGCAACATCGGAACCACCCGATCGGGGAAATAAAACGAATTGCCACGCGATTGTGCTTCAATATCCAAGGCAGAGCCTTCGTGTACATAATGTGCTACATCAGCAATCGCTACCCAAGCTTCAAAACCATCACCACGCGGCGATACGCAAATTGCGTCATCAAAATCTCGTGCATCTTCGCCATCAATAGTGACAAAAGGCAAGTGGGTTAAATCCAACCTATCTTTTTTATCTTTTACCAGAATTCTATCTGGAATAGCTTCGGATTCTTTCAACACCTCAGGCGGAAAACTTTCTGAAAGACCTTGTTCTGCAACAATCAAATCTACCAATTTTTTTGGCGATAAATTATCACCCAAAATTTCAATCACTTTACCACATAGTGGGTTTGTGCCGCGTTGAATATCAATTCGAACCCATTCTTCATGATGGGCACCCAAAGTATCTTTGGGTTTGATAAGAATCGCTTGCTGCATACGCTTAGAACGCGGGTAAGCAAAACCCAAACCTGACTCAATTTTAAATTGTGCCGTGATGTTGCTTGGCGCTTGTTTTACAATACCTACTAAAATGCCGGCTTCGCGGCCACGGCGTTGAATCGTACGTACTTCTACAGTATCACCATGCATGACATCACGCATTTCATCTATCGAAAGGAACACATCCTCTGCTCGACCTTCGACATCAACAAAACCAAAACCATCGGGATGTGCAGATACAGTGCCCGTCCATACTTTATCATTCGCGCTCAGGCTACGATGCTTTCTCGCGCTAAAATCTTGGCTATCATCTCTGAATTTTCTTTTCCGCTCAGCAGGTGTTGATACCCACGGTGTTTTATCAGCAGTTTGAGTACCTTTTTTTTGTTTGGCTTTGTCCCAAGGTGACTTTTTTTGGCTTACTTCAATTTCTTTCGTTCTGCCACTTTGCGTAGGTGGTGAAGAAGGCCAAGGTGACTTTCCTTTTGCTTCTGATTGCCCCGTTTCCTGAGGTCTCCTGCGTCTGCTCTTTTCATTATTTCCGTAACTTTCTTTCTTTTTTGACACTATTTGGCTCCATTTTACATGCCCACCTTAACATTTATTACATTTTATTATAAGACTTTTGTCAATTTAGTCTCATCATTTTCAGTGAGAATCAATTTAAATCTGCTACACTTTGCCAAATAGGGTGAGATTTTAAAATGTTTTCATCGACATTTTTATGGGGATTCTACATGCGTTTATTGATGTTGTTAGCCAAGCTGATACTTAAATATATTTACCGTATCAAAGTAACTGGTTTAGAAAATTTACGCAAAACTGACGAGCGCGTATTGATTGTAGCCAATCATACATCCTTTCTTGATGCCATATTGCTGGCTTTATTTTTACCCACACAAATTAGTTTTGCCGTGCATAGTATCTATTACAATAAGTGGTGGATGCGCCCGATTAAACGCATTATTCCTTTGTTCGCCGTAGACCATAGCGACCCTATGGCAATGAAAAGCCTTATTAATCACGTTAAGTCAGGCAATAAGGTTGTCATTTTCCCTGAAGGAAGAATTACAGCAACAGGCTCGCTGATGAAAATTTATTCTGGGCCAGGTATGGTTGCTGATAAAGCCAACGCAACCATTTTACCCATCCGTATTGATGGGGCTCAATATTCCAGATTTTCTCGTTTAAAAGGGCAAGTACGTATTCGCTGGTTTCCTCAAATTAAGCTGACCATCTTGCCACCGCAAACCCTTAAGCTTCCTGATGATATTATGGGAAGCGAGCGTAGACATAAAGCTGGTGAAATTTTATCTGACATCATGCGCGAAATGGTATTTTCCACATCTCCTTACCACAACAGAATATGGGATAATTTATTAGAAGCCGCTTATGTTCACGGTAGAAAACATGAAATTTTAGAAGACATTGAACGCCAAAGCATTACTTTCTCTCAGCTTTTTACCCGTTGTATGGTTTTAAAACAACTTTTACCCCAATCACTCAAAAAAGGTGAAAATGTTGGTATCCTTTTACCCAATGCCATTGGCTGCGCCGTCACTTTTTTTGCCTTGCATGCTAGAGGTATTGTGCCAGCAATGCTAAACTTTACGATTGGCGAAAAAGCCTTATCTGCAACCTTAAAAGCCACCAAAATTAAAACGGTACTGACATCGCGCCGCTTTGTTGAAGCTGCTGAAATTGAACATATTATCACCAACCTTGAACAAGAAGTGAACGTTATTTTCCTGGAAGATCTCCGCCAAGATTTAAACCTTTGGCACAAACTCAAAGGGCTTTTGATGGCTAAGTTCCCCTCCTTGGGATTGTATGCAATCCGCCATGTGAAACCTACAGATGCCGCTGTGGTTCTTTTCACTTCTGGCTCAGAAGGTGTACCAAAAGGTGTGGTTTTATCACATCAAAATATTTTAAGTAATGTTGAGCAAATCTCTGCTAGCATTTCCATTGAAGCGCGTGATGTTTGCCTTAATGCGCTGCCAATGTTTCACTCATTTGGTTTAACCGCAGGAACACTTTTAACCATGTTGCGCGGAGCAAAAACCTTCCTTTATCCTTCGCCTCTGCACTACAAAGTTATCCCTGAGGTCGCCTATGACATTAATGCGACCATTATCTTTGGCACCAACGTATTTTTAGCTGCATATGCAAAGTATGCACACCCATACGATTTTTACAGCATGCGTTATGTCGTTGCAGGTGCTGAAAAACTGCAACAAACAACACGTGAAACTTGGATGCATAAATTTGGTATTCGCATTCTTGAAGGATATGGTGCAACGGAAACTAGTCCTGTATTAGCTGTAAATACGCCCATGCATTATAAAGTTGGCACCGTCGGGCGCTTCCTTCCCGGTATTAGGCACCGTATAGAGCCTATCCCCGGCATCAACAAGGGTGGTCGCTTATTTGTGAGCGGGGCAAATATTATGAATGGTTATCTTTTGCATGACAAACCTGGCCAACTACAGCCCCCTGAAGATGGCTGGTATGATACTGGTGACATTGTACTCGTTGATGAGGATGGATTCGTTCACATTCAAGGTCGCGCCAAACGTTTCGCCAAAATTGCTGGTGAAATGATTTCACTTACGGCAGCAGAAGAGTTATGCAAACAGTGCTGGCCAGAATATGAACATGTTGTACTCGCCCTACCTGACCCCAGCAAAGGCGAACAACTCGTGATGATGAGTACGCTTGAAAACTTTGACCGAAAAGCACTTATCACTTATGCCAAAGAGAACCATATCAACGAGCTACAGGTCCCTCGCCAATATTTGCGCGTTTCCGAAATCCCATTGATGGGCACAGGAAAAGTGCATTATGTCGCAGCCCAAGCTTTAGCAGAGAAAATGTTATCTAAAGATATATGAACAAGGATTTAAAAAAACTACTTGTCGCCCAATTTCTCACCGCCATGGCGGACAATGCTATTTTATTTGTTGCTGTAGCCATGGTGATGCAGGGCGCACTACAGGGTGATTGGTATATTCCAGCCCTGCAAGGCTGTTTTTTAATTGCCTTTGTCGTGCTTGCACCATGGGTGGGATCATTCGCCGATACTCATAGTAAACCACACGTCTTAATGCTTGCTAATATCATCAAAGGCATAGGCGCATTAACCATGTTAGCTGGTTTTGAACCTCTCATTGCTTACGCGATTGTTGGCATTGGTGCTGCCACTTATAGCCCCGCTAAATATGGCATTTTGCCCGAGCTCACGCGCAATGATTCTGACTTGATGAAAGGTAATAGTTGGATTGAAGGCAGTACGATAGTTGCTATTTTACTCGGCACTGTGGTGGGTGCTAAAATTGCTGACCAATCGATCACTATTGCCCTTATTTTTGTTTGTTTCATGTATACATTATCGGCTGTAGTTGCTCTTTGGATGTCTAAGTTACCAGCAGCACATCCTAAAGGAGAAAAAGGTTTACTGACTACCTTTCAGTCCACCATTTCAACCCTTCTTGCAAGCCCGCGCGCACGTTTTTCGACTTTAGGTGTAAGCCTTTTTTGGGCTGCGGCAGTAAGCTTACGCCTCATTATCATCACTTGGGCACCTGTTGTTTTGCTGCTCTCTACCAGCGAAGATGTTTCACTTCTCACCCTTTTTATTGCTTTAGGCATTGCCACTGGCGCATTACTTTCTCCTAAAATTATCCCTATGAAACACCTACGTCGCGCGCGTTTTGCAGCGTATGGTTTGGGTTTAAGCATTTTATCTTTGATATTGGTAAGTGATTTAAACCAAGCACGTTTCTTGCTATTTATTGCAGGCATATGTGGTGGGTTATTTGTCGTGCCTATCAATGCAGTTTTACAAGATATCGGTCATAAAACAGTGGGGAGTGGTCATGCCGTAGCTGTTCAACATTTTTTTGAAAACATTGCTATGCTCATAACTACAGCTCTTTACACATGGGCTCTCAGCATGCAAATATCAACAACCTCATCCATGCTCACACTTGGTTTATTCATATTATTTGCAACAGCAATCATTGCCTTAAATCTACCAGCAAAAGAAACAGCTACTCCTCATGAACATAAAAAAAGCCTGCCTTAAAATGCTAAGGCAGGCTTCAATAATACTATCTATTGCTCGAACACGTACTAGTCAGTAATAACTGCCTCTAGGCGTTCTAAATCATTAATCACACGCCAACTGCCTTCACCCGACTCCACACGTTGTTCCCACATCTGCAAACGATCCATATATTCCCTAGGGTCAATATTATCCGAACGCAGTTTGGTTACATTTAATGCCACAACTTCATAACCATCAACTTGTAATGGAATATCGCGCACATAACCTTTCTTCAATTCCTCTTTCAAATCCGAAAAAATGAGAATTGTTTTTTTGCCTACACCTGCCTCATTCAAATATTCAACGGCTTGCAACATACCACCTGTAATATCTGTGTAAGAACTTGGCTTTACTCCTTTGACAAACTTATCTATTTTTTCTTTAAACTGCCTCTTTTGGCGGTTAGCCATGCTTGGTCTATCATCAAATGTCACCTTCGCTACAAGATCCTTCTCGCTGAAACTCGCCGTATCTACCCGAGCAACAGCAAACGTGTCACCAGGATTCAGTTTCGCCAAAGTGAAGTTGATAATATGCTGTGCTTTTACAAGCTCTTCCGTATACGTACCAGAAGTGTCAAGCAGCATATAAACTCCCCTAGTATGAGGAATATCTTCTTCACTATTGCATCCCGCTATTAGCAAAGTAGTCACTGCTATAAGTAATATGTTCCTCATGATAACGCCTCCTTTTTAGACTCATTATGTAACCCTTTGTTGTGTTGTTTACTTGATTGCTTGCCTCGACGTACAGCACCTTCAATCCATAGCGGCAAGAAAATCAACAAATCATAAATACTGATAAACAAGTGCCCTAAATAGTTTGAGGTGTTAGCTAAAACAGCAAATGTGAATGCCAACATGCGCAAGAAACCTGCTGATACAATACCCAACACAGTGCGTGATGCATGGATGAATGATTCAAGCGGAATCGCAACAAAAACCAATGCAAATGGCAGGATAAAACCCATACCCATTTGTGCTGCCGTGGTTATCCAGCGATCAGAGCTCTCAACAACGCCAGCACTAGCATTAACCAAAGATGCTCTTAAAGAAGCATCATCTTGTGCAAGGACTTCCCGCATATAAGCAAGACCTGCTTCCACACTGGCAAGAATAAGTAGAATGGAGAATGTAATCCAAATCATACGAACACGCATCAGATCATTCATTGAGCCAATCACAGGGAAAAGCCTTGTAATGCGTAAGCTTTCCATCAAGAAAAGACCCATCGCCACTTCGACTAGAATAATCACCAACGCTGCAATATTTGCCGTACGGTAGCCCATCAACAAACCACTTCCGCCGACCATCTCTTGCATAGGACGAGCAATCAAATTGAAGTTGATAACGGCCCCACCAATAGCAATCACAAGCACAAAACCCGCAACAAAGAATTGTGTTAATGAAGAGGATGATAGCGTTTTCTTAGCGCTATCCGTTTCATTGACAATTTTTTCATACTCTTCCATTTGACGATCAACAATACGCGTACGTTCAAGCAAAGAGTTCACATGTTGGTCTACTTGTTTTAGGTCAGTATTCATCGAACGCCAAGACGGTAGCATCTTTTGCAATAACATATGACGATCACGACTTGATTTCCGGTAAGTTTCAAGGGTCTTTTCATTATTTTTCTCTAACGAACCATGAATACTTTCTAAAATCTGACCCACCATTGGATCATTTTTTGAAACAGGTATATTGGCAACAGACTCAACTGCTTTTGCCCAACCAGGAGCCTCAGGTGGCACATCGGCACTATGTTTGTAATCCTCATCAATACGCGTAACCACATCACTAATTTTTCGATGAAGTGTTGGGTATTCCGATAAGTCTCTTTCTACAATGGTATTAATGCGTGAAAATTCACGCTCAATCACATGCTCGGAAGCCTCTCTCCCTGCAGCAATGAGCACTTCATCATTGCGTTCTACAAGCCTTTTTTGCGCCCCCATAAGTGCCTCAGAAGCCTGATGAAATGCACTTTTTGCAGCAGCAGAAGCTGCTTCAATCATATTATGCATTGGCTCCCTAGCTAAATATGTTAGCAGCATAATAATCGCACTCCAGATGATAGCGGATAGCGCAACACTTTCTGACCATAGATATAAAATTTCTGAAAATGACATCATAACCTCCTCATAGTCAGTCTTGCTGACCCCATTGGTGATATCAACCTAGGACGTTACGAGGGTGGAATACGAGAAGATGTTACAAATATCACATATATGAAATGTTATTTTTCGTGAAAATCAGTCTATTTAAGCCCCAATCAACTGCAAACAAAGGTGTTTAGCACCATTTTGTTGATTTAGCGAATACCAGTTCTATTTACGTTTTTACTTCAGAAGGGACAAGCTCAGTGTAAATATCATCCAAGCCCTGCATCATAGCTGCGATCGAATATTTTTGCGCTCGCGCTCGTGCTGTCGCTCTCATATCTTTAGGCCAGTCGGTAAGTAATGCTTCTGCAACTGCTTGCACATCTTCTGCATCAACAACGCGGCCAACAGTATCATCAACCAGCTCTTTCAAACCACAAACATTGGATACCACGCAAGGCAGGCTGGCTGCCATCGCTTCCACAACTGCGCGCCCCATACCTTCATTATGTGATAGCAATGCAAATGATTTGGCTTTGGCAAGGTGAGGCAAAGGGTCTGTCCAGCCTAAAAACTCAACATGATGAAGAATATTCAAACGTGATGCCAAGCGCTCCAATTCTCGTCGTTCCTCACCATCTCCTACCAATGCCAACTTGGCATCAGGTTTTGATTTGACAACCACTTGCCAAGCCCGAATCAATCTATCCATACCTTTAATTGGTACCAAACGCCCTACCGATACAGCATCCCACATTTTATGTTCATGAGATACAGGTTTCTCCCATATCCAATCAGAAATAGCGTCTACATCCACACCACTTGGCACAACTCGCCACTGCTCAGCTTTCCCTACCCCAAGCGCAAGATGATCATCCCGTTCAGCTTGAGTAAGCGCAACTAATATGTCTGTTTTATTTGCTAACCATTGTTCAATTTTTAAAAACACTTTGTTTTTTACATAACCAAAATAGCCGTGGAAAATATGACCATGTGGTGTATGCACTACCTTCAAACCTGCTGAGCGCAGCTTTTTACCCACTGCTAGTCGGCCCAAAGCACCTGCTTTGGACGTATGCGTATGTACAATATCAAAGCCTCTAGCCAGCAGTTCTTTTATTTCATCCACTGCATGCCTATCGTGCCAACCTACTTCACGTTGTAAATGGCTAAGAATCTCCGTATAACCACCCAGTTCACAAAATTTCTCTAACCCTTGATCCAATTTTTCTTTTTCAATACCAAACACATCACTGTTACCAAAAGCTAGAACAACAGCATGCCCTGCTTTCGCTTGGTGTTGTGCAGTGATTAAAGTGTTTACTGCCGAGCCGCCGCCATCCATCCGTGTGATTAAATGCAAAATTTTCATGTTAAAATATTCACCGATTGTATAAATGCTGCGTCATGTTTATCCCAATTGTATTTTAAATGTGCATCTTGCTGAATATCCATGCGTTGCTGCTGATTTAGAGGGTGTTCAAGCATCCACATTAATTTCTCTGCCAATGCTGCTGGGGACGCATCATCTGCCAACTGATTAAACATGATATTAGGCACAAGTTCTGTATTTGCCGCAATCGGCGTGGCTAAAACAGGCAAGCCACAAGCATTTGCTTCAAGCGTTACCAAACCAAACCCTTCCAGCCCACGCGTTGGCACCATGAAAATATCTGCTGCAAACAAACGTTCCTTCACTTCTGCTTCCGACAAAAAACCTGTAAATGTAATCACATCATCCACATCCAAAGCTTTAGCCATGTTTTGCATTGATGCGAGTAAAGCACCATCACCCATCAAAACCCAGCGCATATCAATACCTTTCATTTTGATAATTAATGCCACTTGCATCAACAAATCAACACCTGTCCTAGGGACAAGGTTACGCAATGTGGTTACCACCGGTGTTTTCCAAGCCAACTCTTGCCGCAAGCGATCCCGACTTTGTTCATCGAAAGGCTCAAGTTGCTCTGCTGCTCCCGCCACAACAACACTTTTTTCGAAACTGATGCCAAAAAATGCTAGAAGCCTGTTCTGCATAAACGCACTTAATACCAAAAGCCTAGATGCCGACTTATATACTTTCTTTTCTAACTTACGCATGGCAAAAGTAGTAAGGCGGTGCTTCCAAGTTGAAGACAAGGCATGGCGTGTTTCATATTCTTCAAATGCAAACGAATGACATACCTGCAGCCTTGGTAAAGCACAGCCGGCTTTAAGCAACGCCCACATCACAAAAGGTTGTTCTGCCACGATTTCATCGAATTCACTTTGGTATTTTTTCCACCATTTCTTTGCTTCAAGCCTAAGTTGTTTTAAACCCTCATAACCTTTGTCGCCAGAGAAAGGTAAGCGGTATTCAATCACACTGGAGTGTTCGAGGTTTGTTTCTAAAGCAGCATCAGGGTTGGGTTGTCGTGTTAATACACTTACCTGAAAACCTGCTTGCACAAGCGCTCGAATATGATGATGTAACATCCGTTCTGCACCACCATGCACAACTTCAGCCGAAACATCGGCAACAACAAGCACTCGTGTTGTCAAAATTGCCATCCATGTTGCTGCATCCAACGGTTCATTAAGAGTAGCCCCCATAAAATATCAGACCTATCTTCACCACGTTGATGTCGCTCCCATTGCTCTTGCACAAATGATTCCTTCACTAATCCCCCCAAAGGCCGATCTGAAATCATCGCTTTTACATCATCCTCAAAGTCTGTTCGCAACCAATGTTTAATCGGAGCCATAAACCCTTGTTTGGGGCGATATACTACATCTTCTGGCAAATAATCGCAGGCAATATTTTTTAACATCACTTTGAGTTTCTCTTGCCAAGGTAAGCCTTGCACTTTCCAGTTGCTGTCCAAGGTTGCCAAAAAAGAAAATAACCCCGCATCCAAAAATGGCGCGCGCAACTCTAAAGCATTGGCCATGCTCATCTGGTCACCCATAGCCAATAAATCATCATTTAAATAAGTCTGCACATCATAAATCATTGCCCCATTCACCGCACCATAACGCTCGATTAAGCCTGATATCCCCCCCGCAATATCAGCAGCATTTTTCCAAGCGTGAATTTTCTGTGGCTGGTATTCTGCCGTGAATATATCCGACCATGCACTATGCGTTGTGCTCGTCCAATAAGTATATGCTTCAGCTTGGCTCATATTCAAGCCTTCAAACAAACGTCGTAACCTTCCTCGCCTATTTCTACTTGAACCACTATCACCCAACATATTGAGCAACCCTAGAGCTGCATGGCGACCAGGCAGCCGCTGCAAACGTTCATGCCAGCTTAACCCCAAATAACGGGGGTAACCACCAAACAGTTCATCGCCCCCAACGCCCGATAAAGCAACATCCACGTAAGGTTTAGCAGCGCGGCTAATCAAATATGTTGGCAAGGCCGCGGAGTTGGCCACTGGCATATCAAAAGCTGTTGCCAAATCATCCAGCGATTGGTGTGCCTTAGCATCTACTTCTAACGTTTGGTGCGTTGTTCCCAAATGATTTGCCACTTCTTGAGCAAAACGGCTTTCATCATAGTCTTGCGGAGCATCAGCAAAACGAACACAAAACGTATGGATATTTTGATTGGTTTCTTGCGCCAAAATGCCTGCAATCACCGATGAGTCTACCCCTCCTGAGAGGAAAATGCCCAATGGTTTATCCGAAACTGTACGCGCCGTAACCGTCTGCACGAGCATATTTTTCACTTCACCTTCGATTTCATCTGTCGTTAAATCTAACGGTTGATTAGGTTCAGGTAAGAAAAAATACCGCCGAATTTGTAAGGGTTCTCCTTTGCGTACAACAGCGTAACAGCCTGCTGGAAGTTGAGAGACCTCTTCATACATACTCTGCGGTGCTTCTGCCCTCATACGCGTTAAAATTGAAAACACGCTGTGAATATTCGGCGTAAGCGACCAATTCCCTTTTTCAAAGGAAGTTTGAGATGAAGAAAAACCTACGCGCCCATTTTGCTGGCATATAAACAAAGGCTTTTCGCCAAAAGTATCGCGCGATATCACACAAAGCTGCTCACGTTTGTCCCATAGAACAATCGAAAACATACCTTGCAACATGGCAAACATCCCAAAACCAAAGCGGCGATATAAATGCGGCAATACCTCAGTATCAGAATCTGAAACAAACTGTACACCATCTTCTTCAAGCTGAGTGCGCAGCGATAAATAGTTATAAATACAACCATTAAACACCACTACCACATCATCTATACACATCGGTTGGCTGCCACGGGCATCTGGGCCAATGATAGCCAACCGATGATGAATAGCAGAAAAATCGGTAGAAAAGTATTCGCCCTGACCATCTGGCCCACGCACAGCAACCGCGGCTGCCATGCGCTTTATTTCAACTGCTTCTGTTTTCCCAAATATGCCTACAAAACCGCACATATTATACCTTGGTACTCAAGATTTCCCGCGCCCAACACTAAAACAATTTAAACCAAATTTTGCCAATTCATCTTTAACATAAAGGTTACGTGCATCAAAAACATCATGACCACGCATCAGCCTGGCAATCGTGGACCAATCGGGTTCACGGAACATCAACCACTCTGTAAGCACAACCAGTACATCAATGTCCTTACATGCTTCTTCAGGTGTCTCGGCATAACGAACTTTTTCACCCCATATTTGTTTGGCTGGATGTTCTGCAGCAGGGTCACATGCCACAACTTCAATTCCGGCGTGCAATAAAGCATTAATCACATCAATGCTTGGCGCTTCTCGCATATCATCCGTACCTGGTTTAAATGCCAAGCCCCAAACCCCAACACTTTTTGCGCCTTTCTTTTGCACAGCATCAAGTAAACGTGAAATAAACCATTGTCGTTGCTGCTTATTCCCTTGCCATGCCGCAGATACCACAGGTAAATCCACCTTATATTGCTCTGCCGTAGCGAGTAATGCTTGTACATCTTTGGGGAAACATGAACCACCATAACCAATACCCGCATACAGAAAGTCTGGGCCAATACGGCCATCAGAACCAATACCTCGGCGAATGCTTTCAATATCACCGCCAACCACATCACACAGTCTTGCAAGCTCGTTCATGTAAGAAATACGCGTGGCTAACATGCAGTTAGCGGCATATTTCGTAAGTTCGGCTGAGCGTCTATCCATAAAAATCATGCGATCACGGTTACGATTAAATGCAGCATACATTCTTTTTATTGCAACCTTTGAATGCTCTTCTTCGATGCCAACAACAATACGATCTGGCTTTAAAAAGTCTCCCACAGCACAGCCTTCACGCAAAAATTCTGGGTTAAATGCAACATAAGCAGCTTTGGATTGCTGTGCCATCACAGCGTTCACTTCATCTGCAACAGCATCTGTTGTGCCCACTGGCACAGTTGATTTCACAATGACCAAACAATCATCAGGCATAAATTCAGCCGCACTTTTTGCCGCTGCAATCACATATTGCAAATCTGCTGAGCCATTTTCGCCAGGAGGTGTGCCAACTGCAATAAAGACAGCATCGACATCAGAGCACACTGAATAATCGGTTGTAAAAGAAAGTCTATTTTGCGCGCGGTTTTTTTGCACCAAATCTTCTAGGCCTGGCTCATAAATAGGAATGCCACCATCATTGAGCAAATCAACTTTAGCCTTATCAATATCAATACCAACAACATGGTGGCCCACTTCAGCCATGCAAGCTGCTGTCACTAAACCAACATAACCACTACCCACAACGCATAAATGCATTTATTTCTCCTTTTTTTTACACAACATACCAAGGTTGGTTGTTGTCATAAATTTACCTGGTAAACGGTCTAAAATCGGATCTAGAGCAATTAGAAATCCTGATAAGAAACGCTGTCTATCAAAAAATGGACTACCAAACACCATAGGCCCCCTAACCTTTTTCACCACAGGAATCTGAGCATCTTCAAACCACTGTTGCCAAACTTTAAAGGGGTGCACCGATACATGACCAAAACCAACTGCTGCCGAGAGCGGTGGTGCAGACACATCGTCTTCGCCTTTCCAATAAAAGCGTTTAAACCAACCGCCAGTGAGTTTATCTAATAAATAACCTAAAGATTCTGGAAGGTTATTTGGGTTTGGCGTGGTCACCATGGCATAACCACTAGGCTTTAAGACACGGGCCATCTCTTCAATGGCTAGGGTCGGGTCGGGAAGGTGTTCAACCACTTCAGATGAAATAATAATATCAATACTATTATCAGCGAAAGGTAAGCTGAAAATATCGCCTGACATAAAGTTCAACAGTCCCATGCCTCTTGTTTCTGCGCGGTACTTACCTCTTGCTCTTCCATCAGCAGCTTCGCGTTGATTTAAGTCTAAACCAAACCACTGCACTTGTTTAAATTCAGCACAAACATCATACACATCAAAAAGATTCGTACCTGGACCACAGCCCAAATCAATGACCCGGGTCGTTTCATCACTTTGCCGCTGTTGAAGCAAATTGAATACTGTTTTGCCCAACATCACTTGCCGAAGCTTCCAAAAATAAAATATATGTGTCCAAGAGCGGGCGAAAAACTTCTCTGCATTTTCCCAGCGCTGTGTATCTTTCAAACTCTCAATCTCTTTCATCTACTTGTTTCCTCCACGCTCAGTCAACCAAGCTCTCATGAACCCCCAAGCATAACAAACCTGACAAATCACCCACAGCCATTGCCCTTTCAGCAAACTCGCCAACATACGCACAGGATAACGCAATACCCGTTGCCAAAGCGGAACGCGCAATACAAATTCACCATGTTTGGCAGGTGTTTCAATCACCCACTCGGGCGAATGGATATTTGCATATGCTGCTTGGTAACCATTGCGATACATTTGTCCCAACAAACCAGACCAAGTCTCCGGTGGTAAATGATGGTAAATAATATCGGGCAGCACAACCACACGCGTCCCAGCTTCGCGAAACACCTGTCTTAAATAAGGGTCAAGTCCGCGTGGAATCACCTCATTTTCACCACCCACTTGGCGAAATAATGCTGCCCGCATGATTAAACAAGGGTGCTCTGCCAAATCAGAATCAATCATTTCAGATACTGGCTGCCAGCTCCGACGCGGCACCTGTATCATCACACGTTTCACAAACGGTGTTGCCCAATCAGGCACCGTATTATTACCACCTGCCATACCAACATCTTGATGTGCTTCCATCGCAGCAATCATTTTGCTGAATGTTTGAGGGTCTGGTAGCGATGAGTCATCATCCACAGTCAGCAAATATTGGCCTTTAGCCTTTGCTACCGCAATATTGATGCCGCGCCCTTGCCGCTTATCCCCTTTGACTACAATCAACTCAAAATTTTGCATATCTTGCTCAGACAATGAGACCATAAGTTTTGCAAAATAGCCGCCACGATCAGCATCCGCTGTTGGTATAATCACCGAAAGTAGCGGGCTATCATGCTCAGCAGGCACAAACCAACACACACCCGATGTTTGTTCATCATTGCGGTAACGTACCCAATCACGATTTAAGTCAGGAGAGTGCCACTCTGCACTTGAAAACAACTCTACAAAATTACGCGTCATTAAATACGTCCTCTCTTTTTTGATACCCGACATACTTGGCAACACTACTAAACAAATATGACACGCAAAGTACCCGCCTATATTTCATAATAATCTCGATACCAAACTACGAATTTACCAATACCCTCTTTCATGGAGGTGTTTGGTTTAAAATCAACATTTTTCATCAACTCAGACACATCTGCATATGTTTCTGGCACGTCACCAGCTTGCATCGGCAGCATATTTTTCTCTGCCTTTTTACCCAGCGCATCTTCAATACAACCAATAAAATCCATCAATGTTTCGGGTTGATGGTTGCCAATATTATAAATCTTATAAGGTGTTGATTCCGCTTGGGGAGGGTTCAATAGCACACGCCCAAGTGCTTCAACCACATCGTCAATATAGGTGAAATCTCGCCGCATTTTTCCAAAATTGTATATATCAATCGGTTTTCCATCACAAATTGCCTTCGCAAATTTAAAATAGGCCATATCAGGGCGACCCCATGGGCCATAAACAGTAAAAAAACGTAGTCCTGTCACAGGAATAGCATACAAATGGGCATAAGCATGTGCCATAAGCTCATTCGATTTTTTGGTTGCTGCATAGAGTGAAATCGGGTGATCAACACGGTCTTCGACAGCGAATGGTATTTTTTTGTTTGCCCCATAAACCGAAGATGATGAAGCAAAAACCAAATGTTTTATTTTTTGCTGCCTACAGCCTTCCAACACATTCAAAAAACCTGTTAAATTACTGTCTGCGTAGGCATGAGGGTGATCAATCGAATAACGTACACCAGCTTGCGCAGCCAAGTGCACCACAGCATCAAAGGACTCATTTTCAAAAAGCTTAGCCATGCCTTCACGATTTGCCAAATCCAATTTCACAAAACGAAAATGATTATCTTCTAACCGTGCCAAACGATCTTTTTTTAGGTTCACATCATAATAATCATTTAAATTATCCAACCCCACCACATCATGATTGGCTTGCAATAAAGCATGGCTCAAATGTCCACCAATAAACCCTGCTGCACCTGTAACTAATATTTTCATATCCAATACCTTACAAACATAATTAACCTCAAATAAACACCTACTTATCACGGTTCTCATTTTTGAAACTGAGTTACCTAGCCCCTGTAAATAAACGTTGCCGTGCCAGAATGAACCAATTCATGAATTTGATCCAGGTGCTGCTGTTTGCTATCTGTGAAAATTTTAGTGTTTTCCCAAAACGCTTCAGGCACGTTTTTAAAGTTTTGCCAATCCTGCATCACAATAATTGTACGGTTTGGAATAAAATGTGGTTCAAGCGCTTCATACCACGTCTCATTCATCATCAATGCACGGCCGCAATCAACAATACACAGCTCAACTGGGCCATGTTCCCATGTGAACCAAGGCACATTTTCGTTGTCACCTGTATCTAAGAGCTTCATGGCTTTGGCTTCAATGTGTGCTGAAAACTTCTCCGTCATTTCATGGAACAATGGTAAAAAAGAGTCCAAATTGTTTAGTGGTGTAATTCCTGTATCAACAATCCATTTATCCATCCACGAGGAGCGCCAAACAAAATCATCATAAACATACAAACGTTTATCTGCAGTAAAAGCAGGGTTCGCCAAGAGCCCATCAACGATATTGTATGTGGATGAGCCTATCCACGGCCCTATTTCAACCACTGCCCCCACACCAGAGTAAAATTTACTAATATAATGATAATAGCGCATTTCATCTTGCGTCAGCATACTTGGGACAGGGCATTTCGGAACAACTTCATTTGCCCATGAAGTGCGCCTGTTAAGCACTTCTCTACTTAGTGGTGCAACACCTTTGATTTGTGCTGCAATCTCTGGCACTAGCTTTGTGTTCGCTTTTGCTTGTCTATGACGAACTACATCATTGATATGATGCCTAAACCTTAAGGCTTCATCAGCCAACAAAACCAACACACTAGATGGCAAAGGCCACGCGATAAGCTTGTAAATTCCGCGTATCTCGACTATCAATCGATTCAATATTTTTTTAAACATCCTTGCTCCATCTCATACTACAAATATTCATTCTATCATATTCAAATATATAGATTCGAAACGTTTTACCTGATTGCGCCATTCGAATGCCATCGCATGTTCGCGATTAACAACAGACCCCTCAAGCAACTCCCTATCTATACTTTTCAGCATAGCGTTTGTTAATGCTTCTGCATCATCCGCAGGAACAAGCAAAGCATCACCTTGCTTAGGCAACACCTCAGGTATGCCGCCAACATCACTTGCCACCACAGGCAAGCCATGAGCCATCGCTTCCAACAGCACAATACCAAAAGGTTCTGAGCGGCTTGGTAAAACAAAAAGATCTGAAGCTTGCATCACTTGATGCACACCATCTTTACTAAGGTAACCTAAAAAAGTAACTGAATCTTGAATACCAAGTCTCACCACTAACTTCTGCAAGCTTTCCAATTGGCCGCCAATGCCAGCTATCCATAGTTTTGCGCTAGGTTTCTTTAGTAAAATATGTTGCCACGCCAGCAACAATACATCATGTCCTTTAAATGTTTCAAGCCGACCCACGCTCAAGACCAAAGTAGCACTCGCTTGTAAACCGTACTGCTGACGAATCTCTTGGCGTGTTTTTTTTTCTTCAGGAAATTCAAAAGCATGCGGTAAAATGATAACATTAGGAACATCAACCACTCGTTGAATACTTGCCGCCAAATCATCCGTTACTGCCAACAATTGATTCGGCCAAGCACATCCCCAGCGAATTTCTGTTTTTTGTTGCAACCATGTTGCCTGATAAACGTCGTAGCCTTGCGCATAACAAAGACTTGGCACATGCAACAGCCGGCCAACCACTGCAGCAATCAAACCACACGATACCGCTTGACCTTGAATGATTTGTGGCGAAAAACGTTTGCCAGCCGACCATGTTTGCCAAAAGCGCCACAACCAGCCCAAGCCCCTAAAAGGTCGTGGTTTTAACCAAATCAACGTATAATCTTTCGCTATAATTTGATTGCGCACATGTTTTGGGCAACTGGTGGTCACAACCACCAACACCTGATGACCTCGCACCGCTAAATGTTCGGCTAAAGCTTGGGTTGCCATAGCTGTGCCTGCAATTTTCTCAGGCGGAAACTCGTTCACCACCAACATAATTCTCATGGTTTCACTCATGTGCCGTTAAGCCTTTCTTCTCAGGTGGGGATGAGGCTGATAAAAGTTCATTTGCTATTTGGTAGACATCGTTAACCGTTATAAGCTCTGGTAAATCTGCTGAGCATACCACTACATTTTGCTTATCGTATTTAAGATACTCTGGCTCAGCATCAGGCCGCCCACAAATAACCACGACAGGCCTCTGGTGTGCCACGGCAATATGAAAAGGCCCTGAGTCATGACCTATAAATACATCAGCCAGCGAAATCAACGAAACCATTTCCCCCATCTCTGTTTTACCTATAAAACTCACAACTTCAGGCACCATCTGGCAAAGCTTTTCTCCCATTCCCAATTCACTTTCTACGCCAATCAAAACGGGTTGCAACCCATCAGCCAAAAGTTTTTTTGCCAATGTCGCAAATGATTCAACTGGCCACATTTTGTGTTCTAATTTTAGTCGCCTGCCACCAATATGCATGCACGCCAAAGTTTTCTGCTCATCAATACCCGCAGCCTTTAGCATTGCTTTTGCGCGTAATTTCTCTTGCTGTTCAATGGGAAAAAAAGTTTGCCTAGAGCTGGTTACCCCAGCATTTTCCAATAGCTCTTGATACAACTGCGTATAATGTTTTTCGCCACCAAGTTCAGCATGAATAAAAGCATCATAAAACGCATGTTTCTGTATAAACAATGGTATAAAACCTATACGAAAACGTAGCCTTAATTGTTTTAACAACCACCATTCAACAGCCCACCAATCCAATTGTTTAGGCAAATGCAAGTTCACCAGCATATCTACTTGATAAGATTGCATGGTTTGCAAAACACTACGCAACCTCTTTCTCATCTTGGCTTTCAGCAGCGTGCGCATATCAAAATCATAGATCGCAAAAGCATGTATTGTTTTCACTTGAGGAAAGCGTGTTAAAAAGTTTGCAAAGTGCGGGTGAGAACACCAAACATGGATCTTCGCTTGTGGATATTTCAAAGATAATGCTTGAATCACGGAGGTTGCCAGCAACATGTCTCCCAAACCACCAAACTGCCACAATGCAATCACTTCAACTTGCTCAGGCACACGCTGCTTCACATGTTTTTTCGCCAACTGCTGCATATAACAACGCAGAAGCGAAGATTTAAAATTACGCAGCATCTTCTACCCTAGCTAACCACCAAGCATCAAAGCGTTTTTCTACTTCTTTCCAATCAGGTGCTACTAAAGCGGTTTGTTGCCCTTGCTGACCCAAAAGTTGTCGTTCCTCTTCTGAAAGCAATAGCTTTTCCATCGCTAAAGAAAGTGCTTTCACATCACCTGGCTCAACCAGAAGGCCAGTTTCTCCATCAATCACAACCTCAGGAATAGCACCTGCTGTTGTTGAAATCACAGGCAGTCCTTCTGCCATCGCCTCAAGAAAAACAATACCGTAACCTTCCCAGTATGAAGGTAAAACAAAAATATCTGCCATCTGATATAACGCCTGCAATTCTTCGCCACTAACCCGTCCACACAGTTCAATGCGGCTTTGCAAATCATATTCTTGGTTTAATTGTTGCAGTGTTGTTGCTGTTTCTGACTCTGCTGTTGCTGAACCAACGATATATAATTTCCACGCAACTTTTTTATCCAGCAGCGCAGCCGCCTTAACCAAATCTAAAACACCTTTTGCTTTTGTAAGGTGACCGACAAATAAAAAAACAGTCTCAGTATTTTTTTGTTGTTGAATGATGCCTAACACTTGATGACGCTCAAAGCCTGGTGGAATGATATCAATATTCACATCATGCTTGAGTAAGCCTTGAATCTGCTGTTGACTACTTCTACTCACCGTCAGAATGTGTGCGGCTCGATTCACCAGCAATGTTTCACCCTTAGCAATCCAAGCTTGTTTCAAGCCACCACTTTCAAGATGCGCTCTTAAGTGATGCACCATTAAAGTGATATGCCTGTTGCTGAACGTCGCCCAAAGTATCAAATACGGAGCCATCCAAACATCAATAAACACATCACCTGAGCTGCGCCATACCTTCCAAGTCAACCACAGTGTTCTACTGATATCACGAAAACGCCAAACTATGGCTGCCGACATCCATCTATCCAAAACAGACTGTTCCCATGTGATATAATCGACTTGAATGCCTGTCCGTTTCGCAGCCTCAAGCAACCGTGCATCATACTGCTCACCGCCTGTTTTACCCGTACTCGCTTCGCCAACAATTGCTGTGATTTCAAAACCCATTGATTTTATTATCACCCAATCGAACGCGCAGGCACACCTGCAACGCGCATGCCTGAAGCAACATCTTTGGTCACTACGGCATTGGCTCCTATTACCACATCATCACCAATCGTAACACCTGCAGTGATGGTAGCTTTAGCGCCAATCCAAACACGTTTGCCAATCACCACAGGTTTGACCTGCATCTTAGAATGATGCACTGCGCCAGCATCAGGCATGTGATTATGATCTCGGATAGATACATATTCTGCAATCGCTGTTCCTTCGCCTATGCTGAGTTGTTGTTGTGCCGAAAAAACACACCCCCAGCCAATAAAACAATGGTCTGCAATATATATCTTGCCCTGACCAAAACTAATCAACCGCACATCATCTTCAATACGGCAGTGATGACCCAAATGAATACGTGCACCATGTGTCGTTGCAACCATCTTCACCATCAAATTTCGACCAGCCTTACTCAACTCACCCATACGAAACTCAGCATCTTCACCAAGGCTTACAATACTATTTTTACCAATAAAAGAACCGGTTCCCATGTTCCACTTGGCATCTCGCAGTAAGCCATATTCAAGACTGTTATACTCAATCGCTCCATCAATCCCTAACTTTGCGCCACTGCGCTTGGCATGCACACATAAGCGCAAATATGACCACCAGTGTTTCATCACTATTTTGCTACCTTCAAGTGAAAACTAATATCCCAAAGTGGTAGAATATAGGCAAGCCTAGATTCATATAATAAAGGTTTTTTTGTCGCAAACTCTGCAACCCATCGGTCATAAAAGCGTCGTTCTTTGCGTGAATCCTTATCATAAATCACAGATTCTTTTTTAAAGCGCGCATGGGAATAACCATATTTAAACAGTTTTTCGCCTTCCACAAAATAATCAAAACTTCTTGATGTAAAAGCGCGCAAATGTGTAGGGTCATTATGATAATTGGCACTACTCATGGAAGGAGAAACCACGAAAACATCAGCATTTGGTTTCGCAACCCGCCAAATTTCTTCCATTGTGCCAATAACATTGGGCAGATGTTCAAGTACATCATTACAATAAATTGTATCAAAAACATTATCTTGAAAAGGCAGTGTATTGTGCGCTAAATTTGCCAGAACATCTGCATCAGAACCAATAATCATATCAATACCAATGCTGTTTGGCTGTTTACTAAAGCCACATCCCATATCAAGTGTTCGCATTCAAACGCATCCTTTGCCAAACAATTTTAAACCACAATTTCAATATCCCAAGTTGCCATTTTTTATACTTTAATGACGTACATAAAAAAATACCGGCTCGCTGATAATGATTTTCAACCAATGCCAAGGCTGATAAGTTGCGGTAAAGATCAGCTTGTTGCAATCGCCAATCTTTAGCTACTACTTCCTCTTTCAAGTTTTCCGCAAACAATCGATTCATTTTTTTATGTAAACGCAGACGGTTTTGATACGCTACTGCTTTATCACAATCCGTACCCAAAGAGCCTGTGTGCTGGTAAATGTGGCACAACACTTCATCCACAAAACCCAACGGCGAAAGTGCTGCCGCACGTACATAAAAGTCATAATCTTCAAGCACCTTCAAGCTTTCATCAAAACCCTGCAATTTATCAATCAACGCGCGTTTAAACATGAACACATTGGTACCCAAACGGTAACCACGCAATGCCAAATTCAACACATCACCGCTGGCTTTTAAATGCGCCAGAGAAACCTTTGGTTCATGACCATACATTTGAACCAAACCAGTTTCATCCACCCACGCCCAATCTGAATAACACCACTGATATTCCGGGTTCTCATTTAAAAAGAGTATTTTCTTCTCAATATTTTCAAGCTGGTAACTATCATCGGCATCAAGAAAGGTAAGGTATTCCCCACTTGCTTCTTGGATACCTCGATTACGTGCTGCCGCAGCACCTTTATTCTCTTGAACAATGGTTTTAATTTTGTCGCCATAGCTTTTAAGCACTTCAACTGTCTCGTCCGTAGAGCCATCATCCACAACAATCACTTCAACATTCGAATAGCTTTGGTGCAACGCACTATCCACTGCTACCTTAATATACGCAGCATAATTGTAGCTTGGGATAATAATGCTAACCCTTGGGTTCAACCTTTACTCTCATGAAGAAAAAAAACATTGGGGTGATACGGTGGCGATTCGCCTTTTAAGCGTTTTAGTTTACCATTTCGCTCTGCATACCAAGCATGGAAACCACGCTCTTTCATGAAACCATAAAAATCTGCTGCTGTAGCACCAAGTTGTGCCAGATTAATTGGCTCCACTTCAGACATAATCACCAAATTTGGGTTATTCTTCATCAAAGCTTCAGCACCTTTGAGCACTTCCAAATCAAAACCTTCCACATCAATTTTTAGCATATCAACATGGGTGATATCTCTGCTCTCACAAAATGCATCCAGTGAAACAACATCAACATCTATGCTTGCCGTCGAGCGAATCTGAGCCCTATAATCATCAGCAGGTATCAATGAACCCACACCTTGATTGCCTTGCTCATTGGCAGGATAAAACTCCATACTTCCGCTTTTAGCAGCAACCGCACAAGTGATTACCTCAATATTTGAGAACTCATTCAATTGAACATGATGCTGCAATTTTGGATATACTTCTGGGCTTGGTTCAAAGGCATAAACTTGCCCTGTCTCTCCCATCAACTTCGATGCAAGCAAGGCATATTGTCCAATATTGGCACCCACATCCAACACAATGCTATTGGGTTTGATAAATGTGCGAAAAACCGCAACATCCTCAGGTTCAAAATAATGAAAGCAGAAAATAGCTTTCTGCACACATTCGTGCACATCCAAGTCAAAAATAATATCGTCTTTGTTTCTAAACTGCACAAACCGAGGTGTGTTTCCAACCACACCATGGCGAATATACTCTTTAAAAATATCCACTGGTGAATTCCGCAAATAACAGAGACCAGCTGCATAAATAGGTCGCCAAGATCCGATGTTAAAATTCCATAAACTCAATGCTTATCCCCTTTGAGCTGCTTGGGCGCAAGCAACCACTGCATAAGTGGTAGCTTGCCACCCAGCAACCGCAAATCTTCTCCATCAAAGACTTCCGATTTACGCAATGCCCACGCATAAGTAATGCCATATACAAGCACTGCAGCAATAAATATCATCAGCGACTGAAAACGGTCGCCCCAAACCAACCACTGGTTTGCAAAAAACACCACTGCGCCACAAAAAATAACGGCCAAAACATTAGCCCTTAACACCAGCCACAAGCGCTTTGCTTCGAGCCAAAGCGAACGCTCAAATTCTCGGCAGAACCTGAAGTATAAGATGCCATTGGCAATACTTATAGCAATTGCTGTTCCATAAAGTGCACCAACAAAACCTAAAGCTGTAATCAAATAATACGAAAGGCCTATATTGAGTACAGCCTGTAACAGTGCACTATGCATAATAGGTTTAGACCAGCCCATACCAGTGCCAACGCTAAAACTCATCGCCAGGCTTATAACCACCCAATAAGCAAAAGATAAGACCAGTACACTTTGGTATACCTGCTCAGATACATGACCTAACCACATGCCAATAATAAGGTGCGCCGTTAGCCATAGCCCGAATAACATCGGCAAGGTCACCACCAATAAATATTTCGAGCCCCTATCATACATTTGCCATAATTTTTTAAAATTCTCTTGTTCATGTAATTCAGATGCTGCAGGAAAAACTGCTGAGGTTAGAGCATACGGCAAATCGCGCATCAAAGAAGCAATGCGTGAGCCTAAGTCATACATTGTCACAAACTGAATAGGAAGTAAGAGCGCTAAAAGTATTTTATCTGCTTGGTAGCTTGCTAGCTCCGCAAATTTAGATACTTGAATACGCAGACCGAATGGCAACATTTTTTTAATTTGTGACCAACTTAATAAAGAAATGCCGAATGCAAACGTAGGCATCAACTGCTTTGCATAAAAAAGCAAAAGCAATATTTGCAAAACATAGACACCCGTAATCACCCAAAGTAAACCAGTTATGCCATAACCAAGCTCTAAAACAACGTATGTACCAAGCACGTTTGGAACACTCACATAAACCATAGCTTTCGTGATTTGGTCGTAGCGTTGCAAACCTCGCAACAATGCAGCAAAAGTATTAACGATACCAATAAGGGCAAAAATACCGCCGCCCCACAGTAAAATATCAGAAACAAAAACTTTCATTTCTGCAGAAATATTCATGTTTTGAATCACCCAAGGTGAAATAAACCAAGACAATAAGCTAACCAAAGTCCCTAATATGACATAAAGAAATACCAACGAACTTACAGATTGATTCACTGGCAGGTAATTACTTTTTGCTTCGCATTGCGCTGTTTCTCGTACAAGCGAGACGCCTAACCCGAAGTCCATAAACATAAAATACATCGAAAATGTCCAAAAAAGAACCCACAATGCAAACTGCTCATCCCCTAAATAGGAGAGAATAAAGGGGGCTAAAAAAAGACTAACTACAATCTGCCATACCCTACCGCCGGCATGGTACGCTGTGTTTTTAAGCAATTTCAATGCTGTGGACATGTTGAAAAATCTAAAGTATTTGTTTACTTATATCCAGCAGCAACACAGGATTTAAAAATGCGTATTAATCACCCGTGACAATACGATCAACCAACTCTTTCACTGTAGGAATGAAACCGTTGGCATAAAACGGATCTTGGCCAAATTTGTATGCAGCATGACCAGAAAACATAAGTTGGTTTTCAGGGTCTGCACCGTAAGCCGATGTAAGCAATGTTTTCTGAATACAAAAGCTGCGCGGATCTGCTTTGTGTCCAGTTGTACCTTTCTCATTATCTGCCCAATTGCTGAATTTACATTGAGACAAACAGCCCATACAATCAAGTTGATCTTGACGAATCTCTTTGGCTTTTTCTTCTGAGACAAAAACAAGCGTAGAGTCAGGCGTCATCAATGGTTTTGTAAAACCTTGCGCAATCCATTGTTCAGCACTTCTTTTACCATGTTCAGTCAAATAAATTTCACGTTTACGGACACCAAAGATAAAGGGTGCTTTGTGATCATCTGCAGGATGATCAACAAAAGCAATTTCGCGCTCAGCACGCTCATAAAGCTCATCTAAAAATGTATTACGTACTGCCGATGAGTAGAATCCAGTAGGCGAGAATGGGTTTAACGCCACATCGCCTTCTTTCAAACTTAACAATCGTTTACCCCAATTATCACGCACAGGACTTTCTTGGGTTAGCAATGGCCGCGTACCAAACTGAAAAACAATCGGTCCAATTTCAGGGTTATTCATCCACTCAGTCCAATCACGTAAATACCAAACCCCGCCAGCCATCACAATCGGTACTTCTTGTAAACCAAACTTGTTCATCGTTGCACGAAGCTCTTTTACCCGCGGGTATGGATCCTCTGGCCGATCAAAGCGTTCTGTATTGGATAAACCATTATGCCCACCTGCAAGCCACGGGTCTTCATAAACAACACCACCAAGAAACTCAGGGGCTTTACGGTATGAACGGAGCCAAAGTGCTCTAAAAGCACGTCCAGATGAAACAATAGGATAATAATAAACACCGTATTGCGCAGCAATAGAAGCAAGTTTAAAAGGCATGCCTGCGCCACATGTTACACCGTGAACCAAGCCTTTCGATCCTTCTAAAACACCATGCAAAACCCTTTCAGCACCCCCCATTTCCCAAAGTACGTTCACATGTAAACGTCCATTCCCACCAGAAATATCGTGCGCTTCTTTAACCTGCGTTAAGCCGCCTTCAATGCCAAACTTAACGAGCTCTTCAAAACGTTCTTTGCGGCTTTTCCCTTCATAAACAACGGGAATAATATGGCCATTTTCATCATGGCGACTGGCATTTACGGCAGATACAGTGCCAATACCACCAGCCTTAGCCCATGCACCAGAAGTCGCGCCAGTCGAAACACCAACACCTTTACCACCTTCAATAAGTGGCAATACTTCTTTTCCTGATATTTTCATCGTTTCTAAATTGAATGACATAGGTGCACCTTAAGCATAATTAGAATCTGCAACCTTCTCACTCTTAGGGATGCCAAAGGGGAAAATTAAACACATTCAATCAAAAAATAGTCGTGCCCGACAGCATAAGCAATACTCACCAGCTTAACAAGTCTCTTGCGTTTCATGACCAGGGCAATCGCATTAAAATTATAAGAGACATTGTTTAGAAAAAGTTTTTTTGACAAGATTAGGACTAACATCATGGATATAGAGCGGACACTTTTTAGTCAATATGATTCCTTCATCATTTCTAAA
>Ga0316204_10000746_pt1 | contig 105703 bp, 90 predicted proteins | sample 6monrhotite_MG_2_FD_205661 | JGI IMG/M metagenome (GOLD analysis project Ga0316204, IMG submission 205661) | Microbial mat bacterial communities from mineral coupon in-situ incubated in ocean water Damariscotta River, Maine, United States -... | ecosystem: Environmental > Aquatic > Marine >... | reverse complement strand
GGTCGGTGATGATAGTGCGGAGGACCCACCCGATCCCATTTCGAACTCGGAAGTTAAGCTTCAGCACGCCGATGGTACTGCAGGGGTGACCCTGTGGGAGAGTAGGTCTCGCCGGCCACCCATTTTGAAAGCCCCCAGGATGTATGTCCTGGGGGCTTTCTTCGTTTGAGCTCGGGGCGTCTGGGCGTCCGGTGTGCACCCGGAGCATGGGCTCGAGGTGCAACGCGGGCTTGTCAGGCAGCGTCGACGTCGTCGCGGGCCCCCGCCTGTCGGGCCAGGTCCAGCATCGCTGCGCGGGTGCGGTCCAACAGGTCCGGGAGGTCGGCGGTGCTGCACCCCTTGGTGGGGATGGGCTCGCCATAGTGCACAGTCACAATCTGATCCGTCACAGATGCGAACTGGTCTGGCGGAATGACGTCCAGGGTCCCCTGGATCCAGATGGGCACGATGGGGACCTGGAGCTTCAGCGCGACATGGAAGCCTCCCTTCTTGAAGGCGTGCAGACGTCCGTCCCGGGAGCGGCCCCCCTCTGCGGCAATCCACAAAGACGTGCCAGAGGCGATGAGCGCGTCGGCCGCCTCGAGCTGTTGGATGGCCCGCGCTCGGTCGCTTCGGTCGACGAACAGGATGCCCGCTGCCTCCATGGCGGGCCCGAAGGCGGGCACTTTCCGTAGCTCTTGCTTCGCGACGAATCGAACCCTGCCGGGCCACGTGCCGCAGACCGCTGGGATGTCCAGCAAGCTCACGTGGTTGGACAGGAGAACCGCCGGGCTACCATCGACACGCTCGAGTCCCTCGGCACCGAGGGCGGTGTGGGACACCCGGAAGACGCGCTCACACCACTGTGCGATTCGCTCGTCGACCCGCTCTGGGGTGAGGGAGCCACGCGTCGCGCTTCCCAGCACGCGGACGCTGCTCCAGAAGGTGTGGGCGAACACCAAGTAGGTGCGCCAGTGGGTCTGCTCGACGGGACCCGTAGAGCGAGGGAAGAACCATTGCATGGATGCTCCTCGTCCTGGCGATGCAGGTGGACGACGACTGGTGGACGGTCTATCCTGGCACGCCGCGCAGGACCGCGCGGGGCCACGCCACCTCGAGGGCAACAGCATGCGCGCCGTCGTCGGTATCGATCTCCGCACGGATGGACACAGCTGGCTGCTGCAGAGGGCCCTCGCCTGGGGCTCTCGCGCGGGGGCCCGCATCGATCTGATCAACTTCGGGCCGGCGTCGGATGCGTTGGAGCGTCAGAAGCGCTTGGACGTGTTGCTCGAGACGTTGCCCGAGCCGTTCCGTGGACGTGCACTCGTCGAACCGGCGGCACCGGCCGAAGGCCTGGTCCAGGCCACCATGGAGGCCGACCTCCTCGTGGTGGGGTCCCGTGAGCCGGCGGCGCTGGAGCGGTGGATTCACGGGCCCATGGCGACCCGCGTGCTGCGGCAGGCGCGTTGTCCTGTGCTCGTCCCTCGCGCCGAGCACCCGCCCCCCATGCCCGCCCAGCTGCTGGTGGGTGTCGATATCGCCGACGACGCGGGGGCGACTCGCGTGATTGGTCTTGCCGCCACGTGGGCCCAGCGATTCCAGGGCCGGGTATCTGCTGCGTACGCGGTGGCGCAGAGCCTGCCGCGCATCGCCGACAAGGACGTTCGGGAGCGGGCGGAGCGGCAGTGGGAGGCTTCGTTCGCCGACGAGCGGGCCAAACTGGAGGCCTTGCTACGGGAGCACGTGCCGGAAGGGCCCCGAGGCGAGGCGATGCTCCTTCGGGGAGAGCCCGACGACGCGCTCATTCATGCGTCCGCCAAGGCTGACCTCGTGGTCGTGGGCAACCGCGAGCGAGAAGGCCTCGCACGCTTGCTCGGCACGGTGGCCCAGCGGGTCGTCCGCCAGGCCGCCTGCGATGTGCTTTCGCTGCCCACCGCCTCGATGGACTGAGCGAGGCGCTGCCTACTGGCAGCTGGTGCAGTCGCCGTCGTAGGACCAGCTCGTCTCCGAGTGCTCCCACACGTCGATGCTGTGGGAGTAGACTACGAGCGTCTCGGCCTTCTTGATGCGCCCTTGGTCATCGACCTTGCCGCTGAACAGCAGCGTCGCGGCGCCGGGGTACTCCAGGTACACCGTGAACTCGTCGCCGGAGCCGGTGACCGGGGCGCTCGCCGTGCCGGGGACGTAGTCCTCGCAGTAGGACACGACGTTGCCGGTGGCTTCGCCTTCTTGTCCCCAGAAGCACAAGGTGGTGTCGATGGGGGAGCCTTCGGGCCGGGCGTTGTCCGACTCGTCGATCTCGCCGAAGACATCGTAGCGGCCGTTGATGATGGGCGGCTGGTCGCCGAAGTTGACGTCGAAGTCGGACTCGTCGACGGCGATCTCGTTGGCGGGGTCTTCGATGACCTCGTCGGCGTCCTCGGAGCCGGAGTTGCTGCCGTTCTCCGGCTCGGGGTCGCTCGGATCGGGCTCGATCGGCTTCACGTCGCGGTCGGCGAGGCAGTACTCGGCGAACAGATCGGACTTCGGCTTCCAGCATTCGTCGATCTTGCCGCACGGTGCGTTGGACAGGCAGTCGATCTGGCAGTCGGAGTAGCCGTACAGGGCGGCGTCGTCCTGGGTGCAGTTGGCGGCGCAGTCCAGGGACGCGTCGCCCGACGAGCTCGACCAGTTGCCGAACGACGGGGTGGGGGGCGTGGCTTCGCACTCGTCGATCCGGGTGCACACGTCGGAGCACACGCCGATTCTCTCGGCATCCACGGGGAGAAGGTCACAGGCCATCAGGAACGGCAGGACGAGGAGCGGCAGACGGCGAAGCATGGGACCTCCATGGAAGTGGTGCGACCAGCATAGTGCGCCGAGCCATTCCGGCTCGAAACAGAACGTGACGGCTAGGGACGAATGGCAGCCTCGCCCATTCACTCCCCGGCCCAAGGAATTCATCGGGGACCGTCGAGGGCGACCTTCAGGGCCGTCAGGATCGCGTCCCGACGGGCCTCGACCCGCTCAGCGGTGCCGGCGATCTCCACGAGTTCGATGCGGCCACCGTTGGGCCGCACGACCGTGACGTAGGTGAGCTCCTCGGTGCTGGAGGGCACCGCCCACTCGAGCCAGTGGGCTTCGTCGAGCGGCACGTCGCGCTGCAGGATGTAGCCCTCCCCGAGAAGGTGGGTCTGCACGGCCTCGGCCCAGAAGGCGAGGTCGGCCTTCGGCTTGTGCTTGAACGCCCGGGTGCGGACCACCACGCCGTCGGGGCTGGTGGCTCGGAACTCGCGCTTGAGGCGGTACGAGGCCATGCCGTCGACATCGAGGACGCCCAACCTGGGACGACGGGAGGTCGTGGCGTACGACGACCGCAGATCGCCGAGGACCCGGCGGACGTCGAGGGTGTTCACCCACCCGAACGGGGAGGGACGCTGCTCCCCGGAGCGTCGCCGGTCCCGGAACTGGAAGCTCACCCGGATCGATGCGGTCGCCGCGCGGTCGAGGAGGAGGCGCTTGCGCCCTTCCAGACGCTCGACCTCGGCGATGGCGTAGGTGAGCTCTCGCTCGATCTGCAGGACGGTGCCGCTCTCGGCTGCCGGCATGAGCTCCATGTACTGCTGCACCAGCTCCCGCTGGCTCTCCAGCTGGGCCTCGAGCTCCGCGACCTCTCGGCGGATGTCGACGGTGTGGAGCCCCCGGTCCGCCACGAGTCCTTGGGCTTCGATGAAGGCCTGCAAGGCATCGGCCTGCTCGACGGGCACCCGCAGATCGACCTCCTCGTCGTTGGTGAGGCGGGCGAACCAGCCGCCGAGGCGGCGGGTCTCCTTCACGATGGCGTCGAGGGTGTCGCCTCGGTTGGAGACCTTGACCACGTAGGTCGCGCTGACCTGCATGGTGGGCACGACGGTCTTCAGGAACTCGGCGGGCACCTCTGGCCCTTCGTCGGTCTGTGCGACGGCGGGGGTGGAGGCGAGGACGGCGGCCAAGAGGAAGGGGATCATGCCTGCCCCTCCTTCAGCACGGCGAGGACGGCCTCATGGTAGCGCTCTTCTTGCCCCTCGGTCGGGTAGGTCACCTGGAACACTTGCAGTCGCTGCCCCTCCACCCGGAAGCCGAGGTGCCACACGTAGGGCTCCTTGGCGCCTGGCTCCACGAAGCGGACGAGGGACCAGCCCCCAACCTTGGACGTGGTGCCGTCCTCCAGCTGGTCGCCGATGCGATCGACCACCGCGTCTCGCCAGAAGCCGGCACCTCCCTGGGGGTCGTTCTTCAGGGAGAAGGCCCAGGCGGTGGCTCCGTCGGCGGCCTGCACGTGGAATCGCGGGGGGTCGAGCGCGACAAAGCCCTCGGGCACCGAGATGTCGACCTTGCGGTTCTCCCACACCATGTCGTGGTTGAAGGCAGACAGGCCGTCGATCCAGGTCATGCCGAAGGGGAGGGCCCGGGTGGCGTTGGCGTGCAGGTCGGGGGCCACCGCGACGACCGTGATGCGAGACATGGCGGCCAGATCGGCCAGGACCTGAAGGCGGGCCTCCATCAGCCGGAGCTCCCCGGAGAGGCGGTGGATCTCGGACAATAGCCGCAGGCGCTCCTGCAGCTCTGCCTCCTTGGCGAGGAGCTGGTTGAGACGCTGGAGGGTGGCCTCCATGCTGCGCACGCGCAGGTCGAGGTCGGTGAAGGCGTCGGTGACGTCCTCAGCGCCGAGGCTTCGCTGCACGACCGGGCCGAGGTCGAGGATGGTGGACCATGTGGCGTCGAATTCCGTGACGGGCACCCGCACCGTCACCCGGGTGAGGGAGCGGCTCTCGACGTTGCCACCGGCTTCCTCGGCCAGGGCGATGACCTTCTCGACGAGCTCCTCGGCGCGGGGGGTTCGCAGCTGTGCGAAGCCGTCGTAGTGGATCATGCGTTCCGAGCCAGCGTCGTCGTCGGGCTCGGGCTCGGGCTCCGGCTCGGGGGCCGGCTCCATCATGGGGGCCATGGGGGGCGGCGGTGGCGGGGCCATCGCGGGGGAGGACGGCCGGGCCGCCTTGCGGCGTGGCGCGCTCCGGCTCCCCGTGCTCTCCTCCATGGCGATGGAGGGCTCGTAGTCGACGTAGGACTCTGCGTAGGCCGTGGAGGTGGACTTCTTCGCGCCGCAGCCGGCGAGGCCGATCAGCGCCAGGGCCAGGACGACGTAGGCGACGGGCCCGGCCGAGAGACGTGGGGGGGTGGGCATGGGTACCTCCGCTCGGACAGCGTGTTCGGGCGGCCAACGGCTCACCCGACACCGAGCTTACGGACCCTACTCCACCGGCAGGCCGACGGGCCAGGACTGGGGCATCGCGGGAGCAAGGGGCCGCGCCATCTGGACCCGCGGCAGCATCAGCTGCCACAGCTCTTGCACTTTGGGGTCGTCGGCATCGAAGCGATCGTCGAGCTCTTGCGGGTCGGAGTTCAGGTCGAAGTAGCGGACCCCGCCGCTGGCCCAGCTGTAAGTCAGCTTGTGGCCCTCCTTGCGGACCGACTGCACGCCGCCGAGCCGGGCCACCGCGAAGCCGTAGCGAGCGCGGTCGTCGGCTGCGGTGCCCAGGGGCATGCCGGTCATTTGCTCGGGCACCTCGCCGCCCAGGATGGACAGGATGGTGGGGGCGATGTCTGGCGAGGTGGTCGGGCCGTTCCACACCTGGGGCACGATGTTCTTGGCCCAGAACAGGGCGATGCCGTCGTTCTCCTCGCGAAACAGCGTGTAGGCGTGGCTCTGGTAGTCGTGCTCCCAGAACTGCTCGCCATGGTCGGTCCAGACGACCACCAAGGTGTCGTCGAGGAGTCCCCTCCGGTCGGCGTCGGCGATGGCATCCTGGATCTGTTGGTCGGTGTAGGCCAGCTCGGCTCGGTATTGGTAGCGCAGGTGTTCCTCGAGGAGTCCGCGGGTGTCGTCGTCGAGGTCCGGCCAGGTGTTTCGGGTGACGTCGTAGTGGTCTTCCTTGGCCGTCAGATCCCACGGAATGGGCTCGAGGTCGGAGGGGGAGGGGTCGTACTTGGATGGAGCCTTGTAGGGCACATGGGGCTCGATCATGTGCACGTGGAGGAACCACGGCGTGCCCTCGGGCTGGGTGTCGAGCTCTGCGAGCAGGGCGTCGCGCCCCTCCCGATAGGCGCCCCAAGCGCTGCCGTTCCGGGGGTGGAACCACACGTCATACCCCTGGGTGATGCCCCATTCCTCAGCGAACCACCCGTTGGTGGAGGCGGCCACGGTGACCATGCCGAACTGCTCCTTGAGGTGGCCCGCCAGGAAGGTGGCTTCGGGCCAGGAGTTGTCGCCCCCCGCGACCAGCTGGGGCGTGAACCCCGTCGTCTCGACATCTGCGCCGTACAGGGTGCAGCCGATGCCGGCGAAGGTCCAGTTGGAGCAGGTCGTGTGGTCGTCGAGGGCGACGCCCGCCTGGGCCATGGCGCCGAGGAAGGGGGTGTTGTCGTTGCCTTCCGGGTCGTAGCGGCTCATGGCGTCGCGCCGGAAGGTGTCGATGCTGATCATCAACACGTTGCTCGGCACCTCCCCGTAGAACGACGGGAAGGTGTCGGTGGTGGGGCCGCGATCGATGGGCTCGGGCTCCGGTTCGTCGCCTGAGCAGGCGGAGACCAGGACCGAGAGGAGCACGACGGCGACGGAGCGGAGGGGGTGGGGCATGCTCAGAGCATAGCCCCGGCATGCATCGTCCGCTCCAGCGTCCCTCACTCGTGGAAGGCGGTGGTGAGGTCGTAGATGTCGGGCAGGAAGTGGACGCGGCTGGTCACGTTGCCGAGAGGGGCCGACACGGCCCAGGCGAACTCGCCATCGCGGGTGGTCTCCCGCACGATGCCGGAGCCCGACAGGGAGATGAGCACGTTGTCGCACTCGCTCTGGGGCATGCGGCGGGCGTCGCCGAGGAGCGCCTCGAAGCCCTTGTCGCTTTCCCAGGACCACGCGAGCTCCCAGGTCATCGCGGTCTCGTCGAGGGAGTACTCCTGCACGATGCTCGGGCCGGGGTCGTCGGGGCCGTAGTCGTTGTTGTTGAAGATCAACAGGCCGTCGTCCCAGATCTCCGACATGTGGCTGTGGTTGAACAGCTCGGTCGGGTCTTGCCCCTTGGCGGGGGTGAAGTCGTTGTGCTGGCCACCGAGTTCCCACACCAGCGCGCCCGTGGTCCGGTCGACCTTGTAGAAGGCGTCGTGCCAGCGGCTCATGTGGAAGTAGGCGTCGTCGCTGGCCCGGTAGGCGAGGGAGTTGCTGTGGGACAGATCGAAGACGCCTTGGGCTCCGAGGAAGCCCTCGTCGTCCACGTCGCACTTCAAGGGGCTGAGGTAGTCGGTCCACATGTCGTAGATGGTCGCGGTGGCCCCGCCGAAGGCCGCTTCCTGGATGCGGTCGAGAGCGACTTCCTGGCCCGGAACGGCGAGGACGGTGCCCTTGCTGCAGTTGTCGTAGGTGGCGAACGGGGCGTAGTCGAGCCAGCCGATGGTCCCGTCCGGGAGCTCCACGAAGTCGTGATGGGACGTGGGGGTGCTGAGCACCTCGGCCGCGGAACCGTCGAGGGGCTGCTTCACGTGCTCGCCGATCTGGTCCTGCCGGTTGCCATCGGCGGTGGTGTAGATCACCGAGGAGCCGTCGAGGCTGGGGCGCACCCGGGAGAGCTGGACGTTGGTGTTGGCGAAGGGCAGGGCCCACACGACGTCGGCGTCGCGATCGAGGATGGCGATGCCGGAGTTGTTGTTGCCGATGTACGACAGCATCACGTAGCCGTCGTCCTGGCAGGCGAGCTCGGGCTGCCAGTTCCGCTGGCTGAACACCGGGATGCTCGTGTCGGCCGCGGCCACCCGGGAGGTGACGACGTTGGACGTCTCGCCGCTGTCGTCGTCGGTCGCCTGGAAGTCGTACTCTGTGCCCGTCTTGACCCCGAGCACGACCATGCGGTGGTCGGTGCCGGTGCTGGTCTGCGGATGGTCGGTGGAGAGGTCCTCGCCGGACAGGCCGTAGGAGAGGCTCACCGTGGCCTCGGAGGTGGTGGTGAAGGTGGCCACCATCACACCGGTGATGTCTCCCTGCTCCACCACGAAGTCCTGGATCAGGCCGGTGCTGACGGTGGTGCCGGTGTCGCCGGTGTCGCTCCCGGTGGTGTCCTTGTCGTCGTCGCCGCTGCAGGCGCCGAGCACGAGCGCCGTCATCATTCCGAAGCTGCTGATCCGCATGGTGTCTCTTCCTCCGTGGGCCGCACCCTAATCGACGAAACCCCCACTGGCCGTCACAGCACGTCTGCGGCGGAGTGGGGGGGTAGGTATTGTTTCCTGCGGGTCTAGCGCCGTCTCGGTCCCGTGAAGGTGAAGGGGGCCCGGATGGCCTCGTTCTCCTCGTAGACGATGCGGCCGTCGTACTCCTGGCCTTCTTCCGCCTCCTCGGGCCAGGTGACCACCAGCTGGCTGTGGCCGCCGCACTGGGCGTAGGCGATGGCCTCGCCGAGCTCGGGGAGCTGGTTCACGTCGGACACGAAGCCGTAGTACCCGCCGGTCCCTTGCGCGAGGCGGGACAAGTCTTCCACGGCATTGCGGTCTTGGAACTCGTTGCCGTCGGCGGCGTTGCCGAAGCCCACGGTGTGCACGCGCACCCCAAGCTCGTTGGCGTGGGCGATGAGTTGGTCGACGTTGCGGCCTTTGCCCAGGTCCGCGCCATCGGAGATGACCACGATCCCGACCCCACCTTCACCGCCGTCGCTGCTGTGGGCCTTGGTGAGCTGGTCCAGGACTTCCCAGGTGCTGTCCCAGATGAACGTGCCGCCCTCGGCACCCAGGTTGTTGGCGGCGGAGACGACCTCGTCGGCGTCGGTCGTCCAGTCGGTGTGGCGGTAGGTGAAGTCGAAGCCGCTGGAGATGGAGTAGAGGCCGAACTCGAACAGCCCCTGGTTCCAGTCCGGACCACAGGCGGACAGGCTGTCGGCGAGCTCCTGGACCGCTTCGACCCGGATGCGGTTCGGGTCGGAGGGGCAGCCGTCGCACATGCCCGCAGGCGCCTCCACGGAGCCAGAGCCGTCGACCAGAATGGCGAAGTGACCGAAGTCGTCGCCTTCGATCTCTTCGACCTCTTCGACGGGCACTTCTTCGCCGTCGCCGGTCTCGATGCGGAGGCTGTCGACGGCGGGCTTGATCGGCACGAAGCTGTCGTCGATGGCACCGATGGCGATGCGCACCTTGCCGGTGTTCGGGCTGTCGGGCTCGGAGAACTCGGGGTCGGGCATGACGCCGAGGAGCGACAGATCGGAGATCGCGTCGAGGAGCGTGGAGATGAGCTCGCACCCGGCGACGCCGCTGGTGAGGGCTCCGAGGAGAAGAAGTTCGCGACGCATGGCACCACCCCGTAGACGTTTCGTGACCGATTGGACGCGGCTTCGACGCCGCGGGCTCCGGTTCATTCGGTCGGGATCCCCTACGGCATCAGGTGCTCGATCGACGGGATGGGTTCGTAGGCTGGGGCGGCGCCGACCGCGACGGCCGCCGCGCCCAGGGGCTGCTCGGCGAGGTCGCGCCAGGTCGCGCGCGCCCTCACGGCGTCGGCGAATACCGGAGCGATACGGTCGCGCCGTTGGTGGAGCACGCGGGCCTCTGGACGGTCCGAGAGTGGGGGCTTGTCGGTGGCTTCGAGGGCCGCCAGCAGGGCCTGCCCCTCGTGAATGGGGCCAGCGACTCGGGCCAACGCCAGGGGTTCGGAAGCGATGCCCAGCGCTTCGAGCTCGTCTCTTGCGCCGATCTCGAGCTCGAGGATCTCGCCAAGCTCCATGTCCGTGGTGCGGCAGTCCGTCTGGGCGCTCCGTACGTCCATGGCGCCGTACCCGACCGCGGCGAGGGGCAGGCCGACCACGAGGGCGACGGCCGCGACGGCGAGGAAGACCAGCCCACCGGCGGCGGCGCCTGCGGCGGCCACCGGGGCCACCGGGGCTTTGGCCTCGGCCTTGGCTGCGGCCAGGGCGGCCGTGCGGGCCTCCTCCAGTCTGCGCATTTCGTCGCCGGGAGCGACGTCCACGTCATCGGCCACGTAGGACGGACGCTCGGTCGCGGTGGACATCTGCTCGACCCGAGAGACCGGGGAGCCGTCGTCGGTCTCCTCGCGCCGGGCGTCGGTCGCGTCTTCTGCGTACGCGTCGTACTGCTCTAGGGCGCGCACCAGCTCGGACAGCTCGGGCTTGTGCCCCGTGGCCAGCGCGTGGGCGGCGGCGAGCCCGGGGGGCAGCAAACTGACGTCGTCGTACGCGGTCTCGACCGGCGCCCCCTGCACGAGGCCCGCCATCAGCATGCTGAGGGCCGTGGCGGCCTCAGCCCCCTGGGGGTCGACCACATCGGTGCATGCCGGGGGCACGAGGAGCAGGCGGTGGTCGTCGGTGGCCAGCAGGTGGTGTGCGAGCAACGCGCCGGGCTCGAGTCCTTGATCCCGGAGGGCCTGGAGGGCCTTGCCGAGGGTGTGCACGGCGTCTCGCACCGCACCGGCGGGCCAGGGTGTGTCGAGGACCAAGGGCGTCGCGTTCACGGCCTCCAGCACGACCCAGTCGTCGAGCACATCCCGGGTGCGCAGCAGCGCGTCCCGGCGGATGTCTTCGGCCACCCGAGCGGTGTGCTGCAGGGCTGCTCTCTGAGCAGGATCGCAGCGAAGCCCGGTGCGCCACATGCGCAGACGGGTGTCCCATAGGGCGTGCAGGGACCCCTGGTACAGCAGACCGATGGACTCGAAGACGGCGTAGCGGCCACCTCCGACCCGTTCGACGTCGTCTGACAGCGCTTCGGGTGCTTCACGGTTCACGGGCGACCCACCAGCTTCTCCACCATCCGGCTGAACCAGCCTTCGGGTCGCTTCGGGGCCGGCGCGTCGGGCTTGCCGGTCAACACGTCGAGGGGAGCATCTGCTGGATCGAGGTCGCCGACCAAGTCGCGGCACAGGTTGGCCAGCGTGCCCTCGGGGCAGAGGCTGACCCCCGCCACCAGCACGGCCGCGGCCTGCGCCGGGGACACCTCCACCATCGTCGCCTGCTCGTGGTCTTCGGAGACCCGTGCCGCGAGGCCATGGAGTTGATCCCCGGCGAGCGCCCCTACGAGCTTGGCATCGGTGGTGCCTGCGCTGTGGAGCTCGACGGTGCAGACGCCGGCGATGGCGCGTCCGTCGTCGTGCACCCGCGTGAGCACGACGTGCACCGTGGCGCCTCGTTCGTGCCAGCCGTCCGAGAGCCAACATGGGCCAGCGGGCCAGACGAGCCCTTGCCTCGGGTCCCCGCCTGCGCGGCCGGGCGTGCGCTGGTCACGGCCGGGGCGGCTCTTGCCCTTGCGCTTGAGTCGATGCTTCTGCAGCTTTTTCTGACGTCGTTTGTCACGGTCGTTGTTCGCCATGGCGCCTGCGCCCTCCCGCTCCGCCGTGCAGCCTACTATGAGTAGGCATGGCCTCTCCTCTACTCCTGGTTCATGGCTTCCTGTCCACGCGCGGCGCGATGCATCCTCTGGCACGACACTTCCGGCGTGCCGGGCGGGAAGTGGAGCGCGCCCGGCTGTCGCCGCTGTGCATCCAGGACGTCCGGGAGCTGGCCGTTCAGGTGGGCCGAAGCGTCGAGGCGCTGCAGGAGGTCACCGGCGCCAAGCACGTCGACCTGGTCGGCGTGAGCCAGGGCGGCCTCGCGGCGCTCTACTACGTACGCAGGTTGGGGGGGACCGAGCGCGTGCGCCGCATGGTGGCCCTCGGCACGCCGTTCACCGGCACCTGGTTCGCGGCCTTGGGCGTGCCCCTGCTGGGCGCGGTGTCGACGGGTGTGTGGCAGAGCTTGCCGGACTCTGACCTCCTCAAGGAGCTCACGGCGGCCGGGCCTACGCCTGGCGAGGACATCGTCAGCATCAGCCGACGGGGGGACACGGTGGCCCCGCCGGACCGGTGTCGCCTGGAGGGAGCCCGGCACGTGGTGCTTCCGGGGCGCATGACACCGTGGACCCATCAGACGATGGGCATCAGCGGCACGGTGGCGCAGGCGGCCATCGACGCGTTGGACGCGGACTGACATCGGTGGGGGCCTGAGCAAGCATGGCCGCCGACCTGCAATGGGGGGAAAGCAGGACGACGACCATGGAGCCTGGCTGCTGACGGCTGGCGCCCGCACCCCGCCTCGAAAAGGGGGGGAACGATAGCGGGGTGGCGGGCACCGCCGTGGGGAACGTGTTCCCCTTCAGCACTAGGACAATAGCCGTATCGGTCGGAGATGCAGTTACCCCGGCGTTTCGCCAGTGGGGGGAGGGGAGTGGGCCCTGTGAATCACGGCATCGCGAGGCCGCCCGCGCTCCTGCTCACTCCTCTTCTTCGCCCTCGTCGAAGTTGGGGTAGCAGAGCGAGACGTCGCCGGAGAGGACGCGGAAGCGGAATCCGCTCACGTCTGCGGCGTCGCGGTGCGCGAACAAGATCTCGATGGGGTACTGCCCGCCGTCGAGATCGATCGTGTACTGCTCGGGCTCGAAGGGCTGCATGCCCGGCAATTCGATGGCGGGCTCGCCCTCGATGTACACCCAGGCGTCGTCGGACGTGCCGAGGGTGACGGTCATGCTGGTGTTGGACCAAGCGCGAAGCCAGGCACGCCACCGCACGGCGAAGTGCGCGGGGTCGCCCTCGAGCCCTTCGTCGACCGGCCACCAGTTCTCGCCCATGTCGAGGGTGGGGTCGAAGCGCTGGAAGCTGGGCTCGCTCCACCAGTCGAGCTTGTCGGGGTTGCTCTTCGCGTCGTCCCGGGACCGGAAGCGCACGTCGGGGTGGTCCATCGAGAGGTTGCTGTACTCGCCGTGGAAGCCCTCGAAGCAGTTCTGCCAGTCGGGAGGCCCGCCGAGATCGTCTTCGTCTTTTCCGGGCGGCTCCGCGGGGGGAACCGGGGGCGCATCGCGGATCCCGAAGTCGGAGCACGCACTGGCGAGGAGCAGCAGGACGAGGGCGGTGGGGGTCGCGAGCCTGTTGGGGTGCATCACGTGCCTCCTTCCTGGTTCTGTGCGTCGGTGTAGACCTGGCAACGAAGCCATTCGCCGAGGGCGTCGGACTCCGCCTCACTCGCACCACCGCCCGGCGGCATGTAGTCGGTCTGCACCGCGGTCTCGTCGATCTCCTTCACCTGCGCCATGATGTCTTGGTAGGTGTCGAAGTTCACGTCGAGGGGGGCGCCCGACCGCTGGTTCTCGCGAACCAGGGACGAGTGGCAACCGGTGCACCACTTGCCGAGGTACGCCTTGCCGTAGTTGTCGTACGTGAGCGGCGGGTCGCGGTCGCAGTTGCCGGTGAACGACCCGTCGTACCCGAGCAGGACGTCGTCGCAAGCGGTGAGCACGCCGAGTGCGGCGGTGACCGCGGCGAGGCGAAGGGCGATGCGCATGGAACCTCAGCAGGAAGACGACGGGGAGTGAGTCCCCGTCGCCATCGTACCCTGAGCGCAGGGTAAGTGTCAGGAGGGCAGCAGGGCCTCGAGGACGTCGACGCCGGGCAGCAGCTTGGACGGGTCGAGTCCGCCAATCTTGCACAGGGCCATGCCCAGGTGCTCGCAGCCGAGAATCTGACCTGTGGGATCCCGCTTGCCCGACTTGAAGTCGATGGGCTCTGCGATGAGTCCGCCGTCGGTGTAGCCGATGGTCTGGTTGCCCTTGACGCCGGCGCCAGCGACGAACACGGAGTTGTAGGGCCAGTGGTCCTTGCCGCCGCCGCCGTTGATCTTCGGCGTCCGGCCGAATTCCGACATGGCGACGATGGTGACCTCGTCGATGAGCCAGCGAGTGGTGTGGCCCGGGGTCTTGGCCATGTGGTCCATGACCTCGTGGATGGCCGAGTAGAAGTCCACCTGTGCGGGGGCCTGGACCATGTTGTTGCCGTGGCTGTCGTAGCCGCCGGGGATGCGGAGCATCGCGCAGCGGGACAGGCCGAGGCGGAACATCTCGGTGGCCTTGAGGGCCTGGTCGACGAAGGTGTTGCCGAGGTCGTCGAGGCCGGCCTCGAACTGGCGACCCTCGAGCTCCATGCTCCGCTCGATGTTGGACAGGAGGCCTTCGGCGCGCTCCTTGGCGACGCCCGACTGCTGCGAGGCGAAGTCCGCGACGCGCTTGTAGACGAAGTCGTCGATGATGTCGTCGATGGGCGGTGCGGGGACCGGCGCGGGCTGGTCGGAGCGACCGTTGATGGAGCCGTCGATGAGCTCCAGCAGGGTGCCGCCACCGGCCCGGACCACCGCCTGACCCTGGGTGCCAGCGAAGCTAGGCCCGGAGAAGACGACGTGGGGCAGCGGGTACTCGATGGTGCTGTTGGCAGCCAGGAGGGTCGGCCAGTCCGCGTAGGAAGAGGCCGAGGTGCCGGTCAGCATGAACTGCGTGCCGGAGTCGTGGCCGACGGAGTGGGGGTCCAGTCCGTTGATGATGGCGATTCGACGGTGGTACTTCTCGAAGAAGTCGTCGAGGGGCTCACGGTCCATGCCGGAGGTGTAGCGGACGCCGCCGGCCTCTCCGAGGACCGTGTCGAGGTCCATGTCGACCCCGTCGGTGTCGAAGTGGGGGTCGAGGACGGTGGTGGTGTCCCAGCCGCCGCCGGCGAAGCAGAAGAGGAACTTCCGCTCGGGTCCGGCCGCAAAGGCCTTCTTCGGGTACCAGAGGCCAGCAGAGGCCATCAGGGCAGCAGAGCCTCCGAGGAAGCCGCGGCGCGTCGCATTGAACTTGGGGTTCATGGTGGGCTCCTTCGTCGATTAGTAGAAGAGGACCGCGGGGTCGCGGAGAGTGGCAGAGAGCACGGCGGACCATGCGGTGACCGGGGAAGCCTCGACCGAGTAGACGTAGCGCCACAGGTCGGTGAGCTCCTGGGGCTCGGTGGCATCATCGGCCAGCGGGCGACCCGTCGCGGTGAGGAAGAGGAAGCGAATCTGCTCCTCGAAGGCCTCGGGGTTGTTGTCGGGCGTGTCCTCGACGGTCACGAAGTAGAGCAGCTTGGCGCTTCCCTCGCGGTTGGGGTCGAGGTCGTGCTCGGCGACGTTGTGGGCGGCGGCCTGGGCGTAGCGCTCCAGGACGAAGGTGCTGCCCACGCTCGGGATGTACGAGCGGTTGGTGACGTAGCGGCCATCGGTGCCGCCAGCGAGGACGGCGATGCCCTCGGCGTTGTCGGTGAGAGCCTCACGGCCGTTGAAGAACCACTTGTACCCAGTGATGTCGCCGATGATGCCAGCGAGCTGCGAGGGCGACGCGGTCTTCACGCCAGCCAGGCGCTCCTGAAGGCCCGGGTCGATCGCCTTGGCTGCGCGGTACTCCTCGGAGAGGATGATGCTGCGCACGAGCTCGCGGACGTTGAGGTTGTTCGACTCGAAGGCTTCCCGGTGCGGAGCGAGCTCCTCCCAGTCCTCGTCGACCAGGCTGCGCTGGGTGAGGCCTTCCCACACGGTGCGCACGGCGCACTGGCTGAAGCGGGCATCGCTGGCGAGGGCCTGGGCGAACTCACCGATGTTGGCGGTGGGCGTGCCGTAGTAGCCAGGCTCCTTGCCGGCGTAGCCGCGCCACTCTTCTTCGTTCTCCGGCCGGTACATCGTCTGGTCGATGCCATCCTCGGCGTCGTAGTTGAAGAAGCCGAAGAAGTTGGCCGCAATCGGGTCCAGCGTGGAGTGGCAGGACTGGCAGCTCTGGTTCTGCCCGATGGCGTTCTCAGGGTCGATGGTCAACTGGTCGACCGCGGCGCGGTTCAGCACGATGGGGCGGGACAGGTAGTCGTCGCACAGGAAGATCTTGCTGATGGCGTTGGCGCGGTGCCGGTTGGCGTTGCCGCCCATCGACGGGTAGCGCTGCCACGTGGTGGTCATCGTGAGCAGGCCAGCGTGGGGGCGGCCATCGACGTACTGCGACGGCTCCCAGCCACCCTTGCCGTCGTCCGGGTACTCCATGCCCCAGTAGAGCGCGAGCTCGGGGTTGGCCATGGAGTGCTCGGCGGTCACCATGTAGGAGTAGGGCAGCTCGTTGTTGATGACGTACCGGAGCAGCTGGAGCGGCTCGTTGGAGATCATCTCGGCCATGACCTGGTCGTCGATCTCGAGGCCGACCTCCATCGGGTCGAAGTAGACGTCGCCCGTCTGGAAGAGCAGGCGCTGGTCGAAGACCTCCACCATGCGGTCGACGAACGCATCCTCGGCGATCCACCGGTCGGCGTAGGCCTCGTAGGCCGCGTCGTAGCGCTGGGGCCCGATGTCGGCCGCGTCTTCCATGAAGCGGAGTTCCTCTTCGGAGGGATGCCGACCACGAAGGTCGACAGACAGCCGAATGAGCTGGCCGCGAGCGTCGAGAGACTCGACGCGGCGGCCATCGTCTACATCTTGGCCACAGCCTCCCAGGGACATTCCCGAAAGGATGGCGGCGGTGATGCCGAGGGTGAGGTTTCGCATGGTGGGCCTCCCGGTTGGGGTGCGGTTCGTGATCATAGTTTCGCGTGTCCCCTCCTCCGCCACAAGGGATCAGGGTCCCGAAGATGCACCTTTTGGGTCCCGGTTGTGCATGATGATGTGCAGTTCTGGGAGGGTTGGTGGATGAGGCGGGGAGCGGGCATGTGCCGAGAACCCAGCTGTTTGCGTTGTTTCCGGCCCGTTCCGGGCAGCCGCTCACGCCCCACGGTTAGGCTCCCCCATGCTCCTCTTCCTCGCCCTGGCCTGCTCTGGCTCCGAGGCCGACCCCCCCGTCGGCACCAAGGACACCGTCGACTCGGACACCGGCTCGGTGATGGACTCGGTGCAAGACGACGTGTGCCTGGAGGGCGACCTCGTGCACGTCCCCACGGTCGGGTCCTACGAGCAGGAGCCACTGGTCGACGGCATGACCCTCGTGCTCCTGCAGGGCCCGCAAGGCGGGTACCACATCGACATGAACGGACGCATCGAGCCTGTGCCCGAGGTGGGGGTGGTGGTCGAGGCGGAGCTTCTGCTCGACGACGGCACCCAGGTGGCCTTCACCGATGGGGCGCAGGCGGCCTACACCACCTGGACGGACTGCGTCGGGGTCTATGGGCAGGCCCGCATGTTCTGGAACAGCGAGCTCGACGCGACGGCCCTGTGCGGCTTCGTGGGGCAGCCAGCCACCATGGCCCAGACGGTCGAGGACCTTGGGAGCGGCCGCGTGGTGTCGCACCAGTTCGACGTCGTCTTCGACGTTGCGTTGTTCAATGGGACCTGCGCCGACCTGCTGAAGTAGCGCGCCGACGTCAGGCAGCGTCAGCAAACGTCCGTGGTCGACGGTGAGCCGGTGGGGCACGCTCGGAGGGCAAGGAGGTCGTGATGAATGCACGGATGATGGTGGTGTGTGTGGCCGGGCTGGCGGGCTGTGCCCGCATGGTGCCTGGCGTGGCGGACGGGAAGAAGGGATTGGTCGCCTATGAGATCGACTCAGCCCGCGGCCCTTGGCAGGTGGGAGAGGACCTGTGGCTGGAGGTGGCTGGCTTCGATGTGGCATCTGGCGCCCCCCTCGGGCTGCCGGACAGCCTGGTCCACGAGGTGTTCGTCCTGCCCGAGGACCCTTCGGTGGAGCCGTCGACGGTGTACTGGGACTGGCTCGATGACCACGTGCGCCGGTCGGAGTGGGCGATGGCCGGGTCGGGCACTCATACAGTGCTGGTGATGACCGAGGAGGTCGACGACGTGAACGACCCGTACCCGAACCGCATCCTCGTGGACTACGTCGAATTCGAGGTCGAAGTCCGTTGAGGGGAGCGGCGGGGCGTCAGTCCTGGCCGCTTCGTGCCCCGGTGAGGAGCAGGGGAGGGGCTTCGCCCACCCACGCCCCGTGGGCTTCCCGGACGACCCGGATCCCCGTCCAGTGGGTGTCGGGCTCGCCCAGGGCGCTGCCGTTGATCACGATGTCGAGGCTGCCGTCGCCGTCGAGGTCGTGGATCGGCAAGGGCTGCAGGCGCGTGGTGTTGGCCTCACCGAGATCCAGGGTGCCACGGGGGGCACCGGTGGTGGCGTCGTGGATGTGGGGCGCGCCGTTCTGGGGCCAGATCACTTCCGTGCAGCCGTCGGCGTCGAGATCGACGGCGACGCAGGTTCGTGCCCCGGAGCTGCCTTCGACCGGCGGACGGTGGGTCGACCAGCGGTGGGGCCCGTCGAGGGTCCACGCAGTGAGGTCGGCCTCGAGGGGCAGGAACACCTCGGCGTGCCCGTCGGCGTCGGCGTCGGCCGTGCATGCTGCGAGCAGGGAGGGCTCGAGGAGCGTGGGGGTGGACCCGACCCGCTGCAACGAGACGTCGTAGGTGTCGATGCCCTCCTCGGTCTTCACCAGGAAGCCCCCTCCGGCTCGGGGGATCACCCCAAGGGATGGGCGCTCGAGCTCGGCGATCACGGTGCCCAGGTTGTCGTGCACGGTCTGGTCGCAGAACAGCTCGATGGTGCCGTCGCCGTCGGCGTCGAACGCGGTTCGTGCGCAGCTGGGCTCCTCTGCCAGCAGCGTTCCCGTGGCGCCGTCGAGCATGCCGCACGCCGTGGCGAGCTCTACGTCGCCGTCGTCGTCGAAGTCGCCGGGGAGCAGGTGCGATGCGCAGTCTCGTTCGGGTGCGTGGACCCACCGGGTGCCCTGCACGTCCAGCGCGACGACGTTGCCCTTGGAGGTCACGATGATCTCGTCTTGGTCGTCGCCGTCCAGGTCGACCACGGCGAAGCGGGTGGCGTAGCCGTACACGTCGGGCACCGCGAGGATCTGGTCGCCCGTCCGACCGTCGAGCGCGAACAGCACGTCGCTCTGGTCCGCCCCGTCGTCCGCCACCGCGATGAACACCACGTCGAGGGCGCCGTCGCCATCGATGTCGCCCAGCTGCGGGGTGGTGCGCACATGGCGAACGCGGGGGTCGTCGGCCCAGCTCGTCCACTCCCAGGCAAGCTCCAGCTCGAAGGAGCTGGAGGAGGTGGCGCATGCGTCCATGGACTCGGCGAGAGGCAGCTCGTAGTCCTGCTGGACCCCGGAGGGTTCTGCGGGGTCGACCGTGGTGGGCTCGATCTGAGCCGTGCCGGTGTCTGGGTCTGCAGCGGGGGGCGGCGGCGGCGGATCGCCGATGAACCTGAGGTTGACCTCGAAGCACCCGGCAACGGACAGCAGCATCAGGAGGGGGGCACGGCGCATCTGGCACTCCGAACGGTGGTGCTTGAAAGGTGCCCCAGTCTCCCGAAGTGAGACAACGGACATTTTCGGACGTCCAAGAAGGTGGGAGGGCATGCGTGACAAGGTGAAGGTCATGAATGTGTCAACGCCGGAACGTTTGCGCTTGAGCTCGGGGGAAGTGCACCTTCCGTCCCGGGTGCTGCGCCATCGGGATGGGCGCGAGACACGGCTCACGTCGCAGTCCGCCGCCCTGCTCGGCTTCCTGGCGGCCCATGCGGGGCGTCCCGTGTCTCGGGACGAGCTGATGGAGGAGGTGTGGAAGGGCCGTGTCTCCAACAGCGCCGTCGATGTGGGCATCCGTCGGCTCCGTCGGGCGGTGGAGCGGAACCCGTCGGAGCCGCGCCACATCCTGAGCGCCCATGGGGTCGGCTTCGTCTTCCAGCCGCTGGCGGACGACGTCCCCACGGAGCCTGTCGACCCTGGGCCGATGGGCCTGCCCGGGCGGGTGCTCGCCCAGCTGCGCGGCAGCGCTGGACTCCTGACGGTGCACGGGCCCGGCGGCTGTGGAAAGACGTGGGTGGCGAAGGGCGTGGCTGCGCAGTGGGAGGGGCCGGTGTGGAGTTGCTCCGCCGCGGACCTCGACGGCGTGGGGTGGTTGGTGTCGGCGGTGGCCACCCTGGTGGGCCTCGGGGAGCGCTCCCGGGAGGCCGAGGAGGTAGGGGAGGTCCTGCGCCAGGCGGGGCCTGCGTTGCTGGTGCTCGACGACGTGGAGCACCTCGTCGAACCGCTCGGTCGGGTCCTCGTCGAGTGGCTGCGGCACGCGCCGGAGCTGCGGGTTCTCGCCACGAGCCGGGTCCGCTTCCGGTTGCGGGACGAGCGGTGCGTGACCGTGCCCGCCCTCGACCCGGAGGCGGGCGCCACGCTCTTCGCTGAGCGAGCGCGCCGGCTCGGGGCCGACATCGATCCCCAGGATCCGGCGGTGCTGGCGCTGGTGGAGCGGATCGGGGGCCTGCCTCTCGCGGTGGAGATCGCTGCAGGCTGGACGAGGAGCTTGAGTCCACCCGAGCTGTTGGAGGCCCTGGCCCACCCCCGGGATTTGGTGGATCGCGATCGAGACCGGTCGCCCAGGCACCGCTCCTTGGAGGAGGTGGTGCGCTCCACGTGTGTCCTACTCCCCGCGCGGGCCCGGCAGGGCCTGGCGCTCCTCGCCATCCACTCGGCCCCGTTCGAACGCGCGGATGCCGAGGCCGTCCTCGCCTGGTCGCCCATGGCCACGGTGACGCTCCTCGAGCAGCTCCTGGATCACGCCGTGGTTCGCACCCTCGACGAGGGCGACCGGAAGCTGGCCTTCCACCCTGGGGTGCGGCTCGTGGTGCTCGAGGAACTCGACCCCGGTCGGCGGGACGACGCTCTGGGGCGCCGCCTCGCCCACCGAGCAGCCCGGTGCCGTGCAGGCGTTCCGGTCGCGTGGATCCGTCGGGTCTTGCCCGACCTGCTCACCGACGTCGCTTGGGGCGCGGAGCGTGGGCTCTCCGATGCCGTGGAGCTGGCCACGGCCGCGGCCCGTGTCGGTGCACCCGATGAGCTGGTGCCCCTGTTGGAGAGGCTGTTGGCCTCCGTCGGGCCGGACAGCGCAGCGGCGGGGCGGCTGGCTCGGGCGCTCGCCGCGATGCACTTGCGCCGCGGGCGTCGTGCCGAGGCCCTCCCGCTGCTGGATCGAGCCCGCGCCATCGCTGAGGCCCTCGACGACCGTGCCGAACAGGGCCGCGTGCGGGTGGCGATGGGCACGGTGGCCCGCCTGCTGGGGCGCCCGGCGGAGGCCCGGGAGCACCTCGCGACGGCGCTTGCGGACGCCGTCGCGGTGGCGGACCCGGGGCTGCAAGCCGAGGCCTACGCGAGCCTGGGGGCGGTGCAGTACGAACTGGGCGAGCGGGTCGAGGCGGCTCGCTCCTTCGCAGGGGCCGCGGAGGGGTTTCGGACCCTCGGGGACCGGGCCCGTGAGGCGTCGGCGCGACTGAACGTGGCGATGACCCACGACGAGGGAGGCCGGCTGTCGGCTGCCGAGGAGGGCTACCGGCATGCCCAGGAGCTGTACGAGGCGGTGGGCGAGCCCCGCGGGGCGGGGGCCGCGTTGTTGGGGCGGGGCCGGGTGCGGTTGATCCGGGCCCCGGAGGAGGCCTTGCCGCTGTTCGAGGCGGTGCTGGCGATCCATGTTCGCGCGCGGGACCCCCTGCGGGAGGCGGAGGCGCTGTGCCACGTCGCGGCCGCGGAGCGCACCCTCGGTCAGGTGGATGCAGCGCGAGCGCACCTGGAGCGAGCATTGGTTCGCGCCCAGCGGGCCGGAGACCGACGCCTGGAGGCGATCGTGTGGGTCAACTTGGCCAGGGCCTGCCTCGCGGACGAGCAGCTCCAAGCGGCGGCAGAGGCTGGCCTCGCTGCGGCCCGCATCGGGCAGGAGGGCGCCTACGTCGATGTGGTCGCGACCGCGCAGATGGTGGAGGCGGAGTGTCTGCTCCAGGAAGACGCCACCCGCGCGCTGGCGTTGCTGGATGCGGCGGCGGTGGCCCTCGTTGCCCTCGGGCAGGAGGAGGAGCTGGCCCGCCTGGGGTCGCTTCGGGTGCGGGCCTTGGTGCACGCCGGTCGCCTCGACGATGCTCGCGTGGCCCTGGGGGCCGCACGGGCGGCGGCTTGGTCCCTCGGGGCCCATGAGCGCTCCGAGGTGGGGGTGCACCTGGCCGGCGCCGAGGCGGTTCTTTCCTGATCGGATCGGACGAGGGCGGGAACCCTTGCAGCGGGCGGCGAGCCCAGATTGGGATAGGGCACGGACGTCCAAAGGAGGCTTCCATGCTGGCCATCGTCTTCGCCCTGCTCTCCCTACCTGCCCATGCCGATACCCTCGACGTTCCCCTCGGCGACAAGCAGGGCATCGTCCGCATCCCCACGAGCAAGACCGTCGGGCTCTCGCTGCAAGGCAAGACCAACAAGGCCACCTGGGAGAACACCGACAGCGATGCCCTCTCCATGGTGTGTGGCGAGGGCAAGCCCCCGGAAGACACCTTCGTCGAGCAGCTGATGCTCGTGGTGGGCGAGCAGAAGTGGGCGCTGGCGCCCGGCGCCTCGGTGAAGCTGACCTGCGCCGGAGACAAGCCGGTGGTGTTCACCGACGTGCACGGCCAAGAGGTCGCCAAGCTGGTGGGCCCCGTGAAGGTGACGGTCGAGTCCGTGAAGTCCGGCGCCCAGCGCTAGGGCCCGGCGGGTCCCGTGGGGCCCTTGGTCGTGGATGAGCCGGTGTCGGTGGGGCCCGTGTCGTTGCCGGTGTCGGTGGGGGCTGTGGGTCCTGACCCGGTGTCGTCCGTGGTGCCCGGGGGCGTGCCAGTACCTGGCCCGGTGGGCGTGCCTCCCGTGCCTCCGGTGCCCGAGGGGTCTCCCGTCCCGATGTAGCCGTTCCCGGCTGAGCCCCAGCGCTCCACGTCGGTCTCGACGGCGTGGGTGCCCGTGCCGTCGCAGTCGATGCGTAGATCGATCCATGTGGCGGGGATCTCGGTCACCCCTGCGGGCAAGATTCGGTCGCCCTGAGCGTCGTACTCGTCGCTGTCGTAGCGCTCGCCGTTGCTGGCCCCGGTGTAGATGAGGGGCATGTGGAAGTCCGCGTCGAGGGCATCGGCGTCGAGGGCCCAGTCGCGGAACTGGAGCTCATCGACCCGCCGGTCGAAGTCGTCTCCCTCGCGGGTCCACTCGCAGCCTGTGCGGTCGGTGTGGAACACCATGTAGTGCCAGCGATCGTTGGGACGGCTGCCGCGCCAGACGCCCACCATCGACCACTCGAGGGGGGTGAGGTCGAAGTCGTCGTCGTCGTCGTCGCTGTCCCCGGTGCGGCTGCCGCCGCAGGCGACGAGGCCAAGGGTGAGGGACGCCGCAAGCACCTGCCGCCAAGTGGGGCCCATCTCCACCTCCTTCCGAAAGGTAGTTGGGGCGCCCGCGATCGTCCAGCGGGGGGCTGACGGAAGGGGTGGTCGTGAGCGATGCCCGAGGTCGGACCCTCGGACCCGAGGTTGCATGCGGTGGGAACCGGTGGCTCGGAGGGATGTCTCTCCCTGGACACCCGGCGGAGGACCCAGACGGTCGCCGCCACCGACCCGTCGCGCCCCGGCGCGAGAGGAGGACCCATGTCCGGACCCACGTCCGAGGAGCGCCCCGTTGCGCCGTCCCGACTTCGCCCATGGCTCGGCCTGACCGGGCTTGCTGCTGCCGCCTTCGTGGGGTGGGTGAGCACGGCCGATGTGGTGGAGGTCCACACGCTGCAAGAGATCCCCGACCGCTTCGTCCGGGTGCTCGTCCCGAAGGGGGATGCCCCCGCGGCACCGTCGGTGCGCCCCCAGGCCGTCGGTGGGTCGGTGGACCTCGCGGCCCAGCCCGTGGTGAAGGAGGAGCCTGTCCCCGCGAAGCGCCCGTCCGGCTCGAAGAACGCCGTGCTGAAGAAGAGCAAGCTCCTGGCGAAGCTGATCGGCACCTCCGGAGAATCGAGCACGAGCGCAGTGGACCATTGGACCGACGACGACCGGGGCCTCGGGGACATCGACGGTGCCCTGGAGAATGCGGGGGGCGTGGCCGCGGACATCGCCGCTGCTGGCCCGCGCCTCAGCGGAGGGGATGGAGAGGCCGTGGGCGTCGACGACCTGTCAGGTCCGGGGACCGTCGGGTCTGTCGGGGGCATCGCGCGGCGCCCCGAGCCCGTCGTCACCTGGGTCTCCTCGGGTCCAGCCTTCGAAGGGGAGGCCTTCGTGTCCACCGATGTGGACCCCCTCTCCACCTTCTCCATCGACGTCGACACCGGCTCGTGGACGCGCACGGTCAGCCAGCTTCGCCATGGGGTTCGTCCGGCTGCGTCCCAGGTTCGCGTGGAGGAGTTCGTGAACGCCTTCCACTACGGCTACGACACCCCCACGAGCGGCCGTGCCTTCGCGGTGCACGCCCTGGCGGCGCCTTCGCCCTGGCACGAGGGGCAGCACCTGCTCCGGATCGGTCTGCAGGCCAAGGAGGTGCCGGTGGACGACACCCCTCCGGTGCACCTGACCTTCCTGGTCGACACCAGCTGCTCGATGGCCGATGACGACAAGCTGCCCTTGGTGAAGCGCAGCCTCCACGACCTCGTGGACCGCCTGCGTCCCGTCGACTCGGTCGCGGTGGTGACCTACGCCGGGAGCTCTGAGGTGGTCCTCGCTCGGACGTCGGCCGGCGACCGCACCGCCGTGCACGACGCGGTGGGCCGTCTGCACTGGTCGGGAGGCACCGCGATGGCCGACGGGGTCTACACCGCGTACGCGTTGGCCTCCGAGGCCCTCGACGAGCCGGTGCGCTGGGCGGGGCTCCAGCTGCCCTTCGGCGGCACCTCGACCACCGAGTCGGTGCATCGGGTCGTGCTCGTGAGCGATGGGGATGCCAACATCGGTCCGTCCGACCCCCAGGGCATCCTGCCCACCATCCGGGACCATGCCCTCCGCGGCATCACCCTGACCTCCCTCGGGGTGGGGCAGCAGGGCTACCGGGACGACATGATGGAGCGTCTCGCCGACGAAGGCGATGGCGCCTACCACTTCCTCGCCAGCAAGGCCGACGCCGACCGGGTGCTCGGTCGGGAGCTCACGTCCACCCTGCATGTGGTGGCCCGGGACACCAAGGTCCAGGTCGCCTTCGACCCCGACGTGGTGCGGCGCTACCGCCTCGTCGGCTACGACAACCGGCGCCTCCTCGACCGGGATTTCCGGGACGACACCGTCGATGCGGGCGAGGTCGGCTCGGGCCACCAGGTCACGGCCATCTACGAGGTGGAGCTGGCCCAGACGGGCATGCCGCTGGGGGAGGTCCGTCTCCGCTACAAGCCTCCGGGCCCCGACGCGCCCAGCGAGGAAGTCGTGGCCGTGATGGGGCCGTCGACGGTGCCGAGCTTGCAGGAGGCGAGCGCGTCGATGCGGGCCGCCGTGGCCGTCGCAGGGGTGGCGCGGGTGCTCCGCAACGAAGTGGGCTTTGGCATCGAGCAGCTGCCCGAGCTGAAGCGCTTGGCGCGAGGGGCGGGCGTGGACCCGACCCGCGTCGAAGAGCTGGACCAGGTCTTCCGAGGGGCCCGTCGATAGCGTCCGATCAGAAGGGGATGTCGTCGGCGTCCGGGTCTGCAGCGGTCGCCTCCGCGCTGCGCTTCCACCCTGCGGCCCACAGCTGGGACTCGAGGTGGAGGCTGCCCTGCTCCGGATCCGGTGGGACCAGCTGCACCGAGGTCAGCGCGGGGGCGGCCGACAGGGTGGCGGCCAGGAGGTCGTCGACGGGCACGTCGCTGCCGTACAGGGCGACGTGGTGCAGCTCGGGCAGCTCCGTGAGGGAGGGCAGAACGGTCACGGAGGTGTAGACGACCGACAACGACTGCAGGCCACGGCTCGTCGGTAGCCAGTTGGGTAGCTGGTGGAAGGCCTGCAGGTCCTCTAGGTCCAGCTCGCGCACTGGGCTGTCGGCCCATGCGTCGGGGAGCGCGTCGAGGGGGAGCTGGGAGAGCGTGACGTGCACGAGCTCGGGGGCTGCGTGGTCGGGCAGGTGGGTCACGGGCAGGTCGTGGATCGTGAGTGCCCGGAGCAGCGGTGACGAGACGTCGATCTCGCCGATGGGCAGTGTTCGCAGGGTGAGGGCCTCCAGGCAGGGGAGGACCCAGGCTGTGGGGTGGACGAGCCGACCGAGGCGCTCCAGGTGGAGCGAGCGCAAGGGGGCGCCCGAGAGACCGGACAGGTCCGCGCCGGCCAGTGCGGCCAGGTGCAGCTCGCGCAGGCGTGGCGGGCACTGGGCCAACACGAGTTCATCGCCCACCTCGGTCACCCGTAGGCTCTCCAGTCGCGGGAGCGAAGCGGGGATCGGCGCGTGGGTGCGATCGAGGTGCAGGCTTCGCAGCGCGGCCCCCGGGGGAGGCGATGCGACGCCCACACAGCGGTCGAGGTGGAGGGTGTGCAGGCGGGTGCAGCGCGACAGGTCGACCGCAGAGAGGTCGACCCCGCGGAGGCGCAAGCTCTCCAGGCGGTCGAGGACCCCCTGGCTGGCCGCCGGCAGGGTCAGGGCCTGCTTCCCATGAGAGGCCCGATGCAGGGTGAGGTGGGTGAGCTGGGTCAGATGGGTCCACGGGATGCGGTCCAGGGAGACGACCCCCCGCAGCTGCAGCCGACGCAGGTTTGGGCTGTGCTCGAGCCCGCGCAGGCCGGAGGTCTCTTCGCCGCGGTAGTTCGTGCCGAAGTCCAGGACGCGCAGGTGCTCCGTGCACAGGCCCAACGGCAGGGCGCCACGATGGTTCGACACCACGGCGTGGACCAGGCCCGTCTCGGGGGCAGGTGGCGCGGGCTCCGGGAACAGCGAGATCTGATCGTGGGCGGCGGGTGCGTGCCCCGCGACCTCGCCGTCCCAGTGAAGGCGACGCAGCTTGGGTGCCGTCCCCAGGTCGAGCGCCACCCCGACCCGGCTCGACGTCGGCATGGAGAGGACCTCGACCCCCGGCAGTGGAGGAAGGCGCGCCGGCCCGTCGCCCCCGCCGCAGGATGGGATGTGGAGGTGTCGCAGGGCGGGAAGCCTGGGCAGGCGCGCGAGGCACTCGGTGGTCGGCTCGGCGAGGTGCCACGAGCGGAGCTGATCCAGCAGGTGCTCAGGCGCCGTCCCGCGCGCTTCTTCGTCCCAGACCGTCCATCCCGCCCCGTGGGCATGGTCGGCCTCGGCCGCCTGTCCCCGTCGGAGGAGCGCCCACGTCGGCTCGGACTGCTCGTCGAGCAGGGACGCACGCCGGTGGTAGCTGGGGGCATCGGAGAGCGCGTGTCCGGGGCTCAGCCATGCCTCGACGGCGTCCTGGATGGCCCGAATGCCGTCGTCGACAGGCAAGGACACCACGCGCTCGCTCAGCTCGCGGTGCCATTCCCCAGACGTCAGCTCCTCCAGTGAGGCCTGCAGCACGGGCAGGTGCTCTTCGAGGGCCTCGCGTCGGTCTTGGACGAGGTCGCCCGCGAGCCCCAGCAGGTGCTCCACCTCTGGGTGGAGGGGACCCGCGGGCCCAGGGCGGCGGATCAAGGCGCCCGCGCGGTAGCGAGAGGCCGACGCGGTGCCCTCGTTGCCGGTCCATCCCGAGAAGCCGCCTGGAGCCCGGTGCTCTCCGAGGGACGCGGCCATTCGCGCGCCAGGGGACACCCGGAGCGTGTCGCCCGAGGTCCCCCCGCGCACGCCCTGCACCGACTCGACCTGGACGTGAAGGTCCGCGCCGACGTCGACCTGCTGGGAGCCGAGAAGCTCGGCGATCTCGACGCGGACCTCTGGATCCGCGGCGAGCCATGCGGCGGCCAGGGCGCGGTCTTCCCCGACGAGCGCGCCGGTCTCCAGGGCCCCGCGGGTGTAGCGGTGCCGCAGCAGCACGACCTGGCCGCCTGCCACCGCTCCCGTCGGGAGGGAGGGCACGTCGGCCGGGACCGGCTCGTCGACCAGGGGCAGGGCAGGCCCGCTTCGGTGCACTCGGTACACCAGCGACACGCGCCACCCCTCCTCGACAGGCTCCACTCGGTGTGGGATGTCGGCGTGGAACACGGTGCAGGGTAGGCCGGCGTCCGTCTGGGGCACGTCGGGCAGGGGCCGTCGATCCCCCACCCACATGCGCCCCCCCTGGTCGGCCGACCGCAGCCGGACCACCAGCGTCGCAACGTGGTCTGGGGACCGAAGGGTGTCGCTGTGGGCCACGAAGTGCCCGTCGGGTCCGTAGAGCACGAGCTTGTCGAAGCGCGCTGCGACGGGCCCGCCGAAGCGCAGCAAGCGAGCAGCCTCGTCGAGAACCTCCTGGAGGGCGGTGGTCCACCCTGGGTCGTCGAGGCCGTCGACTTCCCGGGTCTCCCACGCGTCCCGCACGTCGGGGGCCACCTTCGTGAGGGGACCCTGCCCCACGGCGCACCGCCAGGCACTGCCTAGGAGCCGTTCGAGGCACGGACCATCGAGAGGAAGGAGTGGGTGACCCTGCGCGGTCAGGCCCGAGGGCGTGCTGTGCAGGACGGCGTCGTGACGGTGGGATGGCTCCACGAGGCCCCTTCGGTGGCCCATCCGGTAGCCCAGTCGGGGATCCCCTGTCCACGGGCCGCGGGCCTCGCGACCGGGGCGGAGTGGCAGGTCCCGGAGACCGGAGACGGGGCATTGGGGCCCCAATCGGCTAAGGTCGCGTCCTTCCATGAGGTGCTGATGTCGTCCCGCCGCCTGCTCACCGCCGCCGCATCCGCGGTGATCACCGTCGCCCTGGCCATGGGCTGCGCGCCCAAGACCGCCACCCCTGATGCCGCAGCCGAGGCCGCCGTGGCGCTCCCGGGGGGCATCCAGCTCGTGGAAGAGGTGACGCGCGAAGGCGACGACATCGTCATCCCCTACAAGAAGTACTCCCTGCCCAACGGCCTCACCCTGGTGCTTCACGTCGACGACAGCGATCCGCTGGTGCACGTCGACGTGACCTACCACGTGGGCAGCGCTCGGGAAGAGCTCGGAAAGTCGGGCTTTGCCCACTTCTTCGAGCACATGATGTTCCAGGGCTCCGAGAACGTGGCGGACGAAGAGCACTTCAAGATCATCACCGAGGCCGGCGGCACGCTGAACGGCACCACGAACAGCGACCGCACCAACTACTTCGAGACCGTGCCCAGCAACCAGCTCGAGAAGATGCTGTGGCTCGAGGCCGATCGCATGGGCTTCCTGCTCGACGCCGTCACCCCCGAGAAGTTCGAGAACCAGCGGGAGACGGTGAAGAACGAGCGGGGCCAGCGGGTCGACAACGCTCCGTACGGACGCGTCGGCGAGCGGATGGGGGAGGCGATGTACCCCCAGGGCCATCCCTACAGCTGGATGACCATCGGCTACATCGAAGACCTGAACCGCGCCGACCTCGACGACCTCAAGCGCTTCTTCCTGCGCTGGTACGGCCCGAACAACGCGACGCTCACCATCGGCGGCCGCTTCGACGAGGCCGAGGTGCTGGAGACCGTCTCCAAGTACTTCGGCTCCATCCCGAAGGGCCCCGCGGTGGAGCCCGCGGCCCCGGAGGTCGTGACCCTCGATGCGGACCGCTACCTCTCGATGGAAGACGAGGTTGCGCTGCCGCTGGTGTACCTGTCGTGGCCTACCGTGCACGCCAACCACGCCGACGAAGCCCCCTTGGACGTGCTGATGAGCATCCTCGGCGACGGCAAGACCTCGTTGCTCTACAAGAACCTGGTCAAGGGCGGCAAGGCCGTGCAGGCCAGTGCGGGCCACGGTTGCCAGGAGCTGCACTGCAGCTTCGATCTGTACGCGCTGCCCAACCCGGCCAGCGGCACCGGCCTACCCGAGCTCGAGAAGACGCTTCGGGACTCCCTCGCGGAGTTCGAGACCCGGGGCGTCGAGGACGATGACCTGCAGCGGGTGAAGGCCGGCATCGTCGCCAGCAAGGTCTTCGGCCTCGAGTCGGTGTCCGGCAAGGTCGGTCAGCTCGCCTACTACGAGACCTTCCAGGGCAACCCCGGCGGCATCCAGGCGGACATCGCTCGCTACGAGGGCGTCACCAAAGAAGACGTCGTGCGGGTCTACGAGACCTACCTCAAGGACAAGCCCGCGGTGATCATGAGCGTCGTCCCCACGGGTCAGCTCGACGGCATCGCCCACGAAGACACCTTCGAGCGTCCCGAGCGGGTGGTCCTGGAGCCCGACGGCGACGCAGGCGAGGTGGCCTACCGCCGGGCCACCGACGACTTCGACCGCTCCGTGCGGCCCAGTGCAGGCCCGAACCCCACCATCACCCTGCCCACGATGTGGAAGCGGGAGCTGGAGAACGGCGTCGTGGTGCTCGGCGCCGTCAACGACGAGACCCCCACCACGGCGCTGCGCCTCCGCATCCCCGTGGGGCAGAAGCACGAGACGGTGGAGCAGCTGGGCCTCGCCTCCCTGACCGCGGCGATGCTCAACGAGTCGACCACCGAGCGCAGCAACGAGGACCTCTCCAACGCCCTCGACAAGCTGGGCAGCACCGTGTCCATCAGCGCCGGCGACTCCTACACGGTGATGAACGTGCGCACGCTGACGGAGAACGTCGACGAGACCCTGGCCATCGCCTTCGAGAAGTGGACCCAGCCCGCCTTCGCCGAGGAGGACTTCGCCCGCCTCAAGGACCAGGTCCTCCAGGGCATCGAGCAGCGGAAGACCCGGCCTTCGGCCACCGCGGGCGCTGCGTTCAAGCGGCTGCTCTTCGGCGCCGACAACGCCTTCGCCCACCCCGACGACGGCACCATCGCGTCGGTGACGGCCCTGACCCTCGACGACGTGAAGGCCTTCTACGAGGCCAACTACCAGGCCGGCGGCGCCGAGGTGATCGTCGTCACCGACGTCGAGGCGGACGGCTTCGCCGAGAAGCTCGCCCCCTTGGCCTCGTGGTCCGGCGAGGCGGTGCCTGCCCAAGACATGCGCCGCTTCCCGGGCCTGGAGGCCGGCACGCTCTACCTGATCGACAAGCCGGGGGCCGCGCAGTCGGAGATCCGCATCGGAAAGCGGAGCCTGCCCCTCGACATGCTGGGGGAGCAGTACAAGCTTCGGCTGATGAACTACCCGCTGGGCCAGGCCTTCAACAGCCGCATCAACCTCAATCTGCGGGAGGACAAGGGCTACACCTACGGCGCCCGCGGCACCTTCCGGGGCGACAAGGACGTCGGCTACTACTCGGCCGGCGCGGGCGTGCGCACCGACACCACGGCCCCGAGCATCGTGGAGATCATCAAGGAGATCTCGGCCTACCAGGCCACGGGCGTCACGCCTGAGGAGCTCACCTTCACCAAGCAGAGCATCGGTCAGGCCACGGCGCGCGAGTACGAGACGCCGTCGCAGAAGCTGGGCTTCCTCTCCGGCATCCTCACCTACGACCTGCCCGCGAACTTCACCGAGCAGCAGCAGATGATGCTGGAGTCCCTCACCAAGGAGGCCGTGGACGCCATGGCCGCCGAGCACCTCAAGACCGACGAGATGATCCTCGTGGTCGTGGGCGACGTGGAGACCATCGAGGAGTCGCTCCAGGGGCTCGGCTACCCGATCGTGAAGCTGGACGTCGACGGCAACCCCGTCAAGTAGGTGTTCAGCGGACCCGGAGGTCGTCGCGGTCCGCCGTGGACGGCCCCGGGCCTCCACCTCCGAGGGCCTCGATGAAGAAGGCGCCGAGCTCCTCCATCAGCAGGGCCTCGGATCGGTCGAGGTCGAGGAAGGCGTTGGCCTCGCAGCCCTCGAGGTCCGGCACCACGGGGGCCCCCGCGCAACCGTCGACGGCGAGCTGCTCGGCCTGGGCGAGGAGCAACGGGTTGACGTCGTCGCGGGCGGACAGCTGCGCGACGATGCCCCCGAGGTCGAGGGCGCACAGGTCGGAGAAGGCCAGGTGCCCGGCGCCGAGGAGCTCGAGGTAGCTGCCGGTGGCGCTGGCCTCGTGGGCTTCCAGGCTGCCGGTGGCAGGCACGATGCCGTCGCAGGTGCCGGCCCAGCGCTGCACGGCCACGTCGGACCGAGTGATGGCCCCGCCGCCGGCCATGGGGGCGAGGGCCGTGAAGCGCAGGTCGTTGTTGCCGATGGTGACGGTGCTGCCGCCTCCCGCCGAGTGGCCGAAGAGGCCGTAGCCTGGGGTCGGGTCCACGGGCAGGCCGTCGGCGCCGTCGTCGAGCCAGTCGGCGAGCACGGCGAGGTCGTCGGGGCCCGGGTCGTCGAAGGACAGGTCGCAGCCGTCCTCCGGCGGGTCGGTGAACACGCACGGCACGAAGTCCATCAGGGTGCGTCCCCGGTGGTCGGTGGCGGCGACCACGAAGCCTTGGGCAGCGAGGTGGGCGGTGAGCGTGACCGACTGTTGGCGGGTGCCGCCGAAGCCGTGGCTGAACAAGATGGCGGGGAATGGGCCGTCTCGGGGCTCGGCGTCGCGGACCGCCTGGGTCGGGATGCCGGGGAGCTCGGGGTTGCCCAGGCGGTCGAGGATGCTCGCGGAGAGCACCGCGTCGAAGGCGACCGCCTCGGTCGGCGAGCGTGGCTGCGCAGCGGCTGGGTACCAGACCTCGACGTCGAGACCCTCGACCGAGACGGTGCGCACGCCCACAACCATCACGGGTGGCTCTTCGGAGGGAGGACCGTCGCCCCCAGCGCAGGAGAGGCCGAGGACGACGGCGAGGGGGAGCAGCGAGCGCATGAAGCCTCCGTTGGAAGGCGTATCCTGCGGCCCGCTAGTCCAGGTTGTGGAGCGTCAGCACGAAGTCGTCGATCTCCGGCAGGGACTTCTCTGCCTCCTTGAAGATCGTGGAGAGGTCGACGCAGACCTCCCCTGCTTCGATGCCGCGGATGTACAAGGTGCCACAGCCATCGCAGGACGACAGATCGGGGTTGTCGTACGGCTCGCCGATGATGTCGTCGGTGGTGCGGGGCAGGAAGACGAGGTCGTACCAGATCGCCTCGGGATCCCGCAGTCCGATCCAGCCCAGAGGCTCGAGGGTGCAGTCGTCCGGACCGGCGCCTCGGCGTCCGGGCAGGTCCATGTCGACCTGGATGCTGTCGAAGCGCCCTTCGAGCTGGGCCTCGAACATGTAGACGTTGCCGCGGGCCACGAACCGGTCGACGTCGCCGCCGGTGATGTCGAGGTACAGGTCGCTTCGCCATCCGTTGGGCGTGAGGCTGTCTTCGTCGAACAGGTCGGACCCGGTGACGGTGCCGTCGACCGTGCTTCGGTAGATCCAGCGGCCGTAGCCGCCTTCGTCGTCGCCGGAGGTCGTGGTGTAGCTGCCGTAGGTGCTGTCGACCCGGTAGAGGTAGTCGTTGGCCGTGCCCTTGAACTCGAAGCGGGCCTCGCCTTCTTGATCCACGAGGGCGTCGCCATCGATGAACCGGCTGCCTTCGACCGTGCGGCCTTCGGCGCTGTCGATGGTGCCGAAGCCGGACGCAGTGGCATCCCACCAGACCCACCCCCCGTAGCCGAGGCCGCCTCCGGTGCGACAGTCGTCGGACCACGACAGGCCGCCATCATCGGCGGTCATCATCGCGTCTTCTACACCACCGGCCCAGATGTCGGGGCATCCGTCGGTACGGGTAGCCATCGCGCGGTCATGGCCAGCGAACGGTGTGGAGGTGTTGATGTCGAGCAGGTAGTGCAGGGCATCGCTGTACAGGGCCTCGAGGTCGAGGTCCGACACGTCCGGCAGCGAGGTGGTCACGGGCGTGGTGGTAGAGCCGGTCGTACCGGTGGGCGCGGTGCCGTCCTCCGCGGGCGTGCAGGCACCCGTGAGCAGGGCCGCGACGGCGAGAAGAGCGAGCGTACGGGAGGACTCGGGGCTCATTCGTCCTCCTCCTCTTCCACCTGAATCGCCACGACCCTCTGGAAGTCGAATGTGAGGTTGGTGCCGGCGAGCTGGGCGTCCATCCATGGCACCCACACGCCCGTCCCGCCGTAGTCGTGCAGGATCTTGCCTTGGCCGCCGTCGTAGCCCATCCGCCACACCACCTGGTGTTGGGGCGTGTCGGGTTCGCGGCATGCGCCGGCGTCGCCGTCGCTGACGAAGAACTCGACGTCGAACACGAAGTCGCAGTTGTTGCAGCTGTGATCGGCCGGCGCCTGGCCGGTGAGGCTGTAGGTGGCCTCGCAGGCGTAGCCTTCCGACTTGGGGTCCTTCAGGTCGGGGGGGGTGTCGATGTACTCCTGCACGAGCATCGTGCCGGACACGTCGGTGAACGGGCCGCCGGTGGGCGACAGGGACCAGGTGCCCGACTGGCTGATGTACAGCGAGTTCAGAGGCACTTCGTCTTCGGTGCCGAAGGTGCTGCCGGTGTCGACGGGGATGAAGTCGGCCGTGTCCAGGGTGAACACGGTGGCCTCACCGGTGTCTTCCGGCAGGGGCTGTCGGGTCTCACCGGGCTCGCCCGCGCAGGCAGCGAGTCCGGCGACGAGGAGCAAGTGGATGCGAGAAGTCATTCCTCATCCCAGGGAAGGTCGTGCAAGGTCATGATGTACTCGTCGACCGACGGGGCCGAAAGGTCCGACGAGACGGAGCTGAAGTCGGGGCAGACGATGTTGGGCTGCTCCGGGCGCACGTTGCGCACGAACAGATTGCCACATCCGTCGCAGGTTGGGTCTTCAATCAGCTCGTAGGGGTAGGCCTGGGCCTCAGCGCTCGGGTCGTCAGGGGCGAAGCGCGGCAGGAAGTAGATGTCGAACCAGTAGCCGTCGATGCCGCGGAGGCCGATGTAGCCAACGGGCTCGTCGGTGCATCCTTCCTCGAAGTCGATGTCGACCGCGATCGCGTCGAACCGGTTCAAGAGGGGGTCGCCGAAGAGGAACAGGTTGGCGTCGACGTGGAGTGTGCCGTCGCTGCCATAGGCGATGTCCGAGGCCCCGCGGAAGCCGCCGGGCACCGCAGAGTCCGATCCGTACACGAGCGGACCACTGAACTGGCCTTCCATGGTGCTCGAGTAGCTGAAGCCGCCATCGGGGAGCCACGTCACCGAGTCGTTGCCCTCGCCGTCGAACTCCAACACCAAGTCGCCATCGTCGAGCATGCGAGCGTCTCCGCCTGCCTCTCGGGTGGCGCTGTTGCCCTCTTCGTCGATCTCCATGTCCCAGGTCATGAACCCATTGAAGTCGAGGGCACCCGAAGTGCAGCTCCCCGACCAAGAGAGGTTGTCCTCGTCGCCGACCTGTGCGTCCTCGGGCTGACCGATGAACAGGGTTGGGCATTCGCCGTCGCTGCTCGAAAGCAGATCGACGTGGCCACCCCAAGGAGCCACCAGGTCGGCGGCGAGGGCAAGACGTATTGCTTCAAGAGCGGCGCGCTCGTAGTCGATGTCATCGACATCGTCTGGCAGCGGTAGCTCTTCTTTTAGGCAACCCGACTGGCCTCCGCAGCGGTCGCCCACCGGCTCGGTCTCGGGCTGGGTGCAACCAGCAAACATCAGCGCGACGAGCGCGGACGAGCGGATGATGTGTGTGTGGGCCATTGGGTTCCCCCTGTTTCCTGATGTTTGCATCATCGCGCGGTCGTTCGCTCACCACAAGCCCTTGCCGTCTCGATGTTGCACGTTCCGGGTGGCGGCATTGCGCTAGTATGTGCAGAACCGGGAGGGTTTGCATGGAAGAGGCGGCGCGCCAGCTGATCCGAGCCGTGCGAGGATCCAGGTCTCAAGAGGCCTTCAGTCGACGGCTCGGCTACTCGAGCAATCCTGTGGCCGACTGGGAGGCAGGGCGGCGGTTTCCCGTGGCGGCGGAGTTCTTTCGGGCGTGCCGTCTGGCGCGGATCGACGTCGACGGGGCAGTGAAGCGCTTTGCCCTAGAGCAAGCCGAGGCCCTCGGAGACGGCGACGACGAGGGCGTGGCCGCTTGGTTGCAGGCGCTGCGCGGCAAGACCTCGATCCACGAGGTCGCGGATCGGGTCGGGGTGTCCCGGTATGCGATCTCCCGCTGGCTGAAGGGAGCGACCCGGCCCCGCCTCCCGGACTTCCTGTCGCTGATCGACGGCCTGACCGACCGCCTCCCCGACTTGGTCGCGCTGCTGGTGGACGTGGAGGCCGTGCCCGCACTGACCGGGCGGTACCGGGAGCGCCAAGCGGGCCGCACGCTGGCCTTCGAGGAGCCCTGGACCGAGGCCATTCTGCGTCTGCTCGAGACCCGCGCCTACGGGCAGTTGCCCGCGCACCTTCCGGGATGGGTGTCGGATCGACTCGGCATCGATCGCGAGGTGGAGGATCGCTGTGTCGACAAGCTCGCCGCCGCCAACATCATCGCCAGGGACCCGGTGGGACGCTGGCGCCCGGTGGGCGCGCTGACGGTGGACACCCGATCCGACCCGGAAGGCACGCTGCGCTTGAAGGAGCACTGGGCGAGCATGGGGGTGGTGCGCGCCACGGACCCGAGGCCGGGGGACCTGGTCTCCTACAACGTCGTGAGCGTGTCTCGGGAAGACCTCGAGCGGATCCGGGAGGCCCACATCCGCTACTTTCACGAGGTGCGGCAGATCGTCACCAAGTCTGAGCCCGTGGAAGTGGCGGCGCTGGTCAACATCCAGCTGATGACGTGGGATCTGTGACCGCGCCTGCCCACCTCACCCGCCGGTCTCTCGAAGGGTTCGGGTGAAGTGCACGCGCTGACGGACGGTCGACCAGGTGGCCCACGCGCGGGCCGCGACCGCGAGCCCGACGACGACGCCGAGGGGACCCAGGATGCTGGCGCCGCTCGTGGTGCCTTGGAGCCCATACTCGATGCCGACGCCGCTCCAGGGCAGGACCGTCGCCAAGGCCACGGCCGAGGCCTGCACGGCCCAGAAGCGTCGTTGGGCGGCGGCACTCCGGTGTCCACATGACGGGCAGCGCGCCAAAGACAATGCGAGCTCGACGTCGGCCTCTGCGTCGGCCTCTGCGTCTCGTCGCGCCCCGTCCATGACCTCGTCCGTGGCGAACGCACCGACCTCTTCTCCCTGACCGATGCCCACGACGAGGGCTGGCGTGGAGGTGCGGCAGGCGACGCAGTGGAAGATGCGTTCCGCCGAGACGGAGGTGTGGACGATGACTCGAGGTGGCACGCGTCCTCTCCAGGGTGCCGCTGCGGCGTGGATCAGTTGTCCAAGAAGGCAACTCGTTGGTCCACGGTAGTCCATTTCCAGGCTTCCATCCAAGCGATGGCCGCACCGGTGACGGGGCCGAGGGGCCCGAAGATCCACAGCGCGGCCTCGCTCCCCTCCAGGCTGTATACGATGCCGCCGAGGGACCAGAGCAGGCCCACGCCGGCCGCTACGGCGAAGGCGTAGCGCAGCCAGAAGCCCCGCACGGCGGCGGCGTCCCGTTGCCCGCACGATGGACACCGAGCCAGAGACAGCGTGAGTTCGACGTTTCGCTCCGCCGCTTCGATGGCGCACTTGTCGGCCCGCACGGCGGCACCGCTGTTGTCGAGGAAGAAGGCACTGTTGCCCTGGCCCTGGCCGACACCCACGACGTAGGCCGTGGCGGCGGTGGCGCAGTCGTGGCAGTGGAAGACCCGCAGGTCTTCCGCCCGCTGGGTCACGGTCACCTTCTTCCCGACGTACATGCTTCGCTCCTCGTGTCTTGCATCTACCTGGTGCGCCCGACGGGGCCCGTGTCGGGATGTGTCGCCTACTGCCGCTGGCTCCAGAGGATGTCGTCGTCGGTTCCCTCTTGGCCGTCTTCGCCCACGCTCATCAGATCGAAGGGCGTGCCGTCGGGCCCGGGACTCACGTAGCGGAGGGGCGCGCCCCACGAATCGGTGGGGAGGGGCTCGTGGCCGTAGACCCTCGCCAGGCCCTCCGCGGTGCTCGGCGGCGTGCGCTTGCGCATCATGTGGATCTCCAGGCGCTCGGCTACCTTGCCGAGGGTGAGCTCCGTGGTGCGCTCCTGCGCGACCACGAAGGTGCTGATGACGCCGTAGGCCAGCACCCCCATGAGGGTGAGGATGATGGCGATGGTGACCATGACCTCCAGCAACGACATGCCTCGTCGGGTGTGACGTGGGGCGAAGACGGGAACACCGTCGTCGGACGGTGACGGGGTGTGGGGCATCGGGGGCTCCAGATCCGCGAGGAGTGACTCAGGAGAGCTGTCCGCGGACCCAGCTCCAACCAGGTCCAAAGCAAGCAGCGTGCCAGGAGAGCTAGGCGGGAACTGGGCCGTCGCCGGGTCGGATCGCCGACAGGCTGTCGTGGGCGGGCTGAGATGGCCTCCGTGGTGTGACACGCTGTCCAGTACGGGGCAGTTCCTGAAATGCCGGGGTGGGAAGCTCCGTATTCGGGGGGCAAGCCACGCTCCCCTTCCACTCTCGGAGACCTGATGACCGCCACCGGCGTGACCGCTCCCCCTGCGACCCTTCGCCTCTTCGACGGCGAGACCATCCTCGCCTCGGGTCGTGCCCAGCCCCAGCTCGCCTGGCGCCGCATGCTGGACGTGACCTTCCTGTTCGCCTGCTCGGTGGTGCTCGTCCCCACGCTCCCCCTCGCCTGGTGGGCGGCCCATCAGGCCGTCCAGCAGCATCGGTGGTGGCTCACGGACCGTCGCCTCGTGGTCTCCAACGGCGTGATCGGCCGCACGGTGCGCTCGGTGCCTCTGGAGCGCGTCGTGGACGTCACGGTGACCAGCAGCTGGTGGGACCGGCTGTGGGGCTTCGAGCACGTGACGGTGCGGGACATGACCGGGGAAGTCGCCGGCGGCGTGGCCACGGGCCTGATTCTTCAGGCGGTGGAGGGCGCGGACGAGGTGGCAGACACGCTGCTCACCGCGTTGCCTCAGGGCCGCAGCGACCAGGACCTGGTCGCCGCGCTCCGTCGTCTCGTCGCCGCCTAGCTTCGTGCGCAGGGTAGGCCCCGAGGCTCACTCGGTCGACGATGTGCAGGCTTGGGCGGTGGCGTAGGTGATCTGCTGCTCGTAGCCCAGCGTGAAGCCCAGCACGCCGGCCATCAGTGTGAAGCCCTCGACTTGGGGCAGCACTTGGTCGCCCACCGGTTGCTGGCGCAGGTGGAACTGCGTGTCCATCAAGGTGACGCGCATGGGCCACTCCCCGAGCTTGATCCGCTTGGGGAAGGCGGCGTCGATGGTGGTCGGGTGCTCGGTGCCACCCGGGAAGGTGGAGGTGACGGACACGACCGGCGGATTGACCTTGTCGAGGAGGGGGATGTCCTGGATCAACCGGATGGCGCCTGCGTCGTGGTCCCACTCGGACACCGTCGTGGAGCCTGCGGGTTCCCAGGAATCCACGATCTCGTGGAAGATGTTGATGGCCTCGGTGGAGGTGTCGCCGGCGCTGTCGTCGTCGTCGCCGCCGCCGATGGAGATCGACACGTTGCCCCCCTCTTTGCCGTCGTCTTCTCCGGGCTCGGGCTTGGGGGTGGCGTTCACGACCACCTTGGGGTCGATGGTGCCGATCACCGGAAAGATGGGCACGTCCAGGTCGCCGATGCTCTGGTCCTGCCACACGTACGTGAACGACTGCCAGCTGCCGCCGTCGATGCGCCCCTCCCAGGTCCCGACGCCTTCGATCCGGTAGGTGTCTCCCCGCAGGAAGGCGGTGCCGGCGGAGTGCAGGCCGCCGTCGATGCGCACGGCACCGGAGAGCTCCCAGCAGCCCGCGGGTCCGTCGAGGGCGCGGTCCGCTGCGGCCTCCCAGTGGGCGAAGTCGTCGGGGTCGATGCCTTCGGGGGGCGCGGCCAGTGCGGCGGTGAGGAGCCAGGGGATCATTGGTCGTCTCCGGGGTTCGGCGTGCTGCGGGGGCGGATGGTCAGGCCTGCGCCGAGCTCGAGCACGCGGCCCACGCCCGTCTCGCTCCAGTGCACGTGGCCCGTCAGGGCGAGGAAGCTGCCCTGCAGCGTGAGTCCGCCGCCATAGCGGGTCTCCGTGCCGAGGGCGGGGAGGAGGACGGGATCCGTGGGGCGGGCTCGGGTGCCGGCCACGGCCCAGGCGGGCTCGAAGTCGACGTAGGGCGCGAGGGAGCCCACATCGAAGGCGAGCACGACGCGACCACCCACCAGGGCTGCGTCGTCGAGGAGCGCCAGCTCGGTGCCACCGTTGGTGAAGCGGGTCCGGTCGGCGCGGAACGTGGGGCCCACCCGAACGCCCACCGGGCCGAGCCATGGGCCGGCCAGGGCGTGGGCGTGGAGCCGGTAGCCGGTAGCCTGGCCGAGGGGAGCTGAGGCATGCAGGCCGACGTCCGCGCCGCCCTGTACGGGCAATCCTCCGGTCGTGAACCACATGCGACCGAGGGCGGCCCCGGCTCGGAGGGCCCGGGCCCGGGCTGCTCCGGCCCCGAGCTCGTCGAAGGACAGCACGGGGCGTGCGTACCAGCGACCCCGCAACATCGAGGTGGGCGCCGACCAGTCGATGCCTTCGAGGCGCGCCAAGGCCTCGGCGCCCGCCTTGGCGTCCTCGCTCGCCGAGTGCTCGGCCCCCGCGGTCTCCAAGGTCGAGAGCCCGCCCGTGAGCCCGTACGCTGGGATCACGAGCACAGCAGGGGCCGGTGCGTCGACGGGTTCTGCCGGCGCCTCCTCCTCATCGGGAGGAGCCTCGTCGGCTTCCGTCTCCGCTGAGTCCGAGGGGGTGTCTGCTTGGTCGGAAGGCGTGTCCTCCGCCCCCGGGGCCTCGTCTGTTTGCTGAGCCAGGCTCACCGCCAGCCACCACCACATCACCAAAGCACCTCCTCCCTGACCGACACCGTACGATGGGTCGGGTGCTACCATTCACCATGCCCCGTGGTTCCTTGCTCGCCCTCGCGTTCGCCTGTTTCTCCTGCAAGGGGGAGGAAGATCGGACGCTTCCGCCGGGCGCCCCCGACTCGGGCCAGCGGCTCTTTCTACCGATCATCGAGTTCGACGAGTGGACCGACTACCTGGCGATCCAGGCGGCGGTCGACGAGGACTGCGCGTTCATGGAGCCGCTGTTCGACGACGACTCCACCGCGTACCCGCCGCTGCAGGTCTTCTGGGTCATCTACGACAAAGAGAACGACGTCAAGGATGGCGACGAGGTCATCAACACGTTCTTCGACGGCGACGTGGTGCGGGCCAGCGACTTCCGACGCAAGAACGGAAAGGCCGCGCTGGGGTTCAAGTTCCCGACCGACCTTCAGCAGAGCTTCTTGTCGGTGGAGGAGACCCGTCGGTCCGCCGGGGGGCGCACCCTCGACGCGAAGCTCGGCAGCCCCATCGACGCTTGGATGCGGATCGAGGTGGTCGCCGACGGCGAGGCGTGTGCGTTCGAGTCGTTCTACTGCGAGCTCCCGTGCAGTCAGGGCAACCGGCCCTTCGACAGTGTCTACATGGAGCTCGGCACCTTCTTCAGTGTGCAGTCCATCGACTGGCGGTAGGTCACGTCGAAGGGATGGGGCCGACCTGTTCCCAGAGGGGGCCAAAGCCCAGTCCGAGCAGCACGATGGCGTCGCCCATGGGGGCCTCCGCCATGTTCGCGAGGCGGGGATCGAGGACCAGCAGCGCATCGGCCGCCCGCAGGGCGCGCTCCAGGCGGGCCGTGGTCGGCTGGTCTCCGTGGGCGCGGGCCGCGACGAGGGCGAAGCCGGACGCCGCCGGGCTGGCATCGAAGAAGGGAACCACGGGGCCCGAGTCGATGTCGCTCGCTTGGGCTTCCCCGGGCCACTCCCGGCTCCAGGCCAGGGAGGGGAGTCCGCCGATCAGGTCGGTGCGGGCCCCTTCGTACTGGGCGGCCGCCAACTCTGGATCCAGCAGGAGCAGTCCGGTGCTCACCCACCAGATGCTCGACCCTTCCGTGCCGTCGAGGGCGCGCCCGTCGGAGCGCCAGTCGCTGCCGATGAGCAGCGTCGATGGATCGACCCCGTCGGTGGCGAGGCGGTGGGTCCAGTGGCGGATGGTGGTGCTGTGGTCGGATCCGGTGGCGTGGTCGTGGAACCGAAGGGCGAGCAGGCCGCTGGTCATGCAGAAGGCCCACGCCTCGTCGGGGTAGCTCTCCGGGAAGCCATCGCCGGCGAGGGCGAGGTCCTGCTCGACTCGGGCGGTCCAGCGCTCCCCTGCGGCCGCGAGCCATGGTTCGTCCCGGACGGCCCGCCGGGCCGCGATCATCAGGGCGATCTCGCCGTCCACGAACAGACTGCCCGCCTCGGGCCTCACCCATGGCCGGTCGTCGGCGTAGCTCAGGAGGAAGTGACGCTGCCCGCGGGTGTCGGCGGCGGCCACAGTGTCGATGATCAGCTCGTCGGCCATGGCGAGCCAGCGGGTCGCCTCCTCCGGCTTGGCCAGGGCGTGGTCGCAGGCCGCCAGCACGGTGAACAGCCGCCACATGAGGTCGAACTCGGGGTTGGCGGCATGGAGCGCCGCGACGGTGTGTTCCCGATCCGCCGACCAGGCGCGCACTTGGCTGTTGCGCAGGGCGTCGGCCCGGGCGGCGGCGGTGGGGCCGGCGGCGAACCACCCGGTGAGACACAGGACCACCCCCGCGACGCCGGCGGCGAGGAGGATGGACGCGAGGCGGACGACGGTGCGGAAGGTAGGCATGCACAGAACGTAGGGGGTGCGGCGCGGGCCGAACGAGGCGGCGCCGTGCAGTTCCTGTGCAACCGGCGGACGCTCAGTCGACGCCGGCAGGAATCGCCAGAGGTTGTGGCGTGGGTGGCTCGGGCTCGGGCCGTGGGTCGGGGGTCACGAACCAACCACCGCGGGGCTCCCAGCCCGCCTCCGGTCGACGGGCCCAGGGGTCGTCGGCGACCGGATTGAGCCCGACCGTGACCTCCTGCCAGCGCACCGGCGCCGGCTTGCCGTCCATGTGGGTGTGGACCAGGTGGGCGTGGGGACCCGAGCTGACCCCGGAGTTGCCGACGCGGCCGAGGAGCTGACCGGGCTGGACGCGCTCGTCGACGGAGACCTCCAGGCTGCCTTGCTGGAGGTGACCGACCCGCATGCGCGTCCGCCCGTCGAGATCGATGATCACCTTGTTGGCGGGGTCGTCAGGGCTGCCGCCGCCGCCGATGGGGCGGTCCGGGTGCTCGTCGATGGCGAGGCGCACCCGACCGCGGCCTGGGCTGACCACGGGCTGGCCCCACGAGAGCGCAGCGTCGAGCTCCTTGCCGAGGCGGGCGCGGTGGGTGCGGTCTCGGATCACCATGTCGTAGGCCCACGTGCCCTCGTGGGTTCCTGGGGTGTAGGCACCCTGGGTGACGAACCAGGTGCCCGTCAGCGGCAGGCCGGCGTTCACTCGCTGCGCTTCGGGCAGCGTCACGGGCTCGTCGAGTGGCGGGGGCGGAAAGGTGAGTCGGTAGCTGGCCACGGCCAGCGGGGTCGATCGGGCGCCCCCGTCGACCTTCGCCAGCTGGGCGCGGACGCGAACCCAGCCCTTCGGCTGACGGATGGGGTGGCCCGCCGGGGCGTCGGCGATCAGCTGGGCCCAGGCGACCCGAAGCTCCATGATCTGGCCGCGCCGAGCGGCCACCGCCTGCTTCATGGGCTGGTAGCGCTTGTCGTCGTGCCAGTTCACGAACACGGTCGACCCGCGGACCTTGAAGATGGCGTCGATGGGGTGGCCCCCGCCCATGTCGACGGACACCAGGACGGGCCGCAATGGGTCGGCGTCCTCCCCGACCCGCACGAGGACGGCGAGGTAGTCGGACGTCGGGGCGACGGAGACCCCTTCGATGTCGCCGGCGCCGCGCATCGTGAACAGCGCATCCCAGTCGCTGGCGTGCCCGTCGATCACCAACGCTTCGGCGACCGGTCGCCACGCCTCGATGCGGGCGAGCAGCGCGGCGTCGTCCGAGGTGGCGCCAGCGAAGACCAGAGCGGGGAGCAGGGCGAGCATGGCAGGCTGTAGCCGGCTCTTGCCATTCCGGGAAGCGCTCGGTGATACCTTGCGGTCGAGGAGGCCTCATGCGCCCGTGGCTTGCCATCCCCCTGCTGATGTCCGCCTGCATCCCTGAGTTCCCCGACGTGGCCGAGCCCTGCGGCACGTGGCCCGAGCCTGGGCTCTACGATCTGACCATCGACATGCCCGACAAGAAGCGAAAGGCCTTGATCGAGATCGGTCCGTCCACCGGTCCGCGGGATCTGGTGGTGGCGATCCACGGGGGAGGTCAAAACCCCAAGGAATTCCTCAACAACCTACGCTTCTCTCCGCTGCTGGACTCCGGCGACGAGCCCTTGGTGGTCGCCTACCCTCAGGGCCGAAAGACGTGGTTCTGGCGGATGTGGAACGCCGGCCCATGCTGCGGAACCATCGACGAGGATCACCGCGACGCCCTCGACGTGGAGTTCCTCGACGCGCTGGTGAAGGAGCTCGAGTCGCGAGCCTGCGTCGATCGCACGCTCGCCACGGGATTCAGCAACGGCGGCATGATGGCCATGCGCTGGGCCTGCGAGGGCACCACGCCCGACGCCGTCATGGTGGCCGCAGGCCCGTTGCTCACCGAGAGCTGCGTGGGCGATCCCCTGCCCATGCGCGCCTACCACGGCACCGCCGACGACACGGTGCCCATCGAGGGCGGAGAGGCCCCGGTTCGCGGCAGCAGCTACCCCCCCGCGGAGAAGGGCTGGGCCATGTGGCGGGAGCGCAACGAGTGCGTCGACGTGGTGGCGGAGTCCTTCGAGTACGGCCCGATGACCTGCGTTCGGTACGCCGAGTGCGTCGAGGCGACGGAGGTGTGCACCATCGAGGGGTGGGGCCACCTGTGGCCCGGAGGGCGCAACGCAAACAAGCTGGAGAGCAACGCGACCAGCGAGGCCCTCACTTTCCTCAGGACCAGTGTGCCGAGGAAGCGGGACCCCGGGCAGACGGACTTCTCGGTCGATGACACCTCGGACACCGGCACGCCGTGATCGCCCGCGTCCTGGCGTGGTGCTCGGGGTTGCTCGCCCTGCACCTGGTCTTCTCGTTGTTGGCTCTCGCCACTGTGGCCCGGGACCATCGGGCCGTCGAGCTCGATCAGGTGTTCCTCGGCAGCGCGGAGCCCCTCACCATCTTGGTTGCTGGGGCCAGCCACGCGCGCAACGGCGTCGCGGCAGAGCAGCTGGGCGGCTTGTCGGTGGCGGTCGCTGGCGAGCACGCGCTGAAGACCCGGTACCGCTTGCCCTGGTTGCTCCACCGCAGCCCGCGGAGCGTCGGGGCCGTCGTCTTGGAGCTGGACGCCGCCACGTTCTCGTCTTGGAAGACCGACAGCTTCGATCCGGAGGTGGTGTGGGGCCGCTACGTGCCCTTCCTCCATCTGGGCTGGCAGCGGGGAGAGCCCCTCGACTACGCAGGCAAGTGGGGCGCCGCCCACCTGGCACCGTACGTGGGCCAGGGCGATGCCTTTGCGTTCTGGCGAGCCGGCCTTCGGGCCTTCCAGGACGAAGACGACCTCGACCGCTTCAAGGGCCAGCCGCCCGCTTGGATGCGAAAGACCGGGGAGGAGGCCGCTGCGCTACACCTCGAGGGTCAGGAGGTCCTCGATCCGGCCCAGGTGTGGGCCCTTCGCGGCCTCATCGACGACCTCAAGGCCCGTCAGGTCCGCGTCGTGCTGGTGAGCTTCCCGGTCACTCAGGGGTACCACGACACGGCGGTTGCCCACGGCGCCGACCTCGACACCGTGCGGGGCGCGGTGAGCGACCTGTTCGAGCCCGGCGTGGTCGACTACCTCGACTTCGAGGGGCTGTACTTCGGCCGCGACGACGCGTTCTACGACGGCGACCATCTCAGCGGCATGGGGCGTGCTCACTTCAGCCGCGTCTTGTTCGACGAGCTCGTGAGCATGGGCATCGACGTCGACCCGCCCAGCCGCTTGCGACGCTGACCTACGGCGCCACGGCGTCCGCCACGCCACGGCGGCGACAGTGGGGGTTCGGGGTGGGTGCGTCGGGGTGCTCGGCTCGGTGCACGATGTCGCACACCAAGTACATGACGTCGGCGGGGTCGGGGGGCTTGCCCCTGTTGAGCTGCTTGTGGGACCACTCCGCCGTGATCACGGCGGCGACGTTCACGCGGCGATCGATCCAGGGGGTGAAGCCAAACTTTCCGGGGCTGCTCATCACCAGCAGCCCGCCGTCGGGGGCCACGACGTCCCGCCACACGCCCAGGCCGTAGATGTCGTGCCGGGAGCCGGCATGGCGGTCGGGGATGTGGTGGAAGTACGGACCTGGGCCCGCGTGGGGTCCTTCCATGTCGCGGACCCGCTCCTCGCTGAGGATGCGCTTGCCGTTGAGCATGCCGTAGTTGAGCACCATCTGGAGGAAGTTGGCGAAGTCGTTGCCCGAGGTCACCAGGTTGCCGGCGACCCCTGGGTTGGGGGACTGCCCCCCGCGGCCGAAGCGGGTCTGGGTCATGCCCATCGGGTCGGCGAGGCGCTCCTGGAACACCGTGCGGAAGGGCTTTCCAGTGGCGGCCTCCGCGAGGCCAGCGGCGGCGTGGAACGACAGGGCGCCGTAGCCGAAGCCCTCGCCCGGGTCGTAGAGGAGCGGGGTCATCGCGATTTTGTCGACGCACTCGATCAGCGGCTTGTCGTAGGCCCGCAGGCAGTCGTGCTTGGCGTGCAGCCCGGCCCGGTGGGAGAGCGCCATCTCCAGGGTGACGTCCCCTCGTCGGCCGTCGCTCCAGCTCGGCACCAGGGCCCCGATGGGGGTGTCCATGGTCAGGGTGCCGTCGTCGACCAACGTGAGGATGGCGGCGGCCGTGGCCCACTTGCTGGCCGAGCCCGTGGTCACCCAGGTGTCGATGTCGAAGTCGCCCAGGGCCCGCTCGTAGATGCGCTCCTCGCCGCGGAGGATGACCATCGACGCCCCCGGAAGGTCGTTGTCGGCCACCATCTTCTCGAGGGCTCGGTCGAGCCGGGTGAAGTCGTAGCTGGCATGACTGGTGGACGCACCGCCCTCCCAGCGCAGGGCGAACCCCGCGAGGGCGAGGCACGCGAGGAAGACCACGGTGGCTGCGACGATGATGCGAGGCTTCATGGCCAGCTACTTCTCCTTGGAGGCCTCTGGGACCTCGGGGGCCACGGGGCCCTTGACGGGCGCGTCGGCTTCCCCGTTCTTACCATTCTTGCCGTTCTTCGCGGCCTCGATGGTGTAGGCGTCGGGGACGAAGCGCTGCTCGGCCATGGGCGGACGGATGTAGCCGGAAGACGACGGGCGCGGGGGCAGCTCGATGGGGCCCGGCACGAGGTCCTTGTAGTCGAACTGGGCCAGGAGGTGGCGGATGCAGTTGAGGCGAGCCCGCTTCTTGTCGTCGGAGGGGACCACGTTCCACGGGCACAGCTTGGTGTCGGTGTGCTCGAGCATCACGTCCTTGGCGCGGGAGTAGTCGACCCAGCGCTTGCGGGACTCGAGGTCCATGGGGCTGATCTTCCAGCGCTTCCGAGTGCTGTGGATGCGGGACTGGAAGCGCCGCTCCTGCTCTTCTGGGCTGACGCTGAACCAGTACTTGATGACCCGAATGCCGGACCGAAGGAGCATCGCCTCGAACTTCGGGCAGGCCCGGAGGAACTCGTTGTACTCGGCGTCCGTGCAGAACCCCATCACACGCTCGACGCCGGCGCGGTTGTACCAGGACCGGTCGAACATGGCGATCTCGCCAGCCGAAGGCAGGTGGGCCACGTAGCGCTGGAAGTACCACTGGGTGCGCTCGCGCTCAGTGGGCGTACCCAGGGCGACGACGTAGGCGGCGCGGGGGTTCAGTGGCTCCGCGATCCGCTTGATGGTGCCGCCCTTTCCGGCCGCGTCGCGGCCTTCGAAGAGGATGACGACCCGCTCGTTGGTGGCCCGCACCCAGTACTGGAGTCGAACCAACTCTGCCTGGAGCTTGTCGAGCTCGCGCTCGTAGTAGCGGGCGTTGAGCTTGCCTTTCTTGGTGAAGATCGGCGCTTCGATTTCCAAGTCCATCTGAGGCCTCCGTGCGGGGAGGGCAATTTAGCAGGGGGGTCCCATGCCCGGTACGCAGCCAAGCGGGGCAGGGGGGGCGTTCCGGTCGGGCGGAACGAAGAGACAGGGACTATGCTGGTCTCATGGGCTTGTTGTTGCTGCTGCTGGCGTGTTCCGGTCCCGATCCGGAGCCCTCCGACACGACCGATGGGACCGACGGGTCGCAGGACACGGCGGCCACCGACAGCGCCCCTACTTGGACCACCGAGGACCCCGTGGCGGGGGCCCGCGCGTCCCTGGGGGCCCGCGGTTTCGAGATTGGGGACGGTGCGCTGGTGTTCTCCACGATGGAGGGGTGCTGCGACGCCGGGGCGAACTGCTGGGGCAACAACCCCACCACCCCCTACGGTGCCTACGCCTTGCCGGCCGCCCCGTGGGAGGCCCCTCGCCCGGACACCCTCCTCGACGACTTCGGCCCGGTTCCCGATGGTTTGTCCCGCGACTTCCTGCTGCGTGCCGACGAGGCAGTGGTGTGGCTCGGCACCATGCCGCCGAAGGCCCGCTACTTCGGGTTTCGCTCCCTGCTCGCCCTGCGGCCTGCGTACAACCACCCGGTGATCGGGTCCCTGGGGGCGGCGACCAACCACCTGACGGTCGAGGCCCTTCGGGGGGAGCCCGCGTGGGGTCAGCCCCTTGCGGTGGTCACCACGGGCGACGCCGCGGTGGAGGCGACGGTGATCGACGCGCTGGTGGCGGGCGGCTGGGCCCGGGAGCATATCGCCACCGATCGCATGGCCCCGGTGGTGAACCTCGGGCTCGATCCCGCGGTGCACGACTCCCTGTTCACCACGATGCGAGTGGCGGTCTACGACGACCCGGCGGCGGGGGCGGCCTGGGAGCTGGAGCCCGGCGTGGTGTGGCGTCTCACCCCCAAGAGCCAGCAGCCCGCGGAACCCCACGGCATGCCCGAGCTCCCGGCCCGAGGCAGCGGTGCCGACGAGGCCGCTTGGGCCTCTGCCCGCGACGATCTGGAGGCAGCGGTGGTCGACCGCTTCGCCGGGCTGGGGCCCTCGCTGCTGGAGCCCATCTTTCCCTACTGGCGGGAGACGCTGGAGTGCATCGAGTCCGGGGCCTCCTGCACGGGGGACATCCGCGACCGATTCGTGGGCATCTCTCCCTACTTCAAGCTGCCCCTCGAGCAGGACTTCCTCGTGGCGTTTGGGGTCAATCACGAGCGCACGGGGCGCGCCAGCTACAGCTCCGTGTCGATCCAGACCATCGACAAGCAGCGGGGCATCGCGTCGTTCACCAGCCAAGACATGGTGGGGTCGGCCCGCACGTTGCTGGGCAGCCACCCCCTGGTCGACGATCTGTACGTGGTGGTGTTCGCCCGTGATTGTGTCCTCCACGATGACGTGCCGTGCGTCGTGGTCCCGTGGGACTGCCCCGGTGGTCCCGCAGAGGAGGTGCTGAAGATCACGGGACGGGCCTACCTGGACCCGGCGACGGGTGCGGCCCCCGCCGAGGAGGAGCTGCTCACCGACAAGGTGCTGCTGGTGTTCCCGGGCCGTGAGGGTGAGACCGCCGACACCGGCGCCGCCACCTCGAGCCTCCGATGAGCGACCTTGCCTGGATGGTGATGCTGCCGGGGCTGCCTCACCGGCTCGAGCACGGCGATGATGGCGTGGCGCCGCTGCGGGCGCTGCTCGCCCTGGGCGGCGTCTTGGAGGGGGAGCGGCTCGTCGGACGAGGCACCGTCGAAGAGGCCCTGGCCCATGCCGCCAGGCACGTGGAGGGGCTCGGGGTCGCCGTGGCGATCGGGCCCGCCGAGGCCTGGCTCGATGGCATGCCAGCAGGACTGGGCGGCCACCGCCTGCGTCGGGCCGTGCAGGTGGCGCGGGTGGGCGAGGTGATGGCGTTGCCGGGGACCGGGGACGTGCCGGCCGGCGTGGGCCGCTTCGATGCCCCTGCTGCCCTCACGGAGGCGGTGGGGTGCCGGCTCGAGGTCTTGAAGGACTACCGCTAGCCCACCCGGATCAGGTGGTTTCGGGGTCCATGGCGCTCATCGGTGCAGCGATCATGTACACCAGCCAGGTGAGCGGCGCGGTGACGAGGCCGATGAGCACCAGGCACAGCAGGGCATTGACGAACTGCAGGGCCCAGTAGCTGAACATGATGGTCAGACCCGTGGCGACGCGGCCTTGGGCAATGTGCCCCACGCCGAACGTCTGGAAGAAGAACCCGCCTCCGAGCTCGAGGAGCACGGGCACGGTGGGATCCGAACGGCGTTGGGTGAGGGCGTAGCTCATGGGGTGTGTCCTCCGCCAAAGGCTACGCCAGCAGCGCCGTTCCTATTCGGCTGTTCCTGGTCGATACATGCTGAAACGGCCCCTCCCCCCAACGCCAAAGTAGGTGTTGGGTGTACGCGGAAACACCCCGCGGAGGGCGCAATGTACGACGTGAACCAGACCATCGTTCCCGACGGACTCCACAGCTCCGAGGACCTCTGGGTTCCTCGGGACGACTTGGACATGATCGTCCAGGGGGACCCGATGCCCACCTGGGACGGCCCGATGGTCGACCGCGTCTCGGCGGCGACGGTCAATCGCCTCGCGGATGCCGTGGACTGGTTCGTCGAGGAAGGGGACATGGTCATCGGCGACGACGACCTGCCCCGCCTCCCGGTGGCCACCACCGACGAGACCGACCCCGGTCCGATGTCCATCAGCCTCGAGAGCGAGCCCGTGCCGGAGCCGGAGCCGGAGCCCGCGCCGCCTCGCCGTGGCCGTCTTGCCCTGCTCGGCCTGCTCGCTGGTGGGATGCTGGGCGTTGGGGGCCTCGCCCTCGTGGCTGGGCTGGGCATGGTGGCGGTGAGTGCGGGTGCCGCCACGGTGTGGCTGGCGAGCAGCGGCGACGCGGAGGTCCCCGTGCAGGCCGCCGCGACGGCGCCGGTGGCGGACGAGGCTGTCGAGGAGGTGGCGCCCGAAGCGCCCGAGCCGATGGCGGAGGCCAAGGCAGCACCCGTGGAAGAGGCTCCCGCGCCCTTGCCCGCGCCCAGGGCCATGCCCGTCCCCGTGGACGCCGGAGCCGACGAGGCGCCGGCCGCACCGGTCGTGGTCGAGAAGGCCGACGTCGAGCCTCCGCTCGTCGATGCCGCCCCTGAGGCGAACGAGGTGGCCCCAGAGCCCCGCAGCAGTCGGCCCCCCATCGTGCGGCCCCTTGGCAGCGGGGATGCCGACGCGTCGCCTCGTACGGTGAAGCTGATCACCCAGCCGCCTGCTGCTCGCATCCTCATCGACGGCGTGGACCACGGCCGCACGCCCCTGAAGCTGGACCTGCCCGCAGGTCCTCACTCCGTGGTGCTGGAGCAGGGCGGGGTGCGCAGCACGCTCTCCGTCGACGTCGAGGCCACCGATGCCGGCCGCTTCTGTTTCACGGCCTCCGAGGGCGTGTTCACCGCCAATGGCTGCCCCTGACCTCACTTGCTGCGTGGCTTGCTCGCAGCCTGTCAAACCGAAGGCCCCCGTCCCCTCCCGTGGCGACGGGGGCCTTTTTTGTCGGCGCTCGGCGGTGTGGATGCGGGCTCGGGACCTCGCGCGGTCGCTCCTAGAAGCGGACGTGCACGGTCTCGGTGGCCTCGCCAGCATGGATCCGCACGTCGACTTCGCTGCCCGGGCCGCCGGCCAGGGTGACGCGGTGGTCCCGCTCGGGGACGGCGGCGTCGTACAGCCAGCTGCCGTCGGGGCCCGCCACGCGGGTAGGCGTGGGCTCGGGGGTCGACCACTGCAGCGTCACCAGCCCAGGCACGTGGGACTCCGTGGACACCGACCGAATCGGGGCGAACCACCAGGTGAAGAACTGGGCCATGGGGACCTCCGTGGGATGAAAGCCTGGTATGGGCCGACCTCCACGGGGGCTCGTGTCAGCCTGTTTCAGCCGCCCTCGGGGAGGACAGGCGCTGCGTCGTCGCCCTCGGCCGAAGGGGGCGGCGGGGCGATGGGATCCCCAAAGACGGCGTAGGACTGACGCGCTTCGAAGCTGCCGACGTCCGGCCAGTGGTAGCCCTTCGTCGCAGCGCACACGTCGGGGGCCGGGACGCCGTCGACGTAGCAGGTGAGCACGAGCTCGCCGAGGTTCCGCGCCGCTTCGATGCGGAGCATGTGCGGGGGCGGGCCGAGCTTGGGGACCACCGGGGCGATGCGCGCCAGCAAGTCCTCGTGGCCCATGCCTCCCTCTAGGGGCGGGCGCTGCAGCGTCCAGCCGGGCCACACGGCGGTGGCGTTGGCGATGTAGATCTCGTGGCCAATGGTGGGCTCCACGGCCTTGAGGGCTTTGCGGTCACCATCGTGGCGCAGCGCGTCGACGAAGGCCGTCCCGCTGACGAGCGCCCACTCGTGGAGGCCACGCTCGATGGCGGCGCCCTTGCCGCTTCCGTACCCCGACATGCGGGTCGTCCAGGTGTCGCCGCCGTCGACGGCGAGGGCCACGGTGCCCTTGAACGTGATGACCCCGAGGGTGTCGTCGTATTGGTCGTAGGTGGCGGAGGCCGTGATGCGCTGGCCCTCGGCCGTCACGGAGGTGCCGTCGACCGAGCACGTCAGCCCGCCGCCCTTGTAGAGCTTGCACAGGTTCTTCGCGGCCGCCTTGGCGACGTCTTCCTGTGGGCCTTCGGGGACGGTGGGGGCGGTGCTGCAGGCGAGCAGGGCAAGCCACATGGTCATTTCTCCTCCAGGTCGGCCTCGCTGGCGCCGCGGGCTTGCTTCAGTTGGACCGCGGCCGCCTCGGCCCGTTCCATCACGCGGAGCACGTTCTCTCCGGCCACGCCCGACAGCTCGTCGTCGGTGTAGCCGCGCTTGGCCAGCTCGACGAGCAGGTTCGGAATGGCCGACACGTCCTCGAGGCCGGTGGGGGCGCTGCGCATCCCGTCGAAGTCGGTGCCGATGCCCACGTGTTCGATGCCGATGCGCTTCGCGATGTGGTCGACGTGGTCCGCCACCGTGGCGAGGTCCGCCATGGGGGCAGGGTGGGCCTCGGTCCAGGTGGCGACCTTCGCCTCCACAGCCTCCGGATCCCCGAGGTTCATCGACTCCAGCTTGGCGCGCTCGGCCCGCTGGTCCGCGTGCCAGTGGTGCACGTCTTTGCTCACGTACATGGGCAGGAAGTCGACCATCACCACCCCGCCGTTCTCTTTGACTCGGTCGAGGACATCGTCGGGCACGTTCCGTGGGTGGGGGTTGATGGCGTAGGCCCCCGAGTGGCTGAAGATCACCGGCGCTTCGGCGACGTCGAGGGCGTCGTGCATCGTGGTGGCGGCCACGTGGGACAAGTCGACCAGCATGCCGATGCGGTTCATCTCTCGGACGACCTCCTCACCGAAGGGGGAGAGGCCATCGGACTTCGGGGCGTCGGTGGCGGCGTCCGCCCAGGGCAGCGTCTCCCAATGGGTCAGGGTCATGTACCGAGCACCGGCGGCGTAGGTGGCCCGCAGCACGGCCAGGTTTCCCCCGATGCTGTGGCCCCCTTCCATGCCGATCAACGAGGCGATGCGCCCCTCCTTGTGGATGCGTCGCACGTCGCGGGCCGTCAGCGCGAGCTCCAGGTCGTCCGGCCAGCGCTCCACCATCCGGTGCACGACGTCGATCTGCTCGAGCACCGTGACCACGGCCTCGGGACCCTCGAGCTCCGTGGGGATCCACACCGACCAGAAGACACCGCCGAGCTGCCCTTCCCGCAGCCGGGGCAGATCGGTGTGCATGGGGCGCTCGATGTCGGTGGTGTCCCGGCCGAAGGGCAGGGCGCCGAGGCGACGGTTGGCGCGGGAGCGGTAGGCCCAGGGGACGTCGTTGTGGCCGTCGATCAGGGGCGTGCGGTCCAAGATGCGGTCGACCCGCTTCTGGAACTTGGCGTCGTCGGTGGGGGCAGCGAAGGCGAGGGCGACGAGGAGGTACAGCATGGGGGGCGGGCTATCCAGCTCGACGGCCCCCCGCCGATTCCCGTGCCCTCGTGGGCGACCTACTGGGGCAGCTCGTCGGGGTCCTCGGCCCGGGTCGGAAGCTCGACGACCGTCACCCGCTGGAGCTGCCCGACCGGCTCGTCGTCGCCAGGCTCGGGTCGCGCCCGCTCGAGCCGCACGCGGAACAGGGGCACGCCCCGCTCGTGCCAGACCCGCAGATCCCCGTCTTCGTCCCGCGTCGGGTCGAACCATCCCATCGCCCCCGTGCTCGGCACCCGCAGCACGTAGACCCGGCTGGATGCCATGCGGCGCTCCGAGTCGAAGGTGCTCCATGCGGCGAACTCGGCGGCATGGCGGAGGGGGGCGTCGGCGGGCTGGCCCACGAGAAGGGCACGCATGGCCAGCAGCCGGTCGAGGCCGGCGGGGGCCCAGCGGCCCAGGGGATGCTCCAGGCCTCGGGCGAGATCCAGCGTCTGCACGAGCTCCCCCTCGCGGCGAACCGCGACGTCGTCGAGGCCGTAGTGAACCTCGAGCCCGGTGAGCTGGCGCTTCAAGCGACGCTTGTCGAGCTCGTCGGCGATCTGTCCGTAGGCGGCGTACAGCAGACCCAGGCCCATGGCGAGCTCGAACGCGCCGAGCAGCAGGGCACCGCCGGTCAGGCCCATCTCCTGCACGGTCAAGACCGCGGCCACGACCATGAAGCCGCCGAACAGGCCGAAGCCGAGGACCCAAGGGAGGGCGCCGGCGACGTCGACGCGGACCTCTCGGATGTGGACGAGGGTCTCGCCCAGGTAGGACCCGAGGGTGTCTGCGTTGGCGGCGGTCTTCAGCGGGATCGGCATCCTCGGAGAGGTAGCACGGCCCGACCGAGAGGATCCTCTCCCCTTGACGCCGGCGGCATTGTGATCAGAATTGAATAGTCAATACTGACTAAGGAGTGATCAATGTCCAAGAACACAGCTGGCTACACCTTCGTGAGCGTCTCCACCGCCAAGCCTGGCCGTCTCGACGAGCTGGCGCGCCTCGCCAGCGGGCCGAGCGAGCGGATGGAAGGCAAGGTGCCGGGGATGCTGGCCCGCCAGGTGAGCGTCGACCGAGAGCGCAACACGGTGGTCGTGTGGGTCACCTTCGATCGAAAGGAGTCGCTCTACGATTTCCTCGCGACCGGACAGGGCAAACAAGACCATGGGGAGAAGGAGGATATGAGCTGCATCGAGACCTTCGAGATGTACGACCTCGTCCCCGTCAGCGGTCGCCTGGCGTAGGAGCCCCCGTGAGTCTGGCGAAGCACCGCGAGCTGCTGGTCCTCGGCACCCTCCACGCCCACCCGATGCATGGCTACGGCCTCGTGGACATGCTCGAGGGCGGCCTCGGCCAGGCCCTGGGGCTCAAGCGCCCAGCGGTCTACGCCGTGCTCAAGCGACTGGAAGAGCGGGGGTGGATCACGGCGACCCGGGAGCAGGAGGGCAACCTGCCGCCTCGGTCGGTCTACGAGAGCACCCCGCTAGGAGCTGCGGCCCTGCCCGATCTGGTGGCCGCCTGCGCCAGCAGCGGCTGGGACACCCAGGTGCCGCTCGCGTCGCTGCTGGTGCACCTGGATCAGCTCGACGGCGAAGCGAAGGCGTCGGTGGTGGCGGAGCTGTTGTCGGCCCGTCGGGAGGCCTTGGCGTCCCTGGCACGCTTCCGCGGCCACGAAGGGCTCGCGGGCATGGCCTTCGAGCTGATGGAGCGGCAGAGCCAGACCGAGATCGAGATGTTGGAGCGGGTCGCCGCGACGCTCTGACTGCTAGGCTTTCGCCATGACCACCCCCTCCGCTCGTCTCCGCGCCGCCATCCGCACTGCCAGCCAGGGGCTCGTCGCCCGGGAAGCCCTCGTCGAGCTCGTCGTGCTCGCTGCGGTCGCCCGGGAGCACTTGCTGGTGATCGGGCCCCCGGGCACGGCCAAGTCCGAGGCGGTGCGCCGCGCCAGCCGCGCCCTGGGGGCCCGTCGCTTCGAGTACCTGCTGGGACGCTTCAGCGAGCCGAGCGAGCTGTTCGGCACCGTCGATCTGCAGGCGCTGCAGGCGGGGAGGGTGGTCACCGACACCACCGGGATGCTCCCCGAGGCAGAGATCGCCTTCCTCGACGAGGTGTTCCTGGGCTCGACCGCCATCCTCAACACCCTGCTGGGCATCCTCGCTGAGCGTCGCTTCCGTCGGGGTCACACCGATCTGGTCTGCCCCCTCCGGGTGTGCGTCGGCGCGAGCAACGCACTCCCTGACGACGTAGAGCTGCAGGCGTTCGCCGACCGCTTCGTGCTGCGGGTGTTCACCGAGCCCCTACCGGACCCCCGCTTGGAGGAGCTTCTGGAGGCGGGCTGGACCCGCTCGAGCTCAGACGGGCCGACGGCCACGGTGGAGGACGTCGATGCCCTGGCGGAGACCGCCCGCGCCATGGACCTATCGTCGGTACGCCCCGCCCTGGCCAAGGCCGTGCGCATCCTGCGGAGCCGTGGGGTGGAGCTGTCGGACCGTCGGGCGGTGAAGTTGCAGACTTTGGTCGCGGCCGCGGCCGCCCTCGCGGACCGCCCCGCCCCGACCCTCGCCGACCTCTGGCCCGTGGTGTACGCGGTGCCCACCGAGGAGGGCCAGGAGGTGGCCCGGGAGGCTCTCGAAGCGCTGCTCGTGGAAGCGGAGAGTCCTGCCCTGGTGGCCGCCGCGCTGGAGGCCTCGCGCTCGCCCGCCGCCCGGGCCCGTGCGGTGGCCGAGGCGGCTGAGATGGTGCTCTCGGCCCCCACCGACGATGCCGAGGGGCAGCAGTTGCGCCTGGAGGGGGTGCTCCGCGACATGGACGCCGCCTTCGACCCGGATGACCCCGCCCACGGCCTTCGGGAGGTCCGGACGCGGCTGATGGCTGCCCTCGACGCCTCGTGAGCTGGCGGGCCGAGACCCCCCGGGCCATCGCGGCACGCGGGGAAGCAGGGAGGCGGCTGCTTCGACGGCTGCTCGACGGTCCCCCGGCCGGGCTGTCGGGGGTGGTGTCGGAGGCGCAGGACCCCTGGATCGTGGTGTGGGGAGAGCCACTGCCCTGGGTGGATGGGGGCGTGTTTCTCGGCATCTCGGAGCTCGCGCCGTCCCTGTACGTGCCGACCCGCCGCACGTGGGAGCTCCCGCCGGAGCTGCTGCAGGCCCGCGCGCTCGCGGCCTGTGAGCCGGGCGACGCCCCCGTGGCCTGGCTCGACGACGCCCTCGTGCCCTTGGGGCCCGGGCGTCCGCTCGATGGGCAGGTGCTGGAGGGACTGCTCGCGGACTGGGAGCGGACATGAGGGTGGTGGCCCCCGCGCTGAAGCCCTGGGTGGATGGCGTCGACCAGCTCGCCGAGGCCGACCACGTGCTGTCCCTGGCCCGCATCCTCGACCGCATGGTGCCGCCCCGGACCGCAGGACGGGCCCAGCGCATGGGCATGCCGGACGGGGTCGGGGGCTTCGGACGTCGAGGACCGGTGGAGCGCCTCGTGCCCAGCGCCTGGGCCCTGGCCAAGCTGGCGCCCCTGGAGTTCCTACGGCGCTTCACCCAACAAGAGCTGCTGTACAGCGAGCTGCAGCGTCGTCAGCCGGTGGAGGGGCGTCGGGTGGTGCTCGCCTTCGATGTGGGCCCTGATCAGCTGGGGACGCCGCGTCTGGCCCAGCTGGCCCTGTGGGTCGCCCTGGCCTCGCGGGCGGCTCGTGCCGGCGACGAGCTGGTGCCCGTCCTGCTGCAGCAGCCAGAGCTGCTGCTCCCCAGTGGCTTTCGTCGTGCGGGGGTTCGGGCGTGGAGCGATGGACGGGCCCGCACCGGGGTCGAGCGGGCCTCTGCGGTCCGAGCCGTGCAGCGCTGCGGCCCGTGGCGACCCGGTGATCGGCTGTGGTGGATCAGCCCGGAGGCGCTGCCCCCCGAGGTGGTGGAGGCCGTGGAGGGGCGCGGAGCCTCGGTGTCGGCGGTCCGCCTCGACGACGAGCTGCACGAGGACCAGCGACGGGTGCGGGTGTCGCTGCGGCATCGTTCCCGACGGGCCGAGGTGTTGCTCCCCCCGATGGACCCGGGAGCGGCCGCTCGTATCCTGCGGGACCCGCTGCGCCGGCGGGAGGTGGCCCGGGTGGTGGGGGACCCGTGGTTCGACTCGCTGCTGTGGGCCGCGTCGGGCCGACGGCTCATGGCCCGGGCCCGCAACGGCCAGTGGGTGGCGGTGGCGGTGCCCCAGGAGGGATCGCACCACACCCTGAAGACGACGCCGGTGCCGGGGCTCGCCGTCCCCATCGTCGCGGTGGGGTGGGCTCGGGGGCACGCGGTGTCCGTCGGCTACGACGACGGCCGCTGGGTGATGTCTGGGTCGTCCCACTCCATCGCCACCGGCCCCGCTCCCCCTCCAGGGGTGGGCACGGTGGTGACGCGACGGGGGCCCAGCGGCACGTGGATCCAGATCGGGGGCGAGCTGTTCCGGTGGCTGTTCGAGGACGACGGGCACCGGGTCGTGCCTGCGGGCAAGGGCACGATGGGCGTGCGGGACGGGAGCTTGTGCCTGCTCAGACGTCAGGGGAGCCTCCTGCAGCGGGTCGTCGTGAGCGCCGGCATCGAAGGAGAGGAGCGAGTCGTTCGGGAGCTGGAGGGGGCCGAGGGTTTCCTCACGGGAGAGGGCGCCCTGGTGGCACTGACCGAGCGCGCCCTCACGGACGGCACCTGGACCTACATCCTCCCGGAGCGCCACGAGCTCGCGGGCGTCGTGGTCCGTCGGGGGGCCCGCTGTGTCCTCACCGTCGACGACGCGTCCCAGGTGCACGCGGCCATCCCGTACGACCGCATGCCGAGGCCCCTCGGCCCGGCCACGGGGCCCGTGCACGTCGGTCCCCAGGACTGCGCCGCGTGGCTGGAGGGGGGAGAGGTCGTCGTGCACGAGATCCTTCCTCGCGACGAGACCGCGACTCTGAGGGTTCGGGCGCCGGGGCGGATTCCGTGAGGCCCGCTTCCTACCGGTACGTGGGCCGACACGAGGTGGCCGGGCTGTGGGTGCCCGGGGTCGATGTCGCAACCCAGCGGCAGCTCCTGGCGTGGTGGCGTCCCGGCTCCACGGTGTGCACTGCGGGGGAGGGGCTGTGGCTGCGCTGGCCGGTGCCGGTGGAGCTGCGGGTGGAGGCCGTGCCGGGCCTGCCGGTGGTCGAGACCCGTGCCGGGCGCTGGCAGACCGGCCCCTTCACCGACGATGGGGAGGACGGTCTGGCCCTCGGCTGGCACGGACGGGTGATCGTGCAGCCCATGCAGGCGATGCCCCGGGTGGCCCTCGATGCCCTCGGGCCCGAGCCGCCGCCGCGGGTGCCGAGCCGTGGCTTGGGGGCCCCGCCGGTGGTGGTGGGGGTCGACGAGGCCGAGCCTCAGGGGCTCGGGGAGGTCCTGGGCGTGAGGGACGTGGTGCCCGTGAAGCCACCGGGGTCGGGGCCGGCGAAGGGCGTCGCCGGATGGCTGGCATCCTTGCTCGGCGCGGTGCCTGCGCTTCCCGCATCCTCTGCCTTTAGCGGCGGTGGAGTGGCCGGGGGCAGCGGGCAAGTGGGTGCGGCCCCGCCTCCTTCGAGTGGGCCATCGGCTCCGCCACCGTCGAGTCTCTGGCAGAGCCTGTTGAGGGGCCTCGGGCTCTTCGACCTGCTGTACCGCTGGGCCCTCCGCAGCCTCTCCAAGGACCTCTACGACCTCGAGGAGCTCCTCGCCCGGGACCTCGACGCCTTCCTGCGGCGGGCCCTGCCTCTCGGGCGCGCCCCGGGGGACGGGGGCGGAGGCATGCCCTCGTTTGGACTCGAGGACCGAGAGGTGCGCTTCGATCGTCCCCGAGGCGGTGGCGGCGGCGGCGGGCTGCAGGAGGACGCCTGGGACTTCCTCGAGGTCCTCTACGGGCAGGCGCTGAAGCAGTTCGAGCGGGCGGGCCGGCACCGGGAGGCGGCCTACGTGCTCGCCGAGCTCCTCGACAAGCCCCACGAGGCGCTGGCCTACCTCGAGCGCCATGAGCTGTTTCAGGAGGCCGCGGATCTGGCCAAGGCGCGGGACCTCGGCGCCTCCGTGGTGGTGCGCTGCCTGGTGCAGGCCGGTCGCTTCGACGAGGCCGTGCGCTATGCGCGGATCCACGGGGTGCTGGGGGAGGCCGTGCATGCCCTAGAGGCCGTGGATGCGGCGCTGGCATCTCGGTTGCGCCGGGTGTGGGCCCGGAGGCTGTGGACCGGGGGACACCTCGCGGCCGCGGTGGCGGCCATCTGGAGCGACGACCACGGCAAGGACATGGCCCTGCTCTGGATCGACGAGCTCTTGGCGAGCGGCGATGTGGTTCCCCCCGCCATCCTGGCCCGACGGCTCGTGCTGCGCCCCCACGAGGTCGAGGCGGTGGAGCCAGCCCTCACGGGGATCTTGACCCAGGAAGGGCCCCCCGGGATCCGGGCGAGGGCCACGCTGGTCTCCACCCTGCACCAGCTGGTGCCGGTGCCCCCGACCGACACCCCGTCGTGGGGGCCCTTGGTGCGTCGCGTTGTGTGTGCGTCCCTCCCGGATCTGGCCCCGCACACGTCCCACCAGCGGGTGCTGCGGACCCTCGGGGCCCACGACCTGTTCCTGGGGGCCGACCTTCCTCCTCCGCCCCGCGCGACCCTGCCCACGCTGTCGGAACGTTCCTCCCCTGAGCGGCTCTTCTTCGATGGGCTCGACGTCGGCACGATGCCGGTGCTCGACGCGGTGCCCCTCCCCGGGGAGCGGGTGCTGCTGGCCCTCGGTGAGGTCGGCGTGGAGCTGTGGGGGGCCGATGGGCGCCGCCTCCGACGCTGGCCCGTGCCGGCGCGGCACCTGGTGCCCTCGGACACGGGCCACGTGGTGTTCGCGGGGGTCGAGCGCGGAGAGGTGACCTCGTGGGTTCGGCTGGATGTGGGCAGCGGCACCCACCACGGGATGGGCGAGCTGCCCACGGGCCCCTTCGCCGACAGCTTCGACGAGGGCTGGTGGGTCACCGAGGGGGACCGGCTCACCCTCCTCGACCCCACCGCGGAGGGGTGGAGCGGCCTGTGGTCCACGCACTTCCCGGGCATCATGGCGCTGGGTCGGGACGGGGCCCGCCTCGGGGTGCTCGCCCTCGCGCGCAGCTTCGGGCGCCCCACCTGGCAGCTCTCCGAATACGACCACGTCACCCTGCGGCGGTGCACGGACCTGACCTTGCACGTCAAGGCTCATCCCCACGACGTCCGGCTCCTGGATGTGTTGCCGGCGCATGTGGTCTTCGCCCACGGTGGCGAGCTGCACACGGTGCCCAGTTGCTACGTCGCCAAGCCCCCCCAGCTCCTCATCGACGGGGTCCAGTTGGTGCAAAGCGGGCGCTTCACCTGGTGGCGGGAGCTCGTGCCCGGGGAGGACGCGCGGGAGCGGCTCCTCGTCGACAGCCGGTGTGTGCAGGTCGTGCGGCGGCCCGAGCTGGCCGGGGCACGGATCCACGCGGGGGCGCTGGTCACGTACGACCGACGGGGGCGGGTGCAGGTGCTCGACCTGGAGCACGGGGCGCTGCTCCTCGACCTGCGACGGTAGCCCATCCTTCCCAGGGCGTCGTTGGCTACGCCGTCAGGGAGCCGTCCCGTCCCAGACCGCGACCGGGCAGACAAGGCGGAGGCTCGGGCGGCCACGACCTCGAAGCGGCTCTCCGCGACGCCCAAGTCGAGGTCGACCCGAAGCGCGTCCAGGATGGTGGCGGGGTTCACTGGCCCGAGCACCCGAACAAGGGTGCGCCCGTCGCGCCCGCCGACCAACGCCTCACCGGCTGGGTGCCGATGAGCGGGGGGCGCAGCGATCAGTTCGCCGCGACCTGCGCGTCCGGTCGCTTGTCCGTCGTGGGCAGGCCCTTCCTTCGGATCTGCAGCACGGTGCCGGGCACGTCCTCGGTGGCCCACGACGTGTGCCAGCCGTCGGGGATCTCGGGCCCGATGCGCTCCCACACGGTCTTCACGTCCCTCGGGGCCATGTTGATGCAGCCGTGGCTGGCGGTGCGGCCGAAGCCCCAGTGCCAGTAGGCGCCGTGCACGGCGTAGGCGGGCTTCCAGTGGATGGTCCACGGGACGTCTTCGACCATGTAAGGGTCGTCGGAGTCGGGCCGCGACTGCATGGTCTTGGTGGCCATCTTGTCGGTGATGTACTGGACGCCGCGGGGCGTGCCCATGGGGGCCGCACCGGTGCTCACGAGGGTGAACCACACGATCTCGTCGCCGCGCCACAGCTGCAACACTTGTTGGTTGAGCTCGACGTCGATCCAGAGGTCGTCTTCGCCGATGCCGGAGGGCATGGGCTCGTGGAGCGCCACGGTGTGCCGGATGCCCCGGAAGTCGTTGACGTAGCCATCCACACCCTCGCCCAAGGCGTCGGGGATGACGAACCAGTGCCCATCGGGGGTGACGGGCTCGGCCATCACCAGGAGGGAGGAGTGGTAGGGCAGGCGGAGCGGCGGCTCCACGGCGTCCTCGGGGTCGTCCGGGATCGGCGGTGCTTCGGGGGTCGGCCACACCGCGGTGCCGTCGTAGCCGATGGCGAACGCAGCCATCATCCCGTCGGGGACCGGGTTCTTCTCGAGGTCCTGCCCTTCGAGGCGGCTCACTGGGTACAGGTAGACGTCGTCGAGGGCGGCCACCTGGCCGTCGTCACGGACGAGGACCGGGCCTCGCTCGGTCTCCACGATCTCCGTGAAGTGGTACTTGTTGCCCGCCCCACCCTCGAGGCGGCTCACCGGGTCTTTCTCGGCGTTCCAGGCGTCGAGGTCCGCGTAGAGCTTGCCCTTGAAGCGCTTCCAGCGCTTGGCGTACACGCTGGGCACGATGTCGATGGGCTGGCCGTGGTCGTACTCGCCGGTCTCGATGTAGTGGAGGAACTCGTCGGGATCTGGCGGGTCGTAGGTGACCAGCTCGGGCTGAGCGTTGGCGGGGCCGTCGCTGCGCTCGGTGTCGGCGGCGCACAGGAAGCCGTGGGTCGGCAGCTTCAGCCAGCCGGCGTCGCAGCCTTCGCCCTCGACGGTGCCGAGGACCTCGAAGGGATGGCCCTCGTGGATGTTGCCGCGCAGGGCGCTGCCGGGCTTCGGCGCGGCGCGCACCTCGACGTTCTTCGTAGCGATCCGGTAGGTGCGGACTGGCTCGGGGAGCGCTTCGGGCTCTGGCTCGACCGGCGGAGCAGGGGCCGCTGCAGCGGGGGGGGAGGGTGGTTCGGGGGCCACGGGGGCTTCCGCCTGGGCCTGGCCGCACGCAGTGGTGGCGACGACGAGGGCGCACACGACGGAGCGCACCCACGTGGGGTGGTACGGGGTGTCGAGCATGGGGCCGTGGGGGGAGGCAGGGTGGGGGGAAGGACGCGAGGGGGGGACCGGGGATGGTCGGGGGAGAGGAGCGGAACGTAGCATGGAGGAGCCTCTGTGACACCGTATCCGCAAGGGGCAGAATGCGGGTTGCAGGGAGGGAACGCCCGCTACCATGCAATCGGAATGGCCCTCGCGATGGCGCTGCCGGACCCCGAAGTGCAGGACAGATCGGCGCTTCCTTCGGCCCGTCCGCTGGGGGAGAATCGCTCGATCCGTCGACTCGTGGCGCAGGTGAGCACCATGCTGCCATCGTCGAGGGGGTAGGCGGATCCCTGGATCGGGCAGTGCTTGTCGAGCGCCCAGGTGTCTTGGTGCTCTGCGATGCCGCCCTCGATTCGGTAGGAGAGGGCTCGGCTGTCCTCGGGAGCCTGGCGGTTGTCGAACAGGCGTAGGAGACCGTCAGCGCCGACCGTGGCGTGGTGCTGACCGTCGTAGACCTCGCCGGCGAGGACCAGGTCGTCGCCTGGTGTGAGCTCGGGGGGAAGGGAGCCGTCGGCGGAGAGCCACCAGCGGGGGGTGCCGAACGCGAGGGATGTGGGGTCGCCCTCGATGACGAGCACGGCGTCGAGCCAGCGCAGGGAGACCACCAACGAGCCGTCGGGACTCACCTCGACGCTGTTCCCGTGGGTGAAGTCGATGGCCCCGGGGAACTGCAGGAGCCAGTAGCCGTTGTTGTCGGTGGGCTCGTAGATGTCGGGGAGGTGGTCGAAGAGCTCCCAGGTGGCGACGAGCTCTCCGGCGGGATCGAAGACCAGGAGCTGGTCGACGACGTAGTCCGCGTCCCGCACCTCGTAGGTGGTCGCGGCGAGGGTGTAGGTGTAGCCGGCGGCATCCCTCGCCAGGTCGTGGTGGATGGGCTTGCCCGTGTCGTTCTGGGCCTCCCAGATCAGCTTCCCGGTGGCGTCGTACTCCACGAGCAGGCCGCCCCCGAGCATCGCGAGCACCGTGCCCTGAGGGGTCACGTCGATGCCGAGGACCTTGCGCTCGTGCTCGACGTACCAGCGCGTGCGCCCCTGGCCGTCGAGCACGACGAGGTCGCGGGCGTTGCACGGGCCGGTGGTGAGCACCCAGGTGCCGAGGCCGGAGCCCTCCACGAGGCTGCCGATGCCGTCGAAGGTGGTGGGCAGCGCGCCCGGAGGCTGCAGGCCCTCCGAGCCGTCGGGGTAGGCGAGCACGGTGTGGACGTCGGGTCGGAGGCCGTAGATCGTGACGACATCACCCGTGGCCTCCCTCACGTCGGTGGGGTCGTCCTCGGGCCACCAGCGCAGCGTCCCGCCGTCGGGCACCGCACAGGTGAACCGGAGCGGGTTGCCGGTGGGGTCGCACGGGCCGTCGACCACGGTGGGGGCCGTGTCGCCGGTGGATGCGGTGGGCGGGTCTGGCGTGGGCTCGCCATCGGAGCAGGCCAGCAGGAGCAGCAGCGAGGTCATGGGGGAGAGTGTACGCGCCCCCGCTGCCGCTCGCCGCCCTCAGCCGCCCTCGGCCGCCAGACGCAGCACGATGACGGGCACCGGGGAGGTGCGGACCACCCGCTCGGCCACCGAGCCGAGGAATAGGTGGGTGAGGCCGGTGCGGCCATGGGTGCCCACCAGGATGGCGTCGTGGTTGCGGCCTGCGTCCACGATGGTGTGGGCGCCGCGCCCGGCGAGGTGCCACCCCTCGCCGCGCTGGGCCTCCGGGATGGTCAGCAGCAAGGCGTCGAGGCGCTGCCGCTGGTGGTCGCGCACCTTGGCCCACTGCTCGGTCAGGGTGGCGCGCACCGAGGCATCCTCGACGAGGACGGGGTCGTAGACGTACTCGTCGACGAAGACCAAGTCGAGGGTGGCGTTGAGCCGGGTGGCCCAGGTCACGCCTTCCTGAACCAGGGCGTTGGCGGACTCGTAGAGGTGCACGGCGAGCAGCAGGCGCATGGCGTCTCCAGCAGATGTCGGGTGGTGGGGACGTGGCCCCGTTGCCCCCGGCGTTGCGAGCGGCGTGCCATGGGTTCGGAAGCGTCGTGGTGCCGATTCCGAGGCGGAAGCGGGCCCAGTCGCCCAGCCCGGTGTGGCATTTCGCCCGGCCGACCGCCGATGTGCGAGGGCGTCGCGCCTCGGGATTCACGAACGCAACGGCCGACGAGGGCCTTGCTCGGGATCCGCAGCGGAATACCGGCCCGGCGCTTGCACTTGTCACGGGTGACGCGCCTCGGAGGCCCTCCATGTTCCTTCTCCTGCCTGCCTTCACCCTCTCGCTCTCCTTCGCCCAGCCCGCGCCTGCCGATGCCCCTCCGGTCTCCGCCGAGATGCACGAGCGCTTCCAGGTCGTGATGCGCATTCGCGAACACGTCATCCAGGGGCGCCTCGACGAGGCCAAGGCCCTCGCTCCTCAGATCGTCGATGCGGAGCCGCCGGTGGGCACGCCCGCGAGCTGGAAGAACTGGATGGAGGCCCTCTACGACGGGGCCGTGAAGCTGGAGTCCGCCAAGGACTTGAAGGCTGCATCGTTCGCGGTGTCCCGGGTGGCCGCCACCTGTGCCGACTGCCACGTGGCCCACGATGGCGGCCCCGGTCTGGAGCGCATGCGCAGCATCCCGCCGCAGAAGTGGAGCGAGGGCGACAACATGCCTCTGCACCTGTGGGCGGTGGACTGGATGTGGCTCGGGCTGCTGTCGCCCAGTGAGCAGTCGTGGCACCGCGGTGCGAGCGAGCTTGGCAGCGAGCCCCTCGCCAAGGCCTTCGACGGCAATCCCACGGCGAAGGTGCTGGAGGAGAAGGTGTACAGCCTGGCCAAGGAAGCCCTCAGCCTCGGCGAGGAGCGGCGAGGCGAGCGCACCCGGGTGATGGGCGACATCCTCGCCACCTGTGCGGCCTGTCACGCCCTGCGGGACCAGGGCAAGGTCGAGGCGCCCGAGTAGGGCCTACAGGAGCTGCTGCAGCGGAACGCCGGTGGCGTGCGCGTTGGAGTCGATGGGCAGCTCGAGGTGCGAGGCCTCGTCGAGGCTGTCGAGGCGGAAGTTCTCGTTGGAGTACAGCGTGCCCTTCCGGCCATCGGGCGCCTTGACGTCCAGGCAGAGCGTGAACGGCTCTGGGGCTTGCCCTTCGCAGGCGTAGGTCTTCAGGCTCAGGGTGCTCACGTGGCCGTCCTGGGGAAAGGTCAGTCGAGTCTGCGAGCCCTTTCGCGACCAGGTGAACAGGTCCATCTGGCGCTGCCACACCGACGCGACCTGCACGCCGCCGATCTTCTCGCTGTCGGGTTTGTCGAGCAGCATGAAGTACGTGACCTTGTCGCGGTCGGTGCGGGGCAGCCGGTCCAACCAGATCTGGTTGTCGACGGTCGGGGAGGCCGCGAGCATCCACTGTGCCGCCCAGGCCGCACCGACCAGGCCCGTGGCCGCGAAGAGCACCCGTCCCCAACGAAGCTTCATGGGACCTCCAAGCCCCAGTGTAGCGTCAGGGCGCCAGCAGCCGCGGCACCTGGCCGTCGCGGACCAAAGCGATGGCCTCCTCCGCTTGCCGCCGCACCCTTCGCTCCAGGAGGGGGGCGACCAAGGGGCGCAGGGCGGCCACCGCACAACGCGCCTCGCCGGTGACCAGGGCTGCTGCAGGGCCCGACACGGCGAGCTTCACGGCGTGGGCCACCACGATGGGCCGGGTGAAGACCTCGCCCAGGGCGTGGTCGACGACGAGGTGTCGGAGCCCGGCAGGGTCGGCGGCGAGCCCCGAGGCCACGTAGTCGAGCGCTGCGGCGTCGCCCGCGACGAGAGCTTGCCGGAAGGCCTCCGGGTCCCAGGCTCGGTCGGTCCAGGACTGCCGCTCCCCGTCGAGGACGCGGTGGTGGCCGACCATCCGCGCGCCCATCAGCAGCCAGCCCATCGCCTCGGGCTCGCACCAGCGCCCAAGCAGGGTGTGAACGGCCTCGGTGAACGTGAGGATGTGGGTGACTGAGAGCCAGGAGTCCTGGACGTCCCGGCGCAGGTCGATGGCCGGGTCGAAGCGCAGGAGGCGCTCGGCGGCAGCCACCATCAGCGCTCGGGCCACGGAGCGGGGAGAGGCGCCGCCGTCGAGGGCAGCGGCCACGGCGTCGACGGCCTCGGTGGCCGTCCGCTCGGCCAGCCGGTCGCCGAGGGTGGGGTCGGCCTCGTGCACCCCCTGGCTCCAGGCGGGGAAGTGCTGGGTGTGCTCGGCCATCTGCCGACGCCAGCGACTCCAGCCCGGGAGTACGTCCTCTCGGGTGCCGTTCACGAGGCCGACCACGTGGCCCGCGAGCAGGTCGGGGGCATGGCGCCACCCCGCGTGGTCGAGCAGATCGAACACCTTGCTCTGGTAGATGGCGGCGTGGCCGAAGTCGAGGAAGTGGGCGGCCACCGGTCCCATCAAGGCGGGCTCGAGCTCGGCGCGTCCCCAGCCGGCGTCGAGGGCGCCGCGAACGAGGGCCTCTGCCTTCGTTGCGTCTTCCCTCTCGATGGCGGCGTGGAGTTGGGCTGCGAAGTCGTCGGGGGGCGAGACTGGCGTGGCCCTGGGGCGCGGGGGCCGGCGCACATGGTCCCGCACCACCATGTCGATGGGCAGGGACAGCGGCACCACCGCCTGCAGGTCGGGCCAGTGCTCCAGGAGGGTGCCCACGTCGTGGCAGACCGCGAGGGAATGGGTGGAGCCCCACTCGCTGCGGGCCCCGTCGTCGGCGGCCAGCTCCCCGAGCAGGTCCCAGGGGTCGGCGCCGAGCCGAAGGCGTCGGGCCGCGTCCCGAAGCGCCTGCCCGGTGCGTCCCTCGAGCAGGGCGGTCCGGAAGCCTCGTTCGGCCTTGGCCCGGGCCATGGCGGGGTCGGGGGGGGTGAGGTCGAGCTGCACCGTGCCGTCGGCCTCGCGGGCGGCCACGACGCGCACGGCCTCGTCGCCCTTGAGGCACGCGCCGGTGGCGAGGTCGAACTTGAAGTTGTGGTAGCAGCAGGTCAGCGTGCCGCCGGCGCACTGGCCCTGGGAGAGGGGGTAGCCCTCGTGGGGGCAGCGGTTGTCGACGGCGGCGAGGGAACCGTCCTGCAAGCGGAACACGGCCACCTGCTGTCCCTCGCGCTTCACGACCTTGACCTGGCCGACGTCGAGGGCGTCGGATGCGAACACGTCTTCGAACTCCATGGGGCACCTCCTGACGCGTAGGTACCGCGAGTCGTTCGGCACGATGGTGTATCGTTCGTCCAAGTGAACGAGGTTCCGTACGATGGATGCCAGCCAACGTCTCTCCGCGAACCTGAAGGCGCTGCGGGAGGAGCGGGGGCTGGCCCAGGCCACCATTGCCCGCAAAGCGCAGATCCCGAAGGCCACTTGGTCTGGGCTGGAGTCGGGGGCCGCCAACCCGACCCTCGCGGTGCTGCTCAAGGCGGCGGCGGCCCTGGAGGTGTCCGTCGAGGAGCTGCTGCAGGCCCCGCGGGCCGACCTGTGGATCCAGCGGGCCGCCGACGTGTCCCGTCGCAAGACGGGCCCGGTCGAGGTCCGGGAGCTGGGGGTCGGGCTGCAAGGTGTGCACCTGGAGCGCATGGAGCTGGCGGTGGGCGCCGCGATGGAGGGGGTCCCCCATGCCCGGGGCAGCCGCGAGGTGCTGTGCTGCGAGCGGGGGCGCATCGAGCTCGTCACCATGGGTCGACGGGTCGAGCTCGGTCCTGGCGACGTCGTGCAGTTCCCTGGCGACCGCAAGCACGGCTACCGGAACGTCGGCGACGCGCGGGCGGTGGCCTACTCGGCGGTGGTGGGCTGAGGCGTGAGGGGTCGGAGCGGTAGGGGTACCCCTCGCTCTACCCCTACCGGTCTGACCCCACCTCTGGCATCGGGTGGGCCTCGAAGAAAGCCCAGATCACCTCGTTGCCCCAATCCCTAGGGGTGACGCCGACAATGCCCTCGCCCAGGTACTGGTGGCCGTCGGGCCACAGGTGGCCGCCGCCCGCGATGCGGAGGTGCTCGGTGGTCGCCTGGCAGTCGGACCAGGTCTGGCGCTCGGTGGTGGTTCCGTCGTCGCGCCGGTCGGGGACCGACGCCGTGACGATCTCGTCGCTGCAGCCGTTGATGGCCGCCCACTCGTCCATCGTGCGCTCCACCGAGACGAACTCCTTGCCCTTGCCGCCGATGGGGCAGTCGGCCGGGCCGCCGTCGTAGACCCAGCAGGGGTCGTCGGTGCCGTGGATGTGCAGCACCGGCACGGCCCGCTCGGGCTCGCAGACGTCGGAGGTGGTCAGCTGCATCGCTCCCCCGATGGGCGCGATGGCGGCGAAGCGGTCCGAGGCCTCGCAGGCCAGGCGGTGGCTGATGGCGCCCCCGTTCGAGAGGCCGGTCGCGTAGATGCGGTCGGTGTCCACGGCCACGCGGCGCTCGAGGTCATCGAGCATCGCCCGCACGTAGCGGACGTCATCGCGGTCCTCCTCGCAGGCCACGCCCCCGGTGCAGCGCCAGTTGCCGAGGCCGCCTCCAGCGTTCCAGCTGCGGCTCTCCTTGAGCAGCCCCTTGCCAGGCACCCCGTCGGGGTAGACCACGGCGAAGCCCTCCCGTCGCCCCAGCTCGTGGAGGCAGTCCTCTTCCCGCACGTCGCCCGTGGGGCAGGTGGTGCGTGCCGCCTTGACGCGGTTCCCGCCGCCCCCATGGAAGGCCACCACCACGGGGATGGGGGTCGAGCCGTCGTAGCCATCGGGGAGCACGACGTCGTAGTCGCGGTCCTCCCATGCGGGCACCGAGCAGGTCGACGTGACGGCCTCGGCGAAGCGGTCCTCGCACGGGGCGGTGTCCAGCTTGCGGCCGCCGCCGCAGGCGAGGGCGAAGCCGAGGGGGAGCAGCGCGAGTCGTCGGGTCATGGGGCCTCCGCTCCGTGGGACCCCCGAGGGCGATGGTTCGGAAACGACGACCTAGCGCAGGCGCTCGGCCCGCACGAGCTCGTTGGCGTAGATGGGCGAGGCGGGCGTCCGACCCACCACATGCTCGGGGCTCAGGAACACGCCAGGCGGCAAGAACCGCGGAGGGATCTGGACCGCGTAGAGGTCCTCTGCTTCGATGACGGACCCAGGCTCCAGCTCGTGGGCCGCCACGATCACCATCACGGTGTCTTCAGGGTAGGCGCTCTCCCGCAGGGCAGCGTCGAATCCTGCCGTGGCGGCCCAGCCCACGCGGCCCGACACCGCCCCCGTCAACGCCATGACCAGGGCGACGGCTGCCCACCCGCCGTACGTCTTCACTGGAGACGCTCGGGGCGGAGCATCTCGCCGGAGAATCCCTCAGACGCCAGTCGGCGACCCAGCACCCGGAGTTCGACTACGCTCGGCACGAAGTCCGCCGGGAGCAAGGCTGGCAGTACGTTGTCGGGTCCGAGGACGGTGCCTTCTGGGTGGTCGCCAAGGAGAACCGGGACACAGACCCGTGGGGTCCCCAGGCTGCTCTCAGACTGCTGGCCGAGCTCCTCGAGGGTGCAGGAAGCCATCCGGTCCTGCATGCGGGCCCACCCGGCGGGGCGATGGTCCGACGGGGCGGAGACCAGGTGGGTGGACGCCCCCACGCAGGGGCCGCACAGCACCCCCGCCGCGGCACCGCCGGCCAGGCGGAGCTGCCACTTCACCGGTTGACGATGTGGATGGCCTCGCCGAGGGCGGCCTTCGTGGCCTCCATCACCGACTCACCGAGGGTCGGGTGGGGGTGGATGGTGAGGCCAACGTCGAGGGCCTCGGCGTACATCTCGATGGCCAGGGCGGCCTCGCTGATGATGTCGGAGGCATGGCTGCCCACGATGGTCACGCCGAGGATGAGCTTGGTGTCGGCGTCGATGAGCACCTTCACGAAGCCTTCGGTGGCGTTGTTGGCGATGGCCTTGCCGATGGCGGCGAAGGGCACCTTGCCGGCCTTGTAGTTGAGGCCCTGGGCCTTGCACTCGGGCTCGGTGAGGCCTGCGGTGGCGACCTCGGGGTCGGTGAACACGACCGCGGGGATGGTGCGGGCGTCGAACTGCACGTCGTGGCCACCGATGATCTCGGCGACGACCTCACCCTCGTGGGTGGCCTTGTGGGCGAGCATGGGGTTGCCGACGATGTCGCCGATGGCGAACACGTTGGGCACGTTCGTGCGCATCTGCTTGTCGACCTTGAAGAACGGCCCGTCCATCTCGAGGCCGAGGGCCTCGGCGCCGAAGCCCTTGGTGTTGGGGCGACGACCGACGGTGACGAGGCAGTAGTCCGCGGCGATGGCGGTCTTGCCGTCCTTGTCGTTCTCGACGTTGACGACGATGCCGTCGGCGGTCTTCTCCCAGCCGTTGGCCTTGGTCTTCAGCATGACGGTCACGCCGTCCTTCTTCATGCGACGGGCCAGGACCTTGACCACATCGGGGTCGAATCCGGGAAGGAGCTGGTCCATCATCTCGACCACGGTGACCTGGGTGCCGAGGCGGCTGTACACGCCGGCCATCTCGAGGCCGATGTAGCCGCCGCCGATGACGACCATGGACTTGGGCAGCTCGGCGAGGGCGAGTGCCTTGGTGCTGTCGAGGATGGGGCCGTCGGCGTAGGCGAAGCCGGGGATCTGGATCGGCGTGGAGCCGGTCGCGATGACGATGTGGTCGGCGGTGACCTTCTGCTTCTTTCCGTCGGGGCCTTCGATCTCGACGGTGTTCTTGTCGACGATGGTGGCCGTGCCGGTGGCCATGTCGACCTTGTTGGCCTTGAGCAGGTGGCGGACGCCGCCGGTCAGCTTGTCGACGACGGACTGCTTCCAGCTCTGGAGCTTGGCCATGTCGACGGAGATGTCGCCAGAGATGGAGAAGCCCATCTCGTCGGCCTTCTGCATCTTCTGGTAGGTCTCCGACGCGTTGATCAGGGCCTTGCTGGGGATGCAGCCGACGTTGAGGCAGACACCGCCCCAGTACTCCTTCTCGACCACGAGGGTCTTCACGCCCAGCTGGCCGAGGCGGATGGCACAGGGGTAGCCGCCGGGTCCGGCGCCGATGACGATGGCCTGGTAGTCGCTCATGGGGAAGGTCTCCGATCGGGCCGCCCACTGGGCGGCGTAGGGAAGAGGAAGGAGGAGCCGGCGATGCGGCTCAGAGGGTCGCTTCGATCAGGTGCGGGCCGCCTGCCTTCTTGGCGGCGGCGACAGCCTTCTGCACGGCGGCGGCGTCTTGCCCGTCGATGACGGACGCGGCGAGCCCGAAGGCCGCGGCGAGGGCCGAGGGCTTGGCGTGCAGCTGGGTGGGGATGGGCGCGTCGCCATCGAGGGGATGCACGGCCACGAGGAAGATCACCGGGGCCTTCAGGGCCGCCGCGAGGTTCAAGGCCTCGTGGAAGGCGCCATCGGCGGTGGAGGCGGTGCCGAGGTGCACCAGGGTGGTCTGCTGGCTGGCGTGGGCGAGGCCCACGGCGGTCAGGGCGCGGCTCGCCACGCCGGGGCCGGGAGGGGCCACCTTGTAAGGGCGGGCGCCGGCTTGGCCGTCGACCAGGCGCTCCACGGGGACGTCGCGCAGCACGGCTCCGACCCGCTCCCGCAAGCCGGGCACCCACCAGTCGCTGGCATCGAGGGCCAAGACCGCGCCGACCACCACGGCCTGCAGGCCCACCACCGGGATGGGGAAGGGCTGCGGGGACGACGCGTTCAGCTGAGCGTCGGCCTCGAGGACCGTGGCGATGGCGGCGTCGAGGCTCATGCGAGTTCCAGAAGGAGGCGCTCGGGGTTCTCCAGGATGTCCTTGAGGGCGGCCACGTAGCGGGCCCCGACGGCGCCATCGATGATGCGATGGTCGAAGCTCGGGGAGAGGTACATCATCGGCTTGATCACGACCTCGCCGTTCTCCACCATGGCCCGCTCGCGGATGGCGTTGACGCCGAGGATGGCGACCTGCGGCACGTTGAGGATGGGGGTCGCGAACACACCGCCGATGGAGCCCACGCTCGTGAGCGTGAAGGTGCCACCGCGGAGCTCGTCGAGGCTGGCGCGGCCTTCGCGGGTGCGCTCGGCGAGATCGGCCATCTCCGCGGCGATGCGGAGGATGGACTTCTGCTCGACGTTGCGAATCACGGGTACGTACAGGCCGTTCGGCGTGTCGACGGAGATGCCGAAGTTGTGGTCGCCCTTGACCACCAGCTCGAAGGCTTCTTCGTCCATCACGGCGTTCACGTTCGGGAACTGCCGCATCGCCTGGCTGGCCGCCTTCATGATGATGGGGATGTAGGTGAGCTTGATGCCCTTCTCCATCGCCACGATCTTCATGCGCTGGCGCAGGCGGACGAGCTCGGTGCAGTCGATCTCTTCGACGTAGGTGAAGTGCGGCGCGGTGTGCTTCGACTTCACCATCTGCTCTGCGATCTTGCGACGGATGCCGAGGATCTTGATGCGCTCCTCAGTGCCGCTGGGCATCACCTGGGGGAGCGCAGGCGGGAGCGTGGGGGCGGGCATGGACGCCGGGGCCCGGAAGGCGGCGAGGTCGTCGTGGGTGACGCGCCCGCCTCGGCCGGTGCCGGCGACCTGCTGGATGTCGATGCCCTGCTCTCGAGCGTTGCGGCGCACCGCCGGGGTGGCCTTCGAGGGACCGGCGGGGGCCGGGGCGGCAGCGCGAGGGGCCGGCGTGGGCGCGGGGGGCGCGGGGCGATGGGGGGCTGCCGGGGCCGGGGCAGCGGCGGGCGCAGCAGCAGCGGCGGGGGCTGGTGCAGAGGCCTCCCCTGCGGCGCTCTCGTCGATCTCCACCAGGGGCTTGTGGACCCCGATGATGTCGCCGGGCTCACCGTGGAGCTTCAGGATCCGGCCGGCCTTGGGGGAGCTGATCTCCAGCTGAGCCTTGTCGGTGGTGATCTCGCAGAGCGGCTGGTCCTTGGCGACGACGTCTCCCACGGAGACGTTCCAGGAGACGACCTCGGCCTCCACGACGCCTTCTCCCACCTCGGGCAGCTCGAACACGAATGCCATGACCAGGACTCCTCGGGCCGGCCGTGCCGGCGAGCGCCTCGAGGGCGCGAAACGGTTGCGGATCAGTAGAAGACGGCGTCGCGGGCGGCCTTCGCGATAGCGGAAGGGGCTGCGGTCACCGTGGCGAGAGGGGACTCGAGGTACAGGAAGGCGCCGTCGACGCCCCCCATCCGGACGAGATCGGCGACGACGTCGTCGGTCGGGTGGGCCACGACGAGGCGACCGGTGGTGCGGACGTGGGCCGCGAGCGCCTCGATGGGGAGGGGTTGCAGGGCCTGCAGGTCGACCACCTGGGCCTCGATGCCCTCGTGGGCCAGGGCCTCGGCGGCCGCCAGCGCGCCACTCACCCCCTCGCCCCAGGAGGCGATGGTGACGTGGGCACCCGGACGGCGCTCGACCAAGGCGGGGGCGGCGGCTTCGAGGCGCACGGTGCCGCGGCGGGAGGCGAGGGAGCGGCCCTCGAGGAGGACCGTGGGGCCGCGACGTTCGGCGGCGTGCAGAAGCAGCGACGCGGCGGATGCGGCGTCCGAGGGGCAGAGCACGGCCAGGCCGGGGATGGGAGCGAGTACGCGTCCGAGGGGCGCATCGATGCCGGGGAGCTGACCGTAGGGGACGCGGAGGACCAGGGTGGGCGCGAAGTCGGTGGTGGCGAGGCGGGCGGCCTCGGCCAGCAGGTCCGCCACGGCGGCGAGGCGCCCGGCGTCGGGGAGCTCCAGCACCACCGGGGTGCCGGCCATGGCCATGCCGAGGGCCACGCCGAAGGCGCCGCGGTCGCTGGCCGGCAGCGCCACGCCCTTGAGGCCTTCGGTGGGGCTTCCTGGCATGCCGACGGTGTCGCCGAGGAGCACGACACCGCGCTCCACGAGCTGCTCGAGGGCGGCGCGGGTGGCCGCAGCGAAGGTCAGCGATCGTTCGTCAGCCATGATCGTCCTGGGCAGGGGGTCTGATACCACGCGGCCCGCCCCACGGCCGCCCTCGGATTCAGCTGGCCTGCTGCTGGTCGAGGTAGCGGGAGATGAAGAACTCGCCGGCCTTGTACGAGGAGCGCACCAACGGGCCGCTGGCCACGTACTTGAAGCCCATCTCGAGGCCGATCCGTTCGTACTCGGCGAACTGGTCGGGGTGGATGTACTCCACCATCTCCATGTGCTTCCGGGTGCTCGTGGGCTTGAGGTACTGCCCGACGGTGAGGAAGTCGCAGTCGACGGCCCGCAGGTCGCGCATGGTTGCCACGACCTCCTCCGGCGTCTCGCCGAGGCCCACCATGATGCTGGACTTCGACAGACGGGTGGGGTCGATCACCTTGATGTTGCGCAGCACGTCGAGGGACTGCTGGTAGCCGGCCCGTGGGTCGCGCACGGGGTGGGTGAGGCGCTCGACGGTCTCGATGTTGTGGGCGATGACCTCGGCCCCCGCCTCCACGACCTTGAGCAGGTGCCCGATGTGGCCGGCGAAGTCGGGGATGAGCACCTCGATCTTCGTCTTGGGGCTGATGCTGCGGGTCTCGGTGATGCAGGCGGCGAAGTGGCCGGCGCCGCCGTCTTCCACGTCGTCGCGGTCGACGGAGGTGACCACGACGTAGTCGAGGTCCATGTCCCGGATGGCCGTCGCCAGGTTGCGGGGCTCCTGCGGATCGAGGGCCGTGGGGTTCTTGGCGGTCTTCACCGAGCAGAACCGGCAGCCCCGGGTGCAGGTGTCGCCCATCACCATGAAGGTGGCGGTGCCTCCGCCCCAGCACTCGCCGATGTTGGGGCAGCGCGCTTCTTCGCACACGGTGGCGACGGTGCTCTTGCGCGCCCGTTTCTTGACCTCGTGGTAGCGGTCGCCGCCGGGCATCTTCACGCGCAGCCACGTGGGCTTGGCGTTCTTCGAGCGCTTGCGGGGGGTGGGGGTCGCGGTGTCGAGGGTGCTGGACACGTCGGCTCCTCGGGCTGGGCTGTGGCTATAGCCTCGCGAGGGCCACGGTGCCGCAGGCCACATGGACTGGCCTAGTCCTCCCAGTCATCGTCCAGGCTCTCCCGGTAGAAGAGCGTGGTCTTGTCGCCGCTCGACGAGGGCGGGTCGTCTCCTTCCTCGTCCTCGTCGTCCTCGTCATCGGCCTCCATCGCCATCTGACGCAGCTGTTCGGGGGTGAGGATCACCGTTCGCGCGTTGGGGTCGTAGTTCTCCGGCGGCTTCGTGGGCGCCGGTGGAGGGCTGGGTGCGGATGGAGGCGCGGCGGCCCGGTCGCTGGTCGGGGGGCGGGTCTGCCCCCTCTTCCGCGCCAGCAGCCGCTCGCGAAGGGAGTCCACGGAGAGCCGCTTGGTGGCGATCGCGTCGTCGTCCTCGGGCTCTGCGGGCCGGGGCACGGGGGTGCTGGGCCGCTGGAACAACACCGTGGCGTTGGGGTCCGCGGAGGGCTTCGACAGCTGAACCCGCTGGGTCGACAGGGCATCCTCGTCGTCGAACTCATCCTCCATGACGATGAGGGTTCGACTCGCGGGAGGGGGCGTCGGCAGGACGCGGGGGCTGTCGAGGGAGATGCGCATCGTGGCGCCTTCTTCCTCGTCGTCGTCGGCGAGGGGGGCAGCCAGCGTCGGGGATGCGGGAGAGAGGTCGTCGAAGGTGCCGACGTCGATGGGCTCCATCTTCGGCGGTCGGGACGCGGTGTCGGGGGCGGTCGGGTCGCGGTCCTCTGTGCCGAAGACCTCCGAGGTGGAAGAGCGCTCGAAGGCGGCCTCGATGTCGTCGGTGCCCGGGTGCCCTTCCCCGGATGTGATGTCCGGGAACTCGGGGAGCTCGGGCTCTTGGTCGTCGTCGTCGAGGTCGTCCTGGCTCGTCACGAGGATGGCGTCGGGGTCCCCCGGTGCCTCGGGGAGGGCCGCCTCGGCCGCCTCGGCTGCCTCGGCCGCCCGCGCCTCGGCCTCCATGGCCTCGAAGGTGGCGTACACGTCCTCCATGCTCTCGACGTGGATGGGAGGCCTGCTCGGAGTGGCCCGCTTCCTAGGTGTCGGAGGGGCTGGCTCCGGTACCCGGGTGGCGACGTCTTCGACGATCACATCGAAGGGGTCGTCGTCGTCCAGCGGGGCGAGGGTGGTGCCTGGGCCGTCCCCGTCGGGCGGGTCGTCGAAGACCACGTAGGCTTCGTCGCTCGCCGGCGGCGTCGAGGGGACGGCGGCGGGCCTGTCGACCACGACGGGGGCATCGACAGCGGTCTCTTCGAACGACACGTAGGGGTCGCCCGCAGAGAGCGTGTCGGCCGCTTCGTCCAAGAGGATGGCGTCGTCTTCGTCTTCGTCTTCGACGAGGATGGCCTCTTCGTCTTCGTCTTCGTCTTCGACGAGGATGGCCTCGTCGTCCTCCTCTTCCTCGTCCTCGTCCTCGTCCAGCAGGACCGCATCCTCGTCGTCGGATTCTTCGTCCTCGATGAACGCGGCGTCGCCTTCTTGCGGTCCGTTGCGGCCGTCCACGACCACGTCCTCGTCGCGGGGCGAGATGAACGCGGCATTCGTGGGCCCACCTCGGGGTGCGGCCTCGATGACGAGGGGGTCGCTGTCGATGTCGGTGTAGTCCTCGCTCACGAACGCCGCGTCGGAGGCTGGTCGCGGGGCGATGGCGGCCGGCGGGCTTGGCTGCACCACACCGGCGTCCGAGGCATCGTCCTCGAGCACCACGGCGGCGGCTGCTTCGTCGACCGAGCCAGTGTAGATGTCGTCGTCGTACATCACGGTCTTGAGATCGGCCTCGACGCTGTCTTCTTCGAACAGGTCCTCGTCGTCTTCGAAGTCCCTCGGGATGGGGATTTCGTCGTGGTCTCTGGGTGGGGCGCCGGATGGTGTGGCCGCGTCTCCGGCACCCAGGGGTCGGGTGGCGTCGACGACCGTGCGGTTGGGATCGGGCCGACGGCGCCCTCGTCGCAGCCGGTCCACGGTGGTCTCTCCCTCGAGCTGGCGACCCCGGCGAAGCCGACGGACACGGCTCGGGGGGACGTCGGCCTCTGGAGCCTGTTCTTCGATCTCGGAGACCAGGGGAGGGAGAGAATCGAGGGCGGCGCGAGCGGTACGCCACGCCACCTGGGCTTCTTCGACGTCGAGGGTCAGGGTGCCGAGGAGGGCCTGCTCCTCGACGGCCTCTAGGGCGGTCCGATGGGCTTCGGCAGGCGCGCCGTCCGGGCCTGCGGCACGGCTCCGTCCTTCGTCGACCATGGCGCGGAGCTGGACGGTCAGGGCTTCCAGATCGAGGGGCGCCTCGGGTGGAGACGGCTCGGCGGGTGCTTCGGGTGCAGCCGGTGGTGCGTCCGGTTCTTCTGCTGGGGACTCGGGGGCGGTGGGCACCGGTGGCGGGGGGGGGGCTTCGACGGGCGCGATGTCCTCACCGGCTTCGATGGCCGCGAGTCGCTCAGCGCGGTCCGCGGAGACGCGGGTGGCATTCCAGGCTGCCTCCAGTCCCGCGAGGTCGCCTCGAGCCCGGGCGGTGCGCGCGGACCGCAAGGCGCTCTCGGCGGCGCGCAGCAGGGGCTCGACCCCGTCGATTTCGAAGCGCTCTGCGATGGCATCGCGCAGGGCAGAGACCTGCTCCAGGCGCAATGCCGCCTTGGCCGCGTCTCGTAGCGACGGACCTCTCGCGTGGGCCTGGCTCACGGCGTGTTCGGCCGCATCGACCTGCCGCTGGGCCTCTTCCAGAGCGAGGGCGGCGCGGTCGTCGGCGGCGTCGGAGGCGTTGCCAGCGGCCACCACGGCGGCGTGGGCTTGCTCTACGACTGGCCGGGGGTCGGTGGCCCGCCACGCGGCGATGGCCGCCTCGCTGTCGGGACCTGCGGGCTCCATGGGGGTGTAGAGCGCAGCCAGCCCGGGGAGCGCGGCCTCGAGGGTGCGCAGGACCGCCTGGGCCGCACGAACCTCATCCTTCAGCCGTCCGCGCCGGCTGGCGGCCACGGTCGCCGGGCCTTCCGCAGCCAGACGCCTGGCCTCGACGGCATCTGAGGCGGCCAAGACCTTGGCGAGCACGTCGCGGGCTGCATCGATGTCGCGGGGGTCTCCCGCGGCCTCGGCTTGCTGGACGAGCCCTTCGGCGACGGACGCTGCGTCGGCGTGCCCGGCGCTGGCCACGGCCTCGCGGCGGGCCGTGAGGTTGTCGACGAGGCGCTCCAGCGCGTCGCGGTCCAAGGCGTCGGCCCCTTCGGTGGCCTCACGAATGGCGGAGGCACCGGCCGGCGGACCGCCGTCGGTGAGAGGCACGAGGGTCGCGTCGGGTTCGATGGCGTGGATCTCTTCGAGGAGCTTCACCACCTGCCCGCGAACGCTGCCGGCCAGCTCGGCCTCGATGCGAGGGGCCTCCACGGCAACGAATGCCTCCCACACGTCGGGGTCGTCGCTGTCCGGGAAGGCGAGGACCGGGTCGTGTTCCCGAAGGGCGACGGCCGCGGTCCGCGCTGCTGCGAGGCGTGCGGCCATGGCCTCGCGCTCCGCCCCCTCGAGGGCGTCGTCGAGGGCGTCGAGGGCGGTGTCTCCCTCTGCGGTTGCGTCGGGGACCTGGACGTCGATTCCATGCTCGGCGACCATGGCCGCGAGGGCCTCCCTGCGTTCCCGCGCCCGGCGAAGGCGCTCGGCCTGGATGGCCTCTGCATACGCCTGCACGGCCGCCTCGTGGGCGTCCGGGTCATCGCCGTCGAGGTCCGGCGGGGCGAGGTCGATGGGGACGCCGACCACCGCCAGCAGCTCCAGGCGGGCCTGCACGCTGTGGGCCCTGGCGCGCGTCACTTGATCTCGGACGACCTCCAGGGCCACGTCGAGGGAGCCGAGGTCGTCACCGATGGCCGGGAGGTCTGGTTCGATGCCGTGGGTCCGGGCGGCCTCGAGGGCATCGTCGAGCCCCTTCCTGGCAACGTCGAGTGCCGCCTGCTCCACCTGGGCGGTGAACGTGGCAGCAGCTTCCTCCAGCGGGTCGAGTTCCTCGTGGCTGGCGCTGGTCGGGACGGTGGGGGAAGGGAGGTCGACGCCGCGGGCCAGCATGAGGTCCCTGGCGGCCTGCACTTGCAGCCCCACCTCTTCCAGCCGGGCGGCTCCCCACATGGCTCGCAGCTTCTCGGCCGCTCGCTCGACGGCCTCGGGGGCATCGACGTCGTGGGGCGGTGCGGGCAGACCGCTGGTGCGCTCCAGCTCTTGCAGCGCGGTGCGGGCAGTGAGGCCTCGACGGGTCCGTGCGCTGACGGCCCTCTGCTCGGCTGCGGCCAGGCACTCGACGATGTCGTCGAGTTCTGCGGGGACTTCGTGGGGCTCCAACTCTGGGTCGTGGCGCCGGGCCTCGGCATCGAACGCCGCCAGGCGCTGGCGTGCTTCGTCGCGCAGCCGCTCCTCGAGGAGGCGGTTGCCCTTCGGGGTGGGCTGCTCGACGATGTCGACCTCGACGGCCAGGCGACTGGCCATGCCGTGGAGCATGGCGAAGGTCGCCGCCAGGGCGGCTTGACGTGCCGTCTGCTCCTGCTCGAGGTCCTGTTCGGCCGTGGACACGGCGTCACGCCACTGCTTCAGACCCTCCTCGCCGGGCGCGGGAGGCGGCGTCAGGTTCATCGAGCCCATGGAGCTGGTCAGGGCCTGGAAGCGGGCCTGCAAGGCGGCCAGCTCTTCCTCCTGAGCCTTGCGCTGGGTCTCTCGGGCAGCTTCCACCTGCTCCCGAAGGGCCTCGGTCTGCTGGCGGACGGGGTCGACCCCGTCCGCGACGGGTTCGACGTCGAGCCCGAAGGCCTCTGCTTCGGTGCGCAGGGGTTCTTGCTCGGAGATCGCGGTGGCGAGCGCATCGGCCTCTGCAGCTTCGACCTCGGCTGTGAGGTCGGCGAGCTGGGCCCTTAGGGCGACGAGATCGTCCTCCGGGCCGGGGGGGGGGGACACCACACCGAAGATCTGGCCGTAGGTGGTGAGGGTCGCCAGTTTGGCCCGGAGCTCGGCGTCGTGGGCTGCGGTCGCGGTGCTCAGCTGGGCGGTGAGGACGCCGAGGGCTGCCAAGGCCGCCGCCAGGGTCGACGGAGGTTCGGAGAGATCGATGCTGGGTCGCTCCTCCAGGGCCACGATGGCGTCGGCGGCCTGGATGGCTGCGGCGAGGGTGGCTTCGAGTGCGGCGACCTCTGCGGCTTCGGCGCGTGCCTCGAGGGACGCCACCGTTACGTCGGCCTCCTCGAGGCTCTGGGGCAGCTCGGAGGCTTCGGCGCTCTGGGGTTCTGGCAGCGAGGCCAACCGGTCGATGGCCGAGGCCATGCGCTCCCGCAACGCGCTGCGGCGCTCCCGCACTTCGCGGTCGACCTGGGTGCGCAGGGCGCTGGCGGCTTCCGTCCACGCGGCGGTCGCCTCGACGTCGTCGGCCGGGGGCTTCGGGACGTCGATGCCGAGGGCCCGTGCTTCATCGGCGACGCCCTCATGGGCTCGGCGCGCCTCCCCGAGCTGCTCCTGACGGGCCATCTGTAGCGTGGCCTCCGCGTCGTCGGCCCCTTGCTCGGCGGCGGCGACGTCGTCGCCCGTCGTCGCGGCCACGGCCTCTCGGGCGGAGGTGATGTGCGGGCTGTCGTCGGGAAGCAGGACCTCTAGCGCCGCCATGGCCGCCGATGCCCTCCCACGGGCCCCCTGGAGGCGAGCGTCGCGGGCGGTGCCCACCGACGTGCCGAGGGACTGCACGACCTCTTCGAGCTTGGCCAGGCTCTTGGGCTTCTTCGGTACCTTCACCCCGACCTGCTTGGCCGACACGGCCAAGGCGTCGAACGCGTCGCGGGCCGTCTGCAAGGCCTCGTCCTCGGCGCTGGCCACTGCCTCCGCGACGATGGAGGCCACGCCCTCCCAGCCGGCCACGTCGTGGTCGTCGTCGGGGAGAGGGAGGGAGAGCGCGTCGACGTCGAGGGAGAGCAACGCAGCCCGTTCCTTCGCCGCCGTGTGCCGGGTACGGGCGTCGTCGATCCGCTCCGCTCGCTCGTTGGCGACCTGCTCGGCCAGGCTCGTGGCACCCTCTCGGGCGGCCCTTAGGGTATTGGGTTGAGCCACCAGAGAGTCGGCGTCGCCAGGTGCACTCTTCACCGTGAGCGACAGCGCTTCGGCGTCGGACTTCAGCGTCTCCCAGCGCGCGAGCACCTCGTCGGCCGCCGCACGAAGGGTCTCTGCGGCGTAGGCAACCACGGCATCCGCGCCGTCGCGGGCCTCGTCGAGGTCGTCGGCGGCTTCCACAGCGCTGGCCCGGCTTCGCGCCTCGTCGGCGTCGAGTCCCGCCTCCTCGAGGCGAGCCACCGCCTTGTGGGCATCGCTCCGACAGCCCTCCATGCGCTCGGCTTCGACGACTCCGATGGCGGCGCGAAGCCGCTCCAGCGCTTCCCGGCGGGGGGCAAGGGTGTCGGGGGCCGGGACCTCGGGCAGGTCGAGTGCTACAGCCCTCGTGTTGGCGAGCTCCAGGTCGGCTGCCAGGGCGTCGAGCGCGGCCCCTCGCAAGGCGACGAGCTGCTCGTCGGCCTCGTCGGCGAGGCGCAGCGCGTCCCGTGGGTCGGCTGCCGCGGCCTGCGCCCCCAGCGCCTCGATGGACGCCACGTCGAGCTCATCTTCCTTTGCGGACTGGGCTGCGACCTCGATGCGCAGGGACGCCTCAGCGATGCGGGCGGCACGCACGTCATCGATGCGGCCCTCGGCCTCCTCCACGGACGCCTCGAGGGCGAGCAGATCGTCTTCATCTCCGGGCTCGACGGTGTCGCCGAGGGCCTCCAGGGCGGTGCGAGCCAGGGCCAGGCGTGCCAGGGCGTCGGTTCGGCGTCGCTCGACGTCGGCCTGTAGCTTGCTGCGGCCATTTTGAAGTCGCTCACGGAGGGTGGGCAGGTCGTCTTCGTCGCTGGCGTGGGTCTCGACCGCTTCGACACGGACCTGCCTCGCGTCGTCGGCCAGATCCCGCAGCCCGTCGAGGAGGGCCTCTCGGGCCCGATCCTGTAGAGGCCTGGCGAGGGCCTCGGCTCGGCCTGCTTCCGTTTCGGCCTCCGTCTGTTCCGTCGCGTCGAAGGAACGCTGCGCGGCCGTACGGACCGCATCCACCGCCTTCTGGAGCTGGGCGTCGAGGGGCTCTCCGTCGCCTGGGAGGAGCGCCTCGGCGACATCGAGACTGTTCTGGGCGCGGCGATGCGCCCGCTCCAGGGCTCGTCGCTGCGCTTTGTCCTGGGCAGCGACGGCGTCGTCGATCAGGCCCTCGCCGGCGGCAAGGTGGGCCGACGCGCGCTGGGCGTGGGCCTCTGCGTCCACTTCGCTGTCGGTGGCTTGGGCCGCGGATGCTGCGTCTTCCGCTTGGGCGAGCTGCTCGTCGGCTCGGGCGAGGACCTCGGCGACCTCGGGCAGCTCCTCGTCGACGGCGAGTCTGGCGGCCAGGAGGAGTCCGGACAAGGCATCGGCGGCGGTCCGGGCCTTCCCGGCGGCTGGAGACGGCTCTGGCTCTGGCTCGGGCTCGGGCTCTGGCTCTGGCTCGGGTTCTGGCTCTGGCTCTGGCTCGGGCTCTGGCTCTGGCTCGGGCTCGGGCTCGGGCTCGGGCTCGGGCTCCGGATCGGCCGCCGCGGCGGTTGGCGTGAGGGCCGGGAGAGCGAAGCCATCGTCGAGCTCGAGCTCATCGTCGGACAAATACTGGGCGGCTTCCGCCACCATGTCCTTCAGGGAGGGGCCGTCGAGCTCTCCTAGGACGGCTTGGGCGGTCTGCAGCCACAGGTCCATGGGGGCGCGGTCTTCGGCGTAGGGGGCGAGCATCGCCCGGAAGAGGTCCGCGACGTCGCTCGGCAGGCCTTCGAGTGCTTTGACCAGCTGGTTCGCGTCTCCGGCGGAGGCAGCGTCGAGCACGGCGGCGCGCTTGCCTGCGTAGACGGGTCGTCCCGTGGCCAGCTCGGCGGCCACCAACACGAGGGAGTAGAGGTCGGAGGTGGGGTTCTCCGCGGCGCCTTCGAGTCGCTCCGGCGGACAGTAGCGGAGGGTCCGCAGGCTCGGCACCAGCTCCGGGTCTTGGAGGTAGTCGAGCACGTCGAGGCACGGAAGTCCGGCGCCCACGAGTTCGACTTGGCCGTCGGACTGAACCAGCACGTGCCACGGAGAGAGGCCACCGTGGGGCTGGCCTCGGAGGGCCGCCACCGCGCCGAGCAGCAGCTGGAGGGCAGCCTTGGGGCCTGCGCCGCCGTCTTCTGCGAGCACGATGGCGAGCTCTCGCACGGTGCGTCCGTGGCCGGAGAAGAGGTATGCGCCGGGGCCCAGTCCCAGGAGGCCTGGGGCTGCGGTCAGCTTGGCCAAGGCAGGGTCGTCCCTGTAGTCGTCGGCGTACAGGACGACGGTGGCCCGCGGGGTTCCCGGGGCGTCGTCGAGCACGACTTCGATCTGATCGGCGATGGCGCCGCGGACACGGCGTCCGGTAGGTCGGGCTCGCAAGGCCGCTCCCATCTCCCTGGCTCCGGCGAGACCCTACCAGAAGGGTCCCGGGAGCGGGGTCAGCGCTTCGCAGCGTCGTTGAGGGACCAGTCGTACTCGAAGCTTCGAACCTTGCAGTCTCCCTCGGCGAGGTGATCGATGGCGCGGCGCTTGTTGTCCACGGCGTAGGTTGCGGCGAGCTCGCACACGTTCATTCCGGCGCTGAAGAACACGAAGTCGCGATGGAACCACTCGAAGATTGGGTTGACCACGAGGGTGTCGCCTTCGATCCGCAGCCCGCGCTCGTCGTCCATGATCCAGCGGCGCATTTGCTCCCGGAGCTGCTGCTGGAGGCGAGGCGTGGCGTACAGCTCGTTGCGGAGGGGCGGGCAGCTCATCGACGCGCAGTTGAGGGCGGCGTGGTCCCGGTAGTCGAGCTCCATCTGACGCACGCGCTCGTGCTCGATCTCGGACAAGGACAGGTAGTCGCCGCCGATATCGAACTGGGTCTCGAGGAAGAAGCCGGACCCACCCTTGGGGATCCATCCGCCCACGTCGAGCACGCTCTCGGGGCGGCCGCGCTCCAAGACCTGGAACAGGACCAGCGCGTTGTAGGCGTTCAACCAGTAGGCGTGGCGGTGCTTGGCCTTCTTGCCGACGCCGTTCTCGTCTTCGGCGAGGGAGGCGACGAAGCGGTCGAGAGGACCGCGGTTGGCCTCCAGGGCGTCGTAGTCGACGTACCCATCCTCGGTGACCACCTCGCCCAAGAGCTCGTTGTAGGCGCGGCGGGCGTTCTCGTCGGCCTCCGCGCCGGAGAGCATCGTGGTGCGGCAGGCCATCAGGAGGAGGAAGAGCATCGTCGCGATCGACCCGGGGTGCAGGGGGGCAACCGTCATAGCCAGCGGAGGCTACGGACGCTCGGGCTCCGGGGGGGCGGGGGGCTCGTCGAGGTGACCGAGGCCCGCCTCCTGCACGAGAAGGTCGGCGTCCCACTCGGCGACGACGGGCTCGATGGCGGCAGCGAGGTCGCCGTCGTGGAGCCAGTAGAGCACGGCGGTGGCGGTCATCGCGGCCACGGCGAAGAAGGTCAGCAGGCGGCGCATGGGGAGATCCGTGGGGACGGGGGGGGGCGGGAGAGCGGCGGGGCCGACAGTGTAGCAGGGGCGTCGTGCGGCGGGTCGCAGGACCGTGCCCACGAGATAGAACCGTTGCATGTGGCGTGCGTCTCTCCTCCTTGTGCTCCTGGCCTGTGCGCCGCTGGAACGACCCAGCGAGCTGGGGCCGGCTGTGTTGGCGCTCTACCTGGGCAACGACACCGACGTAGGCACGCTCCTGCACCTCCGGTCGGGCACCGGCGTGGTGTTCGCCACCGAGGTGACCACCGACGGGTTCGGCCCCAAAGGCGCGCTCCGAGGAGCCCAGGTTGGCGTAGAGACCGGCGGCATCCTCGTGGCGGCGCCGGCGCTCTCGGACGGTGCGTACCTGACGCCCCTGGCGCAGGCGGCAAGCCTGGCCCCGACTGGGCGTGTGGGCATCGCGGTGGCCCATCGGGACCGTGAGTTGGCCATGGAGGGGCCCGTGGCTACGGTCCTTAGGTTGCCGTTGACCTCGTACGACGGGGTCGCGGGCGAGGACCTCGAGGTCCAGCTCCCCGAGAGGTGGTGGCGGACCTACCCCCACGTGGTGAGTCAGCTCTTGGACGCGAACGGCGCGGTCGTGTGGACCGATCGGCCCGAGACCCTCGAAGCGTGGATCGGGCAGCTCTCAGACCCGCCGCATCCCCGAGAGTTGCGCATCCCCGGGGACGTCCTCCAGCCCGGCCCATACGTGCTCGCCAGCTGCTTCCTCCAGCAGATGGATCTGGAGGTGGCGTTCGACGGGCCGATCAACGAGCCCTTCTCGGGGCTGTGGGCGGGCACGGCGTGGTTGGTCCCGGTGGCGGTGCTGCCATGATGCCGTTCGTGCTCGGTCTGGCCCTCGCGGGTCCGCCGGAGGAGCGATTGCTCGGTCCCCACGACTTCGGTCAGCCGGTGGCGGTGGAACCGGTGTTCGTGACGTCGTTCGTGAGCTTTCGCCAAGGCGTGGGGCTGCTGACGCTTCGGGATGTTCGGTACCCGGGGATTCCCGAGCCGCTGTCGCTTCGCCTGCTCGGTCTGACCGAGGTGATTCGCGGCCAGGTTCGGGTGCACGAGCGGGTGGGGATCGGTGCGTTCGCCTCGGGAACGCTGTTGAGCGGTGCCGACAAGGACTCGGCCTTGTTCCTCGGGGCTCGTGGTGCCTACCAGCTCCGGCTCACGAGCACGGCCCGCCTCGTGCGAACCGAGCGAGTGCAGCTGGCGGCCCGGGTGGGGGTGCGCACGGCCTACGAGCTGCGAGTGACCCCTGCTGACGTCGCCGTGCAGCTCCTCGATGACACCGAAGAGGCGCTCTCGCTGGTGCTGCGTGGGGCGTGGTCGGAGTCGCTCCTCTCCGCCACCCAGGGCACCTACGGCACGGTGGGTCTGTCCGGCGCGTGGTCGCTGTCACGGCCGGTGGGGCTGCTGGCGTCCCTGAGCGGTCGGGCGGGGCGAGTGCGCCCGGTGGGCAAGGACCAGGAGGGGGTTGGCACCGGCCTGCAGTTCGGGGCTGGTGTGGCCGTCGACGTGCGCCCGAAGGAGGACTCCGCGCTGGGGCTCCAGCTCGGGATCCAAGACAACGTGGACCGCACCGCTGGCTTGGAGGACACGGTGACCGGCCGGCACCGCCTGGTGGTACCGCTTCAGGTGTACGCCGACCTCGGCACGTTCCAGCTGGGCCTGGTGCCATCGGCGTCGTTGTCCTGGGGAAGTGCCGTGCGGGAGCAACAGCTGGGCATCGAGGGCCGCGCGGTCGGCTACTTCTGACGCGATCCGATGGAACCTCGGGGGCCCCTCGTGCGTGGGGAACCGTGGGAGGATGCCGCCCGTGATGGCCGAACGACAGCCCGCACCGTTGATTCCACTGCACCCCGAGCCTCCCGGGGTGGAGGCGTTGGTGCGCCTGCATGGGCCCATGGTCTACGGCATGTGCAGGCGCCTGGCCGACGACCCCGACGACGCGTACCAGACCGTGTGGGAGAAGGTGGTGGGGGCTTGGACCCGGTTCGACCCCGCCGGAACGGGCTCTCTGTCCGGCTGGATCGCCACCATCACGCGGCGCACGTTGGTCGATCGGCATCGTCGGCAGCGGGTACGAGGGGTTGCAGAGCCCGTGGAGCCGCTGGTGGACCCAGGGCTCGGCCCCGAGCGCCACGCGGCCCGCGCCCAGTCGCAGGGCCAGCTCGAGGACCTTCTTCGAGAGCTGCCTTTCGCTCAGCGCCACGTCCTCATCGCCCATCACGTGCATGGGGTCTCCCTTCAGGAGCTGGCCGACGAAGAGGGTGTGGCCCTCGGCACCATCAAGAGCCGGCTGCATCGTGGCCGGGGGGCCCTTGCGGCCAAGTTGGGGGAGCGATGAGCGTTCACGAAGACCTGTCCCGTCTCCTCGACGGAGATCTGTCTGCCGGCGAGGCGGCGGCCCTGGAGCGCAGGATCGAGACCGAGCCGGACGTCGCAGCTGCCTGGGAGCAGCTGCAGGCCACGGTGTACGCCCTCGACGGACTCTCCGCGGGGATGATGCTGCCCCCGGCGGCTCTCGACGAGGCGGTGCTGAGGCGCGTCGCGCCGGTGGCCCCGGTGGCCCCGGCGAGAGCAGGACCGGCGGCCTGGGTGGTGGCGGCGGCTGGCCTCGTCGCGTTGGCCGCGGCCGTGCTGCTGGGGCTGCGCGTGCCGACCCCCACGACCGTCGCGATCGGTCCGGGATCGAGCGAGTTCGAGGGAACACTGCAGGTGCTGGTGGGCGACGTGGTCGTGGATCTCGACGGTCGAGCTCGGATCGACGTGGAACCTTCCGGGGGAGCCGTGCGTGGAGGGGGGCAGGAGGTCGACATGAACCACCGCACTGCCATCCTCGCTGCCCTCGCAGGCGCTGCCGTCACCGTCACCGTGTACGAGGGCCGCGCCGCCGTCCAGGGCCCGGACGACACCGCACCGACCGAGCTGAAGGCCGGTGCGACACGCACGTTGCCCGGTCGTGCGGCCGCGGGTCAGCCCGCTGCGCCCGTTTCGGACGACGCGGTCCGGGAGGCCGAGCTGCATCAGCGGGTGAAGGAGCTCACCGACGAGCTCGACGCCATCGCAGACGAACTCGACACCGAGCGCTTCGCGGGCCGCCTCCGGGATGCCGAGCTGCAGCGCATCCAGGGGGTGCCTAGCGAGTGGTCGGACGCGGTGCCCGAGGTGCTGCGGCCCGAAGCCTTCGAGGCCGAGCTGCTGCCGCTGACCGAGCTGCCCGGGTTCACCGTCGCCGACGTGGACTGCAGCGAGTACCCCTGTGTCGCCGCGCTGAAGTACGACGGCGACGACCAGACCCTCGACTGGGGCAGCGACGTCATCGATCGCATCTCGACCTGGGCCGACGACCACCTCGAGGATGCGTCGCTGACGGTGAACAAGTCGGTGTTCAAGGACGACGACAGCGAGGGCCGCTACTTGCTGTTCGGCCTGCATGACGCCGACCCCAAGGGCGACGTGGGCCAGCGCACCGGCGCCCGGATGGACGACCTGTCCGATGACCTGGGGAACCTGGGCCTCGATGGCGGCACCGAGGACGTCGACGTCAACGAGTGAGGGCGGACGCGACCTGCAGAGCGTCGCTCAGGGCGCGGGGGTCATGGGTGCGGATCCAGCCCGCCCCCTGCTCCACGGCGTAGCGCTCCGCGGCCACGGTGGCGTCGTGGCGCTCGGTGGGGGGGCGGCCGCCGAGCAGGGCCCCCAGGAAGGACTTGCGAGACACCGAGATCAACACCGGGCGTCCGGTGTGGGCGGCCAGGCGAGGGATGGCCTGCAGCACCGCGACGCTCGCCTCCGGGGTGTTGCCGAGGAAGAAGCCCATGCCGGGGTCGACGACGAGGCGCTGCTCGCCGATGCCGGCGGCGGTGAGCGCCGCGAGGCGCTCGTCGAAGAAGCGGAGCACCCGGTCCACGATGGTGGTGGGGTCGGAGTCGCGGCGGTCGGCCTTGCCTCCTTGGATGGCGTGCATGACGACCAGATCGCAGGTCGCGTCGGCGAGGACAGGCCAGATGTCCGGGTCCGGGAAGCCGCGGATGTCGTTGAGCAGGTCGACGTCCGAGGCGAGGGCTGCTTGCACGGTTGGGGCGAAGGTGTCGACGGACACCGGAATGCCGGCGGATCGGATCGGACCGAGGACGGCGCGGAGACGGGCCAGCTCCTCGGCAGGGGGCAGGCCGGCGCTGTCGGGGTTGGAGCTCACCGCCCCGACGTCGATCCCCCAAGCCCCACCGTCGACCAGGGCGTGGGCGTGGGCCAGGGCCTTGGCGTCGGTGCCGTAGCGGCCGCCGTCGCTGAAGGAGTCGGCGGAGAGGTTGAGGATGCCGAGGATGCGCATGGGGCGCGTCTATCGCTGTGGCGTGCCCAACAGCAGCCGGTTCTTCGGGGTGATGGACGCGTCGATGGTCGCCGTGTGCACCTTGAAGCCGGCCGCGGCCAGCGTTCGGGCCCGAATCACGTCGACGGCGACGTCGTGGGGGAGCCAGCCCTCGAGCCCGCCCGAGTCGTGCTTGTCGCGGCTGTGGCAGCAGGGGAGCACCGCCACGCGGGAGCGGGTCTGGATGGCGCGCTCCAGCACGGTGTCGGTGAGGCTGCCACAGGCGTGGATGCCGAGCAGGCGGGCGTCGTCGGGCACGTCGACCTGAGTGAGGTCGCCGGGCTCGAAGCGCCAGCGCTCGACGAGGTCGGGCCAGCGGGTGGCCAGGACGGCGCGGAGCTTCTGTACGCTGGCAGGCACCTTCATGTCGACGACGGTGGCATGGGGCGTGCTGCGGTCTTGAAGCAGGATCAGGAAGGCGACGAGGCCATGGCCGCCGGCCAGATCGAAGACGGGCCCGCCGCGATGGCGCCGCATCACCTTGCGGGCGACCGCCCACGACTCGTACCACTCCTTCTCCGGGAGGCACGCCGCGTCGCAGATGTATCGGGCCACCGCGTCGTGGAGGGAGTCCGAGGGGAAGCGGTGGCGGTGGTAGGGGGCGAGACGGTTGCGTTCGGTCAGTGGGGCTCCTGGGCTGGGGCGTCTCCTACCCCGGTCCGGCGGCCGTTCACCAACAGGTGGCGTTGGGCGCGCTGGGGGTCGGGGGCGCCTCGCACCACATCCCCCCTTCGGGCTGCCAGCTGTCCCCGGAGGAGGTCCAGCTGTAGTCCATCCGATCGAGGGGGGAGCCGTCGGGGCGCAGCAAGGCGAGCTCGTCTCCGCTGTTGGTGAGGGCGAAGTCGAAGGTGCCGTGGACCTCGGGCACGTCGCAGGCGGTCCAGCTGCGGGCGAAGACGGCGTAGGCACCGGGCTCGAGGACGTGGGTGGTGTCGAGGAGCTCGCGGATGCGGTGGCCGTCTGCCCCGTGCAGGTCCGACAGGTCGACGGGCCGGTCGCCGTCGTTGCGGACCTCGAACCACTCGTTGGTCTCGTCGTCGCACCCCGCGGGGTTGGCCATGACCTCGGAGAGGACGAGGTCCCCGAGGGGCACGTCGGCGGCGCTGTAGCTCAGGTCGGTCGGGTTGCCACCCCACAAGGGCAGGCCGTCGCAGTCGAGGGCCTGGCCGGGGGTGGGGTCGCCGTAGCAGCTGCCCGCGTCGTCGTAGGACCAGCTCTTGTCGACCCGCTGCTGGGTGTAGCTCACCTCGTCGAGCACGACGGAGCCTTCGATGGAGACGGTCTCTCCGCCCTGGTTGTTGAGGGGCCGGGAGAAGGTGCCGTCGGCGCCGACTCCGCAGGCATCCAGGCTGCGGCCGAGGAGCACGACGTCGCCGGGCTCCACGGTGCCCAGGCCCGCGGTGACCGCGCAGCTGCGGGCATCGCACAGGGTGAGGCCCGCCAAATCGGCGGTGGAGGGGCCGGTGTACAGCAGCTCCACCCACTCGCCGTCGGCATCGGAGCAGGAGGAGGGGTTGGGCAGCACCTCGGTGATGCGGAGGTCGCCGGGGAGCAGGTCGTCGACGGTGAGCGCCGTGGGCTCGGTGCCGCCGTCGAGGGTCCACGGGAGGTCGACCACGACAGGGAGGTGGTCCGCGGCGTCGAGGGTGTCGATGGTGGGGGCCGCGCCGCCCATGGGCAGGCCGGCCAAGCCCTCGTCGTTGGTGTCGTAGACCTCTGCCGTGCCCCCGAGCAGTGGCTCGCTGACCAGGAAGTAGTCGAGGCGACGGCCGGACGCGGGGCGGGTGAGGTCGACGCCGTCCCGCTGCAGCGCATCGACCATGGTGAGGCCGATGTCGTAGAGCGGCTGGAAGGCGGAGTTGGGCATGCCCACGGTGGTCATCAGGGCGTCGAGGTCGCTGCCCAGCTGGTAGGTGCTGGACAGACCGTTGGGGGCGTAGGTCCATGTGGACGGGCCGTCGAGGGGGTCCTCGACGTCGTCGTTGAGGTCGCCGCAGAAAAGGACGCGGTCGGTGGCGGGGTCGAAGGCGCCCAGGGACTGGGCCGCGCGGTGGGCGTCGACGGTGCGGCGGAAGAGTGACTCGGTGTCGTCGGAGGCCTTGAAGTGGCCCGTGCCGAGGGTCAGGTCGATGCCGTCGATGTCGATGGTGGCCACTGGGATGGCCCGGGTCAGGTCGACGGCCAAGGGGTCGCCGGACAGATCATCGCCGTCGAGCAGGGCGCTGCTCGTGACCGGGTAGCGGGAGAGGATGACCTGGGTGTCGTCGCCGAAGGCCACGGGCCAGCCGCCCACCACGTGGTCATAGCCGGCGTCGGCGGCGAAGGGGTAGAGGCTGTGCTCGTCGGTGGACCACTCCACCTCCTGCAGAGCCACCACGTCGGCGTCGAGCCGGGCCAGGATCTGCAAGGCGGCGTCGTACTCGGCGCTGCCGACGTCGCCGATGGTCTCGATGTTCCAGCTCACGACCCGCACGGTGTCCGCGGCGCGGCCCGGGTCGGCCGTGGGGGCTTCGGGGGGCAGGTAGGTGGTGCAGGCGGTGGCGAGAAGCAGCGGGGCGAGTGCGCGGAACATCGAGAGGCCTCCTGGGGACACCTCTCTGTTCGCCCGATGCAGCGTGTCAGACCCTGATCAGGATGTGACGGCGTGTATCTCCGCGCCTCAACGCAGCGGCACGACCCCGCCGTAGGCGACGCCGGTGAGGTAGGCCAGATCACGGTCGAAGGTGGTCAGGTCGTCGAGGCAGAAGTCGGCGAGGCGCTGATGGCCCATGGCTCGGGCCAGCACCGACATCAGCTCCCCGGTCGCCTCGAACCAACGGGACAGGCGGGTGGCCGACGCGGCGATCTGCAGCCGGGCCCGCAGGTGGGACTGCTGGGTGGCGATGCCGACGGGGCAGTTGTTGGTGTGGCAGGCCCGCATGCCCAGGCAGCCGATGGCCTGCAGGGCGCTGTTGGACACGGCGACGGCATCGGCGCCGAGGGCCATGGCCTTGGCGAAGTCCGCCTCGGTGCGCAGTCCGCCGGTGGCCACCAGCGTGACGTCGCGGCGCCCGCGGGCGTCGAGGTGGCGCCGGGCCCGGGCCACTGCCGCCATGGTGGGCACGGAGATGTGGTCCCGAAACAGCGTGGGGGCGGCCCCGGTGGCCCCGCCCCGCCCGTCGAGGATGAGGTACTCGCAGCCGACCTCGAGGGCGAAGTCGATGTCGAGCTCGATGTGCTGGGCCGACAGCTTGAAGCCGATGGGGATGCCCCCGGACTCGGCGCGGACCTCGTCGGCGACCCGGCGGAAGTCGGCGGTGGTGTGCAGGTCGGGGAAGGTGGAGGGCGAGATGGCGGCTTGCCCCGGCTCGAGCCCGCGGACCCGGGCGATGGCCTCGGTGACCTTGTGGCCCGGCAGGTGGCCGCCGGTGCCCGTCTTGGCCCCCTGGCCGGCCTTGAAGTGGAAGGCCTGGACCTTGCGGACCTTCTCGAGGTTCCAGCCGAAGCGGCCCGACGCGAGCTCGTACAGGTAGCGGCCGTTGGCCTCTTGCTCGGCCTCCAGCATTCCGCCTTCTCCGGAGCAGATGCCGACGCCTGCTCGCTCGGCCCCTTCCGAGAGGGCCGTCTTGGCCTCCTCGGAGAGCGCCCCGAAGGACATGTCCGACACGAACAGGGGCAGGTCCATGGCCAAGGGCTTGGCCGCAGCCGGCCCGAGCACGAAGGACGTGTCGATGGCTACGCCGTCGAGGAGGGGCTTGCGGTGGAGCTGGGCGGTGACGAACTGCAGGTCGTCCCACTTGGGCAGCTTGTTGCGGCTGACCCCCATGGCGGCCACGGGCCCGTGGTGGCCGAGCTTCGACAGGCCCTCTCGGGCCAGGCGCTGGATGTGGCCGTTGTGGGGCTCGTCGTCGGTGCCGTGGGGGTCTTGGTAGAGGCCAAGGTAGGCCTCGCGGTCGAAGGGCTGGGGATGGGCCTTGCGCCAGGCGGCGATCTGCTCGGCGTCGACGGTGACGTGGCCGTCGTCCACCCAGCAGTCGAAGCGGGCCAGGGCCTCCTTGTTGTTGTACTCCGAGACGCCGGTGTCGATGCGGTAGTCCCAGCCGTGCAGGCCGCAGATGAGGTTGTTCCCCTCCACGCTTCCGTCGGACATGAGGGCGCCGCGGTGGAGGCAGCGTCCGTACAAGGCGTGGACCTCGTCGCCGGTGCGGAGGACCACGAGATCGACCCCGTCCACGAGGGCGTAGGTGGGGGCGCGGTCGGCGAGTTCGGCGAGGGGAAAGAGGCGGTGGGCCTGCATGGGGGCTCCGGGGATCAGCGGGTGGTGAGGTCTGCTGCGGCCATGAAGGCGGCCGCGAGGAAGGTGTCGACGGTGTTCTGGCTCGAGATGGCGTCGCCGCTGAGCACCGCCCCCGTCCAGCCCTCGGTGTGCCAGCGGCCCACGGGGAGCGAGGGGAGGGTGTGCTCGGGGGTGGGCCAGGGGGTGACGTACAGGTAGGGGGCGGCGATGCCTCCGTCGCCTGGCGTCATGCCCATGCCGACGCTTCGGGCCTTCTCGGGGTCGTCGTGGGCTTCGAGGGTGACCAGGGTGGCGATGTCGAAGTGGTGGGGCCACGCTCGGACCGTCGAGGCGGTGCCTTGGGACGGGACGAAGGCGGAGAGGGTGGCGTGGCTGGCGTCGAACCAATGGGTCAGGGCCGCCAGCTGGGCGTCGGTCGCGGTGGGAGCCGGTCGCTCGGTCACGGGGCCGTAGGGGAGCTCCCATGCGGGGAAGACGACGTCGGCGCCTAGCTCCTGGGCCAGCCACGCGACCGCGCCCCGAAAGGGTGCGCCACGGAGCGCGCGGGTGGCCTCGCCGATGGACAGGGTGAGGCTGGGCAGGTGCAGCGCAGCGCGGCGGCCGTCCGGCAGCTCGGCCCCGACCAGGGCTTGGCGGCTGGGGTCGAACACCGTGGCGGTGTGGTGGTGCTCCGGGTGGGCCTCCAGGAGGGTCGCTCCCGCGGCGGCGACCAGCTGGATGGCGTCGTGGGCGTCGGCGCGCGCTGCACCGAGGTCGGCGGATGGGGCAGGAGAGAAGCTGGACACGGGCCTTCCGGGGTTGGGCCTGCCCGTATCCTTCGAAGGTCGAACGTTTCGCAGCAACTGCCTAGGCTCCAGGAGTCGCCGGTCGAGGGTCGAGGGTCGAGGGCCGAGGGTCGAGGGCCGAGGGTCGAGGGCCGTGGGTCGAGGGTCGAGGGTCGAGGGTCGAGGGCCGTGGGTCGAGGGTCGAGGGTTGTGGGTCGAGGGTCGAGCTCGTGGTGTCGTGCTGGCGGACGCCGAGGTGCTGCGGGCGGGTGCTTCGGCGAACGACCACCGAGCGGTCGGGCTTCCAGTTCGAAGGGGGGCGTACGTCCGAGCTCCCGCGAACGCTGCGCGGGGGCGGATGATGTCCTCCAGGCAGGCCGGCCGCGTCGGCCGGTGCTGACGCCAAGGGCGTCTCGGACCGTCCACACGGCGACGACCTGCCTTCCGGGGACGGCATGCCAGCCCTGGGCCGGGCCTGACGCCAAGGGCGTCTCGACCCGTCCAAGGGCTGCGGCATGCCGTGGGGGGGAGATGAATCGATGGCCCCTCGAGGGTCGAGGGTCGAGCTCGTGGTGTCGTGTTGGCGGACGCCGAGGTGCTGCGGGCGGGTGCTTCGGCGAACGACCACCGAGCGGTCGGGCTTCCAGTTCGAAGGGGGGCGTACGTCCGAGCTCCCGCGAACGCTGCGCGGGGGCGGATGATGTCCTCCAGGCAGGCCGGCCGCGTCGGCCGGTGCTGACGCCAAGGGCGTCTCGGACCGTCCACACGGCGACGACCTGCCTTCCGGGGACGGCATGCCAGCCCTGGGCCGGGCCTGACGCCAAGGGCGTCTCGACCCGTCCAAGGGCTGCGGCATGCGGTGGGGGGGAGATGAATCGATGGCTCTTGCGCGGACCGTCCTGCCCTCCCGTGGTCGAGGGCCGAGGGTCGAGGGCAGTGGGTCGAGGTTCGAGGGTCGAGGGTCGCAAGCCGAGCCCGTGCTAGCGTCCCCCATGACCGACAACCCCTTCGAGACCCCCGACGCCGACCCCGCCCGCGACCCAGTGCTCGGAATCCCGATCGACACGTTGCTCACCGTCGTCGGCCTCATGATGCTGGCCCCGGCCCTCCTCACGGGGCTCTTCACCGTCCTCACGGCGGTGATGACCGTCGTCGCGCTGTTCGTCGACATCCCCACCTCTCCAGGGGACCCGCCGATGGTCGTCATCGCCTCCATCGAGAGCTGCATGTGCATGGTGCCGACCGTGCTGTACGGCATGGCGGGGATCGGGGTGTTCCGTCGCAAGACCTACGGCTGGTACCTGGCGATGCTGGGCCTGCTGTTCTGGATGGGCGGGTGCTTGGCGCCGGTCGCGTTGTTCGGCTTCTACGCGCTGCTGTGCGAGGGGGGACGCAAGGCCTTCGGGATGGCGTAGGCCGTCCGCTGCGCCTTCCGCGCCGCACGAGATACTTGGCCTCCTTCAGGAGGCATCGATGGCCCAGGATTCCCGCTACCGCCTGCGCAACCCCGTTCGCATCGTCACCGCGGCGTCGCTCTTCGATGGCCACGATGCCAGCATCAACATCATGCGCCGGATCCTCCAGGCCGGAGGCGCCGAGGTCGTGCACCTCGGCCACAACCGCTCGGCCCTCGATGTCGTGACCGCAGCCATCCAGGAGGACGCCCAGGCCATCGCGCTGTCCTCCTACCAGGGCGGCCACATGGAGTACTTCCGGTACATCCGGCAGCTGCTGAACGACGCCGGTGCCCAACACATCCGCATCTTCGGCGGCGGCGGTGGCGTCATCGTGCCGGACGAGATCCGGACCCTGGAAGGCGAAGGCGCGGCCGACCGCATCTACTCCCCCGAAGACGGCCGCAGGCTCGGCCTGCAGGGCATCATCGACGACATCCTGGAGAAGGCGGACTTCGATCCCGCCGCGAAGGCCCCGGCCACCCTCGACGACGTCGCGGGGGGCTCGATGGGGGCCCTCGCCCGCCTCATCACCCTGGTCGAACACGACGTGCAGGAGCCCGGACGCCTCGACGACGCCGTGAAGCACGGCCTCGAGGCGGCGAAGCAGGCCAAGATCCCCGTGGTCGGCATCACGGGCACCGGCGGGGCCGGGAAGTCCAGCCTCACCGACGAGCTGCTCCGTCGCTTCCTGATGGACGACCCGACGCGGCGCGTCGCGGTGCTCTCCATCGACCCCACCCGCAAGCGGACCGGCGGCGCCTTGCTCGGCGACCGCATCCGGATGAACGCCCTGAACGCCGAGCGCGTGTTCATGCGCTCCCTGGCCACCCGCGCCCGCAAGGGCGAGCTCTCCGCGGCCACCGGGCCCGCCGTGGCCCTGTGCAAGCACGCCGGCTTCGATCTGGTCATCGTCGAGACCTCGGGCATCGGCCAGGGCGACGCCGACATCACCGAGCACGTCGACCTGTCGGTGTACGTGATGACCCCCGAGTACGGCGCCCCGAGCCAGCTCGAGAAGATCGACATGCTCGACTACGCCGATCTCGTCGCCATCAACAAGTTCGAGAAGCGGGGGGCCCTCGATGCCTTCCGCGACGTCCGCAAGCAGGTCAAGCGCAACCGCAACTTGTGGCATGGCGACGACGAGCAGCTTCCGGTCTACGGCACGGTCGCCAGCCGCTTCGCCGACGAGGGCGTCACTGCCCTGTACCTGGGCATGCTCGACATGGTGAACGAGCGCTTCGATGCGGGCTGGACCAGCCAGCTGCAGCGGCCCGAGAAGCGGTACAGCCCCCAGGCCGGGGCCCTCATCGGCAAGGGCCGGGAGCGCTACCTGGCCGACATCGCTCAGTCGGTCCGCGGCTACCACGCGACCGGGGCCGAGCAGGTGACCGCTGCACGCCGCTGGCAGCGCCTCCGCGACACCCTCGTCGAGGTGGAAGGCACGGTTGCCGAGCCGGTCATCGCCGAGAAGCTGACCGAGGCCGAGGCCGCCGTGCTGCCGCCGGTGAAGTCCTTCCTCGAGGCCTGGCCGAACACCCGCGAGCAGTGGACGGGCGACGAGTTCGTCTACACCGTGCGCGGCAAGGAAATCCGCCAGCCCATGGTGCACTGGAGCCTCTCGGGCCAGCGCATCCCCCGGGTCGTCGTGCCCGACACCGAGGACTACGGCGAGCTCGTGCGTTTCGCGACCCGCGAGGGCCTGCCCGGCAGCTTCCCGTACACCGCTGGCGTCTTCCCGCTCAAGCGGCTCGGCGAAGACCCCAAGCGCATGTTCGCCGGCGAGGGCGGTCCCCAGAAGACGAACACCCGCTTCCACTACCTGTGCGAGGGGGAGGCCGCGAACCGGCTGTCCACGGCCTTCGACAGCGTCACCCTGTACGGCGAAGACCCGGGCGAGCGCCCCGACATCTACGGCAAGGTCGGCGAGTCGGGCGTCTCCGTCCCGCACCTCGACGACATGAAGATCTTGTACTCGGGCTTCGACCTGTGCGCGTCGAACACCTCGGTGTCGATGACCATCAATGGCCCCGCCCCCATCCTGCTGGCCATGTTCTTCAACACCGCCATCGACCAGCAGGTCGACGCTTGGGTCGCCGAGAACGGCCGCCAGCCCAGCGAAGAGGAGCACGCCGCCATCGCGGCCCGTGCGGTCTCCACCGCCCGCGGCACCGTGCAGGCCGACATCCTCAAGGAGGATCAGGCCCAGAACACCTGCATCTTCTCCACCAACTTCGCGCTGCGCATGATGGGCGACATCCAGCAGTGGTTCATCGACGAGAACGTCCGCAACTTCTACAGCGTGAGCATCTCCGGCTACCACATCGCTGAGGCCGGAGCGAACCCCATCAGCCAGCTGGCCTTCACCCTCGCCAACGGCTTCACCTTCGTCGAGTACTACCTGAAGCGGGGCATGCCCATCGACGCCTTCGCGCCCAACCTGTCCTTCTTCTTCAGCAACGGCCTGGACCCGGAGTACACGGTGATTGGCCGCGTGGCCCGCCGCATCTGGTCCGTCGCCATGCGGGACCGCTACGGCGCCAACGGCCGCAGCCAGAAGCTGAAGTACCACATCCAGACGTCCGGTCGGTCGCTGCACGCCCGCGAGATTCAGTTCAACGACATCCGCACCACGCTGCAGGCGTTGCTGGCCATCAACGACAACTGCAACAGCCTGCACACCAACGCCTACGACGAGGCGGTCACCACGCCGACCGAGGAGAGTGTGCGGCGGGCCATGGCCATCCAGCTCATCATCAACCAGGAGCTGGGGTCGGCGAAGAACGAGAACAACACCCAGGGGTCGTACTTCGTCGAGCACCTCACCGATCTGGTCGAGGAGGCCGTGCTCCAGGAGTTCGAGCGCCTCTCCGAGCGGGGCGGCGTGCTGGGGGCGATGGAGCTGCAGTACCAGCGGATGCAGATCCAGGAAGAGTCGCTGCTGTACGAGCAGAAGAAGCACGACGGCTCGCTGCCCATCATCGGCATCAACACCTACCTCGACCCCGCCACGAGCGGCGACGACTGGGAGCCCGACCCGATCGAGCTGCGGCGGGCCAGCCCCGAGGAGAAGCAGGCTCAGATCGACAGCGTGGCGCGCTTCCAGGCGGCCCACGCCGACGAGAGCGAGGCGGCCCTGCTGCGGCTCCAGCAGGTGGCCATGGACAGCGGCAACGTGTTCGGCGAGCTGATGCACACCGTGCGGGTGGCCACCCTCGGCCAGATCACCCATGCGCTGTACGAGGTCGGCGGCGAGTACCGTCGCAACCTCTGATGGCGCGCGACCTCTTCCAGGACGGCTTCACCACCTGCCGCCGTGCTGCGATGGCGTCGCTCGGGTGGTTCACGCTGACGGCGGTGTGTGTCGCGCTCTCCGTGGCGCGGTTTCCCATGGCGGATGTGCCCGCGTTCCTGCTCCCCCACATGGCTCCCTTCGTGGCCATCATTGCCTTCGTCGGCGCCACGTTCGGTCGCGAAGCGCGAGCCCTCGACCGGGAGCGCGCGGCGGCCCTCGGATTGGGGACGTCGATCACGGCCAACGTCGTGGGGCTGGTGCTGAGTCTGTGTGCTCTTGGCGTGCTCGGGCTGGGGTACGCAGCCGGCATGCGGGCCGCCGGCGGCCTTCCCTGAGCGCCTCTGGGCCCGGTCCGTGGTGTTCGGGCTCGGGCGGTTAGACGGGCGCCATGCTCCGCCTCGCCCGACCCACCGCCGACGACTGGGCCCAACGGGTCCTCCCCGACCTCGACGAGGTCTTGGTGGACCATGCCCATCTCGAGAAAAAAGCGGCATCGATCGCCCTGAACCTGATGTTCCGCTACCCGGGAGATCCGGGCCTGATGCAGCCGCTCTCCGAGCTGGCCCGAGAAGAGCTGCGCCACTTCGAGGCCGTGCTCGGCTGGCTCGACCGCCGGGGCGTGGCCTTCCGCCCGCTCATCCCCTCGGCCTACGCCAAGGAACTCCACAAGAGCGTCCGAAAGGGGGAGCCCCACCGCCTCCTCGACACGCTGCTGTGCTGCGCCCTCATCGAGTCCCGCAGCTGCGAGCGGATGAAGCTGCTGGCTGAGGCGCTGCCGGAGGGAGAGCTCAAGGACTTCTATCGGTCGCTGCTGGAGAGCGAAGCGCACCACCACGCGCTGTACGTCGATCTGGCCATCGAGCGCTTCGGCAAAGCCGACGCCCTGGCGCGCCTCTCGGAATTGGCCGCCCACGAGAGCGACGTCATCGAGGGGCTGCCCCGCGAGGCGCGGCTCCACAGCCAGTAGGCGGCCGGTGCGTCGGGCCATCGGCTACGGACTGGCAGGCATCGCAGCGGCAGCGGTCGTCGCGTGGTTGCTGGTGCCGGTGCGCTCGGCGCGTCCCGTGCCTCAGCCGGTCCCGGGGCTCTCGCTCGACCGGATGCTGCCGGGGCTCGTGGCCGGATGGCGGGAGCACGAGGCGGTGGAGGCCGCGTGGGTGCTCGCCGACGGGGGCGTGGAGGGCGAGGCCCGACCCCGGCACGTGCGGGGGGAGCTGCCGGCGGAGGTGGCCCTGGGCTCGCTGCGCAAGTGGACGACGGCGGCGGTGGTGATGAGCCTTCACGACGAAGGTCTGGTCGACCTCGATGCCCCCGTGGCGCGCTGGCTTCCGGCCTGGTCGGAGCGGCCTGACGTGACGCTGCGCCGGCTCCTGTCCCACACCTCTGGCCTGCCCATGCGGCCGCCGGCGGGCACGTGCCGGGACCTGGGCACGCTGGCCGCCTGCGTCGACCGGGTGGCCGAGGTGCCGCTGGCCTTCGAGCCCGGCTCTCGCTTCGGCTACAGCACGACGGGCTTTCACGTGGCGGCCCGGGTCGCGGAGGTCGCGGGCGGGCGCTCTTTCGAGGAGCTGTTCGCCGCGAGGGTCACCGGCCCCTTGGGCATCGACAGCGCCCGCTTCGAAGCCGCGGGCCCTGGCTTGCCGGACATGACCGGCACCCTGCACCTCTCGCCCGACGACCTCCTGCGCTTCGTGCGAGCCGCGGCCACCGGGGAGGGGGGCTGGCTGTCCGACGACGCCGTGGCCCTGCTCCACGCCGGCCACACCCAGGGCGTGCCGAAGGTCGGGACCATCCCCCGGGGGGAGTGGTGGACCGAGGGGGAGGACCCCTACGGCCTCGGGGTGTGGCGTGCCGGCATGCCCGTCGACGGCGTGCCCCGCTTCGTGTTCAGCGAGGGGAAGCAGGCCCTGGTCGCCGGGTACGACCGAGCGCTGGACCGGGCCTTCGTGGTGGGCTTCACCTACGCGCCCGGCACCGGGGTGGGCGGACGGGTGTTGCCCCACGAGGTGCTCCACGACCTGTGCGTGGCGGGGGAGCGGGTGACCGGGATCGGGCCCGACGACGCCGACGTGCGCTGCCTTCCCTTCGTGGCCACCCCTGAGGCCCAGGAGACCTACCGGCGGTGCCGCGCCGGTCGCGGGGACCACCGCATCTGCCTGACGGCGGCCCGTCGGGCGAACTGAGGCCTAGAAGGGCATGTCCATCGGCTCGACGCCCATGCCCGTGTCGAGCCCGTCGGACGAGGGCACCAGCTCGTCGATGAGGTCGGCGTTGGCCTCCGCGACCTCGCCCCCCATGCGCTGCAGGGCCTGAGCGACGGGCATGGCCTGGTCGTCGTCGAGGTCGCCCGAGCGGAGGGCGGAGGCCAGGGTCTCGGCGGCCTGGGTGGTGCCGACGCTCTCGAGGGCGCCCACGGCGCTGTAGCGGACCTCGTCGTCCATGTCTTCCAGGGCGTCCCGGAGCACCTCGTTGGCCCCCTCGGCGCCGAGGTGGGGGAGGGTCTGCAGGGCGGCGCTGCGCACGGTGGGGTCCTCGGCGGTGCGTGCTGCCTCGAGGAGTGTGGCCCGTGCGGATGGGGTGCCGAGGTTCTGCAGGCCGTTGACTGCAGACCAGGCGACGTCCGGGTGGTCGAGGGCTTCGATGAGGGCCGCCTCGGCATCCTCACCTCCGAGCTGCCCCAGGGAGCTGAGGGCAGAGGAGGCGACCATGGGGTTGTCGGAGCGGGCGAGCTCCCGGAGCAGCTCCCGGCTTCGCTCGGTGCCAGAGCGGGAGAGGGCCTGGGCGGCGGTGCTGTGGAGGTTGGGGTCGTCGGTGGCCAGGGCGCGGTCCACCACGGCGTCGACGTCGACGGTGTCGGAGTAGATCAGCGACTGCAGGATAGCCTGACGGAGCTCCGGCTGTTCCGTGCGGTCGGCGAGGTCGAGGAGCTGCACGACATGCTCCTTGCGGCCCGCCGAGGCGACGGCGCTGATGGCGTTGTTCCACTCGCGGCGCGTGCCCCCTTCGATCCGGTCCATGACGGCCTTCATGGCCTCGGGGGTGCCCAGCTGCACCAGCAGGTGCTCGGTGGAGCCGTAGCTCATGCCGCCGTTCTCCAGATCGGCGAGGAGGCGCTGCTCGACGAGGTCGTACATGCCGAGCTGCATCATCACGGACAGCGCGCCTTGGCGCACGTTCATGTCGGGGTCGGCGGAGAGCAGCTCAAGGAGGCGCTCGGCGCGGTGGGGGGGGGCGCTGGAGAGCGACCAGACCGCCGCACTGCGCAGGTTCGTGGGGCCGGTCCGCAGGGCCTCTTCGACCAGCACGACGTCGGCGTCGGTGCCGTGCTGAAGCAGCACGCCCACCGGATCGATGCCCCAGGTGTCCCAGCTGGCGGCGGTGAGCTGGTGGCGAGCGAGGTCGAGGACCCGGGGTGGGACCTGGCCCAGCCCCCAGGCTTCGCCGAGGAGACGCTGGAGGATGGCCTGGGTGACGGCGCGGGGGCGGCCCTCGCCGGCGTCGAGGAGGGCGTCGACCATGGCGGGGTCGTCGACCCGCGGGACCGAGCCCACGGCCTGGGCGGCCACCGGCGCGGGCGCCTCGGCGACGAGTCTGAGCAGAGCCTGGTCGGCCAGGGGATGATCGAGCTGCGCCAGGGCTGCGATGGCGCCGTAGCGGGTGTCGGTGCTGCCGTCGCGGGCCTCGTTGGCCAACAGGGAGACGGCCCGAGGGTCGCCGAGCTGTCCGAGGGCGACCACGGCCTGTGCTGCGGCGGGGCCACGGGTGCGCACGTCGGCCACGAGGATGTCGTACACGGCCGGGTCGTGGTCCTCTGCGAGGGCGAGGAGTGCGGCGGCCCGCACCGGCGTACGGGGGCCGACCAGCACCAGGTGCAGCGCGTCGGAGGCCTGGGGCACGTCGTCGGCGAGGGCCGACAGGCCGCGGGCGAGGGCACCGGCTCGGTAGGCGTCGCTGCGCAGCAGCGCTGCGGTGAGGGCATTGACGGCGTAGGGCGTGGCGACCCGCGAGAGGGCCTGGCTCGCGGCCCACACGTCTTGGGGGTCCTGGAGGTGCTTCGCGAGGACCTCGGCGGATCGGGCCCGCCCGCTGGCGCCGAGGGCGTACAGCACCTGACTCCTGGGGACGTCTCGGTCGTCGAGCAAGGCGATGAGGGTCTCGACGGCCTGGTCGGTGCCGAGGCGGCCCAGGGCCTCGAGGCCCGGATCCCGCAGCGACGGTTCGCGGCTGCGAGCGAACGAGTACAGCAGGTCGTGGTCTTCGGGCTGGCCCACCCAGCCGAGGAGGCGCACGCCATCGCCCAGGGCCACGTCGCCGTCGGCGGTGTTCAGCACCTCGAGGGCCTGGCCCCGGAGGGCGCCGGCGTCGGCCGTCGCGCGGGTGGCGTCGAGGGCCGCTCGCCAGGGAGCGTCGGTGGAGGTGGCGCGGACCTTGACCACGACGGGCACCGTGGGCTCGGGAGCCGACCACCGTCCCCCGACGAAGCCGACCACGCTCACGCCGAGCAGGGCGGCGGCCCAAGGGATCCACGCGCGCGACATGCAGCCTCCGTCTCAGAGCTTAGCAGTCGGACAACGGCGCGGTGGCTTTCGTTCTTACGAACGTGGGATTGGTTTTTCTGGACCGGTCAGAGCGCAGAGGCCCCGAGGGGACCGGTGTCCGATGCCGCGCTCGTGTCGGCCGAGGTGCCGAGGGCTTCGCCCTCGCACTCGTGCACGTCGTTCCACGGTGCCGACCCGCTCGGGTCCTACTTCTCTTCGGTGGGCTCTTCGGCGACGGGGGGCGTGTTCGCGGTCACGAGGGACTCGGTCTCTCCGTGCACCGCCTTCGCCTTCTCGAACCACTGGGCGGCCTCGTCGGCCTTGCCCTGCTCGTGAAGGGTCTGGATGAACAGCGCCAGGGCCGTCTCGCCCTGGATCTTCGGCCAGCCGGGGCCCTTCGCCTTCATGAGGACGACCTCCATGGAGGCATCCTTGTGGGCACCTTCCCAGCCGCTGGCCAGCACGACCTTCTTCAGGGTGGCCTGGGCCCCTTCGGCGTCGCCGGTGGCGGCCTGGGCGCGGGCGAGGGCGACGTGGGCGTCCCAAGGGGTCCAGTCGAGCTCTTCGATGAGCTTGCGTGCCAGGTTGAGGGACTGGTCGAACTTCCCCTCTTCCAGGCGTCCGATGGCCAGGGCCAGGCGAATGTCGTCCGACGCGCCAGCGCGCATCAGGCTCTTCGAGGCCTTCTCGACGTCCCCCGTGGTCAGCGCGAGCCAGCCCTCGGCGAGGCGCTTGACGTCGGCGTCCTTGCTCTCGGAGCAGATCTCCCACTGCTCCTTGGCGAGGTCGAGCTCGGTGCGTCCGGCGTAGACGAGCACCCGGTTGCAGGCGATGTCTTCCTTGGCGATGCCGGCCTCTTCGCCGCCATCGAGCACGGTGAGGGCTTCGTCGGTGCGTCCGTCGTTGATGTACGCGCGGTTGCGGCTCGTCCAGGCCCATCCGAGGTCGGGGTCGACCATGAGCAGCTTGTCGCCGGCGGCGGCCGCCTTGCCCCAGGCCCGCTGCTTCATGCGGGCGTTGTGGACGTTGGCCCAGCCCTGAATCTTCTCGGGGTACAGCTCGGCGAGGAGCTCGCCGACCTTGGCGGCTTCGTCGTAGCGCTTGGCGCCGATGAGGACGTCGGACAGCTCGTTGAGGCACTTTCCGCAGCCGGCCTGCTTCGCGATGGCCGTGACGTAGAGCTCGGTCGCTTCGGTCCAAGCCTCTTTCTTCATCTGGATGCGGGCCTGGAGGTAGGGCTCCATGGCCTTGCCCTTCGGGTCCCATTTGGCCTTCTTGGTGGTCGCGAGGGCGTCGTCGATGGCCGGGCCGTCGTCGGCGAGGGCGGGGGCGGTAGCGAGCAGCGCGCAGAGGGAAAGGAGCATGGAGGGGCCTCGTCGTTCTGGGGTCCAGAGTCGGTCGTGCCGACTAACCGCCGTGCGGGCCGGGTCAAACCGCCCAACCAACCGCTGTGGAGGGGTGGATATTCCGAGGGGAGCGGTCGTTGTGGTTGTGCCGGGGGGCTCCACGTCCCCGCGCCGTGGTCTCGCCCAGTCCTCCTTCACCCGTTGGGGTGGGCTGGGCGCCCCTTGGCTGGACGATGGCCCCGGCGGCGTGTGGTTGGCGTGCTGGCGGGCGCCGAGGGGGTGCGGGCGGGTGCTTTGGCGGGGGGATGGAGGAGCGTTCGGGCGTCCTGCTCGAGGTGCTTCGGGCGCAGGTGCTCCCGCGGATGCTGCGCAAGGGCGGATGATGTCCTCCAGGCAGGTCGGCCGCGTCGGCCGGCCCTGACGCCAGGGGCGTCTCGGGCCGTCCACACGTCGACGACCTGCCTTCCGGGGGCGGCATGCCAGCCCTTGGCCGGGCCTGACGCCAAGGCGTCTCGGCCCGTCCAAAG